>OGHJ01000069.1_pt1 | contig 164729 bp, 136 predicted proteins | sample 1571351 | NCBI WGS metagenome assembly OGHJ01 (sample SAMEA2582037, study PRJEB24529) | metagenome | biome: Human gut stool | place: China | collected 2011 | reverse complement strand
CGGCACAAAGGCAAGGCCCAGCTCGCTTTTTACCAGCGTGAGCATCTGGTCGGTGGTGGCGGCCTCGGTGTCGGGCTTGAGCACGGCGTCGTGGTCCAGGAACAGCTGCCGGTAAAAGCTGCGGGTCATGCTCTCGTCGCTCAGCGAGATCAGCGGGTAGTTGGTCAGTTCCTTCAGGGAAAGATTCTGGCTGGCCAGTGCGGTAAAGGTCTTTCCGCCCACCAGCACCTCATAAAAGGACTTCAGCTCCACCATTTTCAGCCCGGGCTCCACCTCGGCGGGCATAAATTCGCGCACACTTCTACGCCGCCGCAACAGGGCGTAATACGCATCAAAACTCGCGGCGCTGCTCCTGGGCGGCAAGGGAAACACATCGTCCGGCCCCAACGCCCGACCCCGCACGGTTATGGCCCCGACGGGGCAAACAGCCATGCAATGACCGCAACCCACGCAGCCAAAAAGAGGTTGGGGGGCACGACTGGCCTTGCCGCCTTCAAGCCGCAGGCCAAAATCCTTGCACACGGCAACGCACTGGCCACAGCCAGTGCAGAGTGCGGTTTCAATGCAGACAGTGGCCGCGCTTTGCGTGCGCGATGTGGGAATGGCCATAATATCCCCTTGCAGCAGTGATAGTAGGTGCGTCACAGTAGTACCCAGGACAGAACGCATCAAGCAAACCATACCGGGAACCGTTCGATGCTGGTATCGTGTGACACCCATTTCAGGCTTGCCGCTCCAATCAATTCGCTCTCCTGTCCTTGGGCGTCACAAGCGTGACGAAATACTTGGCAACCTTTTTGCAAAACTTAATATATGGATGTTTATAATTACGATCCGGCCAGTGTGCTCAGCCTGCTGCTCACCATGATGCGCGTAAGTATCGTCATGTTCATGCTGCCCGTATTTTCCACCAACAACATCCCCACGCAGGTCAAGGCGGCCATAACCATTGTTTTTTGCCTGGGCGTATGGCCGCACCTCACGCTCCCAGCCGCCGCATTGCCTGCGCATCCCTTTGACGTGGCACTCATGATGCTGGGAGAGATGGTGCTGGGTCTGGTGCTTGGCATGGCCGTCAATTTTCTGTTTATGGGCATTCAGGCGGGCGGTGAGCTGCTGGGCTTTCAGATGGGCTTTACCATGATCAACTTTGCCGATCCGCTCACCGGCAACCAGACAGGCGTCACGGCATTTTTTCTGTGGATGGTGTCCCTGCTCGTTTTTCTTAGTCTTGACGGGCATCTGTATATGATCAAGGGATTTGCGGCCTCATTTGACCTGGTGCCGCCGGGAGGTTTGTTTATCGGGCCCGTGGTGCTGCGTCAGGTCCTGTATCTGGCGTCGCAGATGTTTGTGCTGGCCTTGCAGATCGCAGCCCCGGTCATGGTGGCCCTGTTCATGGTTGAAGTGTCGCTGGGCCTCATGGCCCGCACCTCGCCGCAGATACCCATTATGGAATTTGGTTTCCCCATCAAGGTGATGGTGGGCTTTTTCTTTCTGGGGCTGCTCATGGTCATCATGTCTGACCGCATCGCATCCTTTGTGCAGGGGCTGGACGGCCTGTTCATCAACCTGCTGCGGTCCATGAGTCCCTTGTACCAGTAAGTCCCTGACAAAATCCAAAACAAGTCGCCCGGCTTCTCCTGTCGCTCCTATCCCAAAACACTGCCAGTGCAGAAGGCCCCATTGACGCAGCCATCCCCCTCCAGCAGTTCAGGCGGCATGCAGGCTACTTCTGTTTTCTGAAAAGAAAGCAACCGCAGCCGTACTTCTGTTGCTGCGCTTCCGCTTCTGAGGCATGCGCAATGAATTCTCCCCTGTCGGTGACAAGGGCAAATTCCTCAAGACACAGGGAGCCAAAGGCCTCTAACACCGCGCTGTATGTGTAGATACGGTGGGCGTTGTAGTGAATTTTTGCCACCCCGCCTATGGGAACAACAAAGAGCAGACGCCCCCCCTTGCCAAGAACACGCACCAGTTCGCGCATGGCTGTAATATCCCCCTGCGGGGAAAAAGGATCGCCGTAGCGCTCAAGGCCAATATGCTCCACAACGTGCATGCACGACAGTGAATCCACACTTTCGTCAGCAAAGGGGAGGCTGGTAAGGTCGGCCCGCTTGCAGCGCAGGTTGCCAAGAGTAAGGGGGGCGGGACGATAGTCGTAAAACGTGATGGGCACAAAGGCCGACGCGATAGACACAAAATAGAGGCTCGAAGAAATGTCTATATGGCTTGCAGGCCGCGTGCGTGCAAGAACGCGTGCCGCCCATGCCGTATGGTAGATATAATGGGCGTCAAAGGGGGTTGTGCCCTGCGCATCATTCAGACAGGGGTGCAGATCTTCCTTGCGGCAGAGGAAACGCCCGTCATCTTGCAGCTGCTCCGCCACTTCCAGAAACCGCAGAAGAAACCGTTCTTTCAGCGCCATTTCTTCACTTTTCACATATCCCCCAGTATCGCTGATCGTTGCCGCAAAAAATGCAAAAAACAGGGTGCGCGCCCGTTATTCTACCGGGCACATATGCCAGCCTTCCACTCGCATGCATTCTCCCGGGATGGGGCTTTTACCGCCACGCCACTTGCTGGGCATGATGACGGTTTTATTCTCCGCCCGCTGCGAAAGCCAGGCCCCCCACCAGCTCAGCGAAGAATTTGAGATGATGAAGTGTTTACACTGCGTCATCAAAAAGAGATCCCCGGCGACATTGTCGTTGTCGTTGGCATCCACGTAAACAAAATCGTAGGGAAGACCGGCGAAGGCTTTTTTTGTCCACTCCATGCCGTTGGAGAAAACAAAAAACGTTGGCTTTGGCTGCACCGCCGCTGCCAAAATTTTGAAGGCGCGTTCAAAATACCGTGTGGTAAGCACCTCATGCATTGAGCCAATGTAGTCGCCGCGGCGTACGTGCACGGCTACCGGCATCGGCGCGGCATGTATGGTTTGCAGCATGGCCTGGTTGCTCTCTTCCACTGCCGGCGCAAACACGTAGGCCTCGCGGATTTCTTTTTCCGCACTGGTTACATACTGCGCATTGACATAATAGCCGCCGAGGTAGGTGGGCTGTTTTAAGGCAAGGATATCAGGATCAAAATTGCAAATGCTGTCGGGATAGTGATTGAGAGCTATATGAAAGAACAGGCGTTCGTTTTCAGAAGGAAAGCGCAGATTGATATTGGTAAAAACCCGGTTAAGGATAAAAAACCTGTTTTCGACCCCGCGTATATCTTTGCCGTAATGGCGAAACCAGGACAAATCGTGTTTTACCGTAAAGGAACTGTGTTTCCCCACAGCCAACGAAAGGGCGTATTGCCACATTTGACTGCCCAGGCCGCCATCCACCTTCACAAGCGCCGTACGCTGGATAGCGGCTACATCGATCGAAAAAGACATTGCGGCTCCTTTATGCGCAATCACCGTGAGTTGCAGGGATGGGCATGGATGCGGTCAAAAAAAGAGCTATTGGGCCTGCCATACCGACAGGTCGCCTTCCTCAAACGGTGCCGGTCTGCAAGCGGTTCTGCACAGGCCTACCGGTTGTCAAACTGATGCCGCTGCACGCATAGAGCCACTTCTGCAAAGGATACTGGCGTCTTGCGCTCCAGAATGACGGCGGTATCGGCCTGCTCAACCACGTCAAAATACTCAAGCAGCACATGATAATACTCACGGGGCGTAAAATCGTGCACCATGATCAGCGGTGTTTTCTCCCCGGTGCGCAGCAGTAGCTGCAAGGCGCAGGCAACCCTGAACCTTCCGTCCACAAGCACAAAATCCAGACTTGAGGCGTCAACGGCATCCCATATGACCTGATGGTAGTTAAGCCACGCCACGTCAGGCTCATGCGACAGAGGAAATCCCCATTCGCCCGTAGCCCCTATCTCTACATGAAAGGGGCACCAGCGCCGCGCCTTGGCCCATTCCCGCAGAGTGCTGTTGCCCAGCAGCATGCGGTTTATCCACTCTCTGTCAGATTCAACGCTGATCAGCTGGCGTACGCCTTTTTCTGCAAAAAAGGCCGAGCTTCCGCCGGCCCCAAATTCGAGAATGCAGCCATCCGGCGTATATTTGTCCATGAGGGCCACTTCGGCTTCGCTCATCTGGGGCTGCAAGCTTTCCTGGGGAGGAAGAGTGGTATCCATCATTACCTCATTGCGCACGGTTGCGGCAGGCGTCATGCCTTGTTCTGGCCCGTGAGGTCCATCGGTGCGGCCCTGTCATTGCTGACAATTCCACTTTTGCAGCCGCCACAGGTGGGGCTGCGCCAGATGCGGACTGCGCTGCATGGCGGCTGCAAGCCGGTCATACAACAGGGCATTGAACATATCAGGCGAAAAAAGTTTTCTGGTTGCGTTGGCCATGCGCAGGGTGACAGCCCAATCCACAAGCCCAGACATATCTTCAGCGGTTTCAACGGGGACACCGCCATGCAGATGGCGGTGATGCATCATCAGGCGGTTGCCAGGCGCAACACCCAGCGCCTGGAATACCTGCATCTGCGCCCTGAAGGCATACTGCGCCTGCTCGGTACTGCGGGCCGTGGAAATCTGCGCGTCATGCCTGCGATAAAACCCGAGCACATCATCCACATTGGCAAAAGCCATCTGCGGATGACGCAGAAATATCCTGAGGTAAAGCTCGTAATCAAGAGCGCAGACCATTTTTTCAGAATACTGTATGCCGAGGCGGGAAAAAAGATCCCCGTCAAAGGTCACAAAAGGATGCGCCATCGGCGCTTTGAAGAGCAAGTTGGCCTTGATGCTTTCTGAATCAAGAGGCAGCCTGAAAAGCCCGCCCTCACCGGATGGCAGAAAGGCCACAAAATGGCACCCACAGATACCAATATCGGGGTTTGCCTGCATGAGCTGAAGCTGCTTTTCCAGGCGCTGCGGAGCGCAGATGTCGTCCGCGTCCATGTGCGCCCAGTACCGCCCCCGGCACTGGGACATAAGCCGGTTGAGACTGCGCGCGATGCCCTGCCCCTCTGTATTGCGCAAAACCCGCACTCGCGGGTCCTGCACGCCCATCATGACGTCGTAGGTTTTGTCGGTGGAGCCGTCATCCAGCATGAGCAATTCAAAATCATCAACTGTCTGGTCGAGCATGGAGCGCATGGCCTGCTCCACATACTCCTGCACATTGCGGCCTGCCGCAAAAAAAGACACCAGCGGTCTGCTGCTATGGCTCGGGCATGGCGCGCCCGCGACATCCTCGCCCTGTAGATCCGGCATTATCCCCCCCTGAAAAGACGCAAGGCCGCAAAGGCACTCTTTTCCACCTTCCCTTGCGTGCAATCTCAATACCAGCGCGGATGCGCAAGCTTGCTGCTTCAGAAGAAGCGCACGCTTCAGGCAACCCCGGGCTCAGACGCGTCAGTGCACGGGGCGGGAAGGCAGCCTGGGGGTAACATACGCCTATTCTGCGCCACGAGGGTATCCGGCAGTAAAAATCCGGATACCCTCGCCGCTCAAATCAACTCAGGCACTCGTGGCAAAACTGCCCGTTGCGCGAGGTTTTGACTATAAAACGCCTGTTACCCCATAGCCCGTTGCAGTCGGGCAAGGGTTTCCTGCTTGCCCACAAGTATGATGCGAGGGGCGAGCCGCACATAATGCCGGGTCCCTGCGGGCAAAAAGGCTGCCCAATTCATTGGCTTGCCTTGCTCGCAAGTCATACCGCACGCGGGCGAAGTTTTTCCCGCGGCTACGAATCGCACCCTATTCCTTGATCTGCACGTGTTCTTCCCCGATGGGGCTGAACCGTTCCTTGTCATACTCCCCGGCGTAGGGGCCCTGCTTCACTTCCACGATTTCGGACTCTTCCAGCATCACAAAGCCATGTCCGCCGTGAGCCAGCAGCACTATGTCGCCGGGTAGGAGCACGTGGCTTTCAAGGTATTCTCTGGTGCTGGGTTCATACAGATCGAGCCGAACCTTGCCCGTCCTGATGATGAGCACTTCCTGCGTCCATTCAATGGTGCGCGGCACTGCGTTGTGATCGTGCGGCGGGATGACATAGCCCTTGGGCCGGTTCATGTACCCAAGCTGCTGGGAGAAGGTATCCGGCGTAAAAAAACGGATGCCCTCGTCCTTAAAGTCGGCCCGCAGGATCATGGCAAGAAGCTGCCCATTGCGCGAGATTTCGATCATGCAATTTTCCTTTGCGCGCTGTACCAGCTAACCCATAGCCCGTTGCAGTCGGGCAAGGGTTTCCTGCTTGCCCAGAAAGGCCATGATTTCATTGAGGTGCGAGCCGCCCATAAAGCCCATGAGAGCCGTGCGCAGAGGCGGGGCCACTTCCTTGAACTTCAGCCCGTTGTCGGCAACATAGGCGTTGAGCGCGGCCTCGAGAGCTCCAGCGGTAAAAGGTTCGCACGCGGCAAAAACAGCCGAGAGGGCCTGCAAGTGCGCCTTGCCCGCATCGGTAAAATGCTTGGCCTTGTCCTTTTCCACATAGCTGAGTTCTGCGGCAGGCACCACCAGCGGACGGAAGGCCTCGCCCAGCGCCTTGAGGTTGTTGGCCCGCTCGCGGAACATGACGCACAATGGCTCAAGCTTTTCTTGCGGCAATGTGCCGAGCCCGGCCTCTTCCACAAAAGGTGCAACCAGCGCCGCCAGTTCTGGCAGGGGCAGCTCACGCATGAAATGGGCGTTGCACCATTCCAGCTTGGCCGGGTCAAAGGCCGCAGCGGCAGGGTTCAGGTTGGTGCCGTCAAAATATTCGATCAACTCTTCCTTGGTGAACAGCTCCTGATTGCCGTGCGACCAGCCAAGCCGCACCAGATAGTTCACCAGAGCCTGAGGCAAGAGGCCGTCCTGCTGATACTCAATGACAGCCCGCGCGCCGTGGCGCTTGGAGAGCTTTTGCCGATCCGGGCCAAGGATCATGGGCACATGCCCAAAGCGGGGCACGGGCAGACCCAGAGCTTCATAAATAAGAATCTGGCGCGGCGTGTTGGAAACGTGGTCGTCGCCGCGAACAACATGGGTGATGCCCATTTCGTAGTCGTCCACCACCACGGCCATATTGTAGGTGGGCATGCCGTCTGCGCGGCGGATAACCATGTCGTCCAGTTCGGTGACATCCACGGCTATCTTGCCCTTCACCAGATCGTCAAAAACCACCTTGCCCGCCACAGGCGCCTTGAGGCGCACGCAGTGCCCCTCGCCGGGGCCGATGTTCCGTTCGCGGCAGCGTCCGTTATAGCGCGGCTTCAGGCCGTTCTGACGGGCTTCTTCGCGCATGGCTTCCACTTCTTCCGGCGTGCAGGAGCACCAGTAGGCGTGGCCTGTTTCCAGCAGCTTGTCCACATAGCGGTTGTACACGTCGGCCCGCTGGGTCTGGTAGGTCAGCTCGCCGTCCCAGTCCAGCCCAAGCCAGCGCATGGAGGCTAAGATGGAATCGGTATATTCCTGCTTGGAGCGCAGCAAATCAGTGTCTTCAATGCGCAGATGAAAACGTCCGCCGGAGTGGCGGGCCAGAAGCCAGCAAAAAATGGCGGTACGTGCACCGCCTATGTGCAGATGCCCTGTCGGGCTGGGTGCAAATCGGGTTACCACTTGAGTCATGTTGCTTTCCTTGAAACTGGCGTTGGGGGGAAGGTCGCGCATGGGCGGCTGAGTGTCAAGGGCCGCTGCGCAAGTGAAGGCGGCTTTGCCGCGTCCGGCAAGCCTGCTGCCGTCCGCAGAGCATCAGACATTTCTACTCTGCCGGGTTGCGGCTGAAAAGTTTGAGCGTGCGCCGAAGATCGGCAAGGTTAACGGGCTTGGTCAGGTGCGCGTCCATGCCTTCCTGCATGCTGCGTTCCGCATCGCCTCGCATGGCATAGGCCGTCATGGCGATAATGGGCACGGTTTTCGCCTCCGGCAGGTTACTGGCCCTGATGGCGCGCGTCGCGGAATAGCCGTCCATAACCGGCATCTGCACATCCATGAGGACAATATCAATCTCCGCGCTCCGCTGGTTCCAGATTTCCACGGCCTCCTGCCCGTTGACGGCAGAAATGCAGGTTATGCCCATGTCTTCCAGCAGCACTTCCATGATCTCGCGGTTAATATCGCCGTCTTCGGCCAAAAGAACCCGCAGGCCCTTAAGCGATGCGGCTTCGTCCCCGCTGCTTTCTTCTGCCTGCTCCTGCGCGCAGTCCTGGCTGCAAATGGCAAAGGGCAGTTCCACACGAAAAACGCTCCCCTGACCCGGCTCGCTCTGCACGGAAATGCTCCCGCCCATGAGGGCGATCAGGCGGCGGCATAAGGAGAGGCCAAGCCCCGTGCCGCCAAATCTGCGGGTGATGGACGTATCCGCCTGCGAAAAAGGCGTAAATGCGCGGGCCAGTTCATCGGGCGACATGCCAATGCCTTCATCGCTCACAAGAAAGGCCAGCCGCGCCTTGCCGTCACTTTGTTCCAGCAGCTCCACGGCCAGACGCACCGTGCCGCGCTCGGAAAATTTCAGGGCGTTGCCGCCCAGATTCAGCAGGATCTGCCGCAGGCGCAGGGCATCACCGGAGAGGATTTCCGGGACGCGAGGGTCCATGTGACTCTCAAGACTGAAATCCTTGAGCTTGTGCCCAACCTTGGGCCGCAGCAGGGACATGACCGACTCAAGTTCCTTGCGCGGCTCAAAAGGCAGATTTTCAAGCTCCAGATGGTTGGCCTCAATTTTTGAAAAATCCAGCAAATCGTTGATGATATCCAGCAGAGATTCACAGGTTGCATGGATTTTTTCCACATAATCCCGCTGCTGGGGATTCAGGGGGGTGTTGAGCACCAGATGCGCCATGCCCATGATGCCGTTCATGGGGGTGCGTATCTCGTGGCTCATGTTGGCCAGAAAAATGCTCTTGGCGGCATTGGCGGCTTCGGCGGCCTCCTTGGCCTCGCGCAGGATGCGCTCGTGCTGGCGCGCCTCAGTCACATCGCTGATATAACCGGCAATGCGCAGCACTCCCGGCCCGCTCACAATCTCATAGGCCAGGGCATACCAGCGCAAGCCCTTACGCGGGTGAGCAACCCGCAAATCCAGATGCTCCTGCCCGCCAGCCGTCCACCCTGCGGGGTTGCACAGTTTGCGCCACTTGGGCTGATCCTCGCTTACAATGCGCGAACCCATGATCTCAAGTCTGTCCGCCGTGTTCGAGGCCGTATTGATGCCAAACTGCTCATAAAAAACATCGTTGCCTGTGATGTCCAGACCGGAATTTTCAAGGCGCGCTATCTCAAAAACTCCAAGCCAGCCCAGGCGACAGGCCAGAGAAAGCCGCACAAGCCCCTCGCGCAGGCTCTGATGCGCCTCGTGCAGCTCCGTCATATCCTGATGATAGCCGACAACCCGCACAACATCATCATGATCGGCGCTGATGCGCCGCCCGCCGCAGCGCACAGGCACCAGCCCCCACGTGGGATGGTTGTACTGGTAGCGCACCTCATGCATGGCAGTGTCTGCAATAAATTCGTCATGGATGGCCCACAGATGGGGGCGGGAGCGGGCATCAACCCTGTCCACCCAGAAGTTGAAGCACTCTGCGGGGGTCATTTCTTCGCTTGCACCAAGCAGGCGCAGGGTCACCGGATTGGCAAGCATGGATATATGACCGGTGTTTCTGTCTATATCAATGACCCACAGCCCCACATTGGCAGCAGCCAAGGCTTCGCTGTTCCAGTCCTCATTGCGGGACGCGTCTTTTGCAGCGCTTTTTGCGGCCATAACTCCCCCGTTTTCCATTGTACCATCCATAGCTGTTTTGCCACTCCAAGACAATGCCGGGGAAGGTTGGGCTGCCAGGGGCCAACGTAATTTGCTCACGGCAACAATCAAAAATTTTACGCATCGCCACACGCTTGTCACATACGACTCTTGCAGGGCGGCGCACAGGGTGCTAGTGCTTCCAACTGTAAACCAAGTACGCAATACTGATGAAAGGCCCGCGCCTGCGCCTGAGTGCTAACGAGGCGGAGCAGCCTTTCCGGCCAGACGGCCAAAGGATCAAACAGATGAAAAACGCTACAGTCGTTATCAAATACGGCGGACACGCCATGGACAAGCCCGAACTCAGTTCGGCCTTTGCCGCAGACCTTGCGCAGCTTACCGAACAGGGCATGGGCCTTGTGGTGGTGCACGGCGGCGGCCCGCAAATTTCTGCCCTGCTCAAACGCCTGAGCATTGAAAGCCATTTTGTGGACGGCCTGCGCGTTACAGATGCCGCCACCATGGAAGCTGTTGAAATGGTGCTGTGCGGGCAGGTGAACAAGGCCGTGGTCAACGAATTTACACGTCAGGGCGTGCGCGCTGCGGGCATTTCAGGCCGCGACGGCGGGCTGCTGCGCGCAAAGGTGAAGAATCCCGCCCTCGGCTTGGTGGGTACTGTGGAAACGGTCGACCCCGCCCTGCCCCGCTGCCTGCTGAATGGAGGCTTTGTGCCCGTTGTGGCCCCTGTGGCCTCCGGACCGGACGGCGAAGCCCTGAACATCAATGCCGACACCGCCGCAGGCGCGCTGGCAGGGGCCATCGGCGCGGAATATTTTGTGCTGATCTCTGATGTTCCCGGCGTGCTGGATGCTGACGGAAGGATCATTCCCAGCCTCAACCGCACGGAAATCCAGAACCTGCGTGAGGCGGGCGTCATCACCGGGGGTATGATCCCCAAGGTGGAAGCCTGCCTTAACGCCCTGGACGCAGGCTGCCAACGCGCGCTCATTCTTGACGGGCGTTCGCCTTCAAGCCTGCGCCGCTACCTGCTTGACGATGCCCCGCTTGGCACTGTGGTCGCCTAGGGCGTTATAACTGCGGGATGTGTCGCGGGGAAAAAGCAGACTGCCAGTTAAAAGGCTGCCCTGCTCCCCAACAAAACATCAAATAAGGCCCGAGACCGGATGACGCGGCAATGCGCCGCCCGGTTTCGGGCCTTTCATACTTCTGAAAATCTGTTTTTAGCGACCTCGCCGCACCCACCATTCCCGCTCAACCTGCCCATACCACCAGCGGTTGTGATCCGCACGCAGCACAGCCTCTGCCACCTGCTGCGCCGCAGGGCTGCGCAGACGCTTTACCGCGCTTTCCAGCCACTGGGCGGCAAAGGCATTGCCCTTGTCCAACTCGGCCTTGAGGTTGCAGATAAGATCAAGCTGGTCGGCATCGTGCGCCAGAATGGCCTCACGGCTGGCTTCTTCCGCCAGCTCGTCCCAGAGGGGCAGCACGTCTCCCTCAAGCCCGGTTCCATCCACACAGTCTTCCAGCGCCTTGCGGGCCTGGCACTGCGCGTAGCGGTGGTTCACGTAGTTCAGATCGCCCGTGCGCGCCTCGTGCAAATCATGGAACAGGCAAAGATACGTCACCCGCGCCGGATCCATATCGCACATGCGAGCCAGCACATAGCCCATGACGCTCACCCGGTAGGAATGTTCGGCCACGTTCTCCTGCCCGGTGCCCAAAAAGGCGTAACCCGTGCGGGGCGTATGCCGCAGCATGCCGACTTCGTTAAAAAAATCCGCAATCCGGTCAAGCCGATCCGCGCTCACGTCCATAGCCGGGAAATCACCGTTGTTGCTCTTGGATTCACTCATGCCTGTTCAATATCGATCCCGGCGGCCTGTGGCAAGGATGCGCGGCGCAGATGGGGAATGGAAGGAAAACGCCTCCGGCGGCTCAAGGGCTGCGCCCTCAAAAATCCCGATCCACCCAATCTTGCCTGCTAATTCATGAGCTTGTCACAACACCCCGCTGCCTTTTCCGACTAAGGAAACTTCCTATCGCCTTTTACTGGCGGGAGTGTTTTACACGGCAATAACTTTTCGACTGTCTTTTGTATGTGGGGAATTTTGTGCGCTGACAAGGCCCGCAAGGAGCGATAGAGGGAGTGGACTCGCTTTAGCTGTTACGACAGGAAGCTACGGATAAAGACAGCAGAGCTTCGGTCCATGACCTATATCGCCCCCGCAGCGGAACGCCGTCAGCGCGCAAAATCCCTCCGATCACTCAAGTCCGTACTTGCGGAGCTTGTTATGCAGAGTAGCCCTTGTGATGCCCAACTGCCGGGCCGCCTCGCTCTTGTTGTCGCCTGTCTGGCGTAGCGTTTCCTCAATGGCGCGGCGCTCCACGGCATCCAGGGGCAAGCCTGCCAGGGAGGCGTCCACCTCGGGCTGGCGCTCGTCGGGCAGGGCGGGGCCTGTGACCACAGAGGGCAGTTCGCGCTCGGTGATGAGGTCGCCGTTGCAGAGAATCACGGCGCGTTCCACGGCATTTTCCAGTTCGCGCACATTGCCGGGCCAGCCGTAACGCAGCATGCAGGCCAGAGCTTGCGGCGAAAATCCGCGCACGCTTTTGCGGTTGCGGCTGGCAAAGCGTTCCAGAAAATGCGCGGCAAGCACGGGGATATCCTCGGCGCGGTCGCGCAGGGGCGGCACTTCAATACAAATAACATTGAGGCGGAAATACAGATCCTCGCGAAAGCGCTTTTGGGCCACTTCTTCGCGCAGGTCGCGGTTGGTGGCCGCCAGTATGCGCACATCCACGGTTATGGCGGCATCGGCCCCCACGCGCTGCACCTCGCCCTGCTGCAAGGCGCGCAAGAGCTTTGACTGAAGGGCAAGAGGCATCTCGCCGATTTCGTCCAAAAAAAGCGAACCGCCGTTGGCCTGGGCAAAGCGCCCCTCGCGGCGGCGATCCGCGCCGGTGAACGAGCCTTTTTCGTGCCCGAACAGCTCAGATTCCAGCAGATTTTCGGCCAGGGCCGCGCAGTTCACTGTTACCAGCGGTTTATCCGCTCTTGCGCTGGCGCAGTGCAGGGCGCGGGCCACCAGTTCCTTGCCTGTGCCGGATTCGCCGGAAATGAGCACTGTGGCCTCAGTTGGGGCAACAGTGGCGATAATCTCCTGCATGGCGCGGATGGGGGCGCTGCGACCAAGGATGCCGGGGCGCGCGGCGGCATCGCTGAGCTGACGGCGCAGCTCGCGGTTTTCCACACTGAGGCGCGAATGCTCAATGGCTTTTTCAAGCGTATGCCTGAGAGCCTCAAAATCCAGCGGCTTGACCAGATAGTCGTATGCGCCGAGGCGCAGAGCTTCCACGGCTGTTTCCACTGATGAATAGGCCGTCATGAGCACCACGGGCAGAGCCGGATTATATTCAAGAATGTTTTTGAGCGCGTGGATGCCGTCCATGCGCGCCATGCGCACGTCAGTCAGCACGGCGTCAAAGGATTTTTCGCGCACCAGCGGAATGGCCTCGTCGCCGTCCGTGGCTTCTTCCACAGCATAGCCCCAAGAGCGCAGCATGGTGCGCAGCATGCCGCGGTGTGCATCGTCATCGTCTACAACCAGTATGCAGTTGCTCACCATATCCTCACTTTATGCTTGGCATAAACCTGAAATCCCGGACCGCGCCGCAGCCGCGCAGGTTATTTTTTACGATTGCCCTGCGCCACTGCGCCTTCTGCCGCGCGGGGCAGCCAGATGCTGAACGTGGTCTCCCCACGGCGCGCAGTTTGCGCGGGGCGCGAGGTAACGCTGATTTCGCCGTCGTGGGCTTCCACAATCTTGTGCACCATGGCAAGCCCCAGCCCCGTACCCTGCCCCTTGGTGGTATAGTAGGGGTCAAAAATATGCGGCAACTGGCTGGCCTCAATACCTGTGCCGTTATCACGCACCATAAGGCACACGCGCCCCTTGCGCTCCACAATGGCAAGCGTGAGCTGCCCGCCATCGGGCATGGCGTCCAGAGCATTGAGGCAGAGGTTCAACAGGGCCTGCCCCATGCGCTCAGGGTCGGCCAGGGCCAGCGGCACCCGCCGGGGCGAACGGCAGACAATCTTGACCTTGCGCTTGTCCGCATCCTGATGGATGAGGCGAGTCACGTGATCCACCACAAGTTTGAGATCCGCCGGGTGCGGGCTCACATCACTGGGACGCGAGAGACCTATGAGATCCATAATTACGCGATTGAGTCGGTCAACCTCGTGCACCATCACATTGGCGGCTTCGCGGTCTTCGCTTCCTTCGGGAAAACGCTGGCCGAAGTAGGTGGCGTAACCCTTGATGGAGCTGAGAGGATTGCGGATTTCGTGCGCAACGCCTGCGGCCAGATTGCCCACAGCGGCCAGTTTTTCCTTGCGGCGCACTTCTTCTTCAAGCCGGCGCACCTTGCCCTCGGCCATGCGCTGCCGCTGACGCGACTCCCGCGCCCGCTCGGCATAGTACAGGGCCACCAGACAGGCCAGCCCCACCAGCAGGGTCACAGCCGCCAGCATGGCTACGTAGTCCCGGTTCTGACTGCGCGTTATTTCAAAGGGCGAAAGGTCAAGCCCGAGAAAAATCACCGGCAGGGGAAAGCCCCTCGGCAGATCGCGTATGCCCGGCGAAAATTGCCTGTACACGGCAAACACGCGCCGCCCCTCCATGCGCATGATGCCCCAGTGGGGCAGCATGTCGGGGGCAAGATCGCGCATGGAGGCCTCATCGGCTTCGTGCGAGCCCACCTGCAAAATTTCGCCAAGCCGGGCAGGATTGCTGTGCGCCACAATGGTGCCGTCGGGCATGGTCACGGCCACAAAAACAATGCCGGGGCTTTCACCCATTTCTTCCAGCAGCACCTGAAGGCGGACGCCAGCCTCGCTGCGCATGCCCGAGCGCAGGATGCTCTCAAAGGCAATGATCAGCGATGAGCCCTTTTCCGCCAGCAGGCGGGCCATGGCGGCCTCGCTGCGGTCAATGGAAATAAGGGTCAGCAGCGTCACCATGAGGGCCAGCACAACGGCGGCCCCGCCCAGCAGCAGGCCGAGCGGCGTATGCGCGCCAACAGCGGTTGCCTGCGCTGTCCGCGCCTTGTCCGTGGGACTTGCGGGATTTGTGGGGCTTGCTGGGGTTGCGCCCTGTTGCGCAGCTTCCTGCCCGTTTTTTTCAGCCGTGCTGTTTTCCATGTTCATACGGCACACTCTGTATTGCGCGCGGCACCGCCAAGGGCGCACCACGAGTAAAAAAATTTGCACGCTTTTTGCAATAAAATAATCATTCCTTGTGCCCACAAAGCCGGGAATCTTGCCACCCCGCTCAGTGATTGGTATGAGAGCGGGACGAGTTTATTCTTCAGAAGGTCTTTTATGATGAAACCCCTTCTTTCCCTTTGTGTTCTGGCCAGTCTGTGCCTCCCCCAGCCAACGGCGGCGGATCAGACCGACTATGCGGAATATACACCTTCGCCGGGAAGCCCCGCAGCCAACCACGCCGCAGATATGCGGACATGGCTGCAACAGCTTTCGCCCGCGCAACGGGCCAAAGCCCAGGCCGTCATTGACGAATACTCCCCCAAGGTGAACGATCTGCGCAAAAGCATCATGCTGAAAAAAAACGAGCTTGCCCACCTGAGCTACAACCAGACCACCTCGCCGGAAACGCTGCCCCGTCTGGGGCATGAATTACAGCAATTGCGAGATGAACTGCGCGCCCTTCTGCAACGAGCAGACCAGCGCATGGGTACTGAGGTAGGCGTTCCGCTTGGCAGCCCGCAAACGCGCGGGTGCAGCATGGAATATCCCGGTCTGTCCACTTCCGCCAGCAAATAACCGCGACAATCTGCTCGCAACAACACGCGTCCGCCCTCAAGGCGGGCGCGTTTTTTATTCAATTTTGCCCGGCGACCCCTGTAAGAAAATTATGCAGATGTACAAATTTTATACAGAGACAATGCCCGAATGTATAAAAAACATACGCTTCTCTGCCCGCAGGCGCAACGGCCGCAGCGGACAACACATTAACATTCTAATTTTATTAAATAAAATATAGTTGGCACACGCATTGCTATATAGCAAGCAAACGTTGCAGGAACAACGAAACCATATACGAGAAAAAAGACTACGAGGTAGCCTTCCATGAAATCCAAAAACATCGCCATCGCAGCCATACTTGCAGCAACCCTGATGGGTGGCGCCATAACTGCCTACAGCCAGCCTGGCCCCGCAGGCGACATGCCCGAAGGCATGCGGGAAATGGGCGGCTGCATGGGTGAAATGCCCTGCCCCGGAATGCAGGGACACGGCATGATGGGACGTGGGGCCTACACCCCCGAACAGCAGCAGAAGTATGATGCCATTGTGACTGAGTTCGTCAAACAGATGGAACCCGTAAAGGACCAGATGTTCATCAAGAGACAGGAGTTGCGCGCCCTGCAAAATGCCTCCAACCCCGACATTGCGGCTGTGCGCGCCACTGCCACCGAATTGCTGCAACTCAGAAAGCAGCTCGGTCAGATGCACGAAACCATGACCCAGCGTCTTGAAAAGGAAGTGGGCAAGCCTGCCGCTGCCCCCATGCCCAAAAAGGACGCACCCGCTGCGGCGAAACATCAGCACGGCGCGGCCCAGTAACCACAACTTAACCCAAATTGCCGCTCCCAACTCGTCCGCCCAAGGCGGTTGACATATACAGAATCACAGAGAACAAATTTCCGTCCTGCCCCCTACCCCCAAGGGGGGCATTACGGAGCCTCCAAGAACCTCCTCCTTTGAACAGAACCTTATAACCATCAACACCCTCCCTCCCTTCTCGGCCGCCGGTTCCCCCCCGGCGGCCGCCTCCTTTTCCAGAGCTGACAACAAACGCACAGAACCTGCTTTACGGCGGGTTCTGTGCGTTTTGCCCTGCGCGGTGTCACTCTGCCCCGCGCTCGAATTTTAGTAACTGGGCGTGAGAAAAAACCTTTTTACAAAAGGCGTCACCCTGCAAAACATTTCGCTTCCAACCAGACCTAGATGAAAACAAGCTGCGGCGAGATTTTATCGTCAAAAAATACCGTGCGCAGCCCCAGCGCAGCCCATCTGGCGCGCAGTTCACCCTTCGCGCCCCAAAAGAACCCCTGGGCGGCCCGGGGCAGCAGCAAATCAAACTGCGCAGCTGGTGTTGCCGCACCCTCGCCAAGCACTTCCCTTACCGCCAACAGCAATGCACGGCCCTTGACCCTGCCGCCAAGTTCCCTGTCCACAGGCCCGGCAAGAACGGCACTCTCCAGCCCCGGCTCCGGGGCAAGCCCCATGCGGATCACGGGCACATTGGCCCGCGCTGCCATGAGCCAGCCGTGGGCAAGGCTTTCAAGCGTATCCTCCAGCGGCCAGGGTTTGTAGCTCCCCTCGCGCCACATGGCGGCAAGACCGGTGTCTTCAAGCACAAGGCAGGGATAAAACCGCAGCATCTGCGCGCCCGCAGCAAGGGCCGTTGGCACATCGTCCCTAAAAAACTGCGCGCTATGCCCCGGCATGCCGGGCAAGAGCTGCACCACCAGCTTGAGATTCGCAGCCCGCACAAGGGCGCAGGCCGCCTGGGCAGTGCCGCCGGTATAGCCCCGGCGGGAGGCGGCAAGGGCACTGTCGGCAAAACTCTGCACGCCCAGCTCCACCACACCGCAGCCTGCAGCGCGCAACCTCTCCAGTATTGGGGCATCGACCCTGTCCGGACGGGTTGAACAGCGGAAGGAACTTATCCAGCCTTTTTCCTGCGCCTCACAGGCCAGATCAAGGCAGGCGGACAGATCTTCCTCGGGCAATGCGGTGAACGTGCCGCCGTAAAATGCCAGTTCCGCCGCAGCCTGCCCGCTTTCATGGCGCAGACGAAGATTCTCCCGTGCGGCGAGCAGCAGACCCTCCACACTTGCGGCGCGCGAACTTTCCGCCCTGTCCGGATTTTGGCAACCGCCAATACCCGTCTGCACATCCTGCGCGCAAAAAACACAGCGCACAGGGCAGCCCCTGAATGGTAAAAAAACTGGCACAACTGCCTGCCTTTGTGCCGCACTGCGTCGCAGCCATGCAAAATCCAGCGACACTACGCGCCCTTTGCCCCCAGTTTGCGATGAACGTTGCGCAATATTCTGAGTCATATCCATATCAGCCCCCCAATATGTGGTTCGGCGGCTGCTTCACAGCAGGTATTCTCGGAATGAGATTGCCTATAAAAGGGTGAAGAAATGCCCATAAAGATCATGGACAAAAACTTTTTTTGGGGGGGCATAGGTGGCTCGCTGACTGTGAAACGGTATGTAGAGCGCATTGGACGGAAAATAACATGCAGGCGATTTTTTTAAAAAAATCTTGCTCTGTCTGTAAGTTGCGTGTATTTTACACAAAAGTTCCGTTTGTGTGAAGCTGACAAACATTGCTGCGGGGCATTAGGGACACTGAGTTCCACTCAGCCATACCAGCGCACTGCGCCGGAGAGCACTATGAAAAAAACACTGACCAAAGCGGACATCGTGGAGGCCATCTACGAAGAAACGGACAAAAACCGCGTAGATGTCAAGAACGTGGTAGAAAAACTGCTGGAGATCATGAAGGTCGCCATCAAAAAAGACCGGGCCCTGCTTATCAGCGGCTTCGGCAAGTTTGAGTGTTATGACAAGGCCTCCCGCAAGGGCCGCAACCCTAAGACAGATGAAACCATCACCCTGCCGCCGCGCAAGGTTATGGTGTTTCGCCTCTCGCGCAAGCTTCGCGCAGAGCTGAACCCCTAGGCAAGCTCGGAGCCTCGGCAGCCTTGGCATGCCGGAGGGGGCGCGTGTGACGCGTTTCTTGTCGTGCGCGCTTTTTCTTTGCCATTTGGCCTACAAAAAATGCACAGCCCGGCACGGCAGACATGCATGCCGGGCTTGAGCAACCGCCTTGCCCTGCTGTGCGGAACGCAAGGCGGCACTGGGGATCAAAGCAGGGTGCCCGGCATTTCGGCGGCTCAGCCGCAGAGTGCGGAGCACCCCACACCGCAAACTCGGAAGAATCCAGGCTGACGCCAGCGCGGCGGGCATGTCCACGCCGTCCAACGGGAGTCGCACATGCTTTTCAACTCGTACACATTCCTTTTCGCCTTTCTACCCCTGCTGCTGGTATGCTGGCGGCTGACCCAGGGCTACGGCCCCACGGGTCTTGCCCTGGTGCTGCTGGCTTTTTCCGTAGTATTTTACGGTTTGTGGGGTTTGCCCTTCCTGATTCTGCTGGCTGTGATTCTGGGCATGAACTATGCCTTTGCCCTTGCCCTGGCAGCGCCAGAGCCAGAGCAAAAACAGGATGCAGCCCTCGCTGAAAACGCGGAAGGTGATGCCGAAAAGGCCTGCCTGTGCGGTTCGCGCAAGCAGGCTGGCTGCCGGTTCCACTTGAGCCGCAAGGGTCTGCTTATCCTTGCCCTGGTGCTCAACCTGCTGCCCCTGCTGTGGTTCAAATATTCCGCCTTTCTGGCCCAGAATCTTGGGGCGCTGCTGCATGCGCAGTGGCATTTCACCCCGCCCGGGCTGCCCTTGGGTATTTCTTTTTATACCTTCATCCAGATCGCCTGGCTTGTCAGCGTATACCGTGGGCAGGTAACCCCTCAGGGCTTTACGCGGCATGCACTGTTCTCCGCATGTTTCCCCTATGTGATTTCCGGGCCAATCGTGCGTTATGAGCAGATAGGCCCGCAGTTTGATACCCTTGCCCCCACCAATGCTGAGAATCTGGCTCAGGGCTTTACGCTTTTTACCTTCGGCATGATCAAAAAGGTTCTGCTGGCCGACAGCATTGCCATGTACGCCGACTCTGTCTTCAATGCGGCGGAAAAGGCCTTTCCGCTCAGCGGGGCCGAGGCGTGGCTGGGTTCGCTGTGCTATACCTTCCAGCTGTATTTCGACTTTTCTGGCTACACGGACATGGCCATTGGCCTTGCCCTCATGCTGGGCCTCAAACTGCCGGAAAACTTTGATTCGCCCTATAAATCCACCGGCATTGTGGACTTCTGGCGACGCTGGCACATCACGCTCAGTTCGTGGCTGCGCGATTTTCTGTACATCCCCCTTGGCGGCAACCGCAAAGGGCGGCTCATGCAGTACCGCAACCTGTTTCTGACCATGCTGATCGGCGGCGCGTGGCACGGCGCTGGCTGGACCTTTATTGTCTGGGGCGCGCTGCACGGTTCCATGCTGGGCATCAACCACTTTTTCCGTGCCTGCATCAAGGGCAAAACGCTGGAGCGCGTATTGGCCCTTGCGCCGTTGCGCATCTGCTCCATCCTGTTTACATTTTTCTGCATCAATCTGTGCTGGGTTGTGTTCCGCGCGCTGACAATTGAAGGCGCGGGCCGCATGTTCAAAGCCATGTTCACAGGGCCGTTTACGCGTGAAGCGGCGGGCCTGAGCGCAACAACCGACGGGCTTACGGGCTTTGCCGCCCTGGTGGCCCGCTGGCTGCCCAACAACTACATTCAGGGATGGGTTCCCTTTGCCCTGCTGCTGGTGAGCTTTCTGGTGGTCTGGGCGTTGCCCAACAGCCGCGAGATTCTGCACGGCAGACGCGATGGAAGCCGCCCGCGCCTGAGCTGGCGGCCCACAGCCGCCTGGGCTACGGGGCTGGCCGTTATGGCCTTCCTCACCCTGATTCTGGTTTCGCGCAAGGCGACCTTCCTGTACTTCCAATTTTAACCACGCGTGAACGCCATGAACAACACAGAAACCGCCTTTTTGAAGCGTTATTTTCTCGTGCTGCTGGGCCTTGTCCTGGCGGGATGCCTGCTGGCCGTTCCCTATACCGCGTGGTGGCTGCACAGCAGCGGCGACGTAGCCGTGGAACGGGCCGTCAACGAACAGTCCAAGGGGAATTTTGCCGTGTTTGGATCCGGCGTTTCCCAGGATTTTGTGGACTACAAACTGCAACTCTATGCCAAGGTGAAGCCTGAAATCGCCGTCGTGGGTTCCTCGCGGGTCATGCAGTTCCGGGGCGCATACTTCCGCAAGCCCTTCCTCAATGTGGGCGGCACGGCGGGCAATCTGCCCGTGTTGCGCTCAACCATTGACGCCATGCTGCGCATCCACAAGCCAGATGCCATCATCATCGGGCTGGACTTCTGGTGGTTCATGCCGCAGTGGAATGCCGATCCTTTCAAGGAAGAACCGCCCACCAGCGGATCGTACAACTACGGTTTCGACAGCCTCAAGAAACCTTGGACATGGCTGCTTGAAGGCAAAATTTCGTTCAGGGACTTTATCGCCCCCATGTTGCCGCAGTCCATGGGCGGATTCCGCAACGTCCGTTACGGCATCATGGCCCAGCAGTACAACGACGGCTTTGGCTCTGATGGCTCCTGGTATTATACAGGTGAAAGCACCGGACAAAAGCGGCCCTTTGACTACCAGTTCGAGGACACCCTCAAGCAGGTACGCTACGGTACCAAGGCCTTTTTCCACGCCAAGCCGCTGGCTGACAGCCGCGACCCCGGCGGCATCAGCAGCGCCCATCTGGATGCCTTTGCAGAAATTTACTGCCGGCTCAAGGCCAGGGGCATTGCCACCTTTGTTTTCATTTCGCCCCTTTCTGTCCGTGTGCTTGACGCCATGCGCGAACGCGAGGCCGATTATCCGCACCTCTTCAAGCTGCGCGACGCCCTGCTTGCCCGTGGCATTGATGTTATGGAATTTACCGACCCGCGCACCTTTGCCTCTGGCGACTGCGAGTTCTTTGACGGTTTCCACGGCGGGGAAGTCACCTACGCGCGCATGCTGCGTGATATGGCCGACCGCTGGCCCGCCTTGCTGGCTTACGTGAATATGGATAGAATCAATGCCACCTTGCGCGACTGGCGCGGCTATGCTCTGGTGCCTGACGAGCGTCTCACAAGCCGCCCGGAAGTGGACTTTATGAATTTTAACTGCCCCAAACGTAAACCGTAAGGAACACCCGCATGTTTCTTCGATGGGGCGCGGTTTACAGCCGCGCCCATCTTATTTCAGCCATTCGGGCCGTACTCGTGTACAGCCTGTGCGTGTCCCTGGCTCTGTCGGGCGGCGCGGCCTTTGCCGCGTCAGACTCCGTTTTTGTTCAGGGTACTGGCGCGCCCACCGCTCCCATGGGCGGAAGCAATGCACCCAGCCCCAACGGCATGGGTGGGCAACCCTTCGGGGGTGGCACTTCGCCCACGCTCTCGCAGCCAATGCCAGCGGCACCAATGCAGACGCCTACGGTTCAGGTGCCTACTGTACAGACACCCACGGTGCAAACCCCCACGGTGCAAACCCCAACCGTCGCAAGGCCCTCCGTGCCCACGCCGCAGCAGGTCAACCCACTGACCACACCGGGAGCGCCCGCCCCTGCTCAGGCCCAGCAACCGCAGGTTCCTGCGGCACAGGGCGCATCTGCCCCAGCAGCTCCTGCCCAGCCTGCAAGCCCTGCCCTTGAAGCACCCAAAAAGCCAGAAGCTCCTGTGAAGGAAAAGGGCTCAAAAAACCGCAGGGATAAAAAATCAAAAAAGGGCAAGAAGGAAGAGGCCGCCGAGCAGGAAAAAGCCGCTCCCGCAATGGAAAGCGCGCCCACCAAAGCGCCGGTGCCTGTTCCGCAAAGGACCTCGCCGCCCACACAGGCGGAAGAGGCCGCAGCAGCATACGCCAAGGGCGATTATGCCACAGCGGAGAGCATCTGGAGCAAACAGGCCGAAGCTGGGGATGGACAGGCCATGAACAACCTTGGCGTGCTCTACGACCTCGGGCAGGGGGTGGAGCCTGACCTGGGCCGCGCCCTGCACTGGTTTGCGGAGTCAGCCAAGACAGGGCACCCCTCGGGCATGAGCAATTACGGGCGCATGCTGGAACAGGGACGCGGCATAGAGCCCAACCCCGCAGAAGCAGCACGCTGGTTTGATCTGGCTGCGCGGCAAGGCCAGCCCGAGGCCCAGTATAATCTGGGCATGCTCTATGAGCTGGGGCGCGGGGTGCAGCAGGATTTCACAGCGGCGGCGGCGTGGTACAGCCGCGCTGCGGCGCAGCAGCAAACCGAGGCCTTGTTCCGCCTTGGGCATTTTTATCGCGTCGGCCAAGGGGTTACCAAGAACCCATCACGGGCGGTGCTGCTGCTCTATGCGGCTGCCATGAACGGCGATGCCAACGCCATGAAGGAACTGGAAGATATGGCCCGCGCCGAGCCTTCCCGCCCCGAGGCCGTTCTGTTTGGTCAGCGGCTCGACAACACCGACAGAAATTCCATGCGCACGGCCCTGCGACAGTACGGAGCAACCATTATCCGCGAGGATGACGCCTATATCTGCGATCTGTACGATGCGGCCAAGGTTGCCCCCGGCGCGCGCCAGATGGCGATCTGCTACGGCCCCGGAAACCCCGGCTCACTGGGATTTCTTGAGCTGGATTACACCGCGCCGAACAATACGGTGGAGGGCATGATACTCAAGATGGTCACTGACCGTTTTGGCAAGGCCTCCGCCGGAGAAGGCGATGACGCCCACCTCTGGAATCTGGGCTCTGTGGTGGTTGCCACGCGCTATGAGCCTACGCGCGGGCAGTTGAGCCTCATGTACATGGTTCCCCGCGTGTATCACCTGACGCGCCAGCGTTAGCCCACATAGGGCGGTCTTTGCGCAGTGCTATCTGTTGAGCGGCGACCACGCCCGGCAAAAGCGGATAAACGTGTCCATGCCCGCAGAGTGGTATTTTGACTCATGCCAGCAAAGGGAAAACGTGCGTGAAAACGTCTGTGTCAGCCGGATTATTGAAAAACGGCTGCTGAAACCTGGCAGCTCGGCCATGAGCCGCGAAGCAAAGGTGATGCCCAGCCCCTGTTCCACCATGCCCAGCACCGCCTCGGTGGAGCTGAGGCTCAGGGCCACGGTATAGGGCGCAATGAGTGTGCCTAGGGTGTGCGCAAAAAACGCCCTTGTGCCGGAATCCGGCTCCCTCAGAATCCAGCGCTGGCCTGCCAGCTCTTCCGGCGCATGGGCCTTGCCGTCCGCCAGAGCATGCCCCTTGCACGCCACCACCGCCATTTCATCCTTCAGCCATTCTTCCGCCACCATGTCGGGCCGATGCTGCTCGCCCTCCAGCAGCACCACATCCAGGACATAACCTTCCACCAGTTCAAGCAGGCGGTTGGTGTTGGCTATCTGCGCCTTGGGCAGCCATCCGTGATCCTTTTCAAAATCGTGCATCAGTTGCGGCAGCAGATAGTTGCCAATGGTCTTGCTGGCCCCAATGCTCAAGAAGCAGGCCCCGCCAGCCTGAAATGTCCGCTCGATGGCCTCGGCCCTTTGCATCATTTCGTCCGCCAGCGGCCACAGGCGCGCCCCCTCATGATTCAGCCGCAAATGCGGGTGCACCCTGTCAAACAGACGCACGCCGAGGTGCCGCTCCAGTTCCTGCAAGGCCTGGGAAACCGCACCCTTGGTCAGAAACACAGCCTCTGCGGCCTGTGTGAGGTTCTGAAACCGCGCCACAGCCAGAAAAACCTGCAATTGCTTGAGTGTCATATCTGCGTTTAATTTTTTTATACGTTACGTTAAATTCATTTCGATTTTCTTAATGCACGATCCGTGGCAAACACGCAAGCAGACCACAACCGAGGATAATTCCAGGTTGCAGAGTGTTCGCAATTTCTTTCGCGCTGTTCCCACGCCCCTTGCGGGGTTGGCCCTTGGCATTGCCAGTCTGGGCATCGGGCTTGAAAAAAGCCTGCCCCTCCACAATTTTGCGCAGGTGTTTGGCGCGCTGACATCCATGGCGCTGATCCTGCTCCTGGCAGGCAAATTTGCCATGAACCCAAGGCTGTTGCTCGAAGAACTGCGCCACCCTGTACTTGGAAGTATTTTACCTACGACCTCAATGGCCCTGATGCTGCAATCCAAGAGCCTGAGCATTCTGGACGCGCGGGCGGCCCAGTGGCTCTGGCTGTTTGCCGTGGCCCTGCATCTCTGCCTTTTGCTGGCCTTTGTGGCCTTCAGGGCACGGCAGTTCAGCCTGCACCACATGCTGCCAAGCTGGTTTGTCCCCTTTGTTGGCATCAGCGTGGCGGCCATGACGGTTCCCGGCCCGGCCTACTACCAGCTCGCCTATGGCCTGATGGTTTTTGGCATGGTCAATTACGCGGCCCTGCTGCCGGTCATGTTGTACCGGCTCATATTTTCCCGAGAAATCGAAGACGCATCCAAGCCAACCATAGCTGTGCTTGCCGCTCCGGCCAGCCTTTCTCTGGTGGCCTATCTGAGCCTTGAGCCCACCCCCTCCCTGCTCCTGTGCAGCCTGTTGCTCGGGGTGGCGGTGTTGATGACCAGCATCATCTATGTTGCCTTTTTCAAGTTGCTGCGTTTGCCCTTCAGCCCTGGCTTTGCGGCCTACACCTTCCCCATGGCGGTTGGGGCAACAGCTTTGTACAAGGTCTCTGAACTGCTGGCCGCCTATCCCGCAACGCTGGAGTACGCCCTGCAACTCAAGGTGCTGGCAGTGCTGGAAATGATTGTCGCCACTCTGGTTGTAGCCTATGTGTGCTGGCGCTACCTGATCTTTTACGTTCGGGCGTGGGATACGCTGCTGCGCGCGCAAAGGGCGGCGCACGTCTGACCCGCCGGGCGGGGAAAAATACCCTTGCGCCCCACACGCGGTAGAGCTAGCCTGCCAGAACTGCGTGGCAATTTCTGCCGCTGCATGTAATTGCTCAATTTTACGCCGCCTGTGGAGGCGGCCTGCGCAGCAGGTGATCTATGCTTATTTTTGCCGCCATGCTTTTGTTGGGGATATTGCTGGGCTTTGTGGGCGCTGGCGGCGCTGGCGTTATGATCACCATGCTTAGCGTGGGCTTTGACATCCCCATGCAGGTTGCCCTTGGCACTTCTCTTGCGGCCATGACGTTTACGTCCCTCTCCGGCTCCGTCAGCCACTTTCGCGAGGGCAACGTCAACCGCAGGCTGGGCTTGCTGCTGGGCGCGTTCGGCGCCGCCGGGGCCTTCTGCGGCGCACATATCTCGTCCGGGCTTGCCTCCGCCACGCTCAAGCCGTTGACTGGCGTGGTGCTTATGTTCTCTGCCTTCCTCATTTATCTGCGGGTTTTTCACCCGGCCAATCCGCTGTTCAGCTTTCGTTTCACCAGTACCCGAGGCGTGAAGTTCTGGCTGCTGACAGGCATGGTGGGTGTGTTCAACGGTCTGGTTTCCGGGGCCTGCGGCGTGGGGGCAACCCCCTTTATCCAGATGACCCTGCTGATCATCTTCAATGTGCCGCTCTATCAGACCGTAGGCACAACCATGCTGGTCATTCTGCCCATTGCAGCCTTTGGCAGCCTGGGTTTTCTCGCCGCCGGGCATCTGGATCTTGTGCTGTTCCTGCAGGTTCTGGCTGGTCAGGTCATCGGCGCATATGTGGGCGCAAAGTTTACCCGCATGGCTCCGCAATTGCTGCTCAAAGGCTGCATGGTCGCGCTGCCGGGGCTGGGCGGTCTGATCCTGCTGCTTGCCCGCTAAAAAGCCCCCGGCGGAATCCGACGGAGGCTCAATGTCGATGTCTGTCGGCGGCCCCCATGCGCAGGGCGGATGCCGAGCCTTGACCGATTACTTCACTAAATAAGACAGCATCTTGGCCACAATGGGCGAGAGCAGCACAATGGCATAGATGCGCACCAGATGGTACACCATCACCATGGGGGCTTCCGCCCCTGTGCCGCCGGAAAGCGCCACCACCGCGTTGAATCCGCCTGGGCTGGTCGCCAGATATGCCCCGCCTACAGAGAGTCCGCCCCAGCGCACGGCAATCCATGTGCACAAAAGCCCCGCCATCAGAATAATGCCTGTTGAAAGCAGCATCATGGGCCAGGTGTCGCGCACGGCATCGAGCATGCCGGGATTATACATGTTGCCCACAAGCACGCCCACGCACCCGTAGACAATAAAGCGCACCCAGTGCGCCATGTCGGGTGAGGTAATGGAGCCGCAGCTTTTGAAAATCACCACGGCGATCATGGCCCCTGTCATGGCCCCGCCGGGCAGGTGAAAACGGTCAAAAACAAAACTTCCTGCAAGCCCCACGGCAAACAGCATTATTGTTGTACCCATATTGTGTCCTTCGCGCCGCGTAGAGCGCGGCTGCCTGCTGATCTGTAGCCGCACCTGCGCGGCGTCAGACCTGCTTACGCCCTTTTTTGTCACCCCTCAATGAGGCTTGCCCGGCATGGCCCGCCCGGTTTTAAGCAAAATCCACACCTGATTATCACCTGCTGGCAGGGATGCAGCATCGGTTTGACGTGCCGCTCCCCCGCCGCTAGTCTGCTGCAAGGCCACGGATTATCCACTGCATGCCATTGGGGTCTTCACAGATTTGCGCCCTGCTGGCGGCACCCATGCGACACCTAGCCACCCCAACAGGAAGCGCCATGAACTTTGCATCCAGCCCCTATGCGAAAACAGAATCCCAGCGTTTTGACCCCATGACCACACGGGGCATGGTCACATCGCCGCACTACCTTGCCACACAGGCAGGCGTGGATATTCTGCGCAAGGGCGGCACCGCCCTTGACGCCGCCGTGGCCGTGGCAGCAGTGCTGGCCGTTGTGTACCCGCAGATGTGCAGCATCGGGGGCGACAACTTCTGGCTGGCGCACGAAGCGGCAACTGGCGCACTGCACGGCATCAACGCCTGTGGGCGCTCTGGTGAAAATGTCACGCGGGATTTATTTGCGCAAAAGGGCCTTGTGTCCATTCCTCTGCGCGGGCCGCTGGCTGCCTGCACTGTGCCCGGTGTGGTTTCTGGTTGGGATGCCGCCCACACGCTCAGCCGCTCCTGGGGCAGCTCTCTTGCTTTGGGCGACCTGTTGCAAGAGGCCATCAGCCTCGCGGCAGAAGGTTTTGCCGTAACTCCATCCCTGGCCCACTGGCTGCAGGAGGACTGCAAGCCTGACCCCACGGGCTATCGGCAATTGCAGAGGTTTCCCGGCTTTGCGCGCACATTTTTACCCAACGGCACGCCCCCGCAAACAGGGGCAGTGCTGCGTCTGCCCGACCTTGCCGCGACCCTTGACCTTATCGCCCGCGAGGGCGCGCGCGTATTTTATGAAGGCGAACTGGCCGACCGCCTGACCGGCTGGCTTGCAAGCAACGGGGGTCTGCTCACAGCGCGGGATTTCGCCGCACATCAGGCAGAAATCGTCACGCCTCTGCGTGTGCGCTACCGGGGCCTTGAGTGCTGCAACCTGCCACCCAATACCCAGGGGCTGGCTTCGCTCTCCATACTCAACATCCTTGAACATCTGGATATCCGAGGCATGGGCGAGGGCAGCGCCGAATATCTGCACGCCATAGTCGAGGCGACCAAGCTGGCTTTTGCCGACCGCGACGCCCACGTGACTGACCCGGACTTTGCCGACATTCCTGTAGATTATCTACTGTCTCCGGGGCATGGGCGCGAGCTTGCCAACCGCATTGACCCTGTCCGCGCGCTCAGCCCCGCCGCCCCGCTGGAACCCAAGGGTGACACCTGCTGGTTCGGCGTGGTGGACGCTCAGGGTAACGCCGTTTCTGCCATCCAGAGCATTTTTCACGACTTTGGCTCGGGCCTTGTGGCAGGCGACTCGGGAATCCTGCTGCAAAACCGTGGCAGCTTTTTTTCGCTCGATCCCACCCATATCAACAGGCTCGAACCTCGCAAACGCACCATGCACACGCTCAATCCGCCCATGCTGCGCAAAAACGGCAAGCCCTGGCTGGTTTACGGCACCATGGGCGGCGAGGGGCAACCTCAGACGCAGGCGGCCATAGTCACCCGAATGGTAGATTTTGGCCTGAGCCCGCACGATGCCGTGACCGCACCGCGCTGGCTTTATGGCCGAAGCTGGGGTCTGCCGGTAAACAACCTCCGGCTCGAAGGCCGCTTCAGCCCGCAGGTGGCCCAAGCCCTGACCAAACAGGGTCATTCGGTCGAACGCATTGCAGACTTTAGCGATCTGATGGGCCATGCCGGAGCCATTCTTTGTGATCAGGAGACTGGTGTACTGTTTGGAGCAACCGACCCGCGCAGCGACGGTCTGGCTGCTGGCTATTGACCCAGGCAATGCCGTTAATCTTTTTCTGTGGCTTTTACAGCTGAATCGTGCTTATATACCGCATGGATTCAGGTCTGCCGTGCTGCACAGGCTGGCCTGAATCCATGCGAAAACGGCGCTGGAAGAAAAACCAGCGGCAGGGCTTAAAACAGGGGTTTCCCAGATTCAGCCAACGGCGCGAACCCAAGGACTACCAGTCCGTAGAATATCATAATATACTGAAATTATTTTAGATTTTTTTATTTTTCAGGCATAATACGAGTAATGGGGTCAAAACGTTCCAGCTAAATCGACAAAAAAGTATTTTCTACACCAAAAACAAATTCACCAACGACAACAACAAGTTAAGCATTCAAGCCACATTCCTTGCTTGCCGCAAAACTGGTGCCTACAGCCAGAATCTGTACTGACCGGAATTGCATTCAAACGATCAACTTCAAAAAAGTTTATTTAATCCAGCATATTACTAAAATATCACGTAAGCACACCTAACAGCCTCCTCCGACACGGTATCGTATTTGACTTGCGATACCACATATGCGACAAGGTTCATGCTCGTGCTATCGTTTTATTTTTTCACTGTTTTGTAGTGGTTACGCACAAAAAACTACCAAAACGTATTTTTTGTGTAGATAAATTTTATAAATTATGTTCTTTTCCAGCAACTTAGCAAAACGGAATATTTTTTGCTTTGTTCAGCCTTACCGTCTTTTTGGTACACCCCTGTAACTGCACATAAAACTCGGGAGGCCTTCATGAATTTGCTGAAAGTAGCGTCAGTTTGCGCCCTGTCTCTCTTTGTGGGGCAAGCGGCCATGGCCGCAGAAGCTCCGATCAAAATCGGGTTCCCCATCCCGCTTACTGGTGAAATCCCCAAGGTGGGCGAAGGTTCCAAGTATGCGGCTGAAATGCTGAAGGAAGAGATCAACGCCAAGGGCGGGCTGAAAGTGGGCGACAAGATGTACCCGCTTGAATTCATTTATGAAGACAATGAATCCAAACCCGAGTCTGCCGTCAACGTGACCCTGAAGCTCATTGAGCGCGACAAGGTCATGGCCATCGTTGGTCCCCAGTCTTCGCGTCAGGCCGTGCCTGCGGGCGCAGTTGCCAATGACGAACAGGTGCCCATGATCACCCCCTGGTCCACCAACCCCGACGCCACCAAGGACCGCCCCTGGGTGTTCCGCGGCGCCTTCCTTGATCCTTTCCAGGCTCCTGTGGCCGTGGACTTCACCACCAAGAAGTTCAACGCCAAAAAAGCCGCTGTTCTGTTTGAAGTATCCAACGACTACTCCAAGGGGCTTGCCGACAACTTCAAGGAAGCCTTTGAAAAGACCCACGGCAAGGGTTCTGTGGTGGCCATGGAATCGCACGGCCCCAAAGATCAGGATTTCTCTGCCCAGCTGACCAAGATCATCGCCGCCAAGCCCGATTTCATCTTTGTGCCTGAAAACTACAGCTTTGCGGCCCTTATTGTGCCCCAGGCCCGCGACCTCGGCTACAAGGGCCCCTTCATGGGTTCCGATGCCTGGGGTTCCGCCGAGCTTTTCAACCTTTGCGGCAAGGACTGTGTGGACCAGTTTTTCTCCACCCACTACACCGCCGAGGGCGCGACTGGCAAAACCAAGGAATTCATCGACAAGTACAAGGCCAAGTACGGCTATGTGCCTGACGACGTTGCCGCTCTGACCTGGGACTCCATCAACATCGTGCTTCAGGCCATTCAGAAGAACGGCAAGATTGATCCGGACCTCAAGAAAGAACGCAAGATCATTCGTGACAACATGGCTGGCATGGCCAACTTTGACGGCATCACCGGCAGCATGAAGTTTGACGAAAACCGCGACCCCATCAAGTGTGCTGTTATCGTGCGCGTGACGGAAACCGGCGCGTTCGCCTTTGTGGAATCTGTCTGCCCCAAATAGCAGGCATCAGCAGGTAATTGGCACTGCCGCGCGGCCCAACCCACAGGGGGCCGCGCGGCGGCAAAACGCTCCAATACGAATGGGAAACTGCGCCTCCGAACGGATCAATATTTTTTTGCCTCCGGCAACGTCCCATTGCGAATCAGGAATGGTTTTTTGCGTTTTTTTGGCATAAAAGCATGTAGAGGCAAGGCCTGTTTTGCGACCTGGCACATGCCACCCGCAAATCACCCTTGGGACAACAGTTTTTTCGCCTGAGCTGGCGGTTCAGGGGCCGCATATGCGCACTGCCGCTCTGCATTCGGGTTTTGACCATGAATTGAAAAACTGCGCCACAGGATTTGCACACTGTAACCGTCAGCATTTTTGGGTAGCCTATGGACTTTCTGCTGCAACAGACCCTCAACGCCTTGCAATGGGGCAGCTTTTACGCCCTCATCGCCTTGGGCTACACCTTGGTTTACGGGGTGCTGCGCCTCATCAACTTCGCCCACGGCGATATTTTTATGGTTGGGGCCTACATTTCATTTTTTGTGGCCACATATCTGGTTTCTTCCGATGGGCTAGCCCTTTCAAAGCCGATGACGCTGTGGCTGACCATTGTGCTGACAATGGGCCTCACAGCCCTTGTGGGCGTTACGCTTGAGCGCATTGCCTATCGGCCCCTGCGCCGCAAGGGCGCGCACAGGCTCTATGTGGTCATAACCGCACTGATGTGCGGCCTTATTCTTGAAAACGGCAACCTTGCACTGCTTGGGGCAACCAAGCGCAAGCTGCCCGAGCTAATTGACAAGGCCGTATATTCCATCGGGCCGCTGGTCATCACCAACCTGAAAGTATGGGTTATTGTGGCTGCGGTGCTGGTGTTTCTGTTCTTGCAGACCATTGTCACGCGCACCAAGGTGGGCATGGCCATGCGTGCGGTTTCCTGGGACCGCTTTGCCCTGCCGCTCATGGGCATACCGCTCGACAGCGTCATTGTGGTCACCTTTGTGCTCGGTTCGGGTATTGCCGGACTTGGCGGCATGCTGTTTGCCATGTGCTACCCCAACCTTGAGCCTTATATGGGCGCCATGATCGGCTGGAAGGCCTTTATCGCGGCGGTTGTAGGCGGCATTGGCGACATACGCGGCGCATTTGTGGGCGGCTTTATGCTGGCATTTGTAGAAATCATGGTGGTGGCCTTTTTGCCGTCCACCTACATGGATCTGTTTTCCTTCACCATCCTGCTGCTCATCCTGTGGGTGCGGCCCACGGGCATTTTCGGCATGCCGCAAACGACCAAAATCTAGCCGGAGTGTCTGAATGCTGCCTCTTTTTGTACAAACGGTTCTTGTAATACTGGGCGTGCTCTGCTTCGGCTATGCCATCAAACGGGCTGTCAAACAGAAGAAGCTAGACTGTCTTCTGTTCCTGATCGGCGGGCTGGTGCTTGTTTTTGCCGAATACTTTTCATGGATTGACGGCTACTGGCTTTCGGTCATCAAGTTCATGGGCCTCAACGTTATTTTTGCCACCAGCCTGAACCTTGTGAACGGCTACATGGGCGAATTTTCCTGTGGTCACGCGGGCTTTATGTGCGTGGGGGCCTATGTGGGCGGGCTTATCTCCATCATTCTGTTCACCAAGAACAAAATGCTGGGCGCTCCCCTGCTGCCGCCAGAACTTGCGCCCCTGCTCTTTCCCCTGGTGCTTGCCGCAGCGGGCGGCGTGGCGGCCCTCTTTGGCCTGCTGGTGGCCCTGCCATCATTCAAAACCCGTGACGACTATCTGGCAATCATCACCATTGCCGCCAACTACATCATCATTTCGCTCATCATCAATATCGACTTTGTGGGCGGCCCGCGCGGCCTTACAGGCATGCGCGGCGTGGTGCGCGCCATGGAGAACGTGGCCGACATCCCCTGGATGATGATCTGGATGCTGCTTGGCGTGATGATCACCACCATGATGCTGTACCGTCTGGTAAACAGCACTCTGGGCAAGGGCATACCTGCGGTATGCCAGAACGAAGTCGCCGCGGAGATCATGAGCGTCAACACCAAGCGGGTGAAGCTCGTGGCCTTTATGGTATCTGCGGGCATTGCCGGGGTGGCGGGCGCGCTTTACGCACACATGTTCAGCTCCATCTACGCCAACAGCTTTGGCATCATGAAGTCCACCGAGGCCATGGTCATGGTGTATCTGGGCGGCATGGGTTCGCTTTCCGGCTCTGTGCTGGCCGCCGTGATGTTTACACTGCTGATCGAGCTTTTGCGCTTTGCCCTGCCTGCCATGAGCGATCTGGCCCACATGCTGCCCTTTGTGCCCAATTCGTTCAATATCAGCCAGGAATGGAAGTGGGTCATCATCCCGCTGATTCTCATTCTGCTCATGCAGTTCAGGCCCGAGGGCCTCTTGGGCAACAGGGAACTGACCGATGTGTTCCCCAAACTGAAACGGCTGGTAAGCTTCGGCAAACGCGACTAAAGCAATTGCCGGCCCCAGGGCGGCGCGTCCTGAAAGCGCCATTGATACAGATACAACCAGAACGAGTGGGGGCTGACCTTGGCACTGCTTGAAATGAAAGAAGTCACGCAACGCTTCGGCGGGCTGATTGCGTTAACGGATTTTTCCATCGCCGTGGAAGACCACAGCCTTGTGGGCCTTATCGGCCCCAACGGCGCTGGCAAAACAACGGTGTTCAATCTGGCCTCCGGCTTTTATCACGCCACCGAGGGGCAGATTGTCTTTAACGGCCATACATACGATACACGCCTTGAACCGCATCAGGTTACGGCCATGGGCATGGCCCGCACCTTTCAGAACATCCGCCTGTGGAACGACATGACGGTGCTCGACAACATCTGCGTGTCGCAATACCATCGGCTGGGATACGGGCTGCTTGACGTGTGGCTCTGCAACGAGCGTTACAGCCGCGAAGAAAAACGCGTACGGCAAAAGGCCTCAAAGATTCTTGAAATCATGGAACTGGCCGATGTGGCCAATGAATTTCCCAAAAACCTGCCCTACGGCCTGCAGCGCCGGGTGGAGCTGGCCCGCGCCCTTTCCACAGACCCCAAGCTGCTGCTGCTTGATGAACCCGCCGCTGGCCTGAACTCCTCGGACGTGGACGGCCTCATCAAGCACATCCGCTGGATCTTTGACGAATTCAAAATCGCCATCTGGATGATTGAGCATCAGATGAAGGTTGTCATGTCGCTGTGTCAGCACATTACCGTGGTGGAATTCGGCAAGACCATTGCCAAGGGCACGCCGCAGGAAATTCAGTCCAACCCCGATGTCATCAAGGCCTACTTGGGCGACGAGAACGTGTGATGCTACTGGAAGTTGAAAATCTCTACGCCGGCTATGGCAAGATTGAAGCCCTTCACGGCATTTCATTTCACGTGAACAAGGGCGAAATAGTCACCCTCATCGGGGCCAACGGCGCTGGCAAATCCACCACGCTCAAGGCCGTCATGCGCCTCACGCCGCCGGAATCGCCCACGGTCATCAGCGGCGACATCCGCTTTAACGGCGAATCCATATTAAAAACAGAGCCGCACCATGTGGTTGCCCGCCTCAAGATGGATCTTGTGCCAGAAGGCCGCCATATTTTCGGCAACCTCACGGTGAATGAAAATCTCAAGCTGGCTACCTGGACGCGCAAGGACAACAACATCCAGCGGGATGTGGACAAGGTTTTTGAGCTTTTTCCGCGCCTTAAAGAACGCATGCACCAGCGCAGCGACACGCTCTCTGGCGGCGAACAGCAAATGCTGGCCGTGGGCCGCGCGCTTATGACCAACTGCTCGGTGCTGCTGCTGGACGAACCCTCCATGGGCCTTTCGCCCCTGCTGATGTACGACATGTTCCGCACCTTCAAACAACTCAACAGCGAAGGTCTGACCGTTGTGGTTGTGGAGCAGAACGCCCGTCTGGCGCTTCAAGTGGCAGATCGCGGCTATGTACTCGACACGGGCAGTATCGTGGCGGAAGGTTCCGCCGCCCATCTGGCCGACACGCCGGAAATCAAGGCAGCCTATCTGGGTGCATAATCCCCTCTGGCGCAACTTTCAGTAATGACAAAGCCCCCGTTGAAAAACGGGGGCTTTGCATTTTGCCGTGGGCAGTCCGAAGGCTATCTGGCAGCTGCAACCATTGCAGCGCCTATGCGGCGGGCCTGCTCCAGATCTTGCGGAAAATGCGCGTCGCGATAAGCGGCTTTTTCCGGCTCGGAGAACCGTTCGCACTTGTACTTGCTATAGTCGTCAAACTGGTAGGTATTGTGCACATGCTGCACTTGCGGTTCGCCAAAAAGACGGCCCACAAAAGTTTCCATCCCCTTGAGGTTCTGGAGGTAACCGTACTGCTCCATTTCTTCGCTGCTTACGTTCATGGCGTAAATAAAGGCCGTGGGCATGCGCTTGGGAGCAAGCGAACTGTAGTCCTTGTCATACACGAAAAAGGGAAACATCAGGCGCTCAAGAAAGCTGCGCATCATGCCCGTGACATTGCCAAAATAAATGGGGCTGCCAAATATAAGCCCGTCCGCCTGCGAGAGCTTTTCCAGCACCGGGGCCAGATCATCCTTGACTGCGCAATGCCCGTAGCTCTTGCCGCCCACCCTTTTGCACGAAAAACAGCTCACGCAACCTTTGTAGTTGAGATCATGCAGGTGGATCATCTCGGTTTCTACGGTTTCGCTACAGGGTGCGGCGGCCGCGCCGTCCAGAGCCGCCTGAAGCAGCTTGGCGGTATTGAACTTCTTTCGAGGGCCACCGTTTATGGCGTAAATTTTCATTATATCCTCCTGTGGGAATTGGTTGATGGCATGAGACTTCTTGACCACCATGTATACCTGCTCTAAAACTATTTTCGCAAGTACGCATTTTTTTCTTCCCTACTTTTAGCGAGCATACCATGACAAAATCTCCTTCACGCGCCGCCAGCGGCCTGTATGATGACAAGACTGAATGCCCCATCCTGCACGTTTTCAGGTGCATTGGCGGCAAGTGGAAGTTGCCCGTTCTGTGGCACCTGGCCGAAAAAGACACCATGCGCTACAACGAACTGAAACGCAGCGTGCGGGGCGTCACCAACATGATGCTGACCAAATGCCTGCGCGAGCTGGAAGATTTTGGCCTTGTACATCGCAGGCAGTACAACGAAATTCCGCCGAAGGTGGAATATTCGCTCACAGAGCGCGGCAAAAAACTGCTCCCGGCGCTAGAGGCGCTGTACGCCTGGGGCCGGGAGCATCTGGACTTTGCCGTAAAATCGAGAAAGGCGGAAACAGAAGATTGCGGCTGTCAGCTCCCCGCCCGCCCGGATAGTTTGGCGGACGGTTCGGCGGCTGTTTCTAAGGGCGGCTCAGCGGCCTGAGCACATCCGGCTCCGCTGCGGCAGTTTTCCACCACAATGCCGGTGATAATCAGCGCACCGCCCAGCAGAGTCGCCAGCGTCATCTGTTCACCCAGCATGGCCGCGCCAAGCAGCACCGCCGCCAAAGGATTGAGCGCAATAAATACGCCAGCGCGCGCAACGCCAATTTTCTGAATGCCGTCATAATACCAGATATAGGCCACGGCGGAGCCAACTATTCCCAGATAGAGCAGGCTGAGCATCTCACCGGTGCTAAAACGCACCACAGCGGCAAAATCCAGCGCGCCAGTGCAGACGGTATAGGCCGCAAGCATGAGGGTTCCGGCATAGATGGAATACGTAACCGTGTGCAACGGCCCAAGCTGCCGCACCACTGATTTGCAAAACACGCTGTAGGCGCTCCAGCTCAGCACGCAGCCGCCTATAAGCGCCTCGCCCAGCCAGCCGCTGCCGCCAGCCCCTGCCCGCTGGGGATCACCGCCGCCGACCACCAGAGCCACACCGCCGAAGCACAGGGCAATGCCAAGCATTTTCAGCGCGCTCACTCGCTCACGATAAAAAAGGTAGGCGATAAGGGCCATGACCGCCGGGTTCAAGGCCACAATCAGCGCCGCGCGCGAAGCGCTGATGTGCTGCAAGCCGCTGAAAAAGAAAAAGCTGTACGAAAATATGCCGCAAAATCCCAGCAGGATCACCACCAGAGCCTGCCCCGCCGTCACCCGGCGAAAACCCTTGCCGGAAACCACAAGAAACAGACTCAGCGCCGCCGAGGCCAGCAAAAACCGCAGGCTGGCCGAGAACATTGGCGCAATGCCAGCCAGGCTTCTGCCCGCAATGAAGGTTCCCCCCCAGGCCACGGCCACAAGTGCCAACCGCACGTACACGGCAGCGTCCCCCGCGCGTTCTTTTGCAACACTCATTTCAATCCCTGACTTTACTGAAATTCTGCGGCCAAAGGCCTTGCACAGGCCGCACCCATTGCAGCCGCAAGCTGAATTGCATACATTTACGTGCATGTTTATTCATAGAAAAATGAGCAATAACTCATGGTAAATCACAATGACGCTGACCCAGCTTGAAATATTTTCCACCGTGGCCGCGCGCCGGGGCTTCACTGCCGCAGCCCTGCAACTGGGGATTTCGCAATCGGGTGTATCCCACGCCATTGAAGCGCTTGAGCAGGAATTTGGCGTGGCCCTGCTGCGGCGCGGCAAAAATCTGGAGCTTACAGATGTGGGGGCTCGCCTGCTGCGGCAGGCTCAGGCAATGCTTGGGCTGGCGGAATCCATGCGGCAGGAGGCCTCGGACGCGCGCGGTATGAAGCGCGGCACCCTGCGCATCGGTTCCTTTGGCCCCACGGCCTCGCTGCGCCTGCTGCCCCCGGTGCTTGAAAAATACCGCGCGGTTTACCCCGGCATTGAAATCCACGTGGATGAAGGCCCGGACGGCGAGGTGGCCCAATGGCTCACAGACCACCGCGTGGATATTGGTTTTGTGACCCTGCCGGATGACCGGTTTGACACCTTTCCCCTCATGGAAGACCAGCTGGTGGCCTTGCTGCCGCTGGAGCACCCGCTGGCGAAAAAAAACGCCGTCACCCTTGAGGAACTCTGCGCCAGCCCCTTTGCCATGACCAGAGCCGGGTCTGAAGACATTATCGGGGGTCTGTTCCGCGCGTTGCGCCTGCAACCCACTATCCGTTGGCGCTCGTTGCAGCTTGTGAGCACCATTGCCGCTGTGGCACGGGGCGAGGCCGTGAGCATTGTGGCGGAATCCGCCCTGCCGCCAGATAAAACACAGGACTACGTCAAAAAGCCCCTCCGTCCTGCCGCCCGGCGACAGGTAGCCCTGGCGGTGCCGGACGCACGCCGCATGTCGCCCGCAGCGCGGGAGTTCATCCGCATGGCGCAGGAGGTTTTTCCGCAACCTGTCCAGTCCGCCGCAAGGCCGACAAAACGATAAAATTGCCTGTTCCCCGGCAAAAGGTATAGACTGCATCAAACGCACGGCTTCGCACAACAGGGGGGTTCACCATGCATGTTCTCATTCTGGGCGGCACAGGCTTTGTGGGGCGATACATGGCAACGGCGCTCATGCGCCAGGGCCTTACCGTAAGCGTGGTTTCACGCAGGGCGGGCAAGGACGGCAACGGACCGCGGCGCGTGGTCTGGAACGGCTGGGATGGAGCTGCCCTTGCCGGATTGCTGGACGGCATCGACGCCATCATCAATCTCCAGGGCGAAAATATCGGGGGAGGCCGCTGGACGCCGGAGCGCAAGCAGGCCATTGTGAACAGCCGGGTAGAAACCGGGCAAGCCTTGTGCGTTGCCCTGCGCCTGCGCAAGGAACAATCCCAGCAAGCGCCCGCAACGCTCCTGCAGGCCTCGGCCAGTGGATACTATGGCCTGTGGCAAAACAGCGCGCCGCCCTGCGATGAAGGTGCGCCTTCCGGCACGGGATTTCTGGCCGAAACATGCCGCCAGTGGGAGCAGAGCACCGTGCCCGTTGAAGCGTTGGGCATCCGCCGTTGCGTATTGCGCTTTGCCCCGGTGCTGGGCAAAAAGGCGGATGGAACCCCCGGCGGATTTCTGGAGCGCATGCTGCCGCCCTTCCGCATGTTTGTGGGCGGGCCGCTGGGCTCAGGCAAACAGCCCTTCTGCTGGACGCACCTTGAAGACGTAGCCGGAGCCGCATCTATGCTGCTGCAAAGGCCCGACCTTGCGGGCACGTTCAATATCTGCGCGCCGCGCACCCCCAGTATGAACGAATTTACCCACGCCCTTGGCAAGGCCTGCGGCAGACCCTCGTGGCTGCCCGTGCCAGCGTTGGTACTGCGCCTGATGTTGGGGCAGATGGCCGATGAGCTGCTGCTCGCAGGGCAGAATCCTGTTCCGGCGCGCTTGCAGGCTGCTGGCTATGCCTTTCGCCAGCCGGATCTCGAATCGGCCCTGCGGAGTGTGCTCCGCTAACCGAAAACCTCCAGCTTCAAGGCTGGGAGGACGAACCGTGTTGGCACTCTAACTAGACGGATAGCAGTGACAAAGGTTTAAGGCCTTCAATAACTCAATTGTGGAACGAACATATTAACAACAACCATTGGAGTTAATTATGGATTCTATCACAAGCGCTAGCAATAATTCCGTACAGCCTTCTAACATATCAGCAACAACAAATGGAACGAATGTGTCAAAAAAGAACGATTCTTCTGAACAACAGCAGGGAGACACTGTCACAATCTCAGAAGAAGGGAAAAAACTGTCAAAAAGTGTTGATAAAAACAATGAAAATGAGCCGTCTACCGATAGCGATTCAGGGCTTACTGTAAGCAATATGAAAATATCACAGCAGCTACAGGACGCGAAAGATAAACAAAAACAGCTTACAGCAAAGATTGCGGAAGAAAAAGCCCAAGGGAATGATGTAAGTGCGCTGAACGCCCAGTTATCAGACGCCCAACAAAATGTGAAAAAATTTCAGAACAAGGCTGACCAGTAGCTAGTTTTTATGGATACTCTCCGAGCAAATACTTGGGTAACTGCTCCGGATTTTTAAAATCCGGAGCAAGACAATATTTTGTATCAACGGGGAGTGAGGGTGAACAACGTGTTGGCGCGCTGAACCTGAAGCTTTCCCACTGGCAATCTGCGCCTAGAAAGCCACCTGTTTTTGCGCGTTCCAGAGCGTTCTGTAGCCGAAATAGAGCGAGCAAAAACAGCACAGGCACACGCAGGCGCAAATAGCCACCATGATGGTTATCTGGTACAGGATGGCAGTGGTGGGCGCGGTGCCGGAAAGAATCTGGCCTGTCATCATGCCTGGCAGCACCACGATGCCCATGCCCAGCATGGAGTTGAGCGTGGGCACGAGCGCGGTTTCCAGCGCCTGGCACACAAAGGGAAAGAGCACCTTTTCCGGCGTGGCCCCAATGTTCAGCAGCGCCTCCACACGCGCCCGCTGCCCCTCAAGGCCGTTCCAGAACGACTTGAGCCCCAGTGAAACGCCCGTGAGCGCATTACCCATGAGCATGCCGCTGATGGGGATGAGGTATTGCGGATCAAACACGCTCTGCCCCACAATACAGGTCACGAAAAATATGATGATGCCCAGCCCGCAACTGGCAATGGAAACAGACACTATTACCCGAAAGCGCGGGTTGAGCCTTTTGTTGCGGGAAAGCACCAGATAGATGGTAAAAAACACCAGTATGAGCAGATAGCCCATGGTGAGCAGCGGGTGCGGATGCTCGAAAAGAAAGGTCAGCGCGTAGCCTGCGGCAATGAGCTGCAAGGTCATGCGCGCGCTTGCCAGCACCAACAGTTTGGTCTGGCTGATGCGGCATTTTTTCATAACCGCCAGCACTACCAGCAAGAGCACATAGACGAGCAAAAACGAGCCTAACTGAATCTGGGCAACGCCGTTCATGGTTATTCCGCCTCTGCCCGCAGGCTGATGATGTTTTCCGCATGCCGCTCTGTCAGGGCGGGATCATGGCTCACGGCTACCACGGTCATGGCGCGCTCGCGGCAAAAGGCCAGCACCTGCGCCATAAAGCGCTCTGCCGTTTCCTGATCCAGGGCTGAGGTGGGTTCATCCAGCATCAGCACCTTGGGCAGGAATGAAAGACAGATGGCCAGAAACACGCGCTGGCGTTCACCGCCGGAAAGATGCACGCAAGGCGCATCCAGCGGAAAATTGGCGCAACACAGGCGCAAAAATTTCTGTTTGTCTTCCGCCGCAAGGTTGGCGGATTCCCTGGCTTCGCAAAAGGCGTCAAAATTTTCGCCCACCGTGCCCTCAAAAAGAAACACGGATTGCCCTGCCAGCAAAACCTCGCGCCGCAGGGCAATGCTGTCAATGTCGGCCATGTCCTGCCCCTGGTACAGCACAGAGCCTGCCGTAGGGGCCAGAGTTTTGTTGAACAGCCGCAGCAGCGTACTTTTGCCGCAGCCGCTGGGGCCGCTGATAAATGTGGCCTTGCCCTCTTCTATGTCCAGATCTTTGTAGGATATCTGGCCGTAGGCAAGACCGCGTGTCTGTATACAGGACATGGTATCTCCTGATGGCTGACGTGGTGCAGGACTATCCCGGCGTAGGCCATCCTACAGAGGAGCGCGGCAAGGTCAACAGCCTGCAAACGTTTTGTGCCGTGCAGCAGAAATTTTTTACATCTGCGCCAGAATCGTCATCCCTTGCACTGGGCGGCTTCTGGGCGGTTTTTTTCAGTCAGGCCGCCGTCTGCCGCAATCTGGGGCTGATGGGGCATTGTGCATTGGCGTGTATGAGGCTATGGTACGCTACCAAGTAATTTTTTATGTACAGGAACAGCATGTCCCCATCGTTCGAAGATTTTCATTTGTCCCCGGAATTGTTGCAGGCCGTCAAGGATATGGGTTTTGAAGAACCCTCTCCTATTCAGGTGCTTGCCGTACCCTTTCTGCTGACTGGCCGCGACGCGGTAGGTCAGGCCCAGACCGGCACCGGCAAAACAGCGGCCTTTGGCATGCCCATTCTGGAAAAGCTCACCCCCGCAAGAGCGGTGCAGTCGCTGGTGCTTTGCCCCACGCGCGAGCTTGCCATTCAGGTTGCCGAAGAACTCAGCAAACTGGCCGCCCGCATGCGCGGTGTTGCCATTTTGCCCATATACGGCGGTCAGGCCATTGAACGCCAGCTCCGCGCCCTCGAACGCGGCGTGCAGGTGGTGGTCGGCACACCTGGCCGCGTCATGGATCACCTTCAGCGCGGCACCCTCCGCCTGGGCGGCGCAACCACTGTTGTGCTTGATGAAGCTGACGAAATGCTCGATATGGGCTTTCGCGAAGATATAGAAGCCATTTTGGAACGGGTGCCCGCTGAATGCCAGCGCGTGCTTTTTTCGGCCACCATGCCCCCGGCTATTTTGCAGTTGAGCAAGCGCTTTCTGCGTGAGCCGGAAATGCTGGCCATTGCCCAGAAGACTCTGACCGTGCCCGCCATTGAACAGGTCTACTACGAAGTGCGCCCCCATCTGAAGATGGACGCGCTGTGCCGGGTGCTGGACGCACAGGGATTCCGCAAGGCCCTTGTGTTCTGCTCCACCAAGCGCAGCGTGGACGAAGTGACGGCCCACCTGCAGCAGCGCGGCTATCAGAGCGATGGCCTGCACGGCGACCTTGCCCAGTCGCAGCGCGACAGGGTCATGCAGCGTTTTCGCGGTGAAGGGCTGGACATTCTGATCGCCACAGACGTTGCCGCGCGCGGCATTGACGTGGACGATGTGGATGCCGTGGTCAACTACGACATTCCCCATGACGCAGAGCGCTACGTGCACCGCATTGGCCGCACCGGGCGCGCTGGCCGCGTGGGCAAGGCCTTTACCTTTGTGACCCTGCGCGAGCAGCACAAACTGCGCGATATTATCCGGCATACCAAGGCCCGCATCCAGCAGGAACGCCTGCCCTCGTTGCGCGACGTTGCCAACATCCGCACATCGCGGCTGCTGGATGAAGTACGCGCCACGCTGACTGCCGGGGCGCTGGAAAGCTGCATGCAGATGGTGGAAGACTTTTTGTCCGAACAGTTTGCCGATGATGTCATCACCAGCCGCGATGTGGCCGCAGCCCTGCTCAAGCTGCTGATGCAGCGCGATTTTGGCGATGCCACCAACGTGCCCGAAGAAGATCCGCTGTCCGAAGCGCCCCGCCGCTTTGGCCGTGATGGTCGTGATGGTCGCGATGGCCGTGACGGGTTCCGTCAGGGCGACCGCGATGGTGCCCGCCCGCGCCGTAACGATGCGCCCATGACCCGCCTGCACATCAGCGTGGGCCATGCCCACAAGGTTTCGCCCGGCGAAATGGTGGGTGCCATCACCGGTGAATGCGGCATTGCTGGCCGCAGCATCGGTGCCATCAGCATTCAGAAGCATTTCAGCCTTGTTGAAGTGCAGAGCGAGTTTGCCGATGACGTGCTGGCCGTTCTCAACCGGGGCGTATTCATTGCTGGTACGCGCGTGACCGCCAAGCTGGACGCTGGCGGCGGCTCGTTCCAGCGCAAGAGCTTCGGCCCCGGCCCCCGCGCACCGCGTGGCCCCCGGCCAGGATACCCTGCCCGCAATCCGCGTGATGGTGGCGGTAACGGTGGCGGCGGCAAGCGTTTTACACACCCCGACAAATGGGGCAGAAAACCGCGCGGCGCAGAAGACGAAAAGGATTAAGCTTTGTTGCTAGCACAACGGCCCGTTGGCTCTTAGAGTCAACGGGCCGTTTTTATTTCATCTACGTGCCACCCGTCTGATTGCCTGAGAATGGAAACTGCCCCCCCACATCCGCCATCAAGACCACGCAGACCAGCACGGGAGGCTCCTTCCCTCTTATATTGGGTGACGCCTCAATCTCAGATGCGCTTATTCCTTTATATACCCAAAGAAAAAAGGGCTTACGGCGATTAGCCATAAGCCCTTGAAATGTATGGTGGGTCGTGCGGGGATCGAACCTGCGACTCTCTGCTTAAAAGGCAGATACTCTACCTACTGAGTTAACGACCCGTAGAGACGCGGAATATAGCGACAGCCTTAGCAACTGTCAAGCGCGTCTTGCAACAAAATGCCGATCAAACCCATATTTGCTCAAAAATCCGCTATGCGCCCTTCTTTTCCAGCTTGGCCCATGTGTCGCGCAGCGTGGTTGTGCGGTTGAACACGGGCTTGGCATCGGTGCTGTCCTTGTCCTTGCAGTAGTAGCCAAGGCGCTCGAACTGCATCTTGTCTCCTGCCTTGAAAGTAGCCAGGGCCGGTTCCAGCAGCGCCTCCACCTTTGTAAGCGATTCGGGATTAAGGTTATCCAGAAACGTCTTGCCCTCGGGCGCGGCATTGGGGTTTTCCACCGCGAAAAGCTGGTCGTACAGGCGCACTTCTGCGGGGATGGCGTGTGCCGCCGACACCCAATGGATGGTTCCCTTCACCTTGCGGCCATCGGGGCTTTGCCCGCCCTTGCTTTCCGGGTCGTACACGCAGCGCAGTTCAACCACATTGCCCGCATCGTCCAGCACGGCCTCGCGGCAGGTGATAAAGTAGGCGTAGCGCAGGCGCACTTCCGCACCCGGGGCCAGCCGGTGGAACTTCTTGGGCGGCTCAAGGCGGAAGTCGTCCCGCTCAATATACAGCTCACGCGAGAACGGCACCTTGCGGCTGCCATAGGAGGCATCTTCCGGGTGGTAGGGCATGTCAAACTCTTCCACCTGGCCTACGGGATAGTTCTCAATAACCACCTTCACCGGGTCGAGAACGGCCATAACGCGCGGGGTATGCTCATTGAGATATTCGCGCACGCAGAACTCGAGCATGGAGTATTCCACGGTGGAATCGGCGCGGGCCAGACCGATACGGGAGCAGAATTCGCGCAGGGCCTCGGGCGGGATGCCCCGGCGGCGCATACCGCTCAGGGTGGGCATGCGGGGATCATCCCAGCCTGTAACGTGTCCTTCCTTCACAAGCTGAATGAGCTTGCGCTTGGAGAGTACCGTATAGGTGACATTGAGCCGCGCAAATTCGATCTGCTGCGGACGGTATGCACCGAGGGTTTTGAGCACCCAGTCGTACAGTTCGCGGTTATTGATGAATTCCAGCGTGCAGAGCGAGTGGGTAATGCCCTCGATGGAGTCGGACAGGCAATGGGTATAGTCGTACATGGGGTAGATGCACCACTTGTTACCCGTGCGATGGTGTTCCGCATGGCGGATGCGGTACAGCGTGGGATCGCGCATGACCACGTTGGGCGAGGTCATGTCGATCTTGGCGCGCAGCACCTTTTGACCATCGCCAAATTCGCCCGCGCGCATGCGGCGGAACAGATCAAGATTTTCGTCCACGCCCCGGTTGCGCCAGGGGCTTTCGCGCCCGGGCTCGGTCAGCGTGCCGCGATATTCGCGGATTTCTTCCGCCGAGAGGTCGTCCACATAGGCCTTGCCCATCTTGATGAGCTGTTCGGCATAGTCATAGAGCTTCTCGAAGTAGTCGGAAGCGTAAAATTCGCGGTCGTCCCACACGCCGCCAAGCCAGCGCACATCCTCACGGATGGAATCAACGTATTCCGTTTCTTCCTTGGTGGGGTTTGTGTCGTCAAAGCGCAGGTTGCACAGCCCGCCAAACTCTTTGGCAACGCCAAAGTTAAGGCAGATGGACTTGGCATGCCCCAGATGCAGATACCCGTTCGGCTCTGGAGGAAAACGCGTATGTACGCGATTGCCGAATCGGCCCGAAGCGTTGTCTTCAGTTATACGGGTGCGGATGAAATCCAGGCCGACTTTTGCGGCATCGCCAGTGGCGGTGCCTTCAGCAACAGTGGCGGGTGTCGTATCATTTTCGGGGGCCATAATGCGCTCCAATAGTTCCATTTAATGAGAAGTCCATAAAATTACGCCAAGCTGCGCCCCCGGTCAATGTGTGGCTGTGTCAGCCGCACGGTCCGCTTGTGATGCCCTTTTATTCATAGATGGCAGAACATTCTTGACAGGTGCCGCCGTCTAGGCTAGCTTGCTTTTCTGCATTCCGGTTCGCTTAATTGCTGACCTGATGCATGCGGAGAGGTGTCCGAGCCGGCCGAAGGAGCTCGCCTGCTAAGCGAGTATACGGGCTTAAACCTGTATCGAGAGTTCAAATCTCTCCCTCTCCGCCACATACGCAAGTAAAACGGCGAGTTACTGTAAAAGGTAACTCGCCGTTTTTGCGTTCTAGCGGGGGTGAAATTCGGGTCGGCGCGGGGTGGCGTGCATACCGGCGTACATACTTTTGGAAGAACTGTCGGGAATTTTGATCAAGTCAACGGCGGGCATTGCCAACAGATTTTTAAGCTGCCGCGCAGCAACAGCAATGAGCATGCAGCCAGCAAACGTAATCGCGCGGGAGCAAGAAAACTCTATGTTATCCACATCAACTGTTGAACTAGTTTCAGCGCAGCTTCAGACAACGTTCCGCCCCACCTAAACCAAGCTCTGGGGTCATCCGGTCGAAATAAAGGCAACGCCATACAGCTCCGTTGACATCTTTGTTCTTGGCATATAGTGATTTTCGCCAATATACCAGGAGGCAACCTTGAACTTTCGCGCAATCAAAGAATGGATTCCATTCTTTTTCCTGGTATCTCTCACCGCAGGCATAAGTACTTTTTGCCAAATCTGGAGCATCCACCCATCTGCCCCGATCATAGGCATTAACTTTCTGGCAAGCCTTGCTGTTCTTTCTTTTGCAAATAAAAAAACTTGTGTGATTATTTTTTTATTGCAGTGCATATCGAGCATCATACTAACTTCTGCTGCTTCAGCCCTAAAAGAGCCGCTTACACTAACGGCCATTCTGAATGGCATGGACTATGCCCTTGATTTTGGATCGTCTATTTACATTTATATTCACGTACATATGGCATTATTTTTTGTAATATGCCTAATTCTTCAACTAATTTGTGTTTATAAGATCAACCTGAACGTTAAAAGAACGAAAATTGGCATCATTTCTCTAATTGCACTGCTTTCAGTTTATGCCATAAGTTTTATTTCCCTGCCGCTGTCTGCATTCTGGCCAAATGAAAAAATTCAGCCTGGCGAAGTTGTAAACTGGAACCCACCGGAAAGACGATCTTTACACAAACGTGGCTATCTAGCCACATATCTTATAGAACTCTTCACAGGATATACCTCAAGGGTCATGCAACTTCAGCCAGTTATGGATACACCCACCGGCATTGAAGAGATACCTGCCTTAAAAGCAACAGGGAAGATTATCTTTATCCAAGTTGAAAGTCTTGACTACGATCTGCTCAACACTACCGTTGGGGATGAATATGTAATGCCTTTTTTGCACGACCTGCAAAAAGCCGCGATAATTATTCCCATTGACGGTGCAAAAAAGCTTGGATCTGCAAATTCTGACTTTGAAATTTTCACAGGAAATATTGCATCATCGAATTATATACATTATACATTCACCAAAACATTCCCAAACTCCCTTTTGTCAGAGATATCAAAGAAAATTTCACCCTCATTTGCTTTTCATGGAATGCCCTATTTTTATATGAACCAGGGGCCAGCATATACGGCCCAAGGCGTTGAGCACGTCTTATGCCTTGAAGAAATGCAGAGCGAAGGAATCACGCCGCGCCACATGTGGGGAGACGGCGTAATTGCCGATCAAGACATGTTTCCGCTCGCTTTAAGCAAAATTCCTCAAAGTGGAAACTTCTTTCAGTTTATAATTACAATGAATATGCACACCTTTGAAAATCCGCGCGACGTGTGCCCACAAATGCATTTTACTACCGGAGATGATCACGGTTTTTATTCGTGCAGCAGATCGACAGATGATGCCATACGAGACTATATCACACAGGTTCCTGCTGGCACTTTAGTGGCAATATGGGGGGATCATCGTTCGTACTCCAGAGATGGCTCTGGAAAAATTCCATTCATTGCCTTCATCAAAGGCGAAGAACACCCCTTTGACGGCTTTCATCTTCAGGGTCTGACGCGCAGTAAAATGCATTTCTACCTTGAAAAAATCATTCGGCCTATTCTATAGTCAAAAACAAGACGGATTAAATACAGGTTTTAATCTTATGAAAAACTTTATTGAATTAGTACGCCGGCGGCTTATCTCCGCTACAAAATATTCTATCGACGGTTTTACTGACGCCTTTCGCCATGAGGAAGCCTTTCGGCTAGAGCTTCTTGTTTTTATTGTTTTGATAGTTGTTCTTTTTTTTGTTCCATGGCCGTTATGGAAGAAAATTTTACTGCCAACAGGATTTACACTCGTGCTTTTGGCTGAATTACTAAATTCAGCCATAGAAAATATTTGCGATATAATTCATCCACAGGAATCAAAGCTTGTAAAAGCCGCAAAAGACAAAGGTTCCATGGCGGTATTGATTGCTTTGATTGCAAATCTTTTCCTCCTTCTTGCTTTGATAATTGCTTAGTTGCCATATTCCTATTGATGGGCATTATTGCAAATGAAACGGCTGGCCAATTCAATCATCAATAGCCTTTGACAGATGAAAAGTAATGAGGGAACGGATCAATCCTCTCTCACCGCCACACTAGCGAATAAAACGGCGAGTCACCGTTAAGGCAACCCGCCGTTTTTGCGTCTGAAAGAGATGGAATGCGGCGCGGCTATATACTGTTGCAATATCCCCCCAGCTGAACAAAAATCAGGCAACTTATTCCCCCGCAACAGCACTGCCTGCCCCCCCTCTTGGAAAGACAGCCTCAGCGGCGTTGTGTGGAAATGATGCCTGCCTCCCATTATCCATGCTGCCACGTTAGTTAGCTGTAGTCTCAACCCCGGTTAAAAAAGCGAAGTATTTGCCGTCTTCCTTAACCATGTGGTTCAGCACGAGGTCGTGTATTATGCATTGCAGCATTTGCACAGGGGACACCGGGTTTTCCCCATCCTGTTTGAGCAGACCAGCGCACTTTTGCAGCAATTCTTTGTGCCGGGCCGCATGCTCGTCAACCTCCGGGTACCCACTGCTGCGCAGCACGGCTTCTTCGTCATTAAAATGTTTTTCTACAATATGGTACACATCGTTAAACCGGGAAGTGAGGTCAAGAGCATCTCCCTCTGCGAGTACGCGCTCAAGCAGGCTGTTCACAATGGAAACCAGCTCCATGTGTTGCCCGTCCAGCTCCGCATTGCCAGAAGCATACGCGCTGTTCCATAGCACTTTCAGCCCCAAGCTGTTCCCGTTGTGCATCTGGGCATACATCCCGTCCTCATCTGACCGGAATTTAACGCAGTTACGCCCTTCATGCTTTGCCACATAAAGCTGTTCATCCGCGCGTTGCACAATCAGCTCTGGAGTCGTGGATTCCTGACAGGTGCAGGACACGACCCCAACACTGACCGTCACCACCCTGGCTACCTGCGACGCCGCATGGGGAATCCCGCTCTGCATGACAGCCTTGCGTATGCGTTCGGCCAGGCTCACTGCGCCAAGAATGTCGGTTTCGGGCAACAGACAGACAAATTCCTCTCCACCATACCGCGCGGCCATATCTGTGGGACGGTTAAGGCATTCCGCTACGGTCTGAGCAACGGCTTGAAGGCATTCATCACCCTTCACATGGCCGTATGTGTCATTGTAATTCTTGAAAAAATCTATGTCCAACATGATAAGCGAAAGCCTTGCCCCGGAGCGGATGTGGCGATTTCGCTCATAAGCGAGCATGGCGTCGAAATGCCGCCTGTTGGAAATTTTTGTCAGGCCATCCTCGTTGGTCATGAGTTCGAGCTTGCGGTTGGATTCCGCGAGGGCGATTTCTGCAAGCTTTCGCTCTGTAATGTCTTCGTGCGCCACCACAACCATGCGCGGGCCGTCTCCGCAGAAAGGGTTGACCCTGCCCAAAAACCAGCGCTTTTGCTCTGGCGAATGGCAGCCATATTCCATGGAGAACGTTTCAAGCTTACATTCAAGAACATCCCGTATGCCCTGAGCAAATGAATTGGCTTCCAGGGCATTATCAACACACACGCCTTCGCAGACGCGCAGATAATTTACCCCTTCGGAAACAAACTCCTGCGACATGCCATTTGCAACAGCAAAGTTGCGCCAGGCCTGATTGACCAGCACAATCTCACCTTCGGCGTTGATGAGGGCGATATTGGCGGAAAGGCCGTCGAGCGTGGACTCCAGAAACTGCTTGGAAGCACGCAACTGGTCGGACAACTTCTGGCTCACCAGCATAATGAGCCCTATTGTCCAAAAGGTGCTGGTGGTCATAAGGAGAAAATACGTTGCAGCCAGAGGGGATGGGCTTGTGAACAAGGGCATCCCCGGCCCTCCCCACCAGGGAAGAACCGCGAAAATAAAAAGCCACAGCGTATTGAAAATAAACACATACTTTAAAAATTTGGCAGGCAGCGTATGCTTACAGTTGCCGCCAGCAACTGTTACGGCTGAAAACAGAGAGAGAATGGAACAGGAGAAAGAAAGGAGTGTTCGCCGTAAAAATATGCTGCCTTCAATAAACGCCAAATAGCTCAGCACAATCAGCGACACAATCACTATAATCAGCACAGGCCGCAGCAGTTTTTTATTTTCCACAAATTCGGCAAGGCCAATATATATACACAAAAAGCAAAGCAAAAAAGAAGCTGTATAAATAAATATTGCAATGCTGGCTACTAACTCGACGTCTCTGAACGAATTCATGAAAAATCCAAAAACCATCAGCACGCTGCCCAATACCCACCACTGAATTCCCTGCCCGCCCTTGTTGATCCTGTATTGGAGTATAAAGGCGACAAGCTGGGTACAACAACACAAACCATAGCAAACAGCTAAAGTTTTTATATCAATAAAATCAGTCATCTTGCTGATACTCGCGTTTGAGGGATCAACCAGTTCGGCTTGCTTACATCAACACAGGGCTGACTGATTGTAAACAGCATTATGCGACGCGCGGGTGTAACACCAACGGCATGGAGCTTCACTAACCGAGTGCGGCTGGATGAATGGGATGACAGGACCGGCTGTCAAACGCGCATGCGGGATTGACCAGCGCGGTATGGGGGCATGGGCTTGTCTGTGGGACACACCTCAACGGCTACCAGCCCTTGTACGCCTCGGCACACTTTCGCATAGTGACTTTCAGGCGTCTTCATGTTTCTGTGAAGTGAGTTCACCGTTATAGTCAGCAGCAGGCCGCCCCCCGTATCGTTTATTTTTCAGACAGTATGGGCGGGTTTTGTTGATATTCAATGAACAGCAATGGCAAAATATGACAAAAGCTATCGCGTTCTATCTGCCGCAGTTTCATGTTATTCCAGAAAATGGCATCTACGGCAAAAATTTTACGGAATGGTGCAACGTTCGAGGGGCCGTTCCTCTGTATGATGGGCATGCCCAGCCGCATATTCCTCACGATATTCTGGGCTACTATGATCTTACAGACGAAAAGATCCTGACAAAGCAGCATCACATCGCCTGGGATAACAACGTTACGGCATTCTGCTATTATTACTACAATATGGCTGGCCGCGCACTTTTGGATGCGCCCCTGCACATCATCAACAAAAGCCGCCTGATACGGAACGAATTTTGCCTCTGCTGGGCGCACGAATCATGGTACGACAATACCCAGCCCCAAAGGATAAAACCGTTCATCGCGCAGGAATATTCACCGGAAAATGCCAGAAAGATTATCCGTGATCTGGCGCAGTATTTTGACAACCCGCGCCATATCAGAATAGACGGCAAACCCCTGCTGCTGGTCTTTGCACCGGAGCGCAATCCCCTGATGTCCGTGTATAGCCAGATATGGCGCGAAGAAGCGTGGGCCATGGGGCACACTGAACTTTGTCTGGCTGGCGTGGAATGTCACGTAGGGCAGCATCCCGCCAATCTGGGGTTTGACGTGATGGTGGAATTTGCCCCAAACCTGAACCCCATGAACATGCTCTCCACGGCAGGAGAAGAACCCCGCCGTTTTGATTATGCTGCCACCGTGCAAGACATGCTGTTGAAAGCCCCCCCCGCCTACACGCGGCTACGCTGCGTCTTCCCCGGCTGGGACAACACACCCCGGCGCGGCAGACACGGACTATCTTTTGAGCACACCTCAGTGGATGTATTCATCGCTGCCCTGCGCGCCATGGCGCAGCATACCCGCGCGTATCTGCCGGAGAACTTGCAATATGTTTTTATCAACGCATGGAATGAATGGGGCGAGGGTTGCCATCTGGAGCCGGATCAAAAAGACGGCTTTGCGTATCTGCACGCAGTGCGCATGATCATGAACGAATTCAGCACCTAGACTGCGTCCCCATTGGGGAGGTGTTTTACGACAGCAAAAGATCTAGTGGGCAAGCAAAAGGGCGAAGTACCGCGATGCAACCCGCCCTTTCTATTGCAACGCAAGCATCACTTCCGCTCTGCCCCATACCTGTGTAATGAAAATCCCAAATGGCGCGTGAATCGCCTTTTTTCAGACAATTCTCTCACTTATGAGCCGATGCGAAATCATATTTATCAGAACCATACTTTACAAATATTCGTGCGCTGGGCAAACTAAAGCCTGTCAACACGCCCAATCATTCGTTATAGCCGGGACACACCATGAATACTCACGCGCCGCTACGTTACGCCGCGGCTATTTCAATTTTACTTGTTGTTCTCGCGTTACAAGGATGCGGCGTCAGATCCATTTCTGATTCCGGCTATCAGGCGGAGGCGGGCAGATTGCGGCAAGCAGGCCATTCTCTTTACAAAGGAGAGTTGACCGAATTTGAAGTGTTGGGGGTCAATCCTACCGCTTCAGTCTCGCAGGAAGAAATCCAGAGCGCGCTGGAAAACAGGCAACAGTTTTCCCTGCCGAAAGGCTCCTCTGTCATGCTTATCCAGTCAGGAGCCATCATGCCGGATGACAGCATGATCCAGGCATTGGAAGCGCATTATCGGGTTGCGGCATTTTCCGGCATTCCCGCGGGCCAGGGCGACAACAGTCATGCAGCAGCTTTACGGTTGGCTGCGGCAAAGGGCAATTGCACAAAAATACTGGTCTATTGGGGGGTTCTGGAAACAGCGCAAAAAGATATGAGCACAAAAGCGGTTTCCTGGGTTCCCATAGTTGGCGGCATTATTCCAGATGAATCGCAGGAGATGCGAATCCGCCTGAAAATGGCTCTTATTGATGTTGCAACTGGCCAGTGGGAAGCTTTTTCACCCAAGCCGATTCAGGATACATCGGCCAGTGCACGCTACACACGCGCGTCTTCAGATCAGCAACAAGTGGCTGTTCTTAAAGCCCAGGCATATGCGGAACTGGCTCACGCCATCGTAAAAAAATACGCTGAATAGCCTGAGTGCAATACAGAGCCGAGCGCGCCGTCACAGTGGACGGGTTCTGCCAGCTAACTGACCGACTCCGGCCTGTATTGTTCCCTGATGTTCTGCTGGCACTGCAACACAATAGCGTTTATTTCATCCTTGTGCCCTTCTATGGCATCAAACATTTGATCGGAAATCTTTGCAGAGATACTTTTTCTGATTATCTCAAAGGCCGTATCAATAGGCAGACTTTTGCGATATGGGCGATCTTCCATCAAGGCCGCAATCACATCTGAAAACGCCAGTATTTTTGAACCCACATCCAGATTCTCATCTTGCAGGGAATACGGATACCCAGATCCATCGACCTTTTCGTGATGGTTCTTGGCCCAGAGCACAATTTCATAAAACCACTCAGAAATGCTGAGGCTGCTCAGTATCTGCCCCGTATAATACGTATGCAGCTTGACCTGATCAAATTCATCATCAGTGAGCGGGCCTCCCTTTTCAATAAGGCCGGGGTCGATCCCGATTTTACCTATATCGTGCAGGTAGCCGCTGATCTTCAGCTTCAGGCAGCGTTCGCGGGAAAAACCAAATATTTTGCCGAGTTCGCAGGCAAGATTGGCTACCGTGTAGGAATGTGAGGCTGTAAAATGACTACGGAAGTCAATGATGCGCGAAATGGTCAAGGCAAAATCGAGAACATTTTCAAGTGTAAGATCAAAATTCATCGACGAATCGACCAGCCTGAAAAGCTGATCAAGCTCGAGATTATTGATTTCAATCCAGAAGATATCCGGGGCTGATGCCTGCACAAAGGCAGCAAAGACATCAGGATGAAACGTGGTCGAAACGTTGTCCCTGATTTTTTCTATGACCGAGGCTTTTTGCTTGAGCACAAAAACATCTGGATTGATCAGCACGTCAACACGATCCGCAAGGTGAAGTATGTGGCTGTCCAGCAGCACCTCGCCTTCTTCCATATTCTGCGATGCATCATAGTGGATATGATGATGCCTGATGATCCTGGCAACGTCCTTGAACGGGCCGAATGACGAAAGCATTCTGTATCCCATTTCACAGTGAGGCCTTGGATTATGCACATCTGCCTGAATGAGCGCATTACGCTCCTGAACAGACAAGGCTCCAACGTCATGAACTGCAGCTGCTATGATCAACCTGAAGAGCTGATCACAGTCAAGATTCATTTTTTTGCCAATATGGTAGGCGATGATGGCTGTACGCCTATGGTGCGACTTTAACAGATAATTGCAGCTATCGATGGATTTGATGATAGGGACAGCCAATTCTTTCAGAGAGATAGCTTCCATGACAGGCACCCTTGCGTTAGAGTAAGGCAAAGATAACTTTTTTTACTAAACCATGCAGCGCATAGCAAGAGGTTTACCAGTAAACGCAAAAACAATCCAATTCAACACTACAGTTAGACATTTTTTATGACAAGAACATGGTCAACAAGCAAGAATACTATTTAGGAGCATTCAATCAATACGATAACAGTAATAAGTTATCCTTATCGATAATAACAACAATCGATAGCCATGCAATAAACTGTCGGGCAAATCTTTCCAACGATCGCAGAAGTCATAAAACCCTGGTTTGACAGGGCGTTGGCATTGATAATGTCGTACGCATGGCATACATATCGGATCCCCCCCCCAAAGAATCCACGCGCCGCTGCATTGCGTCGCAGCTAGTGCCTGCTTGCCTTTTGGCCTTTCCATTCCCCATATACCGCTTCAGGAGACGCCATGTTCCGCTATGTGCACACAAATATCATTGCAAGGGATGCCGCCAGACTCATTGCCTTTTACAAGCAGACGCTGCATTGCTCGAGCATAGGGCAAACGCGTGATCTGCGAGGGCCGTGGCTTGACCGGCTCACCGGTTTGCCCAAGCCCCACATTACTGGCGAGCATCTGTTGCTGCCCGGCTATGACGACAGCCACCCAACGCTTGAAATTTTTTCATACGACAAACTGCGCGACACCCTGCCGCCGGAGGTCAACCGCCCCGGCTTTGCGCACATTGCATTTGAAGTGGATGACGTGGAAACAACCCTGGCAGAGATTGTTGCCGCAGGTGGTGGGCAGGTTGGCGAGGTTGTCACAGCCGCCTACCCCAACGACATGGAAGCGGTTTTTGTGTACGCGCGCGACCCCGAGGGCAACATTATTGAGCTGCAAAGCTGGCGCAAGATGGAGACAACTTCATAATCAGCTTTTCCACTGCTCTTCCAGACAGGCAAAAGCCCCTGCGGCCCGGCAATTGCGGGCAGCAGGGGCTCAAAACACGGTAGCCGATGCTAACTGGAGCGCAAGGCCGCTATAAGCTGTTCAAGCTTTTTGGTCTGAGCCACGAGGGCTTCAACCGCCTCGGTTGACTGAGCCATTGCATTATCCGTTTCAGAAGCGATAACGCTGATGGAACTGACCGCACGGTTTATCTCTTCAGATGTGGCAGACTGCTGCTCGGCGGCAGTAGCAATGGAACGCACCTGGTCCCCCGCAGATTCAACCATCTCAACGATTTCAGCCAGGGCCTCGCCAGAGCGTTGGGCCAGCCCTGTGGCCTGGGTTACGCGCTCCACGGCGGCATCCATCTGTGCTGCAGCGGTATTGGTGCCGCTTTGTATGCCACCAATGGCCGTGCGCACCTCGGTAGTAGCGTGGGCGGTTTTTTCCGCCAGCTTGCGCACTTCGTCAGCCACTACGGCGAAACCACGTCCGGCCTCGCCAGCGCGCGCCGCCTCAATGGCTGCATTAAGCGCCAGAAGGTTGGTCTGATCGGCGATGTCTGAAATAACGCCCATGATGGCTCCAATGCCTTGCGCCTGCTCGCCCAGGCTGCGCATGCTGTCGGTCATCTGCCCTGCTTCATTGCGGATGCTCAGCACTGCGGCGCTGACTTCCTCCACCAGCCGGGCGCCGTCCTGCGCCTTCAGCTTGGCTTTTTCGGCATTCTCCGATGTGGCCGAAGCGCTTCTGGCTACCTCAAGAATTGTGGCGTTCATCTCTTCCACGGCATTGGCGGTGTCGCTCACGCGACCACTCTGCTCGCGCGCGCCCGCGCTCGAATGCGCGATCTGCTGCGAAAGCTGCTGTGAGGCTGTAGCGATATTTTCCGCCACTTGCGAAACCTCAACGGCAGTCTGGGCAATGGCCGTATTCTGCGCTTCAATGCGCGTTTTCTGACCGTAGATTTCCGTCAGATCCGTCCAGAATGTAATGGAACCCAGCATGCCGCCGTCCAGATCAAAAAATGGCGTTGTCTGCACGGAAACCCGCAATTGCTTTCCAGACTGCGCCGTATAGTCAAACTCACGGCTCAGAGCCTTGCGTTCCTTGATGGCCCGGTCAGACAGCGTCTCATGATTGGCATCCCCCCACGTGAAAAGCCCCGAGCGCTGCCCCAGATATGTATCCTTGGGATCTGCCTTGCCCAGCAAGCTGCACACCTGCTCATTCAGCCAGGTCACCTTGAAATCGCTGCCCACGATATAGCATGGCGTAGGTATGCCGTGCAGCACCCCCTGCGCAAAACCAAGGCGTTTTTTCAGCTCGTCCACCATGGTGCAGAGGTGCCCGGCAAAGCGTTTCATCTCTGCACGGTATTTGCCTGCGAGCACGGCCTTGAAATCGCCCTGCGCCACGGCTTCTGTAAAATCTGTGAGCTGTTGCAGGGGAGCGAACACAAGCTTGCGGTTCACAACGCGTATCACCAGAGTCAGCAGAACAACCGCGCCCAGGCCCACCATGTACAGCACAGACCGCTGATCCGCCGCTGGCGCTGTAAGCTCGGAATCATAGGCGCTCATGCACACAAGCCACCCTGTAGCCGGAATTTTGGCCACAGACATGAACTTGTCCTCACCTTTCCATTCATAGCTGAAGGTTCCGCTGCCCTTTGCGAGCGCATCCTGAATGAATTTTTCCTTGGAATAATCCTGAAGCAGCAGCTTTTTGTCCATGCTGTGGGAAATGAAACGGCCACTCTGGTCGATGGTAAAGCCGTATCCGCGCCGCCCCAGCCGGATAGGATCAATGGTTTTTTCCGTAAAATCCGTCCAGCGGGGGCACACGGCCACAGCGCCGAGCAACGAGCCATCCTTGCCGCGCACTGCTTTGGCCGCCACGTAGATCAGCACGTCCCCCGATGTGGCTTTCATGACGCTTCCGCTCAGGGCTACATCTTTGCCGCTGAATATCTGGCGGGCATAATCCCGATCAGCCCTGTTGCCCCCGGTCAGGTCGCCCATATCAGAATTGACCCCGGCAACAATACGCCCCTTGAGGTCAAAAAGCAGAAATGACCAATACCCCGGCAAGGATTTGACATAGCTTGTCAACAATTCCTGTGCTTCCTGGGGCTGACCGGCAAATGCCCTCAGCACAGGCTCCTGCCGGGAAAGGATGGTGGCCACATCCACAGATTGCTGGATGTATATTTCAGCCGAACGCGCCACAGTTTTGCTGGCTTCGTTCAAGGCCTCGGTCTGCACTCCGGCAACCATGTGGTAGGACGAGGTGGACACGTAAATGACTAGCACGGTAATCACGGCAACAACCGCTGCCGTTACGGACAATGTGCAGATAGTATTGATGCTGATCTGGCGCATGGAAAACTCCGAAAAGCAGAGGTGGCCGTGGTTGGCTAGGGGGTACGGGGCTGAAGGCTGAGAGACATTTTCTCATTAATTTCTACCAGTATTGCTTCTTAACGACAATACCTGTCAAAACATTAGAACAACAGCCTGCTTCCTGGCATCAGCAGCCCCCCCCTTGGGCTGCATATAAACACATTGACATCGAAAGATATTTACTAATAGATACCTGCTACAGAAACGCATCTCGGGCTTTCAGCCCTTTTCCCTGACAGCATGGGCCAGGACTTTTATGAAATGCAACACACTGAATTAAATTCTGCCGCACAGGCGGCTCAAAAATCCACACACTTACGTCGCAATCGCCTTATTTTCACAGGCCTGCTCATTATAACCATCATGTCATGGTTCTGCGCCATGACGCCGTGGGTCAGCGATGATTATGCCTTTTCGAGCATTTATCCTGGCTGCACCGGCCTGTGGGACATGCAGGTGCTCGAATACCACGAATGGAGTGGGAAATTTATCGGGCATTTCATGTCTCGCGTGCTGCTGCGCGGGCCTGCCTGGCTGCACCCCCTGCTCACTCCAGCCATGTTTCTGCTGCTCGTTGCCAGCGGCTCGCTGCTGGCCTTGGGCGCACAGTGGCGTGAGCGCCTGAGCGCCTGGCACCTCGCTGTCATGGCCGGGCTTGTGTGGATTGCCCTGCCCGCCTTTGGAACCGTTTTTTTCTGGCGCACTGGCACGGGTGATTACGGATACAGCCTCGTGTGGGGCGTTCTTTTTTTGGTGCCGTACCGCATCTGGGCCGACAAAGCAGACTTCCGCATGCCGGGCGGCCTGCTTTATGTGCTTGTGGGTGTTCTTGCAGGCTGGAGCAACGAAAATGTCGGCATGCTGGTTCTGCTTGCAGCTCTGGGCGTGACGCTGTTCCGCTGGCGCACATCTCGCAGCGTGCCTGCGTGGGCACTCTCGGGCATTGTGGGGGCAGCCTTTGGCTGGGGCATGATGATGGCCGCGCCGGGCAATGCCGTGCGCCTCGCAGCCGTTGGCGGCGCGGAAAAAATCCCACTGTTGTCCCTGCCTGCTTTTTTGCGCTTTTTGGAGTTCTGGGGCACGCAACAAATTGAAATGCTGCCTTATTTTCTTGCAGCCCTGGCGCTTGCGTGGCTGTTGCACCGCCGGGGGCTTTTAAAGCCTGCCGCGTGGATACCCGCAGTAATTTTCTTTCTCATGGCCCAGGCCAGTCTGGCTGCCTTTATCGCCAGCCCCTCAACGCCTTACAGGGCCATGAGCGCAACATTCTTTTTCACTGCGCTCTGCCCTTTTTCACTACTTGCAGCCCTGAACGCCACAAGCATCAAGGCTAAGGCTCTTTTTATCATATTCTGCACCCTGCTGCTCTCAAGCGTACTGATTGAGGCGCGAGTTTTCCTTATGGCGCAGCCGGTCATTGCCACGCACCACCAAAATACCCTGCGCTGCCGGGACTACCCGGAAACAGACAAGTATTTCTTTCCCGGCTACGACATCCGCGAGGTAAACCTTTTCTCAACGGCTTGGCGTGGTCTTGTACCCTGGAACGAGTCGCAAACATTGCGCGTCTTTGAAGCGCCCGATGCCCGCGCGCAGGTTGCATGCAACATTGCATTCTTCGACAACCTGCCCCAGGGCAAAGTCCATGTGGCAGCCAGGATACGCGCAACCACCACTGCAAGCCTGTTGCAACAGGCAGCAAGGGCCTTGTTTGAAAGCCCCGACGAAGGACTTATTTCAGCCAGAACAGCTGCTCTGCGGTATTTTCCGGCCTCCGCCACTGTTACGGACGATGGCAAGGCAGCGGTGTTTATTCCCGGCATCAAATCTGTGGACGACATCGCCTATATCGCTGTAGAACAGCCTGGCGCGCCCCTTGTGTGGCGCAGAGCAAGTGCGTCTCACTAGCAAAACTGATCGCACACAACATACTCTCCGCATGGAGGAATAAGCCTTGTCCCGCACCGCCCCATTGTTGGCACTGGTTGTACCCTGCTATAATGAAGAGGAAACTCTGCCCCGCACCCTGAATGCCCTGGCCGATTTGTTGGCCGATCTCAAAAAACAGGGGCGTGTGCATGCGGAGAGTTTTGCCCTCTATGTAAACGATGGCAGCCGTGACCGCACTTGGGAGCTGCTTGAAGAACGGCACGCAATTGATCCCTTTTGCCGGGCTGCAAGCTTTGCCGCCAATGCAGGCCACCAGAACGCCGTTTGGGCGGGCATGGTCACGGCGCGCGACATGAGCGTGGACTGCATCATCAGCCTTGATGCCGACTTGCAGGATGACATTGCCGCCATCCCTGAAATGATTGACCGCTATATGGAAGGCAACGATATCGTCTATGGCGTGCGTAACGACCGCAGCACTGATACGCCTTTCAAACGGCGCACTGCGCACATGTTTTACGGATTCATGCGCTGGCTCAAGGTGCCGTTGATCCCCGACCATGCCGACTACCGCCTTGTGGCCCGCCCCGTGCTGGAAGCGCTGGACGAAATTCACGAGCATTCACTTTTTCTGCGCGGAATTTTTCCGGCTCTCGGCTTTAAAAGCGCGCAGGTCTTCTACATGCGCCAATGCCGCATGGCCGGTGAAAGCAAGTATCCTTTCTGGAAGATGGTGTCTTTTGCCTGGAAGGGCATTACGGCATGCAGCGTTGCGCCCCTGCGCATTGCGGGCCTTATGAGCATGCTCTGCATGCTGGCGGCACTGGCCTTCAGCGGTGTTTCCCTGCTCAAATACGCTCTGGGTGAAACCATTCAGGGCTGGACATCACTGATTATTGTAGTCTTGCTGTTGGGCTCCGTGCAGCTTTTCTGCATGGCGCTGGTTGGTGAATACCTTGCCAAAATATTCACCGAAGTGCGCCACAGACCCCGCTACATCATTGCCAAAAAGCTGTAGGCGAGCTGTGGCGAGATGCGCGCGTCTCTCCCGCAAGAGATTTGAGGAAGCTGCCTAGCCGTCGGCGCGAAACTGAGCTGCCGAACTGCCATGAGCACTCTGGCAAGGCAACATCTGCAACAAGCCCACATCTGGTATAAAAACAGCCCAATGCTGATGCATTGGGCTGTTTTTATTTCCGCATAGCCAAAGCCGCGTCAGGAATAATATTTGCCAGTGATTTCCTGAATCTTAATCTCAACCACTGCCGTCATTTTAAGCATATTTTCAGGGTAAGTCACACCTGTGTGCTGGGGCGTGTGCTTGGCCACAATGGCGTCAAGGGCGGCGATTTTTACGGCCCGGTCATTCACCACAGCGGCGTTGCCTGTAATGATCACGCTCTGATAAGCGGTATTGGTGTCGCAGGGGACATCTGCCTGAATAAATGAATGCCTACCTTCAACTTCAAAACAGACTCTGGAGTCGGCGCGCAGATTTTTCAGCTTTTGCCCCGCTGCCAACCCGTGAAAGTAGACATGCCCGTTCATAAACACAAAATGTACTGGTGTTACGTAGGGGAAACCATTTTCGCCCAGAGTGGCCAGATGCCCAACCTGAATAGAGCCTAACAGGGAATCTATCTGTTCAGTGGTCAAGGGGTGTTCTTTCATACGTGCCTGCATGGTTCCTCCAAGGTAAACAGATACAGAAAGCGCAGTGTGAGAGACCTTGCCTGCATCGTGCTGCGCGTGCTGAAAATATGCACTTGCTCGGTGCAGAATCAAAAAACTTTTCGCACACTCGCTCTCTCCAAAGAATCACTATATTTCAGTTCTGTTGCATTTCAAAGTGAAATACTGCGCACCGGGCAAGTATATTTATTCACGCACAGGATTATCACAGGCAAAATCATGAAAGTGCGCTGCCAGCACAATACGCATCGGGCTGTCGCGCTGCCGCAGAGTTACACGCCGTATTCCCGCAGCTTCCGCCACAGGGATGATCGGCTGATGCCCAACATGTCGGCGGCCAGAGTACGGTTGTCGCCCGCCAGTTCAAGTGCGTGCAGGATATGCTGCTTTTCCATTTCGGCCAGCGGAACAAGGGGGGTCGCTGCGCTTGGTGCTGGCGCGGCTGGCACCGATGCACATGGCGTTGTTGCTTGGGGGCAAACCGGGGTTGCAGCGGCGGCATCCTCTTGCCGGACGGCGACAGAAGAAGAACCGGGATTGCGGACGGACAGATGGGCGGCCGCTTCGGAGACTTCCGGAGGCAAATGCGCCAGCCCTATGCTGCCGCCCGGCGGGCAAAACACCGCCGCCCGCTCAAGAATATTGGCCAGCTCTCGCACGTTGCCGGGGAAGGGATACTGCCGCAGCGCATCAAGGGCGTTATCTTCAATCTCCAGCGGCACTGCCCCGCCCTGCTCCGCCAGCCGCGCAAGAAAAAACCGCGCCAGCAGGGGAATGTCCTCAGCTCTGCTGCGCAGGGGCGGCAATTCCTGCGTTACCACAGCCACGCGGTAATACAGATCGCGCCGGAAGCGCCCGGCCTCCACCTCTTCCTTAAGGTTGCGGTTGGTGGCGGCGATAATGCGCACGTCCACGGGTATGTCCACGGTGCCGCCCACACGGCGCAGGTTCTGCTCCTGCAAGACGCGCAACAGCTTGACCTGCATGCCCGCCGACATTTCACCCATCTCGTCCAGAAACAGCGTGCCGCCGCTGGCGGCCTCAAACAGACCTTCCTTGCGCCGCACCGCGCCGGAAAACGCCCCCTGCTCATGCCCGAAAAGCTCACTTTCGAGCAACTCCGGCGAGAGCGCGCCACAGTTGATCGCCAGAAAGCGCCGACGCGCCCGCTGGCTCTGGGCATGCATGGTGCGGGCCGCCAGTTCCTTGCCGGTGCCTGTTTCACCTTGCAGCAGCACGGCCACATCTGTGGGGGCCAGCCGCATGAGCGCCTGCCGCAGGCCGCACATGGCTGGCGACATGCCCACCATTTCCGGCACGGATCCGCTGGCCTCAAGCTGGGCGCGCATCTGGACGACCTGTTGACGCAGGCGGCGCTTCTCCAGCGCCCGCGCCACGAGCATGCGCGCTTCTTCCAGCGAATAGGGTTTTGCCAGATAATGAAAGGCCCCCAGCCGCATGGCCTCCACGGCGCTTTCAATCATAGGGTAGCCCGTGACCATGATGACTTCCACATCCGGTTTGCTGGAGCGTACCGCCTTGAGCACTTCCATACCGTTCATGCCCGCCATGGCGATATCGGTGATGACCACGTCAAAATCCTGCTCGGCCAGCAGTTTCAGGCCTTCTTCGCCGCTGCCCGCCTGAACCGATTCATGCCCGCCGCGCTCCAGGGCGCGCGCAAGGTTGGCGCGGGCCATGCGCTCATCGTCAATGATCAGCAACCGACCACCGCCCCCAGCCCGCTGCGCGGCGTCAAGCCCGTGCCCGTGCCGAGCTTCGCCGGAGTTTACCTGTGCGGGTGATTGCTCCGAAAGCCGGAACCGTTCCGTAGTCATGCCTCTGCTCCTGAACCGTCTGCGTCATGCCGTTCCGCAAGAGGCAGCCGCACGGTAAAACACGCCCCTTGCCCCGGTTGGCTCTGCACTTCGAGCGTTCCCTTGTGCTTGCCCACAATGCCAAAGGCTATGGACAAACCAAGGCCCGTTCCCTCGCCCACTGGCTTGAGGCTGAAAAAAGGATCAAACACCCGGCCAAGATTCTCGGGTTCAATACCTTGGCCAGAGTCGCGCACGCGCAGCTCCGCCATACCCGCCAGTTCGTCCACAGAGGCGGTGATATGCACTTCGCCCTTGCCGTTCATGGCCTGTGCCGCGTTGAGCAGCAGGTTGATAAGCACTTCCTGCATGCGCTGGGCGTCTACGGGCAGTTGCAGCCCTTCAGGCACGTCTACCGTTATGCGCACGGCCGCGCCCATGTCGTGCCGCACAAGGCCCACAGCCCTGCGCACAAGGCCGGAAAGATCATGCAGGGCAACGGTAAAGGGCCGGTCACGGGCAAAATCCAGCAGGCCGCGCACAATATCGCGGGCGCGCACAACCTCGGCCTGAATTTCATCCAGCTGCGCCGTCACGTCTTCCGCCGTGGGCATGGGGCGCAGACCCTGCCGGGCATCGTTGACATCCTCGCCGAGCAGCTGGCAGCCAACGGAAATATTGTTGAGGGGATTGTTCAGCTGGTGGGCCACGCCGGAGGTCAGCACACCGAGAGAAGCCAGCTTTTTTTCCTGCAACAGCAGGGCGTGGCGCTTTTCCAGTTCCGCCGCCATACCGTCAAGCGTCTGGAGCACATGGCGCGCTTCTTCCTCAAGCTGCGGCGGGGGCGGCGGCAGAGGCATGCCCGCGCCAACACTGCGCGCGGCGCTTTCAATGGCCCCAAGGGCGCGCATGATATGCCTACCTATGAGCCAGGCAAAGGCCACCCCGCAGGCCAGCAGGGCCGCAATGGCCCCCAGCAGCTGAGTGCGCAGATCTCCCACGGCGGTAAAAATGCCCTGACGCATGCGGCGCACCGCCGAATCAGCCAGCTCGCTCAGGCGCTGTCCCTGATCGGTGAGCGCAGCGCCGTCTGTGGGCTGATCCTCCAGCAGGGCCTCATAGGTACCGATGCCTTCCAGCAGCAGGTCGAGATTATGGTGCGCGCCGTCGCCCACCCGGCGGCCCATGGCTGCGTTATAATCCTGCCCCACGGATGTGGCCCGCTCCCGCGCCAGTTCCACAAAACTGCGCAGGGCAAGCAGGTCGCCCTTTCTGCCGGGAAAAAGTTGCAGATTTTTTTCGTACCTGCGCATCTCGAGCACATCGCTGCGCAGGTCGTCCACCATATCGATCAGGCGGGCTGCCCTGTCGATGCGCCCCAGATCATAACAGGCAATGCCGCCCAAAAGCAGCAGCATGACCAGAAACAGGCCCGTGCCCACGGCAATCTTGCCGCGAATGGTATGCCATATGGAAAAATGCGGAAGCATGCCTCACCCCCGCAGGCGCAAGAGTTTACACCCGCGCCCGACGCTGTTTCAATTTGCAACAGCGTATAAAAATAAAACAAAACTGACAAGCCTTGGCCTGCAACAAATTGCAGCCCTTTCCTGTTTGAGCATGTCAGAATGAAACAGTCCCTGGGTAGCGTACCGCACAGCACAAAATAAATAAATCCATATAAATACAGCATGTTAATGATTGAACTTTTTGGCACAATAGTTGTAACTGCCAGCACAGGAGGCCGACATGAACACCCTGCAAAAAACGATGGAAAACTGGTTTACCGCTGTGGCATATGCCGATGCCGGGCAATCCGGCTGGACAGACGATTTGTGGAATCTGAACGGCAAGCGCGAAAACACGGTGCTGAAGCAGACCCTGCTTTATGGCGCGGGCAGCATCCTCATTTACGTACTGGCTTTTAGCAATGCCGATGCCTTTGCCGCCCTGTGCGCAAAGGGCGGTCTGTGGACAGCCCTGCCCATCGCCTCGGTGCTGCTGCTCTCATACGTGCACGGTCACTTTGCCGGTGCGCTCTGGGAATTATGCGGTATTACCGGCATGCAAAAGAACAGCACACCAGCCACCGCAAAGCCTGTGACCCGGCAGAGCGCCGCACCTGCCCCCCGGCTGGACACCACTGCCGTGGTTCACGGTTAACCGACCGTTTTTCACAGGTCCGGGCCGCGCCGCCCGGCTCAATTTTTTTGTTCAGCGACGGCATGCCTGGCCTTGCGCCAGCGCACAACAGTACGCCCAGGCAGCCTGCCAGCCGGAGGTAACATGGATCTGCTCAGTCTTGACCCGTCCCAGTTCATCACACTCACGCCCGTTTCCGTGGCCTTTCTGCTGGCCGTGGGATTTGTGGGCGGGCTTGTAAGCGGTTTTATCGGTTCCGGCGGGGCCTTTATTCTCACGCCGGGCATGATGGGCCTGGGTGTGCCCGGTGCCGTGGCTGTTGCCAGCAACATGTGCCACAAGTTCCCCAAGGCCATGGTGGGCGCCATCAAGCGCTACCGCTTCGGTCAGGTGGATGTAAAATTGGGCATGGTTATCGCCGCCACAGCGGGCATAGGCGTACAGATTGGCATCCGCATTCAGCGTTTTATTCTGGAAAAATGGGGCCAGGCTGGGTCTGATCTTTACGTCAGCGTTTCCTTTGTGGTGGTTCTCGTTGTGGTGGGCAGCTACATTCTCAAGGATGCCCTGCGCTCCAGCCATTCTGGCAAGGAGGATGACGAAAGCACGCCGCCCCTTGCCCAAAAGTTGCAGGCCATCAACCTGCCGCCCATGATGTCCTTTCCCAAATCCGGCTTGCGTATTTCGCTGTGGTTTACCCTGCCCGTGGGCATAGCCACAGGTATGCTGGCCGCCACCATTGCCGTGGGCGGATTCGTGGGCGTGCCGGGGCTTATCTATGTGATCGGCGTACCCGGACTCATTGCATCCGGCACGGAACTTGTCACAGCCTTTGTCATGGGCCTGTGCGGCTCGGTCAACTGGGCCATGCACGGCATGATAGACATCCGCCTCGTCTTTATCATCCTGGCGGGCTCCCTGCTTGGCGTGCAGCTTGGGGCCATCGGCACCACCTACGTCAAACCCATCATGATCAAGTACGTCATGGCCGCCATCATGCTCATTGTTGCCGCAAGCCGTATTGTCGCCCTGCCGGGCTACCTCAGCGCGCTGGGGCTTATCCAGATGGGACCGGGGATTCTCTATCTGCTCAAGGTCGTGAGCTTCATAACCATGTGCGCCGGATTACTCGTTGGCGCGGGCATGATCCTTGGCGGCATGTGGCGCGGGCAAAAGCGCAACCGCAAAGAAGCGGCGCTGGGCAGCGCGGCCTGAAGCATCTCTCATAAAAAAACCAATAATATCTTCTCCTCAAACCCTATAGCAAAAGGGGGGTGCATTGCGTCTGCACCCCCCTTTTATTTTCCTGACAAAGGCAGTGCGCGGACAGTTAGACCCATTGCCTATTTCCTGATTTTCTGTATGGTTTCAAAATCACCAGCATACTTTACCAGCTTTTCTGCCATCCCTTCGCAGGAGGAGCCATGCGCATATTCACGCGCAGCCTCAAGGCGCAGTTTATTGAGGCATTCACGCTGCTTATCCTGCTGTCATCATGCTTTCTTGCGGCCATAACCGGGCGCGAAGCCAGCAGCGAGGCCCGCTACGAACGCGGCCTGCTGCTGACCAACCGTGTGCAATCCCTTGCCAAGGCCCTTGATCAGTCCATGTGGTTCTGGATCAAGGAGGTGGGCACTCTGCGCCACACGGTTGGGCTAATCGGCGGCGATATGAAAAAACTATCCATCGCCGTGAACCGGTTGCAGGACACCATGCCCGCCTTTGCCTGGATCGGCCTCATGAATCCCCAGGGCAAGGTTCTGGTCGCCACCGATGGAGTGCTGGAAGGAGCAGATCTTTCCATCTGCGCCATCTTCCGCCAGGGCAAAAACGGCCTCTTTGTGGGCGACGTGCGCAAGGCCACCCTGCTTGCCCAGCTGCTGCCCCACCCAGAAAACTCCCCGATGAAATTTGTGGACATCAGCATGCCCATTGGCGAGGGCGATCTGAAAGACTGGGTGCTGGTAGCCCATCTGAGCTGGGCGTGGGCCAGAGAGGTGGAGGAATTCATCCTTTCGGGCGAAGGATCGGATACGAACACCAAGATCATGGTTCTAGGTGCAGACGGTAGCGTCATTCTGGGCGGCGACACTGAAAAGCCCCTGGCCCTGCCCCTGCTGCAAGAACTTGAGCGCTCCACTTCGGCCTGGGCCGTAGAAACATGGCCCGATGGCATTGCCTACCTCACCGCGGCAGTAAGCTGCACGGGATTCAAAGACTACGATGGCTTGCAGTGGAGCGTGGTTGCGCGGCAATCGCTGGATGCCGCCTACGAACCCGTGCGTCGCCTTGTGGCGCGCATTCTTGTGGCTGGCCTCTTACTGGCGGTGCTGTTCGCACTGGTTGCCGGATACATCGCCCAGCGCACCATTGCCCCCCTCAAGGCGCTTACCGCAGCTGCAGACAGGCTCAGCCGGGGCGAACGCGTCACCATTCCGCGCAATCGGGGCATACGCGAAATTGAAGTACTTTCAGCCTCCTTGTCCACACTGGTCGAAAACCTCACGCGCACAGAAAGAGACCGGAACCGCATCCAGCATACTGCAGAGCGCGATGCCCTCACAGGCCTGCTGAACAGGCACGGTCTGGCTGCGCGCATTGAAGAGGCCATGCCCAGCCTGACGCAAAGCCAGGGGCTGGTCGAACTGCTGTATATGGATCTGGACGGCTTCAAACCAGTCAACGATGCGCACGGGCACCACGTGGGCGATGCCGTGCTGACCATTCTGGGGCAGCGCCTCACCCGGTGCCTGCGTAAGGATGACGTACTGGTGCGACTGGGAGGCGATGAATTTCTGGCCCTGCTCGGCCATACCAGGGGCACACCAGACATACTGCGCACAATTAACCGCATCCGCGAGGATGTGGGAGCGCCCATTTCCATCGACGGCCTCATGCTGCGCATCGGCATCAGCATAGGGCACGCCACATGGCACTGCGCGAACGAGTCTGTTGAAGATGCGCTCAAAAGGGCCGACAGCGAACTTTACATGGTCAAACGGATGTCAAAATCCTCGCAGGAAATGCTGTAGCAGAACGCCGCAGTATTAGCCCACATTTTCCTCGCAGACAGTCACCACCGGCTATTTTTTTTGCACTCGGCTTACAAGAGCGATACGCCGTCAGGCCGATTGACAGGCCCAGACCTGCTCCTGCAAATGCCGCAGACACTTGCCCGCTGTGGCAAAATCCTTGCGCAGATCTGCATAGTCCGGCACCGTGCGCGCGCCGCCCCGGTCATAGAGCACAAGCCCGCCCGCAAAGGTATCCACATCGTCAGGGTCGTGACTGATAATCACGGCAGGGATGGTCAGGTCATCCATCAGTTCGAGCAGTTCTTCGCGCAGGCGTTCACGCAGCAGGGGATCAAGGGCGGAAAAAGGCTCATCAAGCAGCAGAAGCAAGGGGTCTGCATTGAGCGCCCGCGCCAGAGCCGCGCGTTGCCGCTGCCCGCCAGATATCTGCGAGGGTAGGTGGGCCGCCAGATGCCCGATGCCCAAGCGTTCCAGCATGGCCTGCGCCTTGTCGCGCTCCTCGCCGCGCACCTTCCAGGGCCAGCAGCCCGTGCGCGGATAGGCCACGTTCTGCAACAGGCTCAGGTGCGGAAACAGGGCGTAATCCTGAAACATGTAGCCGATGCGCCGCTTCTGCACAGAAACAAACACGCCCTGCGCGGCATCGTACAACGTACAGTCGCCAATGCGGATGTGGCCTGCGTCGGGCTTTGTCAGCCCCGCCAGACACTGCATGGTCAGCGACTTGCCGGAACCGGAAGGGCCAAAAAGCACGGCGCACTTGTGCTCGTCGCCGATATCGTAGCGCACATCCAGGTTGAAGGGCGTAACCCCGTTCCTGAAACTTTTTACCAGCCGCAACGAAATCATCTGCGCCGCCTCTTGAGTTTCACAAGCAGTTCCGCCGCCATCAGCAGGGCCACGCACACGGCGGAGGTAATGAACACAAGCCATGAGGCCTGGAGGTCATTACCCGCCTGAAAGGCATCGTAGATGGCGAGGGCCAGGGTCTGGGTCTTGCCGGGGATATTGCCCGCAATCATCAGGGTTGCGCCAAATTCGCCCATGCCGCGCGCAAAGGCCAGCATGATGCCCGCAAAAATACCCTTCCAGGCCAAGGGTAGAGACACGCTGACAAACACCCGCCATTCCGAGGCCCCAAGCGTGCGGGCCGCGTCTTCCAGATGTTTGTCCACCTGCTCCAGCGCTGCGCGGGCCGACTTGTAGATAAGCGGAAAAACCACAACAGTAGCTGCAACCACAGCCCCCTGCCAGGAAAAAATCAGATTGATGCCCAGTTCTGCCAGCCCATGCCCAAAAACGCCGCGCCGCCCCACCAGCAAGATAAGATAGTAGCCAAGCACTGTGGGGGGCAGCACCAGCGGCAACGAGCACAGGGCGTCCAGCAGGGCGGGCATGGGGCCTTTTTTGCGGGCCAGCCGCCAGGCCGCCAGCGTTGCCACAACAAAGGAAACAGCCGTAGCCGCTCCTGCCACGCGCAACGAAAGCTCCAGCGGGCTCCAGATAAACGCCAGGTCAAAATCCATTTCCAACTCTGCCCCCTGCCACTGAACTGATCCGTTGATACGTAAAAAATACTGAAGGCGGTTGCCGCTTCTGCCAAAACGGCAACCGCCAGTAAGCACAATCCATCATTGCAGGCCGGTGCGCAAGAGCACGGGCCGCGCCTTCATGCACTACGGCTTGGAGAAACCGTACTTGGCGAGCACTGCCTGCCCTTCAGGCGAAAGCACAAAGTTCAGAAATTCCTGGCCCATCTTGGCATCCTTGCCAGTGGTGGCAACGGCAATGGGATAGCTCACGGGATCGTGACCTTCCACAATCATGACCACTTCAACCTTGTCCGCAAGCAGCTTGGCATCTGTACGGTAAACAAAACCGGCATCAACCTCGCCACGGGCCACATAGTCCAGCACCTGACGCACGCTGTTGCCCAGGATAAGCTGGGGCTGCACGGCTTCCCACAGTTTGGCGGTGTTCAGCGCGTCCTTGGTGTAACGTCCGGCGGGCACCGAATCGGGATTGCCGATGGCAACACGCTTGAATGCCTTGATGTCTTCAAGCTTGGCGGGCTTTTTGGAGCCAGCGGGCACGATAAGCACGAGGTCGTTGAGCGCAAAATCCTTGCGCGTGGCGGGGTCAACAACCTTGGCGGCCACGGCCTTGTCCATGGTGCCCTGGTCGGCAGAGGCAAAAACGTCTACGGGCGCGCCTTCCTGAATCTGTTTGAGCAGCGGATTGGAGGCAGCATAGTTGGTGTGCACCTGCAAGCCGGTGTGCTTCTTTTCAAACACGCCTTTGATTTCGTTAAAGGCATTGGTAAGGCTGGCAGCGGCAGAAACGGTTATTTCCGCAGCCTGAACGGGAAGGCTGAGCAAGGCTACGCAACCCAGCGCCAAAGCTATGCGGCAAAAGGCCCCACGAGCGTATGCAGTCTTTTTCATGAAATTCCTCCGTGCGCCAGAAGCGCGGTTTGTACGCCAACAGTACAGAACCCTTGAAGGCGAGCAATACAGTCACGTTTTTTGATGAAAGCGTGAACACTGTACAACAAAAGGGTTTTACTTGTATAAGGCAGGAAAACTGACGGGAATCAGCATGGAAAAAAACAAAAACCGTGAGGAAATGGCCGCGCTTTTGCGCTCTCTCTCTTCCGCAGACAGGGCATGGCTGCGCCAGCGCCTTATGCGGCGCGACTCCGCCGCCCTGCTGCAGGATACAGGGCGCATCAGCCCGCGCGAGCTTCTGGCCGTGGAAACATGGTTGTGGGAACGGGCCAGCGCCGCCCGAGGCCCGCGCGAAAAACGCCCCCGCCTGCGCATGTGGCTGATTTTCATGCTGCTGCGTTATGCGGCCCTGCGGCTTGTGGAAATTTTTGAGATCATGCCCGTGCATCTTGATTTTCAGGACGGCGTTATCCATGTGCCGGGCAGCAATGATGGCCCTGGGCGCGAGGTTCCCCTGCCGCTTACCATCAGCCGCCGCCTCAAGCGCGTGCTGGAAGACCCGGCGCTGTTTCCTGAAACACGCGAGCTCATGCGCTGCGACGCCAGTTACGTGCGCCGCTGCCTGCAACAGTGCGGCGCTGCCTGCGGCCTGCCCAAGGGCCTTTTGAGCGCCCGCGCCCTGCGCCATACCCGCGCCCTTGAGCTGGGCAGACAAGGCCTGCCCCTGCCCGTTGTGGATATTTTTCTTGGCCGGCGATCCGCGCCCGGCCAGAGCGGCATTGTCCGCTGCGACCCGCAGGAGGCCAAACGCCTGCTGCGCGAACAACTGCAAAGGGAGCGACCCATGAAAACCAGTGCGCGCAACGTCTTTCAGGGGCGCATAACCTCATTGCGCCAGAGCGGGCTGCTGGTCGAAGTGGTGCTGCGCACCGCAGGCGGCCTGCGTGTGGCCTCGCTCATTACGGACGAAAGCGCCAAGACCCTGGCCCTCAATGAAGGCAAGCTGGTCAATGCCAGCATCAAGGCCCCCTGGGTGCTGGTGCAGGGGGGCGAACTCTCGCCCAAAAGTTCCCCTCCGGCGGAAAACTGTTTTACCGGCGTGGTGGAAAGGGTGCGGGAAGATGAAATGGTGGCCGAAATTCTGGTGGCACTCGGCGAAGGCAGTCAGGTCTGCGCCCTGCGCAACCGTGGGCCGGAAAACCCCATCAATCTCGTGGCCGGGCAGACCGTAACGGTATTTTTCAAGGCTTTTTCCGTCATTCTCACCGTAGATTAGCCAGCAAACTCGCAAATAAAGCCGCGCCAACAGTCGTTATGACCATCGGCGCGGCTTTATCATTTTTTTATTGCAGCGACAGTTTACTGGCAGGCATTACTTCCACAGGGCGCGGTTTTCTTCCATAAAGCGCTCAAAGGCCTCAATGGCTCGCGCCATATCCTGACGCCCCACGCCATTGTAAGTTGTCAGCCGCAGATGATTCTTGCCCATGCCCTTAGCCAGCAGCCCCAGAGGCGCAAGCTTTTGCTCGAACCATTCTGAAGACCTGCCGGAAGCGCTTATATCCAGCATCACAATATTGCTCTGCACAGGCGTGAGCACAAACTCGTCATAGGCCGCCAAGGCCGCGCCGAGATGGCGGGCGTTTTCGTGGTCTTCCGCAAGGCGCTCAATGCCCGTGCGCAAGGCCACCAGCCCGGCAGCGGCCATAATGCCCGCCTGCCGCATGCCGCCGCCAAGCAATTTGCGCGTCTGCCGCGCCTGGGCAACGAACTCGCGCGTTCCGCACAGCACGGAACCGAACGGAGCGCCCAGCCCCTTGGAAAGGCAGAACATCACGCTGTCCGCGCAGGCGGCCAGATGCGCGGCGTCCACCCCGAGGGCCACGGCGGCGTTGAACAGCCTTGCGCCGTCCATGTGCACGGGGACAGCCGCCTTGCGGGCCGTAGCGGCCAGCGCCTGCTGCCGCGCCAGCGACACGCAGATGCCGCCGCCGAAGTTGTGGCTGTTTTCCACACAGGCCAGCTTGAGGCCCGGCGTCGCGCAAGCGGACGCAAAGGACGCGACTTCGGGCATGCCCTCCGCATCACGCGCATAAAACACCGGCTTAACACCCAGGAATTTTTCCATGAAGGGCGACTTTTCGGTGCGGAACACATGCAGGTCCGGCTCCAGAGCCGCAGCATCCCCACGCTCGCACCAGGTTGCCAGCGCGACGAGATTGGCCATGGTTCCCGACGGGCAAAAAAGCGCGGCTTCCTTGCCCAGCAGTTCGGCGGCATGATCTTCCAGCCGATTGACTGTGGGGTCGCCGCCGCGCCCTTCCGCATCAACACGGCCATCATCGCCCACTTCGGCCTCGCGCATGGCGGCACGCATGGCCTCGGTGGGAATGGTCAGGGTATCACTGCGCAGATCGACTACAGGCATGAATTTCACCTTTTAGACTTCGGCGGTTTCTTCCGTCGGTTCATAGGCTATGCCCGCCCAGCGCATGACAAGCTTCACCGCGACGGTGTTGCTGACCACGTTGACGGCTGTACGGCCCATGTCCAGGAAAGCGTCCACACCCGCGATAATGGCCAGAGCCTCCACAGGAATGCCAATGGTGGTCAGCACCATGGCAATGGCCACAAGGCCGCCTGAGGGCACGTTGGCGCTGCCCTTGCTGGCAAGCGTGGTCACCACGATGATGGAAAGCAGGGTGCTGGGATCCAGCGGAATGTTATAGGCATCCGCCAGAAAGCCCACGGCCAGCGCAAAATACATGATGGAGCCGTCGCGGTTGAAGGCATAGCCCAGAGGCAGCACCACAGAGGCTACGGCCTTGGGAACGCCCATTTCCACCAGTTTTTCCATGTGCAGGGGCAGTGTCGCCTCTGACGAGCGCGTGGCAAAGGCCAGAATCACAGGTTCGCTCACGGCCTTGGCGGTCTTGAGGGGGTGTTCGCCGATGCAGAGCATCAAAATGGCGAACAGCACCAGCAGCACGCCAAGCCCCAGATACATGACCAGAACCAGCTTGAGCAGGGCCAGAATGGTGTGCATGCCCTGCGTGGAAAACAGCCAGGCAATGATGGCAAAAATGGCGATGGGCGACAGGGCGATGATCCAGCCCGTGAGCTTGAAAACAGCGCCCATCAGAGCGTCCAGCACGTCAACGAGGGGCTTTGCCCTGCTGCCGGTGGAGGCCAACGCAAGGCCCAGCAGCACAGCGAACACCAGCACGGGCAGGAGGTTGGTGCCCGACATGGCCGCGAACACGTTGGAGGGGATCATGTCGAGAAAAAACTTTGTCCAGTTGACCGTGGTATTGATGTTCTTGGGCAGTTCAGCCGTGTGCGACAGGTTGACGCCCACGCCGGGGTGGAAAATGCCGTTGAGGGCCAGGCCAATGATGATCGCCACCACCGTGGCAATGAAAAAATAGAGCAGGCTGATAACGGAAACCTTGCCCAACTGCTTGGCGCTGTTGCCCATCTGGTAGATGCCAAGGGTGATGGCCGTGAACACCAGCGGCACCACGATCATCTTGATGGCCTGCACAAAGGCCGTACCCACCGGGGCCAGAGCCTGGGAAAAGTGCGGCGCAATAAAGCCGAACACAATGCCCAGAACAAGGCCGAGCACCATCTGAATTGGCAGCGGAATGGGCCGCTTTTTGCTGGTTTTTGTCATTTCCATCGCCTCTCTTCCCCCTCTGTTCCTTGCACGTAAAACGCCTTGTGATGCTCAGCGGCCAGGTTTAGTCGAGAACTGCAAGCAGTGAGCGCAGTTTCGTTTCCATGGCCTTTTGCAGATGATCCCAGACAAGCTGGTGAGCCAGGGTTTGATTGCGATCCAGAATAGCGTTGCCAATGGCGATGTGTTCCTTGATCACCACGCGTGTCCGTTCTGCATCGTAATTTTTGACGCGCTGCATGGCCAAGGAGTTCTGCACGCGCACGTCTGCATAGAGTTTTGCCAGCCGCGTGTTGCCAGCGGCCTGAAATATAGTTTTGTGGAAATCCCAGCCGATGCGCTGCGCTTCAAAGGTATCAAGCTCCGGCCCGTTGGGCAGGGCCTGAAGTTCGGCAAGACAAGCCCGCAGCTCAGGGCTGCCGCCTTTTTCTGCCGCCAGCTTGGCGGCCATGCCTTCGAGCGCCAGACGCACCTCGTGAATTTCTTTCAGGTCTTCCACAGACAGGCGCTGCACAAAGGTGCCCCGCAGGGGCACGCTCATGAGAACGCCCTCCCTGCACAGATCCTTGATGGCCTCGCGCACTGGCGTGCGCCCAAGCTGCAGGCTTTCAGCCAGGCTGCGTTCCGACAGTTCTTCGCCGGGGCTGAGCTGCCCCTGCGCGATCATGGAACGGATGGCCTCATACGCTGTGGAAGATGCCTTGGTGTTTGTCTGCTTCATGTCTGGTATACCAGCATAAAGCCAAATAAATGTCCATATGCCGCAGGACAACTTCAGCATGGTAACCTTATAATATTACAGAGGGGTGGAGTTTTTTGACCGAGAATAAACGAGTTGATTTGCGGCAACACCAAGTGAAACCAACAGGAATTCTTATGAAACCAGCTGAGCAAAGCCGTTAATGACGCAACCAGCCCCCCAGAGCCAACGATTGTGTCCGGCAAAGATTTTTGGGCGCTGGCAAGGAAGTAGTTATTTTTGCGAGAGGAGTGTACTCTCACGGTACTCGGCCTGAGCAAAAATCATCCCTGACGCAGAAGACACATCAACCCAGCAGACATGGTGTCCGGCGAGGATTTTTGGGCGCTGGCAAGGAAGTGTGGCTTTTTGTGAGGGGAGTGTACTCCAATGGTACTCGACCCGATCAAAAATCCACACTGACGCCGCCAGCGCTCAAAAAGACCGCCGGACACACCTCGGGGGAGTCGCAGAACTTGCCTTGCCATATATCCCTCGCCCCCAGCGCCCGCCGCAAATCTCCCAGCAGGCCGCGCTTGTCCGTGCCCCAGGCGGGAGCCAGCAGTTCTCCGGGGGCGGGGTCGCTCTGGAGGCGGTGCATGACGATGTGCGAAGGGATGCGCGGCAGGGCGGCGCAGAGGAGGTCGACGTATTCATCGCGCCAGAGGGGGTGATACTGGCCTGCGGTGTACTGGCGGGCAAGTTCCGTCCCCTTGGGCACGTAGACGTTGTGCAGTTTGAGACCGCTTATCGGCAGGGAGAGCGCCCAGTCGAGGCTTTGCAGAAAATGGCCTTCGTCTTCACCGGGCAGACCGGCCATGAGGTGAGCGCATACGGCAATATCGCGCGCGGCGGCCGTGCGCAGGGCATTTTCAGCGCTGGCTGCGGTATGGCCCCGGTTAATGCGGGCCAGGGTTTGGTCATGGGCCGTCTGCAGGCCCAGTTCCAGCCAGAGGTCGCAATCAAGGCCCGCGAGCATGTCGAGCTTTTCGTCATCAAGGCAGTCGGGGCGGGTTCCTACGGCAATTCCAAAACAGCCGGGCAGTTGGCGAACCGTTTGGAGCAGTTGTTGCAAGCGTTCTGATGGCCCATACGTGTTAGAGAAGGATTGCAGGTATGCAATAAAGCGCGTATTGGGGTCGTCCCGCAGGTATATGGAACGCCAGAAATTCCACTGTTGCAGTAGGGAATTGCCCTGTTTTGCGCGGCCCGAGCCGGACCCATTGGCATTGCAAAACGTGCAGCCGGAAAACGAAAGCGTACCGTCGCGGTTGGGGCAGGAGGCCCCGGCGTCAAGTGGAATTTTTTGCACCCGGCTGCCGTAGCGTCGATTATAATAAGCGGCCAGAGTATGCCAGCGCTGCATGTTTGCGTCCCTTGAAGGCTTATTTCCGCGCCTTCCGGCGGGACAAATATTTTAACCCTGCGTCCACCGTCTTGACTTCATGCCAGTTTTAGCAGAACAGTTTTCAGCCTGACGTTACCAATTCCAACAGCGCCCCCACTCCAGGCCTCTTCGCCTCGCCGGGTGCGGGAGTTGTTTCAACATGACGGTAAGGTAGCACACCAGCACAGCGAGGCAAGTTAGAGTAATGTCCAAAATTCTGGATTTCGCACTAGGATTGTTTTCCAATGACCTGGCCATTGACCTTGGCACAGCCAACACCTGCGTTTATGTCAAGGGGCAGGGAATTGTGTTGCGCGAGCCCTCGGTGGTCGCGGTCAAGAAAGACCCGCGCGGCAACAATGTAGTTCTTGCCGTTGGGCACGATGCCAAGCGCATGCTGGGCAGAACCCCTGGCAACATCTGGGCTATCCGCCCCATGAAAGACGGCGTTATCGCCGACTTTGAAGTTACCGAGGCCATGCTGCGCCATTTTATCGCCAAGGTTCATAATTCGCGGCGTCTTGTACGCCCGCGCATCATGATCTGCGTACCTACGGGCATCACCCAGGTGGAAAAGCGCGCCGTGAAAGAGTCGGCCCAGTCCGCTGGCGCACGAGAAGTGTACCTCATCGAGGAACCCATGGCAGCGGCCATCGGCGCGGATCTGCCCATTCAGGAACCCACCTCCAACATGGTGGTGGATATCGGCGGCGGCACCACTGAAGTGGCGGTCATCTCCCTTTCGGGCATTGTGTACTCGCGCTCAGTGCGCGTGGGCGGCGACAAGATGGACGAAGCCATCATGACCCACGTCAAGCGCAAGTATAATATGCTCATCGGCGAATCTTCCGCTGAAGAAATCAAGATCAAGATCGCATCCGCCTACCCCCTTGATCCGGAACAACAGATCGAAGTCAAGGGCCGCGACCTTGTGACGGGTATTCCGCAAAATATTATCATCACCTCTGAAGAAGTGCGCAAAGCCATTTCTGAACAGGTGGACAGCATCGTTCAGGCTGTGCGCATCGCCCTGGAACAGACCCCGCCTGAACTGGCGGCGGATATTGTGGACAGGGGCATTGTGCTCACGGGCGGCGGCGCGCTGCTCAAGGGCCTTGACCAGCTGCTGCGCGAAGAAACCTCATTGCCCATTACGGTTGTGGACGATCCCTTGTCCACCGTTGTGGTGGGTACCGGCAAAGCGCTGGACAACCTGCACATTCTCAAAGAAGTGTGCATCGACTAGAACCGACCTTGTCCTCGCGCCCCTGTGCGGCTGACGCAATGCCGGAACACAAGCTTCCGGTTCTGCGTCTCCGGCACAGGGGCGCGGTTTATTCCGCACCGGCTTTCAGGAGCTTCCGCCTGTGACACTGCGGCGTCTTCTCCTCCTCGCGGGCATTTTGCTCATCCTGTTTCTGGGCATGTATTCCTGGAATCAGCGCACGCGCGTTCTGGACGACCTGGCCGCGAAACTGGGGCTTGAAATCACCGGCGCGGTGCTCACGCCTGTTCGTTCCGCGCAGGACGCTGCGGAAAACATGTGGGATCGCTATTTTGACCTTGTGGGCGTGCGCGAAGAAAACGAAGCCCTCAAGCAAAAGGTGGACGAGCTTGAAGCGCGCCTGCTTGCCAATGGTGAAGACCTGGCCGAGCTCAAGCGCCTGCGCGCCCTGGTGCAACTGCCAGTAGACCAGACATGGCGCCCCCTTGGCGCCCGCGTTCTTTCCGGCCGCATGGGCCCCAACGCCGTTCTTGACAGCATCACCATCAGCCGGGGCTACAGCACGGGCGGACGCCCGGGCACGCCGCTGGTCACGCACCTTGGGCTGGTTGGCCGCGTTCTCAAGGCCAGCGCCCACAGTTCCATTGTGCTGCTGCTCACCGATCCCAGCAGCCGCATAGCCGTTTTTTCGCAGGAAAGCCGGGCTCCCGGCATCCTCATGGGCATGGGCACAGGCCAGAAGCTTGAAGTCAACTTTGTGCAGCGCGACGCCAAGGTCAAGCCCGGCGAAATAATCATCACCTCCGGCCTCGACGGCAAGTACCCCAAGGGCATCCCTGTGGCGCGCGTACTGCGCGTGGCTCCTTCGGACTACACCCAGTTCATGGCCATCAAGGCTGAACCGCTGGTTGACCTGCAACACCTTGAAGAAGTGCTGCTGCTCGAAGCCACCGGCGCGCCCCGCCCGCTGGAACCCAGCGAAGCTCCCAAAGAATTCGTGGGCCCGCCCGCGCCCAAAAGCGCCACGCCATGAGAACGCTCCGCAGCATTGCATGGTGGGCCTTTTTCATGGCCTGCGCCATTGTTTTGCAGGCGGCGGTACCGGGGCTTGATGTGCTCACGGTAGGGCTGATCATCCTGTTGCAGGAACGGGATTATAAAAATATGCTCTGGCTGCTGCCCGTGTTCATCCTGTTGCAGGAAGGCATGGGTACGCGCCCCTTCGGGGCCGTCATTGTCTGGTATGCCGCTGTCATTTTGCTGTTCAAAATGGGCCGCTGGCTGTTTGAAGTGGAAAATTTCATTTTTGTCTTTTTGCTGTCAGCCTGCCTGGGCGCCGCATACTACGCCATTGCGTGGCTCATGGCCCCTTTGCAGAACCTGCCTTTCGATGTGCAGGGAACCCTGGACACAAGCCTGATTCAGGCCATCTTTGTGCCCTTCGCCTGGCGGCTGTTGGTGGCCACCCGCCACTGGAACCCCAATGATCAGGAAAACTGACAATACCTCGCTGCTGGCGCACAAAGACAAGGCGCAGCATAAGGGCATCCGCTCCTGGCTCAAGATTCAGGTCGAGAGCGAGGGCTATCAGCCGCCGCGAGCTGGCGCAATCCTGCTTCAGGTTCTGGTTGGTATGATGTTTTTTGTGCTTGTGGTGCGCTTCTGGTATTTGCAGGTGCACAGAGGCGAAGAATTTGCGCGTCAGGCGCAGGACAACCGCCTGCGTATCGAGCGCATCTTTGCGCCGCGCGGGCGCATCATGGACGACAAGGGAAAGGTGCTGGCCGACAACCGCACCGCATACGGCCTTTCCATCGTGCGCGAAGACTGCCACGACATCCCCGCCACCCTGGCCCAGATAAGCGAATGGTCGGGCATTCCCCTCCAGCAGGTCTGGGACAAGTTCCGTCAGGACCGCTTCAAGGTCAAACCCTTTGAGCCTCTGCTGCTTATCACAGACATCGACTTTGACCTTGTGGCCCGCATTGAATCCGAGATTCACGAATGGCCGGGGCTTGAAATTGTGGTGCGCACCAAGCGCAGCTACCCCGAGAAGGAGCTTTTCGCCCATATTCTTGGCTACGTGGCAGAAGCCAACGAGCAGGAAATGGCCGCGGACAGCGCCCTTGCCATGGGCGATCTGGTGGGCAAGCAGGGGCTGGAACTGGAGCTGGAAAAGCAGTTGCGGGGCCGCAAGGGCCTGTACGATGTCGAGGTTGACGCCCACGCCCGCGTGCTTGGCAAAACTCTGCGCGATGAACCGCGCGGCGGGCACGAAATACATCTTTCGCTCGATGCGGGCCTGCAAAAGGCCGCCTGGGACGCCCTCGGCGGCGAGGCTGGCTGCATCGTGGTCATGGAGCCGGACAGCGGCAAGCTGCGCGCGCTGGTGACATCCCCGGCCTACGACAACAACCTTTTTGCTGCGGGCATTTCGCAACGCGACTGGGACGCCCTGCGCACCAATAACCGCTTTCCCTTGCAGAACCGCGTTATCCAGAGCGTGTACCCTCCAGGTTCCGTATGGAAGCTGATTATGGCCACCATGTTGCTTGAAAAGGGCGTTAATCCGCGTGAAAGCGTGTTCTGCCCCGGTCAGGTCAAACTGGGCAACCAGATTTTCCGCTGCTGGAAGCGCGGCGGGCATGGCTCGGAAGACCTCGTGCACGCGCTCATCGACTCCTGCGACGTCTACTTCTATCTTATGGGCGACCGTCTGGGCATTGACAAGTTGGAAGAATTCGCCAAGGCTTGTGGATTCGGGCGGCCTACAGGCATTGACCTGCCGCACGAAAAATCGGGCCTTGTGCCTTCGCGCGACTGGAAACGGCGGCGTTTTGGCCGTCCGTGGACACGCGGCGAAACCTACAACGTGTCCATTGGCCAGGGCTACACTCTGGTGACGCCGGTGCAGGTGGCCGTATTTGTTTCGGCGCTGCTCAACGGCGGCGATCTGCTCAAGCCCCAGCTTGTGGATGACGCCACCCGCGAAGTGCGCGGGCGCGTGCCCGCCAAGCCTGAAACACTCAAGTTTGTGGTGGAGGCCATGCGCCGCACTGCCAACGGCGGCACAGCCAAGGTTGTGGGCCGCAAGGATGCCGACATGGGCGGCAAAACAGGCACGGCACAGGTGGTCAAGCTCAAGATGGCTGCGGGCGACCGCCGCCTGAAAATGTCGGAAATGGAATATGCCCAGCGTGACCACGCATGGATTGCCACCTGGGGTGTTAAAGACGGCAAAACCTATGTGGTTATTGTCATGGTGGAACACGGCGGCGGCGGTTCAAGCGTGGCTGGCCCTGTGGCCCGCAAGGTTTACGACTATCTTTTCGGGCCTGACCCCAACGCGCCCATGATCGTGTTGCCCGCCCCAACCGCAGCCGTAGAGCCCACGGACTAGGCACCATGTGCAAAGAGCCGGCACCGCGCACGGGCGCAAACAACGTTTGCCCCAATGGCGACAGCGCAGCCAACAATCGCAGCAAGGCCCGCCACGGCCAAAGAGTGTTGTGGTGCGGTGCGGCGGCCTATGGGCAAGCCTTTTCACACCACCCTGCAACCACGCATTCCTGACAAGCGGACAAGCGGCATGGATAATCGCCTTTTCAGCTACATCAACTGGGGCCTTCTGGCCTGTATGCTGCTGCTCTATCTTGTGGGCGTGGGCAACCTGTATTCCGCCAGCGGTACGCGCGTGGAATCTGGCCTGGCATTCAATTCCTTTTATCAGCGCCAGCTGATCTGGGGCCTGTGCGGCGTGGTATGCATGCTGCTGGCAATGGTTTTTGACTACCGCCAGTTGCGCAACCTTGCATGGCCCTTCTTTCTCATAACTGTCTTTCTTCTGCTGCTGGTGCCCATTGCAGGCAAAACAGTCTACGGTGCCAAGCGCTGGATTTCGCTGGGTTTCATGAGTTTGCAGCCTTCAGAAATGGCCAAGCTTTCAGTGCTGGTTCTTGTGGCGCGCCTGCTGGCGCGCGACAGCCGCCCCCTGGGCTGGAAAAATTTTTGCAGCGTGCTTTGCGTGGGCCTTGTTCCTTGCGGGCTTATTATCGTTCAGCCCGATCTGGGCACTACCCTGCTGATATTGCTGATCATGGGCGGCATGATCCTGTTCCACGGGCTTAGGGGCTATGTTCTCAAAACGTGCCTGCTGGTCGCCCCAGCCGCGGTGGCCTTTATGTGGTTTGTGGGCATGCACGATTATCAGCGCCAACGCATCCTGACGTTTCTGGACCCCGGCAACGACCCGCGCGGCACCGGGTATCACATCATCCAGTCTCGCATTGCCATTGGCTCGGGCGAATTGTGGGGCAAGGGCTTTCGCGAAGGCACACAGAGCCAGTTGCGCTTTTTGCCCGAACGCCACTCCGACTTTGCCGTGGCTGTTTTTGGCGAGGAATGGGGCTTTGTGGGCTGCGTGGCTCTGGTCACGCTGTTCTGCCTGTTTTTGCTTTCCATCTTCTCAACCGCAGTTCAGGCCAAGGATCGCTTTGGCAGTACCCTCGTGGTTGGGGTGTTTTTTTACTTTTTCTGGCAGATTTTTATCAACATGGGCATGGTCATAGGCCTCATGCCGGTGGTGGGCATTCCCTTGCCCTTCATCAGCTACGGCGGCAGCGCCACAGTGGTCAACTTCACACTGCTTGGCATTGTGCTCAACGTGTCCATGCGACGTTTCATGTTTAAAAGCTAACTGTTAAGCCAAAGGGGATAAACGTGGCAAAGGACGAAATAGCGTACCTCGGCTCCGATACCGTCTATGAAGGCAAGCTCAACTTCAAGGGCACTGTGCGCATTGAAGGCCGCTATACTGGCGAAATTGTCAGTGACGGTACGCTCAACGTGGGCAAGGATGCTCAGGTGCAGGGCACCCTCGATGTGGGCGAACTGCTGCTTTCCGGCCACTTCACCGGCGATGTGACGGCAAAACGCCGCATCGTGGTTTACAGTTCCGGGGTGCTTGAAGGCCAGGTTGTCACTCCCAATCTGCTCACAGAAGAAGGCGGCATCATTGAAGGTCAGATCAGCATGAAGGCCCCGGTCAAGCCCAAGGCTTAAGGGCCCAAGGCTTAAGCGCGCAAGGCAAGAGCGCCTGAGGGCGCGCCAGCGGCGTTTTCACAATGTTCGCACTTCCCTGTGCAGATTGATCCATGAAACTCTGCGGCGGTTCTGTTGCGGTGCCGGATTCCGCGCATGCAGCATAACTTCTGACAATGCAATGATCCGGGCCAGCAGCCCGCTGAAATCGCTTTACATTGGTGCTCTCTTGCCTGTTTGCGACGCATTCGCCGGGCCATGCCAGACCGCATTTGCCTGATGCAGAAAAATAGCGCATAGTTGGAACTGGAAAACGTGTTACAAACCAGATCAACAATTCATGCGCGGCAGGCTTTAATGCCTGTCGAAACGCTTTCCTCAGGAGGCACCATGGCACACGATTATTTCCGTGCGCTCAGGGATGTGGCGCTGGTTATCAACTCCAGCCTTGAGCCCCGCGAAGTTCTGCACAAAATCACCGAGCAAACCGCCGTAACCATGGGCTGCAAAGCAAGCACCATCCGTCTGCTGGACAGCACCGGACGCTTCTTGCTGCCCAGCGCCGCCCACGGCCTTTCCTCCACCTACATGCGCAAAGGCCCGGTGGAAGTGAAACGCAGCGGCCTTGACGGCGAAGTGCTTTCCGGCAAGACCATCCACCTCAAGGACGCCACCGCCGACGGGCGCTTCCAGTACCCGGAATCGGCCAAGGCCGAAGGCCTTGTTTCCGTGCTGTCCTCTCCCCTCATGGCTGACGGCAAAGCCATTGGCCTCATCCGCGTGTATTCCGACGTGGAGCGCGAATTCAGTGCCGACGAGGAAACCTTCATGGAAGCCGTGGCTGCCATTTCGGCGCTGGCCATTGAAAACTCCCGTCTGCACGAGGCCTTGCGCAACAATTACGAGCTGATGGCCAAACACGCCTACTCTCTCTACGAAGACTAGGCCGCGCACAGGCGATTTTTCCCGGCTGCAGCGGCAGGATTCGACTGCTCGTGCAGCAAAGGCACTGCCGAAAAATGGCAGGGTTTTCTTTCGGGGACCAGAACCGCCGTGGCGCTGTGCATGCGCTTTTGCAAATTTGAGCCGTTGAATTCCGGCGGCAGCGCACGATAACGATTTTCCCTCAACGCTATGAGGAACTTGTATATGAGCAAAATCAAAGTAGGCATCAACGGCTTTGGCCGTATTGGGCGGCAGGTTTTCCGCGCCCTGCACCAAAGCTACCGCGACCAAGTGGAAGTGGTTGCCATCAACGACCTGTTTGACGCGGAATCCAATTTCCACCTGCTGGAATACGATTCCGTCTATGGACGAGCCAACCTTGACGCCAAGGTCAATGGACAGGACGCCACTGTGGGCGACTGGAACATCCACTGCTTTGCAGAACGCGACCCCAAGCAACTTGCCTGGGGCGCGCATGATGTTGACATCGTGGTGGAAAGCACCGGTATTTTCCGCTCTGCCACCCAGGCGGCCGTGCACATTGAAAACGGCGCCAAAAAGGTCATCATCACCGCCCCCGCCAAGGATGAAGACATCACCATCGTCATGGGCGTGAACCACGAGCAGTACGACCCGGCCAAACACCACGTTGTGTCCAACGCCTCGTGCACTACCAACTGCCTTGCCCCGGTGGCTCTTGTGCTGCAACGCAAGTTCGGCATCCAGATGGGCAACATGACCACCATCCACTCCTACACCAACGATCAGCGCATCCTCGACATGGCCCACAAGGATCCGCGCCGCGCCCGCGCTGCCGCCTGCAACATCATCCCCACCTCCACCGGTGCGGCTCAGGCCGTGGCCAAGGTCATTCCCGAACTCAAGGGCAAGTTCACGGGCTATTCGCTGCGTGTTCCCACGCCCACGGTTTCCGTTGTGGACTTTTCGGGCATTCTGGAAAAATCCACGGATACCGAAAGCCTGCTCGGCGAACTCAAGGAAGCTTCGGAAACCTACCTCAAGGGCATTCTGGCTTACAACGAAAAGCCCCTGGTTTCCATGGACTTCAAGGGCGACCCGCATTCTTCCATTCTTGAAGCCCCCTACACCACCGTGCAGGAAGGCCGCCTGGTCAAGATTGTGGCCTGGTACGACAACGAATGGGGCTATTCCAACCGCGTGTGCGACCTCGCCTGCCTCATGGGGGCCAAGGGCTTCTAGCACAGCACCGTATAACGGCACAGAACGGCCCCCGGTCAGCCGCTCCGCGAGGAACGGGCCGGGGGCCGTTGTTCGTGCAGGGAGGAGCGCGCCGTGGACAGTACAGCACAAAAAGAACCGTCTGTTCTTGATCTTCCTGTGGGCATAGACGCCGCTGGAGAACGCGAAGAGTTTGACAGCATGGGGCAGGTCATGGTGCCTGCCAACCGTTACTGGGGTGCGCAGACGCAGCGCTCGCTCGAACATTTTTCCATTGGCGACGACAAAATGCCGCTGGAAATCTGCCGCGCCCTCTGCCTGATCAAAAAGGCCAGCGCACAGGTCAACGCCCGCATGGGGCGGCTGCCCGGCTGGAAGGCACAGGCCATTGACCGCGCCGCGCAGGAAGGCATGGACGGCCTGCTGGACGAACATTTTCCCCTCTATGTGTGGCAGACTGGCTCCGGCACCCAGACCAACATGAATGTGAACGAGGTGCTGTCCAACCGCGCCATCCAGTTGCTCGGCGGCGTCATGGGCAGTCAGAAGCCCGTTGGCCCCAATGACGATGTGAACATGAGCCAGTCGTCCAACGATGCCTTTCCCACGGCCATGCATCTGGCCGCCGTGCAGAGCTGCGATGCACGCCTGCTGCCGGAGGTGGAAGCCCTGGCTGAAGCAGTGGAACGCAAGGCTGTGCAGTGGATGGACGTGGTCAAGATTGGCCGCACCCACTTGCAGGATGCCGTGCCCCTCAGCGTGGGGCAGGAATGGTCAGGCTATGCCGCCCAACTGCGGGCCTGCGTTGAGGATATTCAGGCCGCCCGCGAGGGGCTCTACCCTCTGGCTCTGGGCGGCACCGCCGTGGGCACCGGGCTGAACGCGCCAAAGGGCTTCAGCATGGCTGTGGCGGAAGAACTGGCAAGCATCACGGGCAAGCCCTTTGTCACCGCCCCCAACAAGTTCATGGCCCTTGCCTCCCAGGATGCCATAGTGCGCTTCAGTGCCGCCCTGCGCGGCCTCGCCGTGGCCCTTGTCAAAATAGCCAACGACATGCGCTGGCTGGCGGCTGGCCCGCGCTGCGGGCTGGGAGAACTGCAACTTCCAGAGAACGAACCCGGCTCATCCATCATGCCCGGCAAGATTAACCCCACCCAGTGCGAAGCCCTGATCATGATCGCCATACAGGTCATGGGCAACGACAGTGCCGTGGCCCTTGCGGGCAGCCAGGGCAATTTTGAACTCAATGTCATGCGCCCCGTAGCCATCAAGAACGTGCTGCAATCCGTCAATATTCTGGGTGATGGCTGCCGTAAATTCAGAGAGCATTCCGTTGAAGGCACAACGCTCAACCGGGCAAAAATAGATTCGTTCGTCAATAATTCCCTGATGCTGGTCACGGCGCTTGCGCCCGTCATCGGCTACCAGCAGGCGGCAAAAATCGCGGAAAAAGCCTCGGCGGAAGGGCTCACCCTCAGACAGGCGGCGCTTGCGCTGGGGAGCGTAACCGAAGAACAGTTCGACAACATTGTACGGCCCGAAACCATGATTGGTAATGGCCTGGCTGGCGCATAGGCTCTGCGGCCTGCACGTGCCCTGAAAATCAAACATCCGGCAGGGAATCCCCTGCCGGATGTTTTTTATTTTGCAAAAGCGCCCCGCACAGGCGGGCCGCATGCTATGCGAAGTTGTAGCCCTGCTCCAGCGCCTTGGCGTTGGCGGAGATCAGTTTGGCATAGTGCGCGCTGACCACGCGATTCAGCGCTTCCTGCACCACATTGAGCGGCAACGCGCCTGTTGCCTTGAGCCATGCGCCCAAGGCCACCATGTTGGCCATTTTCACATTGCCCAGTTCGTGGGCCATGTCGTTCACGGGAATGTAGACCGTGCGCTTTGCGGCATCGAGCAGGTTCTGCGCCACCAGCGAGGCATTGACGATCTGCACGCCGCCCGCGCCCAGCCGCGGCTGGAACTTGGAAAGCGAAGGTTCGTTAAGAATGATGGTGGACATGGGCTCGCGCACCAGGGGCGAACCGATGGGATGCTCATCAAGCACCACCGTGCAATTGGCCGTGCCGCCGCGCATTTCAGCCCCGTAAACCGGGATAAAGCTCACTTCAAGCCCGTGTTCCATGCCGGCCTGCGCCAGCAGGTTGCCGATGAGCATGACGCCTTGACCGCCAAAACCGGCAATAATGACATCCTGATATGCATTAGACATGATCCGCCTCCACACTGGCCGTCACATCCTTGTACACCCCAAGGGGGAATACGGGCATCATGGCCTCGGCAATCCGCTTGTTGGCGGCAATGGGATCCAGATGCCAGTTGGTGGGGCAGCCGGAAAGCAGTTCGATGAAGCCAAAGCCAAGGCCCTGCAACTGCACTTCAAAGGCTTTACGCATGGCCTTTTTGGATTCGCGCACGTGCTTGACCGAATCCAGCGAGCAGCGGGCGGAATAGGCCACGCCGTCCAGCTGGGCCATGATTTCGGCCATGCGGATGGGGCCGCCCTCGTTGCTGATGGAGCGCCCCTGCCGCGAGGTGGTGGTCTTTTGTCCCACCAGGGTGGTGGGGGCCATCTGCCCGCCGGTCATGCCGTACACCGTGTTGTTGATGAAGATGCCGGTGATCTTTTCGCCACGGTTGGCGGCGTGCATGGATTCGGCCATGCCGATGGCGGCCATGTCGCCGTCGCCCTGATAGGTGAACACCACAGCATCCGGGCGGGCGCGGCGTACGCCTGTGGCCACGGCGCAGGCGCGGCCATGCGGAGCCTCAAGGCCGTCCACGTTAAAGTAATCGTAAGTGAATGTGGCGCAGCCCACCGAGGCCACCAGAATGGTGCGTTCGGCCACACCCAGTTCGTGCAGCACCTCGCTCACCAGCCTGTGGGCAATGCCGTGGTGGCAGCCGGGGCAATAGTGGGTGGGGCGCTCGTTGAGCACGGGATTGGTATCAAAAACCAGGCTTTCGCCCTCGGCGGGACGCAATGCGTCCAGTTCCTGAGCTTGCATGATTAGTTCTCCTTGAGGGCCTGAAGCATGGGTTCGCGCAGGGCATCGGCGCCGATGAACAGCCCCGGCATGACGCCGTGCCACAGCACGGATGCGGGCGCAACGCCCGGCTGGCCAAAGAGGGCCAGGCGGACATCTTCCACCATCTGCCCCGTGTTCTGCTCCATAACCAGAAAACGCCGACCGGGCGCAAGAGCGCGCAGGGCTTCATCCGGGAAGGGAAACAGGGTAATGGGCCGGAACAGGCCGATTTTATGCCCCTGGGCGCGCAACTGGCGGATTGCGCTGCGGGCAATGCGGGCAATGGAGCCAAAGGCCACCACAATCAGTTCCGCATCATCAGTATCAACGCATTCAAAGGCGCAGTCGGCCTTCATGGATTCGTATTTGCTCATGAGCAGGCGGTTGCGCTCGGCCAGGGCCCCTTCGGCCAGATAGACCGACTTGAGCAGGCGCGGCTGCGCGCCGGGGCCACGGCGACCATAACCTTCCATGCGCCAGGGCGCGGCAAGGGCGGCAAGGTCCTCGGCGGGCACGGCGTCCTTGGGCGGCACGCGGCGCACGGGTTCCTTGATCTGGCCCACAATGGCGTCGCCCAGCACCATGACCGGGTTGGAGTATTTGAATGCCAGGGCAAAAGCCCTGAACATAAAATCATAGCATTCCTGAGCAGTGGAGGGGGCCAGCACCAGATTGCGGTGATCGCCGTGTCCGCCGCCTTTGACGGCCTGAAAATAATCGCCCTGCGAGGGGCCTATATCGCCTAGGCCGGGGCCACCGCGCTGCATGTTGACGATCACGCCGGGGATCTGGCTGCCCGCCATGTAGGAAATGCCTTCCTGCATGAGCGAAATACCGCAGCTGGAGGAAGACGTAAGCGCAGGAATACCGCTGGCTGCCGCACCCAGCACCATGTTGATGGCGCCGACTTCGCTTTCGGCCTGCACAAACTGCCCGCCGACTTCGGGCAACAGGCTGGAGAGGGATTCCGGCACTTCATTCTGCGGGGTGATGGGGTAGCCAAAATAGCAGCGGCAGCCCGCATCTATAGCGCCAAAGGCCACGGCCTCGTTGCCCTTGATGAGCACACGTTCGGTTGCAGCGCTCATGCCTTGCCCCCCTTGGTTTTCGCGCTTTTGAACACGCGTATGGCCACATCGGGACACATGACCGCACACGAGGCACAGCCCGTGCATTGGCCTTCCATTTCCATCACTTCATAACCGTGGCGGTTAAAACGGCCCGAAGGCCTGAGGATGTGCACCGGGCAGACTTCCACACACAGGCGGCAGCCCTTGCAGCGCTCTTCCATGAATACAACTCTTGACATTTCAGCTCCTTGGGATTCCACACCCGCTTCTTGAAACAATCAGCGAATAAGCATGGCATCGCCATATGAGAAGAACCGATACCCCCTGCTCACAGCCTCGGCATAAGCGGCAAGCACGCGCTCGCGCCCGGCCAGGGCAGAAACCAGCATGATCAGGGAGGACTCAGGCAGATGAAAGTTTGTCAGCAGGCCATCAACCACACGGAAGGGCCTGCCGGGGTACAAAAAGATGTCCGTCCAACCGGTAAAGGGCTGCACCCTGCCGCACAATTCGGCCACGCCCTCCATAGAGCGCAGGCTGGTGGTGCCAACGGCAATCACAGGCCGCCCTTCACGCTTGGCCTCGGCAATGGCAAGCGCCGTTGCCTCGGGCATTTCCACATATTCCCTGTGCATGCGGTGGCCGCGTATGTCGGCGCTGCGCACAGGGCTGAAGGTGCCGTAACCCACATACAGGGTTACGTCCGCCCACTGAAAGCCTCTGGCCTTCAGGGTTTCTCGCATCTCGGGGGTAAAGTGCAGCCCCGCCGTGGGCGCGGCCACAGAACCCGTCTTGTCCTCGCGGGAATAGATGGTCTGGTAGCGGCTCAGATCTTCTTCCGCATCTGTCCGCTTGATGTAAGGCGGCAAAGGAATGTGCCCGGTGGCGGCAAAGGCCTTGGAAAGATCCCCGTCCCAGGCCAGACGCACACGCCGATGCCCGAATTCACCCGATTCCAGCACGGTCACGCTGATGCCCGCGCCAAATTCAAGCTTTTCACCATCACGAATGCTGCCGCCGGAGCGTATGAGCCCCTCGACTTCCGCGCTGGAGCCGCCAAGCTTGTCGGACCGCGCCCTTTCAAGCACCAGCGGCAGAGGCGTGAGCAGCAGAAACTCCACCTTGCCGCCAGTGGAGCGTGTTCCCAGCAGGCGCGCCTGCAATACGCGGGAATTGTTGGCTACCAGCAAAGCGCCCTCGGGCAGGCAGTCCGGCAGATCGCTGAACTGGTGGTGCTCAAGCTCAAGCGCACCCTGGCGCGGCATGACCAGCAGACGCGAGTTCCCGCGCTCTTCAGGCGGGAACTGGGCTATCTGCGCTTCAGGCAATGCAAAATTATAACTTTCGAGAAAAAAATCCGCTTCCTCAGTGGGCATAATACGTGGGCCTCATTAATGAACCTCTCACGCCGCGGACTTGTCAGCATGCGGCGGAGGCGCTAGTGTACTTGGGTTGCTTCCGGAGCATTTCACGCCGGGAGGAGGAGATTATAGCCATGCGACGCCCGCTTGTCATCCTTGCAGTCACCCTGCTTGCCGCTCTGATGGCGGGCTGCTCGACGATGGAAATCAGCAATCCCTTTACCAATGACCCCCTTACGGGCGGCGTTGATACTGGCACAAGCCAACTTTTGGGGGTTTCCACACCTGCCGGAATGCAGCGTTTCCCCACCCACGGATACCAGACCGCCGGGGCTGGTGGCGCGCAAGGGCTTGAAATATTTCGCGGTGATGCCGACATGGGCTTTGTAGCCCAGATCATGTTCACCGGTTTGCAGGGTCAGGGCTGGCATTTACGTATGGCCCAACGCAAAGGCATACGCAGCGTATACGTGTACGAACGCGGCTCAACAATGGCTACACTGACAATTGAACGGGAAACCATGGGCACCGTGCTTGCCATCTGGGTTGCCGACCGCATGCCCGATGGCGCAACCCTGCCCATGCAGGAAAATACTGGCACCAGCGGCTACGGCGGGGGCAACAGCGGCAGCGGCAGCTCGTCCGGTTACAGCGAAAGCTCTGGCGGTGGCGGCGGCATGAATTCCTCCCCCAAGCCCGGCTTTACTGAAAGCTGGGGCGGCAACAAAGGCGGTCTACAGGAGCGAAACCTATGAGCGAAAGCAAAAGTGGCCTGAACACTCCCTTTGACCAGAGCACCCGTTACGAACGCAAACGCCTGCACCTTGGAGTTTGCGGTTCCGTGGCCTGCTACAAGGCCGCCGATCTTTTGCGCGCGTGGACAGGCATGGGCATGCATGTTTCGGCCACGCTCACTCCGGGCGCGCGCCGCTTTGTGGCTCCCCTGCTCTTTGAGTCGCTGGGCGCTGCCCCGGTGTATGAAGACATGTTTTCACAGGGGCAGGATGTTTTTTCCCACCTTGAACCGGGACAACACGCGCAGGCTCTGGTAGTGGCTCCGGCATCGGCTGACGCCCTGTTCCGTCTGGCGCACGGCGCGGCGGGCGACATGCTGGCCGCGCAGGCTCTGGCCTTTGACGGGCCAATGGTGATCGCCCCGGCCATGAATCCGCGCATGTGGGCCAACCCAGCCACGCAGGCCAACATTGACATTTTGCGGCAACGCGGGGCGCATATTGTAATCCCAGCATGCGGCGGCACGGCCTGCGGCGAACAGGGCGAGGGCCGTCTTGCCCCCCTGCACGATATTTTTCTGGCTGCCCTGCGCGCGCTTTCACCGCAGGATATGGCGGGCAAGCGCGTTATGGTCACGCTTGGCCCCACCCGCGAGGCATGGGACGGCGTGCGCTTCTGGTCAAATCCTTCCAGCGGCCTCATGGGCGCGGCGCTGGCCGTGGCGGCATGGCTGCGCGGCGCAGAGGTTACTGCCGTCTGCGGCCCCGGTGTGCGCGCACGTTTGCCGCGTGAAATCGTCCGGCACGATGTTGTGAGCGCGCGCGACATGTTTCAGGTCGCCGCCGATGTCTGGCCCGGCATGGACATGGGCATGTTCACCGCTGCTGTGGCAGATTTTTCGCCCCAGCCCTTTGGCCCCCGCAAATTCAAGAAAGCGGACGCGCCGGACGGCCTCACCGTGGCCTTTACGCCCAACCCCGATATTCTGCGCACCCTTTCCGAGGGCCGCAAGCCAGGCCAGAAGGTGCTGGGCTTTGCCGCAGAAACCGCCGCCGACATGCAGGCCCTGCTGCCTCTGGCCCATACCAAGCTCCAAGGCAAAAAGGCCGATGTGCTGGCCGCCAACCGCGTCAACGCCACAGACAGCGGCTTTGGCGCTGCCACCAATTCCATGGCTGTTGTAGACGCAACCGGGCATGAAGAAATCTGGCCCAACCAAAGCAAGGCTGATGTGGCCTGGGAACTGTGTTCATGGCTTTTGCGCTCGTGAACCCCGTCAGCGCGCTCTGGCAGCGCCGGGGGCTTACCACCCTGCTCATGCCCGAAGGCTACGATGCCTTTGCCGCCCCCCAACAGGAGGCGTCTCGCGCGGCATCTGCCAACGCCCACAGCCAGGCGCGCACAGGCCAGCCCGCGCGTGAGCGCCAGCCTTGGCAGCAACGTGGTCAGCAGCAAGGCAAGCAACAGCAAAGTCCGCGATCGGCAAGCCCCGTGGCAAGCCGAGAAGTCCCCCCCCAGCGGCGACCCCACATGCCCGCAGGGCCGGATACCGCCCATGCCGAAGCCGCTCCAGCCGCAGAACCGAGCAAGGCCGCCGCTTGGCTGCCCTTGCCTCCCCACGTGTGGCCCGCCCCATGGCAGGCCCGACTGGAACAGACCCGCCCCGGCCCCATATTGTGGACATACTGGAATCTTGGCCCCGACCTCTGCGACCCGCAGACTCCGGGCCGTCTGGAACGCCGCCAGTTTTTGCAGCGCCTGCTGAAAGATCTGGGGCATCCCGCTGGTACGCATACCTTCTGGCCCTCGTGCCTCCCTCCCGATCCCGCTGCATTGCCGCCAGCCGTACCACCCATGGCGGACAATGGCTTTGCGGCCAATGCGGACGTGTTCTGGTCTGGCGCTGCCCAACTCCGCGCCAGAGGCGTGGTGGTCATGGGTTCGGCGGCAGCCAATGCCGTTGCGCTCCCCGGCGGGCTGCGGCCTCCCCAACAAATCCGCCACCGCGGCAAGCTGGTATGGGTTCTCTGGGACGTGGACAACCTGCTCCAGTTCGACCAGCGTTATGCATCCATGCTGGCCCTGCTGCGCGAAGCCCTGCGCCACATTTTGCGCTAAGACCCGCAAACAGGACACGTGGGGGTCGCCGCGCGCTTCGGGCTGCCCTTCATTGTCGCTCATGGGCGACCGAGAGGAGATTTTCTTTCCATGTTTATTGCGCTTGGACTTACCTTTCTTGGCATGGCCCTTGGCTTTCTGCTGCGCGGCCAGCCCTGGATCACCTCGCTGACACGTTGCGTCACACCCGCCATCATGCTGCTGCTTTTTGCTCTTGGCATATCCGTAGGCAGCAACGAGCTGCTCATGCAGTCCCTGCCTCGGCTTGGCGGCGCTGCCCTGGCCCTCACGGTTGCGGGCATTCTGGGTTCCTTTGCCTGCGTAGCGATGATCCGCCGATTCTTCACCAAAACGCCCACTCCCACAGGGATTTCTCCCCAACAAAAGGCGTCCGATGCTGAGGCACCCAACCATGAAGGGTAGCCTTATCATCCTGTTTTTCTTTTGTTCCGGTGTGTTGCTTGCCCGCGTGGAGCTGATACCCACCTATCTGGTGGAGCACGACTTCACGATATACGCCCTGTGGCTGCTCATGCTGCTGGTGGGCATTTCCATCGGTTCGGATCGCAGGCTGGGCGAAATTTTGCGCACGTTGCGCCCGCGCGTTTTGCTGCTGCCGCTGGCAACCACTGTGGGCACATTTGCGGGCACGGCTCTCATGAGTCTGTTTCTGGCCTACAGCGTGAGCGAATGCATGGCCGTGGGCGCGGGCTTTGCCTACTACTCGCTGTCGTCCATCTTCATTTCGCAATACAAGGGGCCGGAGCTGGGCACTATTGCGCTTATCAGCAATATTGCCCGTGAGCTCATCACGTTGCTGCTCACGCCCTTGCTGGCGAAGTATCTTGGCCCGCTGGCACCGATCAGTTGCGGCGGGGCGTCTACCATGGATACGACGCTGCCTGTTATTACAAAGTATTGCGGCAAGGACTGGATTTTTGTTTCCATCGTACATGCCATGATACTTGATTTCAGCGTGCCGTTCTGGGTGATTTTTTTCTGTACCCTTTAAGGCAGTCGTAAAGAACTTGCCCATTAAGACAGGCATGGTGAGCCTGTCAGGCTGATTTACGCAAACCCGACTTTTACGGCCTGAATGCGTCAGCGCCGGGATTTTGATGCTCACGTACATGAGTACGCTGCGCTCAAAATCCCGGCGCTTCCTGTTCAGCCCGCAAAAAGCGTATTTTGCAAATTCGCCCAACACCAACCATCGCCTTCGCTCCGCTCCGGCGAGTATAAGGAAGGCGACTTCATGACCCCCTTCTGATGACGGCTCTGATTCCTGTTATTCGCAATTTTTCAATATCCAATCTAGACAATAAGTGTTGGCTGAAACGGTTACTGAGCGAAGCGAAAGCGGCCTCTGGCATTTACGCGTCGCGGAGGGAGATCGCCTGAGCGAGCGCAGCGAGAGAAGGAAGCTCCCGCAGCACAAGACGCGTGCCCTCGCAATCCCACGAGAATTAAAAACTGCCAGGAGGGTGCTCCGGGGGGAGTGCAGAGGGGGCCGAGGAGGGGGCGCAGCCCCATAACCGGTCCCCTTTGCCCCGCGCCGGGGAGGCGTCCCAAACTTCGCCAGGTGGCGAAAATTCCGTGCCCGAAGGGCAAAAAATACGCTCTATTCCCCCAAGCCCCACACTTGCCCCGCGCCGGGCAGGCGTCCCCAATTTCGCCAGGTGGCGAAAATTCCGCGCCCGAAGGGCGCAATCCCGCCGCAAGGCGAAACAACTCACCAGATTCCTGCCTTGCCAGATTGCTCAAAAGCGCTCACTATGAATGCAAGCTTGGAAACAGACCGTGGAGGAACTGCTCATGGCCCGCATGCGATCCACAAAACAAAAGCTTAAGGAATGCCTTGTCAGCCCGCAGTGGCGCGAACACCTGGACGAAATCGCCCAAGGCGGCCTTGAAAATGTAGGGCCGCTCTTTTCCTTTCTTCTGCTCGGCCCCCAGACCATGCACCGCGCCGCAGTTGCGCTGGGGCAGATAACGGCGCGCCTGATGCAGGAACAGCCGGAAACGGCCAGGAATATCATCCGCCGCCTCATGTGGCACCTCAACGAAGAATCCGGCAACATCGGCTGGGGCATCCCCGAGGCCTTTGCAGAAATCCTCGCTGCCAGCGAATCCCTGGCCAAGGATTTTCACCGCATTCTTATCAGCTACATCATTGATCTTGGCCGCGATGACAATTATTGCGACAACGACACCCTGCGCCGCTCCTGCTACTGGGCCATCGGTCGTCTTGCCCAGGCACGCCCGCAATTGTGCCTGACCGCCCGCCCCTGGCTGCTGAAAGGGCTGGAAGACGTTGACCCTGTGTGCCAGGGCATGGCCGCATGGGCGCTCAGCCAACTGCCGCCTGACCTCATGGACGCCCCTGCCTTGCGCCGACTGGCCGAAGCGGACAATACCGCTCCCTGCGAACTTTTTGACGGCGAAGATGTTTACGAAAAAACCGCCAGCCAGATTGCTGCCGAGGCCCTTGAGGGCAAGCTGAAGTAACGTTCTTCTTTCGCGCAGCCTGCAAGCCATCGCTGGCACTTGCCATAAACAAAAAGCTCCCCCGGAACCGCGAGATTCCGGGGGAGCTTTGTTATGCCCGCCGCCAGCGGCGGCTCTCAGTTATTCTTCTGTTATTCTTCGGCCAGGACGCGCACGGGTTCGCCGTAAGCGTCGTTAACCGTACCCTTGATGTTCATAAGCTCAATCCAGCGGCGGATGGTGCCCACAAGCACAAAGACCATCAGCACCATGACCAGGCAGGCCAGGAAAGCAAGCAGATACTTGCCGCCGGGGATGTAGGTCTTGGTGACCTGCAAGTAGCCAGCCCAGAAGGTCACGGCGGTCAGGAAGATACCGGGGATGGCCGTAACAAGGCTGAGCTTGCCGCGGTTCATGCGCAGCAGCATGGAGGTGCACACGATCAGGGCGCAGCCAGCAAGCAGCTGGTTGCTCAGACCGAACAGGGGCCAGATGTTGCTGATGTTGCCGGTGTACATCAGGTAGCCCCACATGGACGTGAAGATGAAGCTGGTGATGTAGACGCCGGGCATCCAGTTCTTGTCGCCAAAGGGCGCGTACACCTTGCCCAGCATTTCCTGCAGGAAGAAGCGGCCCACGCGGGTACCGGCGTCAATGGCGGTCAGGATGAAGACGGCTTCAAACATGACGGCAAAGTTGTACCAGTAGGCCATCAGGTGATCCATGTAGGGGATCTTGTGGAAAATGTGGGCCATGCCCACGGCCAGAGAAACTGCGCCGCCGGGGCGGGCATGCAGGTTCAGGCCGATCTTTTCTTCAAAGAAGCCCAGGTCAACAGTATTCAACGCGGGGTGCGCGGCGATCAGCGAGCTGAACTTGTCAGGGGTGGAGTTGATGGCAAAATAGTCGCCGGGCATCAGGGTGCAGGCGGCGATCAAGGCCATGATGGCAACAAAACCTTCGGTCAGCATGGCGCCGTAACCCACAAAGAGGATGTCGCGCTCGTTGCCGATCATTTTGGGCGTTGTGCCTGTGCCGATGATGGCATGGAAGCCGGACATGGCGCCGCAAGCGATGGTGATGAAGATAAAGGGCAATGCAGGCCCGCCGATCACGGGGCCACCGCCGTTAATAAAGGGAGTAACGGTGGGCATGAGCAGGGTGGGCTGCACAAAGATGATGCCCACGGCCAGCATAAGGATGGTGCCGATCTTGAGATAGGTGGAAAGATAGTCGCGCGGCACCAGCAGGAACCACACGGGCAGAACGGAAGCGAGGAAGCCGTAGCCAGCGATGGCCAGAGCCACGGTGTCGCGGTTCCAGTCAAAGGCCCAGCCCAGAACGTCCTTCTGCATGAGATCATGGCCGCTCAGAATACCCACAACCAGCAGCACCAGACCCACAAGGCTGGCAAGCAGAACGCTGTTCTGCTTGAAGCGCATGATCAGGCCCATGAGCATGGCGATAGGCATGGTGATGACCACGATAAACAGCGACCAGGGCGCGTTGTGCATGGCGCTGATGCAGGCCAGCGAAAGACCGGCCAGGGTCAGGATAAGAATGCACAGCACGGCGATGCCCGCCACGGTACCCGTAACGGGGCCAACCTCGCGCTGGGCGATAGCCGAAAGGCTCTGGCCCTTGTGCCGCACGGAGGCGAACAGCACCACCATGTCGTGCACTGCGCCGCCGAGCACGCAGCCAATCAGAATCCACAGCGCGCCGGGCAAGTAGCCGAACTGCGCGGCAAGCACAGGGCCAACCAGCGGCCCAGCAGCCGCGATGGCGGCAAAATGGTGGCCGTAGAGAACAAATTCGTTGGTTTTGACGTAGTCGTGACCATCAGCAAAACGAACGGCGGGCGTAATACGGCCCGCGTCCAGTTTCAGAACCTTGTTTGCCAGAAAAATGCCATACACCCGGTAGGCAATGGCAAATATGCACAATGCCGCAAACACTAGCGTGATGGCATTAATGTGCTCCAAGCTTTCCATCGTGTCTCTCCCTGTTTTGTTCTTCTGGTCGCAGCCTGCAAATCATTCCAAAGCACACAGCCGCTACCCCAGAAAAACGCTACTGAATCCCGCGGAACAATGCACAGTCTGCTTCCTCCTTGCCAATGCGTCGGGCATCACAACCGCGACCAACCAGAATCCCCAGTTAACTGGTCAACATTGCTAATCATAAACTTTCCTGCTTTTCGACCTACCCTCAATACCAACTTCTGTCCATACAAATTGTCCGCTCAATGCACTCGCAGAGGACTCTGTCCAAAGCAAATCAGCATACATCCTGCATGGTTTTAAGGAACCAGCACCGTGAGTGCGCCATTAGTACAGTTGTTTACTACTGTTTCAGAAGGTAGGTTGCTTATAATCGCATATTCCAAGCAGTGATGTGAAAATTTTCACCCTTTTCGTGAATCCATGCAAGCACTTTATTCCAAGCATTGTCAGCACTCTTCAAAAAACTGTGCACGATAATTTCTGCTGTTTGCCGCTCGGCGGCTCAGGTGCTGCGCGTTTTGCTTGCATTCCTCCCTGCCTGGGCCTAAACTCAAAAAACCGGCTGGGGGAGCCTCAAAGGCTGAGAAAGGGTGATAGCGCCCTGACCCCTAGAATCGCGCAAAACAACGCGGTTCTGCACCTGACGCGGATAGTGCCGACGAAGGGAAGCTGGCCAACCTGCATTTATTTGCAGGATTGTGCTCGCCCGCAGCCGTAATGGTTTTTGCGGGCATTTCTGTTTTATGCCGTCCGGCATCAGTTACCCCGCAGAACCATTACAACCTCAACCTCGGAAACAGCCCATCGGTTGTTTTCCTCTGGAGGCGCGTATGGATGTCACAGTCAACGGGGAAACCGAAGCCATTGCCGAATCATGCAGCGTTGCCGAACTTCTGGCGGCGCGCGGACATGATACGGCACGGGTTGTCGTTGAACGCAACGGAGAAATCCTGCCCCGCGAGCGTTTTGCCCAAACCCTGCTCTGCGGGGGCGACAGTCTGGAAATCGTGCACTTTGTGGGCGGAGGATAACAGGCCAGCCCTGTTCCCGGCCCAGAATACCATCATTTTACCAGCACATTCCAGACGGAGAGCACAATGAACGATCCTTTCATCATCGGCGGCGTCACCCTTACAAGCCGTCTTTTCATCGGCACCGGCAAATACGGAGCCGACAGCCTCATCCCTTCAGTGGCCGAAGCCAGCGGCGCGCAAGTCATCACCGTGGCCATGCGGCGTGTGGACAAACAGGCCGAAAATCAGGCCTCCAGCCAGGGCATCATGGGGCATATTCCCGCCCACATGCGCCTTTTGCCCAACACCTCGGGTGCGCGAACCGCCGAGGAAGCGGTGCGTCTGGCCCGGCTGGCGCGTGCAGCGGGTTGCGGCGACTGGATAAAAATTGAAGTCATTTCCGACACCCGCCATCTGTTGCCTGACGGCTACGAAACTGCCAAGGCTACGGAAATACTCGCCAAAGACGGCTTTACCGTGCTGCCCTACATCAATCCCGATCTCTACGTGGCGCGGGCCTGCGTCAACGCGGGCGCGGCAGCCGTCATGCCGCTGGGTGCGCCCATCGGCACCAACAGGGGCCTGCGCACCAAGGAAATGGTGGGCATCCTGATTGAAGAAATCGACCTGCCCATTGTGGTGGACGCGGGCATTGGCCGCCCCTCGGAGGCTTGCGAGGCCATGGAAATGGGCGCGGCTGCCTGTTTGGTAAACACGGCCATTGCCTCGTCCAGCGACCCCGTCAGCATGGCCCGCGCATTCGGCGCGGCGGTACGGGCCGGGCGCGATGCATGGCTGGCTGGCCCCGGCGCGGTCAAGGCGCGGGGCCAAGGCGCGGAAGCGTCTTCACCGCTGACGGGATTTCTCCGCTAACGTTTGCAGTACACACCATGTTGACCGCCAGCCAAAACGCTGGCAGCCGACCGCTTATAAGGATCACACATGGAAACTTTTCAGGAATACTTGCAGGCGTGGCCCTCAGCCCGCCGGGCAGAAGGAGCCGCACGCGCCACAGAAGCGGATGTTCTGGCCGTGCTGCAAAAGGAAATTTTGCAGCCAGCCGATTTCCTTACCCTGCTTTCACCTGCGGCTGCTCCGCACCTTGAGGCCATGGCCCGCCGTGCGCGCGACCTGACCCTGCGTTTCTTTGGCAAGGCCGTAAACATATTCACGCCGCTCTACATCTCCGATGTCTGCACCAACCAGTGCCGCTACTGCGGATTCAATGCCAAGAACAAGCAACCACGCCGCCATCTGAGTATTGATGAGGCTGCTGCGGAGGCCGACGTTATCGCCGACAAGGGCTTTCAGCACATTTTGCTGCTGACGGGCGATGCGCGGCATCTGTCCTCGCCGCAATATATTGCTGATGCGGCCCGCCGCATCAAACCCCGCTTTGCCTCGGTGGGCGTGGAAGTCTATTCGCTCACCACCGAAGAATATGAACTACTGGTGAACGCAGGCGTGGACAGCATGACCATGTTTCAGGAGACGTATAATCCGGAACTTTACGCATGGCTGCACCCGGTTGGCCCCAAGCATGATTACGGCTTCAGGCTCAATGCGCCGCAGCGTGCGGCAGAGGGCGGCATCCGCTCCATCGGCGTGGGCGCATTGCTGGGGCTGGAATCTTTTGAGCAGGACGCCTTTGCCACAGGCCTGCACGCATGGTGGCTGCAAAGGCGCTATCCCGGGGTGGATGTGAGCGTTTCCATCCCGCGCATCTGCCCGCATGAAGGCAATTTTGACGTGCAGCACGGTGTGGACGACCGCCATCTTGTACAATATGTTACGGCCATGCGCTGCTTCTTGCCGCGCGCGGGCATCACCTGCTCCAGCCGCGAAAGCGCCTTTATGCGCGATCACCTGGTCCCCATCGGCGTAACCAGAGTTTCCGCCGGTGTTTCCACCGCCGTGGGCGGCCGCGCAACCGAAGATCTGCACAATCCCGGCCAGTTTGAGATCACCGACCGCCGCAGCCTTGAAGAAATGGCGGCATCACTCGCGGGCATAGGCTATCAGGCTGTGCTTAAAGACTGGGAAGACCCGGTGGCCGTATAAAAAACTGCTTGCAGCTATCGCACGGCGGTCTGGCGCACACCAGGCCGCCGTGTAAAACAAGCTAACAATTCCAGGCCAAACAACCAACTTACGGATCCACGCCATGCACAATGCACTTCACACGGGCCTTGCCCGCTACCTCAGCCCAGACCAACTGGCGACCCTGCGCGCCGCCCGCGTGGGCATTGCCGGAGCGGGGGGGCTTGGCTCAAACGCAGCCCTGATGCTGGCCCGCAGCGGTGTGGGCAATCTGGTGCTGGTGGACGATGACGTGGTGGACGCCTCCAATCTCAACCGCCAGCAATACTGGCCCCGGCATGTGGGGCGCCCCAAGGTCGAAGCCCTGGCAGAGCTGCTGCTGGAACTGAATCCCGAAATGGGCGTGGAAGCGCGACGCATGCGCCTTGACCAGAACAACATGGCTGAGGTGCTGCCCGCCTGCCCCATCTGGGTGGAAGCCTTTGACGGGCCAGACGACAAGACACTGCTGGTGGAAACAGCCATGCTCGGCGGCTATCGCATAGCCAGCGCATCGGGCATGGGCGGCTGGGGCGGCAAAGCCATGCGTAAACGCTATCTTGGCAATCTGGTGCTCGTGGGCGACTTTAGCACGGATATCCTGCTGGCCCCGCCCCTTGCTCCCCGTGTGACCGAAGCTGCCGCCCTGCTAGCTGACGCCGTCCTTGAGATGGTGCTGGGCGTGAACGAGCAACTATAGAACCTCCAGGCATTTTACCACAAAAAAGACCCGTCCCAGACAGATATTGCGCGCTTATCGCTCTATCCGGCTGCAACGGGTCTTGTACTGCCTTGAGGCAAAAAACTGCGCTACACTTTCAGTTGCGCTGTCAGGTCTTCCAGTTTGTCGGTCAGCTCCTGAAGCTTGTCGGTTTCCATGCTTGCCTGACCCATGGATTGGGACGTGTCGGCCACCATGTGGTTCACCTGATCAATGGTGTGGGTGATCTGCTCGCTGGCGGCTGACTGCTCTTCGCTGGCAGCGGCGATGGCCTTGACCTGCCCCACGGTGTTTTCCACCGTACCCACGATGGCGTCCAGCGCCTCGCCAGACTGCTTGGCGTAGTCTGTGGCCTGCTCCACCTGCTGCACGGCATTGTCCATGGATGACATGCTCTTGGCGGCGCTTTGCTGAATGGCCTCAATGGCACGGCCCACATCCGTGGTGGAAGCCATCGTTTTTTCTGCCAGTTTGCGCACTTCATCGGCCACCACGGCAAAACCGCGCCCGGCTTCACCAGCACGGGCCGCTTCAATGGCGGCGTTGAGGGCCAGCAGGTTGGTCTGGTCGGCAATATCTGAAATAACGTTCATGATCTCGGTAATGGCTCTGGCATGTGATTCCAGCGTGGCCATATCAGTACGCAATTCAAGCGTGACACGGTGCACGTTTTCAATGCCGTGCAGGGCGTTCTGCACAACTTCCGCCCCTGTGGTGGCCTTGGACATGGTGTGGCCTGAAGCTTCGGCGGCTTTATCCGCATTGCCGGCAACTTCCTGCACTCTCGCGTTCATGTGGCCCATGGAGGAGGCGGCCTCTTTAAGCTGCCCTGCGGCGATGGCGGCATTTTTGTCCGACTGCCGGATGCTGCCGGTAAGCGCCACCACGATCTGGGCCAGTTCATCCATGGTTTCTTCCAGCGCCTGGGCCACTTCGGCCATACGCTGGTTCTTTTCCGTGATCTGCCGCTGCGCCTCATTGAGCGCGGTCATGTCCACATACACGCACATGCCGCCAATGCAGGCCCCCTCGGCATTGTAGATGGGAAACACGTTGGCGAGCACATTGACCTTGCCGCCCTTGTGCCCACCGATGGTCACTTCAAGATTCTTGAAGCACTCGCCCGTGGCCATGCTCTTGCCCACGGCGGTTTTGCGCGTGGGATCGTTATAAAACAGATGGGCCAGTGTTTTGCCAAGGCAGGATTCAATGCTGTCGTCGATTTCCAGCATCTTCAGGCATGCCGTGTTGGTGCTGAGCGCGCGCTCGTTGGTGTCCACCAGCAGGTACGGCATGGGCAGACCACGCAAAATGCCGTCTTTATATTCCCTGTCGTTTTTAAAAGCCTGCCGCAGGTCTTCAAGACTTGTAACCAGCGGAGCAAGAAAGGGATCAGTATTGTTCAGACTTCGGCTGGGATTGGCAGCCACTGCGCAGACAGCCGCACCAGCCTGACGCAGAGCCCCGTTTGCAAGCGCACGACCGACAGCCAACGCGCCAAAGGCCGCCACAAGGGCGCTCACTATAACAGCCAAAACGGGCATACCCGCCAGCTGAGTTACGCCAAAACCAAGACCCGCTGCCAGCAGCGCTGATGCGCAACTGTACAAAAGGAATTTACCGTTCACTGAGCCACCTCGCTTTAAAACGCAAAAACTTTTTATGCCTGGCAAAAACTTGCCGTCTGCATGCCATCGTTTACAAAACGGTACAGCAGCCCCCTAATGCCGCTGTTCCGGTCTATTCTCTTCTCACTCTGCATTTCGGCATTTTTTTAAAAAAAATTAGTTTTCAGAAAAAAAAGGCCATTTTTATCATTTGGTGGTATCCATACTCCATCAATCAAGACAGGACAACTCACCTTAGTAGATATTGCCCGCATTGCACAAACATCTTGACATTTTTTTTTCACCAAGATAATGAAACTCATTCAAAGCGGCTGGCGTTCGCGCCACTGCTACATCCTGATGCGGAACGCAGTTCCTGCGGGGTGGCCTGAATGGGCCCCCTTTTTTTTGTCCTTGTGACAGGGCAAGCCCGCCAGGCAAGCGCATTTTCAGCGCAAAGGAATGCTCTAAGAAACGAATGACCGACGACGTACTCAAAGAAACCATCACCAGTTTGGCCGAGCCCCTCGCAACATCGCTGGGCCTGGTTATCTGGGGAGTGGAAATCGTCCGCGCCGGGCGCACAGTGGTTCGGCTCTTTGTAGACGTGCCGTTTTCTGCGGAATCCGGCACCCAGCCCGCCCCCGCCGACACCGACGACATTGATGCGCCAACCTTGGTCGCGCTTTCTGCCACCCTTGAGCAGTGCGAGCATATCTCGCGCCACATCGGCCTCGCCCTTGAGGTGGAAGATACGATTCCCGAGGCGTACGTGCTGGAGGTTTCCACCCCCGGCCTGACGCGACTTTTCTTCAGCCTTGACCAGATGCGCCATTATATTGGTGATGTGGTGGAAGCCCGTCTGCTCAGGGCCGTTGCCATCAACGAAGGTGCCCCCGAGGGGCCCAACCCCTCGCACGGTGGCCCCCGCCGCCTGTGGCGCGGCACTCTTCTTTCTGTTGAAGAAAGTGCATTCACCCTGGCGCCAGCCACCATCTCGCCCGAGGGCGAGGTGACACCCGAAAACCTGCCGCCGGTCAGCATCCCCTGGGATGCAGTGCGCAGGGCAAGCCGCATGTATATTTTCAGGCAGCCGCAAAAGCCTGGCAAGGGCCGCGCCAAAGCGCCCGCCGCCAAGGCCGAGGCCAAGCCCCGCAAGGAAAAGAAAACAAAATCCAGTGGTTCTGAAGAGAACCAATAAAACCTGACGCAACTGCACACTCGCTTGGCATGGCCAGACTCACTGGCCGCCGTGAACAGGGCAGGAACCAGAGATATTTTCGCCGCAGCGCCAGCAGCCGGAGGCACCCATGAATCTTGAACTTAAAAAGGCCATTGACCAGATCAGCAAGGACAAAGGCCTTGACCGTAACATGCTCATCGACACGCTTGAAGACGCGGTGCGCACTTCGGTGCTGCGCCGCTTCAGCGAAGATATGGACGTGGAAGTGACCTACAATGACGAAACAGGCGACATTGAGGTCTACCAGTTCAAAATCGTCATGGAAGACGACGACTTTGCCAATCCTGACACGCAGATCGAATACTCCGAAGCGATCAAGCATGATCCCTCCGTGCAGGTTGATGATGAAATGGGTTTCCGCGTCAAGGTTGAAGACCTTGGCCGCATTGCCGCCCAGTCTGCCAAGCAGGTTATCATCCAGCGCATGCGTGATGCGGAGCAGGAAATCATCTACACCGAATACAAGGACCGCGTGGGCGAAATTGTATCCGGCATCGTGCAGCGCCGCGACAAGGGCGGCTGGGTTGTGAACCTGGGCCGTACCGAAGCCATTCTGCCCCGCGAGGAACAGATTCCGCGCGAGCATTACAAGCGCGGCGACCGCGTACAGGCTCTTATCATTGAAGTGCGTCAGGAAGGGCGCGGCCCGCAGGTTGTTGTTTCGCGTTCGCACCGCGACTACATGGCCGCCCTGTTCCGCCGCGAGGTGCCCGAAGTTGACGATGGCGTGGTGCAGATCATGGGCGTTGCCCGTGATCCTGGCTCCCGTGCCAAGGTTGCCGTGCTTTCGCGTGAGCGCGATGTGGATCCTGTGGGCGCGTGCGTTGGCGTGCGCGGTTCGCGCATCCAGAACATCGTGCAGGAACTGCACGGCGAGCGCATCGACATTGTTGTCTGGAGCGCAGACATCGCCACCTATGCCCGCAACGCCCTGGCCCCGGCCCTGGTTTCGCGCATCGTGGTGGACGAAGAAGAAAATCTTCTGGAAGTCATCGTGCCTGACGATCAGCTCACCAACGCCATCGGGCGCAAGGGGCAGAACGTCAAGCTTGCCGCGCGCCTGCTGGGTTGGAAGGTCGATATCTTTACCGAAACCCGCTACAACGAGGCCAATGCCATCGGGCACGGCCTTGAACAGGTTGCCAGCGTGGCGGAAGTTTCCATTGAAGCGCTTCTGGCCGCGGGTTACAGCTCGCTGGACAACCTGCGCGAGGCTACGGACCAGGAACTGGCTGACAAGCTCACTATCAGCGCGGCGCGCATTGCCGACCTGCGCTCGGCCATCAACTTCCTGGCCCCGATTGTGGAGAGCACTCCCGAATCCTCGGCAGTGGAGCTGAAAATGCCCGCAGCCACGGAAAGCGGAGATGCAAAAGAATAACGCTGCGCCCGTTGAAGTCGGGGAGCAGGCCTGTGACGGGCCGGAGCGCATGTGCGTCATCTGCCGCCGCCGCTTTCCCAAGGCCGATCTCGACCGCCACGTACTGGCGGAGCAGGGAATTTTGACTTTAGACGCAGAAAAAACCAGACCGGGCAGAGGCTGGTATGTATGTTCCGATCCTGTCTGCGCGGCAAAGTTCGCGAAATTCAGACCCGGAACACGGCGCAAGGGGGGAAAACATGTCCGATGATAAAATAAAAATTAAGGATCTCGGCGGGGATATCTCGCAGGATCCCAAGGATATACTGCGTGTCGCGCGTGAGCTCGGCCTGTCGGTAAAATCCGCTACTGGTTCCGTCACCTCAGAGGAGGCCACTCGCTTGCGCGATTACTTTGCCGAACAGAAACAGGTTGATGCGGAGCGTGCCGGTTCGCAGCGCGACGTCATCGTGCGCCGCCGCCGCAAGGACTCCCCGCAGGAAGCCGAAACCACAGCGCAGGAAGCCCCCGTTGCCGCACCGGTTGAAACCGAAGCGCCCAAGGAAGCTGCCCCTGTGCTAGAAGCCGTGGCTGAAGCGGCCCCTGCTGCTCCTGCTGCCGCTGCCGAACCTGTTGCGCCCAAGGCTTCCAAGCCCGCGCAGGAGCCGGCCCCCGCTGCCGAACACAAGGCCCGCATCGTCAAGCCTGCCAAGGTTATCTCGCCCGCGCGCGTCATCAGCCGCCCCAGCGACCAGAAAGAACCCGAAGTTGTGGAAGCTCCGGCTCCCGCCGCTGCGGAGTCTGCCCCAGCGCCTGAAGCAGCGCCTGCCGCCCCTGTGGTGGAAGCCGTTGCTGCAAAGGCTCAGGCTGAAAAGCTCCACGCCGACAAGACTGAAGCGCAGGACAAGGCCGCCAAGGCCCGAGTGGCGCGCCCCGATGCCTCGGCCATGCCCGAAGGCTCGTCTGCGCCTACTCTGCCCCAGCGTTCTGCCGAAGCCCGCGCCAGTGAAGACGGCGAGGAAGGTGCCGCGCCCCGTCGCGCGCCCCGTGCGGAAGCTCCGGCAACGCCGCAGGTTCGCATTATTTCCCGTCCTGTTCCCGGCGCTACGCCCACGCAGGATGCCCGCCCCGCCCGCACTGGCGACAGCCGCCCCGGCGGCTATCCGCCCAGAGACGGCGCTGGCAGGCCTCCCCGTCCCGGCGGTCCCCGTCCTGGCGGCCCCGGTGGCCCCGGCGGCGCGCCGCGCTCTGCTGGCGGCCCCCGTCCCGGTGGTCCCGCAGGCGGCTTTGGGCAGCAGGCTGCGCCTGCCTCCCCTTCCGACACCCGCGATGGACAGAGCAAGAAAAAGCGCCTCAAGGGTCGCCGCACTGTTGATTTTCAGCAGGGTGATTTTGGTCGCCGCAGCGATGACGACGACAATGGTCGCCTGAACAGAGGCAAGGGCCGCCGCAAGTCGGGCCGTTCTTCTGTGGTGCCGCAGTCCACCCAGCCGCTCAAGGCCGCCAAGCGCAAGATCCGTATTACCGAAGCCATCCGCGTTGCCGACATGGCCCACCAGATGGGCCTCAAGGCCAACGAGATCATCAAGGTACTCTTTGGTCTTGGCATCATGGCGACCATCAACCAGACGCTGGATATCGACACCGCCACCCTGGTGGCCGCCGAATTCGGCTACGAAGTTGAAAAAGTTGGCTTTTCTGAAGACGATTATCTGGTTCCCAAGGAAGTGGACGCGCCTGAAACTCTCAAGCCGCGCCCGCCTGTTGTTACCATTATGGGTCACGTTGACCACGGTAAAACCTCGTTGCTCGACGCCATACGCAAGTCCAACGTCACCAGCGGCGAAGCCGGCGGCATCACGCAGCACATCGGCGCATACCATGTGAAGACCAAGCGCGGCGAAATCGTGTTCCTCGACACGCCCGGCCACGAAGCCTTCACCGCCATGCGCGCCCGTGGCGCTCAGGTCACCGACCTTGTTATCCTAGTGGTCGCCGCCGATGACGGCGTCATGGAGCAGACCCGCGAAGCCATCAACCACTCCCGCGCCGCCAATGTTCCCATTATGGTGGCCGTGAACAAGATGGACAAGCCCGGCGCCGACCCTGACCGCGTGTTGCGGGAACTGGCCGAGCTTGGTTTGCAGGCCGAAGAATGGGGCGGCGACACCATCGTTGCCAAGGTTTCGGCCAAGAGCCGCATGGGTCTGGACGAACTGCTCGAAATGGTGGCCCTCCAGTCTGAAATCATGGAGCTCAAGGCCAACCCCGACAAGCCCGCTCGCGGTCATATTGTGGAAGCCAAGCTCGACAAGGGCCGTGGCCCCATCGCCACCGTGCTCATTCAGGAAGGCACCCTGCGCCAGGGCGACAGCTTTGTGTGCGGCACCTTCTCGGGCCGTGTGCGCGCTCTCATGAGCGATCAGGGCAAGAAGGTCAAGGACGCCAGCCCCTCGCTGCCAGTGGAAGTACAGGGCTTTGAAGGCGTGCCGGAAGCCGGTGAGGAATTCTTTGTGGTGGCCGACGAAAAGGTCGCCCGCCGCATTGCCGATTCCCGCGCGATCAAGCAGCGTGAACGTGATCTGGCCTCCGAATCGCGCGTCACCCTTGAAACATTCCTGTCGCAGCGCAAGTCCGATCAGGAAACCCTGACCCTCAACCTTGTGGTCAAGGCGGACGTGCAGGGCAGTCTGGAAGCCATCACCGAAGCTCTGAACAAACAGAGCACGGAAAAGGTGCGCATCAACGTGGTGCACGGCGGTACAGGCGCAATCACGGAATCCGACATTCTGCTGGCTTCTGCCTCGCAGGCTATCATTATCGGCTTCAACGTGCGTCCCACTTCCAAGATCAAGGATGTGGCCGATCACGAAAACGTGGATATCCGCTTCTACGAGATCATTTACAAGCTCGTGGACGATATCAAGAGCGCCATGGCTGGCATGCTCGCCCCTGTGCAGCGTGAAGTGTACCTCGGCCAGGCCGAAGTGCGCGACACCTTCAGCGTGCCCAAGGTCGGCCTTATCGCTGGTTCCTACGTGGCTGACGGCAAGATCGCCCGTAATGCCGGTGTGCGTCTGCTGCGCGATGGCGTGGTGGTCTACACGGGCAAGATCTCTTCCCTCAAGCGCTTCAAGGACGACTCCAAGGAAGTGGTTAAGGGCAACGAGTGCGGCGTGGGCCTTGAAAACTTCAACGACGTGAAGATAGGCGACATCATCGAAGCCTTTGAAACCGTCGAAGAAGCCGCCACTCTTTAAAATTGATTAACTGGAAGGGAGGCCGCTTACTGGCCTCCCTTCTTTTTTTCGCATGCATGCCTTTGACAGCCAGCCTAACAGGTCATATCTGTATTACTTGGCTGTGCCGGAAGGTGCCCTTGAGGCCAAAAGCACGCCGCCTACCCCTTGCCGCCACAAGGCGGCAAGCCTGCAAAATGCCTTTCGCCCGGCAGGAATCCAGCCTATGACCATGTTTATGGCGGTTCTTACCGTAGAATTCAGCCTGGAAGGCAACGACAATCTCAAGGCGAAGCGCCGCGTTGCCAACAGCCTGAAGCAGAAGACCAGAAACAAATTTAATGTAGCCATAGCCGAAGCGGGAACAGAAGACAGTCTCTCCCGTCTGCGGCTTGCAGTGGTATCCATTTCCAACAGCGAGAGCCATCTGCGCAGCCGCATGGACAAATGCGCGCTCATGATGGAAGCGGTCTGCCCCGAGGAAATGACGGATAGCCAGGTGGAGATATATGCAGCGGACTGAACTCATTCCCCCGCAATTCCGCGAAGGTGCGGAACGCATGGCCGAAGCTTTTCGCCATGTGGATCAGGTTATTGTGGCCGCCCATGTGAACCCTGACGGCGATGCCGCAGGCGCAGTGGCGGCTGCGGGTCACATTCTGCGGTTCATGGGCAAGGAATTTATGCTCTACGCCCAACCAGGCCTGCCGGGGTATCTGGACTTTTTTTCCACGCCGGGCTTTGTGCACACTACGCTGGGGCATCCGCCCTTCAAGCCTCGCTGCGCCGTGCTGCTTGATTGCGGCGAACCCGAGCGCCTTGGCCGCGAGCTGGCGGGCCGCCTGCAGGATCTGCAAACTCTGAATATTGACCACCACCTCGGCGGCAACGGCATGGGAAACGTGGCAAACTGGGTTGAACCCCAGGCAGCGGCGACTGCCCAGCTCATGGCCTATGTGGCTCTGGCCGCAGGCCTGCCCCTCACTGGCGAGCTTGCAAACGCCCTGGCCCTTGGCATCATTACCGACACTGGCGGCTTCTGCCACGGCAACACCAGTGCGGAGGTGCTCTACCTCACGGCCCATCTGGTTGAGCATGGCTGTAATATTGCCCAGTTGCGCGAACATCTTGAAAACAGCTGGAGCCGTGGCCGCCTGAATCTCTGGGGCCAGCTTTTGCAGCGGGCGCAGCTTGAGCGCAACGGCAGCGTCTGTTTTTGCCCAGTCTATCTTGAAGACCTGCGCAAATGCGGGGCGCTGAAGGAAGACCTCGAAGGCTTTGTGGAACAACTGCGCCGCCTGCGCGGCGTCCATGTGGCCGCAGTACTGCGGGAGGATTCCCCGGCCTGCTGCAAGTTCAGCCTGCGCTCCTACGGCGCGGTAGACGTGCGCGCCGCAGCGGCCAGACTTGGCGGCGGCGGGCACCGCAATGCTGCGGGCGGCACCGTGCGGGCGGATATGGATACGGCTAGCGCCCAGTTGCTGGCTGCCATAGCTGAAGAACTGGATGCCGAAGACCTTGGTTCGTCCGGCGAGTAACGGTTTTCTGCTTTTTTCTCGGTTTTGGCTCCCGCCTGGGGCCTTTGCCGCTGATATTTTTTTGACTTATGCCCGCTCTGCGGCTATGGTTGCAACTTGCGTATGAGTATGACCAAAGCGGCTGCTGCCGCACCCAGCACCCCAGACCGGCAGCCGGAAAAAAGCTCCGGGGCGGCCCAGTTGCCCCAGCAGCACGGCATTCTGGTGCTGCGCAAGCCCTCTGGCCCCACCTCGGCCCGCTGTCTCACGGCTATCAAACGCCTTGGGCAAAAAAAGATCGGGCATGCGGGCACTCTTGATCCTTTGGCATCAGGAGTTCTGCTTGTTTTGCTGGGGCAGGCCACCAAACTTTCAGGCCATCTGCTGGCTGGCGGCGGCAAGGTTTACAGCGGCACGTTGCGGCTGGGCCAGACCACCGACACCTGGGATATTGAAGGCAAGGTTGTGGCCGAAACGCCGTGGGAGCATGTGAGCGAAGCTGACGTGCGCCGCGAAGTTGCCGCCTGGCTTGAGCTTGCCGAGCAGGCCGTGCCGCCTTATTCAGCGGCCAAGCACGAAGGCCAGCCGCTCTATAAACTGGCGCGCAAGGGCGTAGAAGCCCCTGCCAAGGTCAAACGCATAAAAATTTCACAGGCGGAAACACTCGAAGTGAGTCTTCCGTTTGTGAGCTTTCGGGTCGCTTGCAGTTCTGGCACCTATATACGCTCCCTGGCCCACAGCTTGGGGACGCGCTTAGGGTGTGGAGCCGTGCTCACAGAACTGACCCGGGAGTATAGTCACCCCTTCGGCCTCGATGTGGCCCGCGATCCTGCGGACTTCTCGGCTGATCCCGCCCTGTTGCCCGGTTGCGTGCGTCCCATTGCGGAAGCACTGCCCCACTGGCACAAGGTGGAGCTCACGCCGGATGAAGCCGCTCGCGTGCGCAACGGCATAGCCGTGCCTTGCCGCCCGGAAGCAACCGCGCAAGCGGATGCCCACGAGCAGGGCGCGACAGATGCCGAGCCTGCGGAGGGCTTTGCGCTGCTGCTTGAACAGGGCACTGCCCTGGCTCTGGCGCAGCTCGAAACCACGCCCGCTGGCCCATGTTGGACCGTGTTGCGGGGACTTTGGAACTAACCCCGACTATCAAGGAGTACTGCTGTGGTAATGGATGCCAGCGACAAGAAAACGGTTATTGATGCCCACGCCAAACACGAAGGCGACACCGGTTCCCCGGAAGTTCAGGTGGCTCTGCTCACCGCCCGTATTGAAGACCTCACCGGTCACTTCAAAGAACACAAGAAGGACTTCCACTCCCGCACCGGTCTGCTCAAGCTGGTTGGCCGTCGTCGCAACATTCTGAACTATCTGAAGAAGAAAGACGTTCAGCGTTACCGTGCTCTTATCGAAAAGCTCGGTCTGCGCAAGTAAGACTTCTGTCGCGCAAGGGGGAGCCAGCGCTCCCCCTTGTTGCTTGAATCAACCCCTTTGAGGGTACAAAACGCGAAGAAGGGGGGTCCGGGAAAATCAGGCAGAGGCCAATGGCCGATGATCTGCCCGCTTTTGCCGGAATCCCCTTCGCACTACGCAAAGGATTTTTTATGTATCAAGATATTTTTGAACCCATCAGGGTTACAGCCATGGTCGGCGGCAAGGAAGTTATCCTTGAAACAGGCCGTATGGCCAATCAGGCCCACGGTTCTGTGTGGATTCAGTGCGGCGGCACCGTGGTGCTCGTCACCGTGTGCTCGCAGACGCTTGAATTCGACAAGGGCTTCTTCCCTCTTACCGTCGAATACTCCGAAAAAATGTACGCCGCTGGCCGCATCCCCGGCAGCTTCTTCCGCCGCGAAATCGGCCGTCCTTCCGAGCGCGAAACCCTGGTTTCCCGCCTGATCGACCGCCCGCTGCGCCCGCTCTTCCCCAAGAAGGGCCTGAACGAAGACGTGCAGGTTCTGGCCAGCGTCATCTCTGCCGATCAGGTGAACGACTCCGACGTGCTGGCGCTTACGGGCGCTTCCGCCGCGGTCATGCTTTCGCCCCTGCCCTTTGACGGCCCGGTGGCCGGTGGCCGCATTGGCCGCATCAATGGTCAGTTTGTGCTGAACCCCACCTTTGAGCAGCAGGAACAGAGCGACCTCAACATCGTGTTTGCCGCCTCTGCCGATGCGCTCACCATGGTGGAAGGCGAAGCCCGCTTTGTGCCCGAAGAAGTCATTATCGACGCTCTTGAATGGGGCCGTCAGCAGATTCAGCCTCTGGTTGAAGCCCAGCTCAAGCTGCGCGAACTGGCCGGCAAGCCCAAGATGGCCTTTACCCCCCACGCCGACGACCCGGTTCTGGTTGCCCGCGTGAAGGAACTGGCCCTCGCCGCTGGCCTGGAAGAAGCCCTGCGCGTGCCTGAAAAGATGGCCCGCAAGGACGCCCGCAAGGCCGTGAAAGAAAAGGTCATGGAAAACCTCAAGAGCGATCCGGCCTGGGCCGAAAACGACGCCGCGCTCAAGAGCGTGGGCGACATGATCTCTGACCTGGAAAAGAAGCTGGTGCGCGCCCGCATTGTCAACGAAGGCACGCGCATTGACGGCCGCGACACCAAGACCGTGCGCCCCATCCAGATCCAGACAGGCCTGCTGCCCCGCGCCCACGGCTCCGCCCTGTTCCGCCGCGGCGAAACCAAGTCCATGGTTGTGACCACCCTTGGTTCCTCCACCGATGAACAGCGCATGGATTCGCTCATCGGCGACGTGACCAAGCGCTTTATGCTGCACTACAACTTCCCGCCCTTCTCTGTGGGCGAGGTCAAGCCCGTGCGCGTTTCGCGCCGCGAAATCGGCCACGGCGCTCTGGCTGAAAAGTCCTTGCGCCCCGTGCTGCCCGCTGACGCTGATTTTCCCTTTACCCTGCGCGTTGTGTCCGAAACTCTCGAATCCAACGGCTCTTCCTCCATGGCTGCCGTGTGCGGCGGTTCGCTTTCGCTCATGGATGCGGGCGTGCCCATCAGCGCTCCTGTGGCCGGTGTGGCCATGGGCCTCATCAAGGAAGGCGACAAGTTCATCGTGCTCACCGATATTCTTGGTGACGAAGACGCCCTCGGCGACATGGACTTCAAGATCGCAGGTACCGCAGAAGGCGTGACCGGCGTGCAGATGGACATCAAGATCACCGGCCTCACCACCGAGATCATGCGCGCCGCCATGAAGCAGGCCCACGAAGGACGTCATCACATTCTGGAAGAAATGGCCAAGGCCATTGGCGAACCGCGCAAGGAACTTTCGCGCTTTGCTCCCCAGCATGCCGAAGTGTTCGTGAATCCGGACATCATCCGCCTCATCATTGGCCCCGGCGGCAAGAACATCAAGGCCATCACAGCTGCCACCGGCGCTTCTGTGGATATCGAAGACACTGGCCGCGTTTCCATCTTCGCCCCCACGGCTGAAGCCTTGGAAAAAGCCCGCGAAATGGTTTCGTACTATGACCAGCGCCCCGACCTCGGCAAGAACTATCTTGCCAAGGTGCGCAAAATCATGGAAATCGGCGCCATCGTGGAAGTGCTGCCCAATGTGGAAGCCCTTGTGCACGTGTCGCAGCTTGATGTTAACCGCGTGGAACAGCCCGGCGACGTTGCCCGCCTTGGCGAAGACATGATGGTCAAGGTCATTGAAATCAACGGCGACCGCATCCGCGCCAGCCGCAAGGCCGTGCTGCTTGAAGAGCAGGGCCACCCCTGGAATCCCGAAGAAACCGCCCGTCCGCCCCGTTCCGACAGGGGCGACCGTGGCGACAGAAATGGCCGTGGTGACCGTGGCGGGCGTGACCGCCGCGACCGTGGCGACAGACGTTAAATTGTATTGTGCGCTGGCCGGATACCCCCGGCCAGCGCCCTGACCGCGCGATGAAAGGAACATTTCATGGCCAAAAAAGCTGAAAACAAAATTCAGGCTGCCGAAACCGAAGCCGAAGAATGGGTTCGCGTTGACAGCGAAGGCAATCCTCTTGCCGATCAGGCTCCTACTGCCGAAGAGCTGGAAGCCAAACTGGCTGCCGCCAACCGTGGGCATACAGAAACCCTGGGCGATGCCTGGGCTGTGCTGACGGGGCAAAACCCCGCCGCCATCATGGGCCAGATTGCCACCACCGTCATGCACGATGGCGGCACCCGCCCTTCCTGGCAGTGGAAGCGCGACGGCAAGGATCACATCCTGCTGGCATGGCCGCAGGATCAGCCCGTCAGGGCTGCTGTGCTTGTGGCTGGCGAAGAAGGGGAAAAGCTTGCCCCTGTCACCGCCACCCCCCTGCTTGAAGGGCTGCCCAACGATCTCACGGTCGACAATGTGCACCCCTGGCAGACCGGCGTTGAGGCCAACGTGGCCGTGACCATGCTTGAGGGCAAAAACCCCATGTGGTTTTACGACCCGCTGTATGGACGCGACAAGGACGACCTCACCCCCGGCGTCATGCACACATTTTTGCTGGCTGGCCTCGCCCTTGGCCTGCGCAAGGCTCTGCTTGACGAAATCACCATCACTCAGGGCGTGCGTTACGAGGCCTATGCCGAGGCATGGCTTGCCGAAAATCCCGGCAAAACCCGCCTGGACGTGCCGCCTCTCAAGGTGAGCGTCAGCAATCGTCACCTCATCATGCCTGGCCGCAACTTCTGCGAATACCAGATGCGCGCCACCATTGAAGAAGTGAAAGACTGCCAGCTTGAAAAAATGCCCGTGAAGCTGCTCTACGTCAGCTTTCCCTTTGAAGACAGGCAGCCCATGCGTCTGGCTGTTTACGCCTCCAAGATGGTTCTGGGCGACTACGAACCGGAAGTGGGACACGAGGTCGATGCCTATGTATGGCTGCAAGGCCGTATCATTGACATTGACCAGGGACCGCAGCAATAATCTTCTGAAGGGCCGCGCCGCGGGCGCGGCCCTTCAACCCTCTGTGACGGAGCCGCCCTGCCGCCAGCTATGAAGCGGCCCGTTTCAGAACAATCAGCCCCTCTGGGGCCGCTACTGCCTGGGCTTGCATCCTCCGCAAACCGACAACAGGGCAGACCAGATCCGCATCTTCCCCCCTCAGTCTGCATCAGCGGGCACCATGTGCCGCTATGCCTGATATGCCGTTCCATATTGCAGCAACTTACTTGAGATTGCTCAGGTTACTGCGTGAGCAGATGCCCGCCACCAAGGCGTAACACAGCTATGGATAATGTTCGGCAACTTCGGAAAACAGCGCCGTACTCACGCCGCATTGAGCAGGGGACATATGCAAGAAGCCCATTTCGCCGCGCCCTTCATGGGCACAGGGCAGTGCCTCGACACCCTTAACCGGGTGTTGGCCGCCCTATCGCCGGGCCATTCCTTTCGTGATTCTCTACAGGAGCTGCTGGCGGCTCTTGCAGAAGACATGCACTTCGACAGACCCCACATTGTGGTTCAGGATCCCGAAAGCGGCGAGCTCAAACTCTCGCTTTCCTACGGCCCTGCGGACGCGCCCGAGGCCGCCTATGAGCCGGGCTCAGGCATCACTGGCCAGGTTTTTGCCGAAGGACGGCCCATAATTGTTTCATGCATGCAGGGGCGGCCCGACTTTCAGAACCGCCTTTTTGGCCGCAGCCAGGAAGAAATGGCCCGGCTGGCATTCATAAGCGTGCCGGTGCGCGTTGAAAATGCCGACCAGACTGAAGTTATCGGCACACTGAGCGCCGATACCCCCACCGCGCCGGAATCAGAACTGGATCTGCGCTGCCGCTTTCTCGAAACAGTAGCCACGCTTGTGGGTCGGCAGGTAGCCCGTTTGCAGGAAGAAATGGCGCGCCAGCATTTCTGCATGCTGCCCGATGAACCGCTGGTCAGCGGTATGCCAGCCTCGGTTATTGCCACCTCCAAGAGCTTGCGCCACGTGCTGCGCCGCCTCACGCAGGCCGGGGCCAGCCGTGCCACGGTGCTGTTGCGCGGGGAGTCGGGCGTGGGCAAAGAACTGATGGCTCAAGCCCTGCACGCCGCAAGCCCCCGGCGCACGCAGCCGCTGGTCATGCTCAACTGCGCCGCCCTGCCCTCAGAACTTATTGAAGGCGAGCTTTTTGGCTGGCGCAAGGGCGCATTCACAGGCGCGGTGCAAAACCGTGCTGGCCTTTTCCGTCAGGCGGACAAGGGCACGCTGTTTCTGGACGAAATCGGCGACCTTTCCACCACCGCCCAGGCAAAGGTGCTGCGCGCGCTTCAGGAAGGCGAAATCCAGCCTCTGGGTGATGAACGCCGCTACAAGGTGGACGTGCGCCTTGTCTGCGCCACCAACCGCCCGCTGGAAGAGCTGGTGGAGCAGGGGCTGTTCCGCGAGGATCTGTACTACCGCATCAATGTCTTTCCTGTGTTTATTCCGCCGCTGCGCGAAAGGCCGGAGGACATTTTGCCCCTCACGGAGCATTTTCTGCGCATGTTCAGCAAGGAATATGACCGCCCGGTACGGCGCATTTCCACGCCCGCCATTGACCTTTTGCTGCAATATCACTGGCCCGGCAACGTGCGTGAGCTGAAAAACGTTATGGAACGCGCCGTGCTCATCTGCGAGGATGCCGTGCTGCGCGCCCATCACCTGCCCAGCACCCTGCAAAGCGCCGAGAGCAGCAGCACCGGCCCCACGGGCGGCGATCTTGGCTTTAACGAAACCATCGCCAGGGTGGAGCAGGAATTTATTGTGGACGCGCTCAAAAACGCCCGTGGCAACATCCATCAGGCCGCGCGCGACCTGGGCATCACCTACCGCATCATCTATTACAAGATGAAAAAATACGGCATAGACCACCGCCGTTTTGCGCCTTCAAACCCTGCATAAAGCCGCAAAGAGATGCAGGACATACACACTTCACCCCCGGCCCGTCAGATTAAAAGTCTGCCGGGCCGGGGGTGCTTTTTTGCGCGGACGCTCGGAGCTGTGGGCCGGACAGACAGCACCACTCCGAAGTCGTACAAAAATGTTTTAAAATCTCCTGATTTTACAAAAATGTTTTAACATTAGCGTGCCCATAAAAAATTTATCAAATAATTACGTGATACTACATAAAATACGACCTTGGAACGCCTCTTGCTTCACTCTGTGCTGTAGCAAGCAGCGCGGCAACCATGGGGGTGCGCCGCGTCACGTACAGCCATACAGACAGTTCCAAGGAGGCTCCACATGTTCAAGAAAACGTTGACGGCGTTGGCTCTCATGCTCGTCACCCTGTGCGGTTCGCTGAACGCAAAGGCAGCAGAAGACACCATCAAGGTGGGCATTCTGCATTCGCTCTCCGGCACCATGGCCATCAGCGAAACAACGCTAAAAGACGTCATGCTCATGCTCATTGAAGAGCAGAACAAAAAAGGCGGCCTGCTGGGCAAGAAGCTGGAACCCGTGGTGGTGGATCCCGCCTCCAACTGGCCCCTCTTTGCAGAAAAGGCTCGCGAGCTGCTGAGCAAGGACAAGGTCGCCGCTGTTTTCGGCTGTTGGACCTCGGTTTCGCGCAAGTCTGTGTTGCCCGTGTTTGAAGAACTCAACGGCCTCCTCTTCTACCCCGTGCAGTACGAAGGCGAAGAATCCTCGCGCAACGTCATCTACACCGGCGCGGCCCCGAACCAGCAGGCCATTCCCGCTGTGGACTACCTGATGAACGACCTCGGCGTGAAGCGCTGGGTGCTGGCCGGTACGGACTACGTGTTCCCCCGCACCGCCAACAAGATCATCGAAGCCTACCTGATCTCCAAGGGCGTGAAAAAGGAAGATATCCTTATCAACTACACGCCGTTCGGTCATTCCGACTGGCAGTCCATCGTTGCTGAAATCAAAAAGTTCGGCAATGCGGGCAAAAAGACCGCCGTGGTTTCCACCCTCAACGGCGATGCCAACGTGCCTTTCTACAAGGAACTTGCCAACCAGGGTATCACTGCCGCCGACATTCCCGTCATGGCTTTCTCCGTGGGTGAAGAAGAACTTTCCGGCATAGATACCAAGCCTCTGGTGGGCCATCTGGCCGCCTGGAACTACTTCATGAGCGTGGACAATCCCGCCAACAAGGCCTTCATCAAAAAGTGGCACGACTTCACCAAAAATCCCAAGCGCGTGACCAACGACCCCATGGAAGCCCACTACATCGGCTTCAACCTGTGGGTGAAGGCTGTTGAAAAGGCCCAGAGCACCGATGTTAACAAGGTTCTGAAGGCCATTGTGGGTCTTGAAACCCCCAACCTCACCGGCGGCGTGGCCAAGGTTCTGCCCAACCACCACATCACCAAGCCCGTGCTGATTGGCGAAATCCAGGCCGACGGACAGTTCCAGGTGGTCTGGGAAACGCCCTCCGTGGTTCCCGGCGAAGCGTGGTCGCACTACCTGCCCGAATCCAAGGATCTGATCGGCGACTGGACCGACCCCATCAACTGCGGCAACTACAACACCAAGACCAAGAAATGCGGCGGTGCTTCCAAATAGCCCACGCAACCGTCTGAACCTGCTGCGGGGGCCCCAGCGGCCCCCGCAATCCCCCCACGGCACGTCGGCCAGGGTCAGCCCAGCGCAGACCCGGTAGACCAGACTAAAGGATATTCCCATGCGCACGGCGCTCTTGCTCTGCTGCCTCATAATTTTCAGCCTGCCTCCCGCAGTGCTGGCGTCCGGACCGGAACCGGACGGGAATGCCGGGGACGCGGTTTCGACTCCTTCCGCGTCCCCGGTGCAAACTTCGCCATCCATTATTCCAACCGATCTGCTCAAGGCTCTGGTGAGCCCCAAGGTAGCAGACAGGGATGCGGCCATTGCCGCACTGGAAAAGGATGACAGCAGCCTTGCCGCGCCACTGCGCGAAAAACTGCTGGAAGCCCTGCTGCGCAACACCCTGCTGGCCGATGCCGCTGCCGGAGCGCTTTTTGTGAGCGACGATGCAGGTCAGGCGCGGCCCCTCAACGCCAGGGGCGAACTTGGCACGGCACAGAGTGCCGACAGCCTGCGCAAGGTGGGCACAAGCAACCGCCAGCGCCAGCGCATTACGGATATCCTCAACGCTCAGGCCCTTACTTCAACAGACGCGGCCAAGCGCCGTCAGGCTTCGGCAGCTCTTATGGACAGCGCCACCCCGCCCCTCAAGGCAGAGGCCCTGAACAAACTGCTGGATGGGGAAAAGGACGAAGCCGTGCGCGCGAACCTCAGCGCGGCACTGGCTCTCTACGTGGCGGCTGATCCTGCCGCCGTGCGCTCAGAACAGCTTGCCGCCGTCAAGGCCCTGAACAGCAACGGCAGCCCAGCCGCCCTCAACGCCCTGCGCACGCTTGCCGCTTCAACCGATGCGGCTGTGGCCAAGGCGGCGGACGATGCCCTGTATTCCCAACGCGTTTCCGCTCAGTGGGCGCAGTTTTTTGAAATGCTCTTTTTCGGCACGAGTCTGGGATCCATTCTTGTACTGGCCGCCATTGGCCTTGCCATCACCTTTGGCGTCATGGGCGTTATCAACATGGCCCACGGCGAGCTGATCATGCTTGGGGCCTATACCGCCTGGGGCATGCAGCAGCTCTTGCCGGGCCAGCCCGGTCTTGCGCTCATTCTGGCTGTGCCCGCCGCCTTTCTGGTGAGCGGCGGCACAGGCGTACTGCTTGAAAAGACTGTTATCCGCTTTCTCTACGGCCGCCCGCTGGAAACCCTGCTGGCGACATTCGGCATCAGCCTTGTGCTGCAGCAGGCCGTGCGCACCGTGTTTTCGCCCCTTAACCGCGCCGTGCAGAACCCGGAATTCATGAGCGGCGTGTGGCAGATCACCCAGCATTTCAGCCTGACCTGCAACCGCGTGTACATCATCCTGTTCTGCCTCGGCGTGTTTGCCCTCATCCATGTTGCCATGCACCGCACCCGGCTGGGGCTTGAAGTGCGCGCCGTATCGCAAAACAGGGCCATTGCCCGCTGCATGGGCGTACGCGCCTCGCGCGTGGACGCGCTGACATTCGGCCTTGGCTCCGGCGTGGCTGGCATGGCTGGCGTGGCCTTGAGCCAGGTTTCCAACGTTGGCCCCAATCTGGGCCAGACCTATATTGTGGATTCCTTCATGGTGGTGGTGTTCGGCGGCGTGGGCAACCTCTGGGGCACGCTCACGGGCGGGCTTGCCCTGGGCATTGCCAACAAGTTTCTGGAGCCTGCCAGCGGGGCCATGCTTTCCAAGATCATCATTCTGGTCTGCCTTATCCTGTTCATCCAGAAGCGCCCGCGCGGCTTGTTTCCGCAAAAGGGCCGTGCGGTGGAGGCATAAATGGCGACCGATATCTTTGAACGCGAAAGGCTGCTCAACGCGCCTACCCGCAACTTTCTGGCTGTCACCACCCTGCTGTCGCTGGCTGTGGTTGCAGGCAGCCTGCTGCCCGCAGGCAGCGCCCTGCACGTGCCGGGCTACATGGTCACCCTGCTGGGCAAATACCTGACATATTCATTGCTGGCTCTTTCGGTTGATCTGGTCTGGGGTTTCATGGGCGTGCTCAGCCTTGGGCACGGCGCGTTTTTTGCCCTTGGGGGCTACGGCTTCGGCATGTACCTCATGCGGCAGATAGGCGCGCGCGGCGTTTACGGCAATGCCAACCTGCCGGACTTCATGGTTTTTCTGAACTGGAAGGAACTTCCCTGGTTCTGGCAGGGCAGCGAATACTTTGTGGTGGCACTGCTGCTGGTTGTGCTGCTGCCCGGTCTGCTGGCCTATGTGTTTGGCAGATTGGCCTTTGGCTCGCGGGTTTCGGGCGTGTATTTCTCCATCATGAGTCAGGCCATGACCTATGCCCTCCTGCTGGCCTTTTTCCGCAACGAAATGGGCTTTGGCGGCAACAACGGGCTTACAGACTTCAAGACCCTGCTGGGCTTTGAATTGCAGACAGACGGCATGCGCACGACCCTGTTTGCCTGTTCCGCCGTGGCGCTCATGGCGGGCTACCTCCTGTGCAGGGCTGTCACGGCATCGCGCCTTGGGCGCGTGTGCGTGGCCGTGCGCGATGCGGAAAGCCGCGTGCGCTTTATCGGCTACAGGGTGGAGCGTTATCAGGTGGCGGTGTTCACGCTGTCCGCCATTCTGGCGGGCATTGGCGGCGCGCTGTATGTGCCGCAGGTGGGCATTATCAACCCCGGCGAATTTTCGCCCCTCAACTCCATTGAAATAGTGGTCTGGGTGGCGATGGGCGGCCGTGGGCGGCTTTATGGCGCGGTGCTTGGCGCGTTTGCCGTCAATGCCTTCAAAACGTGGTTTACGGCGGTCATGCCCGAGGCATGGCTGTTTGCCCTTGGCGGCATGTTTGTGCTGGTGACCATCTTCCTGCCGCAGGGTCTGGCGGGCTTGCCCGAGCAGTGGCGCAACCGCGCAACACGCGGCGCGATGCCGGATTCCCCTGCCGATCCCGCCAAAGAAGGAGGCGCAGCATGAAGACCCAGCAGGATATTTTGCACGGGCGCAGCCTTGAGGACGTGGCAGAAGCCGCCCGCGCCTACGAAGAAACGCACGCCCCCTTTGACAAGCGCCCCATGAAGATGCGCGCCCGGCCCCCGCGCCCCATGATGTCCAAGCCAGACATCGCGTTGTACATGGAAAAAATCAGCGTGAGCTTTGACGGCTTCAAGGCGCTCAACGACCTGACCTTCTATGTGGACAAAGGCGAACTGCGCTGCGTCATCGGCCCCAACGGCGCGGGCAAGACCACCATGATGGACGTGATCACCGGTAAAACCCGGCCCGACACGGGTTCCGCATGGTTTGGCCGCACCTGCAACCTGCTGCAGATGGACGAAGTCGCCATTGCTCAGGCTGGCATTGGCCGCAAATTTCAGAAGCCCTCAGTGTTCGAGGCCCTGAGCGTGCTGCAAAATCTGGAGCTGGCGCTGGCTGGCGACAAGCGGGTATGGCCCACATTCCGCGCGCGGCTCTCTGCCGACAACAAGGTCTTTATCGAAGAAGTGCTGCACCGCATCCGCCTGACGGAGCTGGCCCGCTTGCAGGCTGGCAAGCTCTCGCACGGGCAGAAGCAGTGGCTTGAAATCGGCATGCTGCTCATGCAGAAGCCGCAGCTTCTGCTGCTGGACGAACCCGTGGCAGGCATGACCCCTGAAGAAATGGACCGCACCATCGAGCTGCTACATGACCTGGAAGGCGAGCAGAGCATCATGGTGGTGGAGCACGACATGGAATTTGTGCGGGCCATTGCCCACAAGGTCACGGTGCTGCATCAGGGCAGCGTACTGGCCGAGGGCACCATGGACGAAATGCAGAACCATCCCTCCGTGGTGGAGGCCTATCTGGGCGAACCGCTGGGCGCGGCCTAAGTCCTGCCCGGCCCATGGTCAGCCGCTGGATGATCCTGGACTGATTTTGGGCTGGATACCGCTGCAAACTGCCAATTTTCGAGCCTCATGCTCCGGAGGAGCGTAATGCTGCATATTACAGGTCTCAATCAGTATTATGGCGAAAGCCACATCCTGCGCGACGTCAACCTTGAGGTGAAGGCCGGTTCGTGTGCCTGCCTCATGGGGCGCAACGGCGTGGGCAAAACCACCTTGCTTCAGTGCATTATGGGCGTGCTGCCTGCACGCTCCGGCCATATACTCCTTGAAGGAACGGACTTGCTTCCTCTGCCTGTGGAGCGACGGGCGGCCCTGGGCATCGGTTATGTGCCGCAGGGCCGCCAAATATTCCCCCTGCTGACCGTGCGCGAAAACATGGAGCTTTCCCTGCCCATGCGCAAGGACAAGGCAGGGGCCATTCCTCCGTTCATCTTTGACTTTTTCCCCGTGCTGGGCGAAATGATGCATCGGAGGGGCGGTGATCTTTCCGGCGGGCAGCAGCAACAGCTTGCCATTGCACGCGCGCTCACGCTGGAGCCGCGCCTGCTCATTCTGGACGAACCAACCGAGGGCATCCAGCCCAACATTGTGCGCGACATCGCCACAACCATTCGCAGACTCAACGAGGAAATGGGCCTTACAGTGCTGCTGGTGGAGCAGAAAGTGCCTTTTGCCCGCCGCATGGCAGATACCTATATGATTATGGATCGCGGGCACATCGTTTCGCAGGGCGGCATGCACGGCCTGGACGATGCCACCGTCAAAGCCTTTCTGAGTGTCTGATTCCCACTGCGGAATCCAAAAGGAGCTGCATGTCTGCCACCACCGCAAACCCTGCCGACAATCTCCACGGTCACTGCTTTACGCCTGACCGACGCTGGAGCGCGCGCATGGAGCTGGATTTTGCGGTGCGACAGGGGCGCACCACGCTGACAAAAATGCAGTTCAGCGGGCCTTTGCGTGTGCAGCGGCCCTTCTATCCCGAAGCTGCGCCAGTGAACGCACCGGGCCGGGCGCAGGCATCCCAGCCCTGCCACTGCTGCCTGCTGCACCCGCCTGGCGGCCTTGTGAGCGGTGATGATCTGAGCCTTGCCGTGCGGCTGGAGCAAGGCGCGCACGCGCTGCTCACCGCGCCTTCTGCCTCCAAATTCTACGCTACGGATGCACACAATGTGGCGCAACGCCAGACCACAGACCTGAGCGTTACGGGCGGCATGCTGGAATGGCTGCCGCGTGAAACCATCATCTATGACGGCGCGCGGGCCGAAATGCGCACATCGGTAGAGCTGGACAATGCCAGCGCCTGCATTGGCTGGGAAATGATCTGCCTTGGCCGCCCTGCCGCCAACGAGAGCTTTACCCACGGCAGCGTGCGCCAAAGCCTCATCCTCACTCGCGAGGGCCTGCCCCTGCTGCATGAGGTGCTGCGCTTTGAAGGCGGCGATGCCCTGCAAAAATGCGCCTGTGGTCTGGGTGATCAGGCGGTCTCCGCCACCCTCTTTGCCGTGGGGCGCGGAACGGATGACGGGCAAGACCTTGCCGCGCTGGAGGCATGCTGCACCACGCTGCAAAACATGCTTTCGCCCAACCGCGATTTTGATGATGCGCCAGATGGCACTCCTGATGATGCGCCTGATGATGCATCCGGGGGGCCAAACCCCGCTGCAAGCGACAGTTCCGTCCTGGGCAAGCCCGTGCCCCTGTCTGCCCACATGGGGGAACGGGCCGGAGCCACCGTGCGCGGTGAGGTGCTTGTGGTGCGCTATCTGGGGCCGGACATGGAAGAAGCGCGCAACCTGCTGCTGACAGCCTGGAACCATCTGCGCCCCGCGCTGACCGGTTGCCCGCCGCATATGCCGCGCATCTGGTACGGAGCTTTTTAAGGGTATTTCTCATAGCCGGGCTACGGCCTGAGCTGTTGGCCGGACTGCTGGTCGGGCTGTGATCATGTAAATTTCAAGGAACTCTTGCGGCATGCCGCATATACTGGAGGCATCATGGAACTTCTGCCCAGAGAAAAAGACAAGCTGCTGCTTTTCACCGCCGGGCTGCTGGCAGAAAGGCGCAAGGCGCGCGGCCTCAAGCTCAATTACCCCGAGGCTGTGGCCTACATCAGCCTGGCCGTGCTTGAAGGCGCGCGCGACGGGCAAAGCGTGGCCGAGCTCATGGGCTCGTGCCGCAACCTGCTCACGCGCGAGGACGTCATGGACGGCGTACCCGAGATGATCCACGAGGTGCAGGTGGAGGCAACCTTTCCTGACGGCACCAAGCTTGTGACCGTGCACGACCCCATTCTGTAATCAGGGCCGCACACGCCAACTCACACGAACACGCAAGGGGGACGCATGATTCCCGGTGAATTTCATATCGCAGAGGGCGAAATAACCCTCAACGCACTCTCGGAAGGGCACGAAGTGGTGCTGGAAGTTTCCAATACAGGCGACCGGCCCATTCAGGTGGGCTCGCACTACCATTTTTTTGAAGTAAATCCGGCATTGACCTTTGCCCGCGAGTTCGCGCGCGGCATGCGGCTCGACATACCCGCCGGAACCGCCGTGCGCTTTGAGCCGGGGCAAAAACGCGAAGTGCGCCTTGTGCCCTACGCCGGGGCACGGCGCGTGTTTGGCTTTCGCGCCCAGATCATGGGGGCGCTTGATGCCGAAGCCCCCAGGGAGGAAGAAGCATGATCCGCATCCCCAGAAGCCAGTATGCCGAACTCTACGGCCCCACCACGGGCGACCGCATCCGCCTTGCGGACACGGAACTGTGGATAGAAATCGAGCGCGACCACACCGTCTATGGCGATGAAGTCTGCTTTGGCGGCGGCAAGGTCATTCGCGACGGCATGGGCCAGAGCCAGATCAGCAATGCTGACGGCGCTATGGACACCGTCATCACCAATGCCGTCATCATGGATGCGGCGCTGGGCATCATCAAGGCTGATCTTGGCATACGCGACGGCCGCATCGCCGCCATCGGCAAGGCGGGCAACCCCGATGTGCAGCCCGATGTGGACGTGGTCATCGGCCCCGGCACGGAGATCATTGCGGGCGAAGGCTGCCTGCTCACCGCTGGCGGCATGGACTCGCACATCCACTTTATCTGCCCGCAGCAGGTGGAAGAAGCCCTTGCCAGCGGCATCACCACCATGCTTGGCGGCGGCACCGGCCCTGCCACGGGCACCAACGCAACCACCTGCACCCCCGGCCCCTGGCATCTGGAACGCATGCTGGCCGCCACAGACGCCTTGCCCATGAACTTTGGCTTTCTGGGCAAGGGCAATGCCGCCATGCCCGAGGCCCTGCGCGAGCAGCTCGAGGCGGGCGCTTGCGGCCTGAAACTGCACGAAGACTGGGGCACCACCCCGGCTGCCATCGACACCTGCCTTACCGTGGCTGACGAATACGATGTGCAGGTCGCCATCCATACCGACACGCTCAATGAGGCGGGCTTTGTGGAAGACACGCTGGCCGCGTTCCGGGGCCGCACCATCCACACCTACCACACGGAAGGCGCAGGCGGCGGGCACGCGCCCGACATTCTGCGCGCCTGTTCCCTGCCCAACGTGCTGCCCTCGTCCACCAATCCCACCCGGCCCTATACGGTGAACACCGTGGACGAGCATCTGGACATGCTCATGGTTTGCCACCACCTCAATCCCTCCCTGCCCGAAGACGCAGCCTTTGCCGATTCGCGCATCCGGCGCGAAACCATTGCAGCGGAGGATATCTTGCAGGACATGGGCGTTATTTCCATGATCTCGTCCGACTCGCAGGCCATGGGCCGCGTGGGCGAGGTCATCACCCGCGCGTGGCAGACCGCGCACAAGATGAAGGTGCAGCGCGGCCCTCTGCCCGAAGATCGCGGGCGTGGCAACGACAACTTCCGCGTGCGCCGGTATCTGGCCAAGTACACCTGCAACCCCGCCGTTACCCACGGCCTTTCCCACGCCATTGGGGCTGTGGCCCCCGGCCTTCTGGCCGACCTCGTGCTGTGGAAGCCCGCCTTCTTTGGGGTCAAACCCTCGCTGGTCATCAAGGGCGGGCAGATAGCCGCCGCGCCCATGGGCGACGCCAACGCCTCCATCCCCACGCCGCAGCCCATGCACTACCGGCCCATGTTTGGCGCCTTGGGGCAGGCTGCGGCTGCCGCCAGCCTGAGCTTTGTTTCGCGCGCCTTCATGGAAAACGGCGGCGAGGGGCGGCTGCGGGAGCTGGGTCTGCTGCGCGGGCTTTCCGCCTGCCGGGGCACGCGCACCCTGTGCAAGAGCGACCTCCTGCTCAACAGCGCCACCCCGGCTATTGCCGTGAACCCACAAACCTATGAAGTCCGCGCTGACGGCGAGATTCTCACCTGCGCTCCGGCAGAAGTGCTGCCGTTGGCGCAACGTTATTTTTTGTTCTAGGCAACCAACTAAGGAGCGACCATGCTGGAATTTACTGAAAACATGGGGCAGCGCACCAATCTGGAGCCTACGGCCACCCTTACCCTGACATGGGAGCAGCGCGGCAAATGCCGCCAGCGGCTGCGGCTGGACAGCGGCGAAGAAGCTGGCCTGTTTCTCACGCGAGGGCAGGTTTTGCGCGAGGGCGATATTCTGCGCGCCGGGGACGTGCTGGCAATTGTGCGCAACGGCGAGGAACCTGTGGTGACGGGCATTGCCCCCAACTGGGAAACTCTGGCCCGCGCCTGCTATCACCTTGGCAACCGCCACGCCGCCATGCAACTCGGGCACAAGTGGCTGCGCTTCATGCCCGACCACGTGCTTGAAGAACTGGCGGAAAATCTGGGCCTGCGCCTGCGCCGAGAAAATCTGCCCTTTGTGCCTGAGGGCGGAGCCTACGGCGGCCACGGTCACAGTCATGGCTGAATTGGCTGCCGGACTGGCGACTGAGCCGGCATCCGAGCTGCCGCCCCCTGCAAGGGCGCTGGCTGGCGGAACCTGCCTTGCTCAACATGTTCAACAGTGTGCGGCACATGCGCAGGCGGAGGATGCCGCGGGGCAAACCGGGCCGCATGCTGGCCGTGGCTGTAGCCACACGGCATGGAATGGGCCGCAGTTTGGCCTGACAGCCCTGCTCTATCTGGCGGGGCAATCCCTGCCAGTGGGCGGTTTTGCCTGGTCGCAGGGGCTTGCAGCCGCTGTGGAACGGGGGCATGCGGCCACTGCGGAAGGCGTGCGCCGCTGGCTTTGGGGCGTGCTGCGCCTCGGCCTTGCGCGCAACGACCTGCCGCTGCTGCTGCGCATGCACGCGGCGGCATCCAGTGCAGATGCCGATGCGCTGGCCCGCTGGAACGCCCTTATGCTTGCAGGCCGCGAAAGCCGCGAACTGTGGCAGGAAGAAATCCAGATGGGGCGCGCCCTGCGCCGTATTTTGCACGATCAGGGCATGCTGCCGCACTGGCAGCTGCCAGACAAAGCGGGGTACACGGCCTGTTTTGCGGTTGCCGCCGTCATGCTCGGCCAGCACGCCCGTAGCATGGAGCCTTATTGCGATCCTGCCCCGCAGCAGCGCGCCGGGATGGACGCGGCCTGCGCCTATGTGTGGAGCTGGCTGCAAAATCAGGTGGCCGTGGCCTGCAAAACAGTGCCTTTGGGCCAGACCGCCGCGCAAAAACTGTTGCTGGAGTTCATGCCTGCCGTCCCGCAACTGGTGGCTCAGGCAGCGGCCCTGCCCGATGAGGACATCGGCTCCAGCCTCCCCGGCCTCGCCCTGTGCAGCGCCGGACACGAACGACAATACACCCGACTTTTCAGGAGTTGAACGTCATGACCAATAGACCCTGCCTGCGAGTGGGCGTTGGCGGCCCTGTGGGTTCCGGCAAAACGGCCCTCCTGCGCCACCTGTGCATGCGCCTTCGCAAGCACTACAATATGGCTGTCGTCACCAACGACATTTACACCCGTGAAGATGCGGAATTTCTGCTGCGCCACAACGCCCTTGAAGCTGACCGCATCATTGGCGTTGAAACGGGCGGCTGCCCGCACACTGCCATCCGCGAAGACGCTTCCATGAACATTCAGGCCATTGAAGAGCTTCAGGCGCGCCATCCCGGCCTTGAGCTGGTGCTGGTGGAAAGCGGCGGCGACAATCTCTCTGCCACGTTCAGCCCGGAACTGGCCGACCTCACCATCTATGTCATAGACGTGAGCGGCGGGGACAAAATCCCGCGCAAGGGCGGCCCCGGCATCACCAAGTCCGACCTGCTCATCATCAACAAGGTTGACCTCGCGCCCATGGTGCATGCCTCGCTGGACGTGATGGAACGCGACACCCGCCGCATGCGCGGCGAACGCCCCTATGTGCTCACAGAAATGCTTTCCGGTGCCGGCATTGAGGCCGTGATCGCCTTTATCATCCGCGAGGGCATGCTGCGGCTGCCCGATCAGTCAGTATAAGTGCATTTTGTCGCATGGATGCCCGTCATGCAGACGCAAAAAACGCCCGCAAAATTTGCGGGCGTTTTTTGTATCCATATTTAATGCAGGTGGCGATTAATCCGTGGCTGCGGCCTTGAGCGCATCGGCCTGCGCCACCGTGCTCAGGGCTTCAATCAGCGGATCAATTTCGCCTTCCATGATACGATCCAGAGAATACAGGGTCAGGTTGATGCGGTGATCCGTGCAACGCCCCTGCGGGAAATTGTAAGTACGGATGCGCTCGGAACGGTCGCCGGAACCCACCTGCGACTTGCGGTCGGCGGAAATTTCCGAATTATAGCGTTCACGCTCGGCGGCCAGAATGCGTGAGGCAAGCACTTTCATGGCGCGGGCCTTGTTTTTGTGCTGCGAGCGTTCGTCCTGACAGGTCACAACGGTATTGGTGGGCAAGTGCGTGATGCGCACAGCCGATTCCGTCTTGTTGACGTGCTGCCCGCCAGCGCCGGAAGCCCGGTAAATATCGATGCGCAGGTCTTCGGGGCGGATTTCCACGTCCACTTCTTCCGCTTCGGGCATAACAGCCACGGTGGCGGCAGAGGTATGGATGCGGCCTTGGGCTTCTGTGGCGGGCACGCGCTGCACGCGGTGGGTGCCCGCCTCAAACTTGAGGCGGCTGTAAACCTTGTTGCCGCTGATAAGGCAGATAACTTCCTTGAGGCCGCCCGATTCGGAGGGCGATTCGCTCATGAGTTCCACCTTCCAGCCCTTAACTTCGGCGTAGCGCGAGTACATGCGGAACAGGTCGGCGGCAAACAGGGCCGCTTCTTCGCCGCCCGTACCGGCGCGGATTTCAAGAATGGTGTTCTTTTCGTCCAGCGGATCCTTGGGCAGCAGCATGAGCTTGAGCTCCTGCTCCACCTCGGGCAGTTCCTTTTCAATGCGGCGCAGGTCTTCCTGGGCAAGCTCGCGCATTTCGGGGTCTTCATCGCGCAGCAGCTGCTTGTTTTCGGCCTGTTCCTGCAACAGCGCCCTGTGGCGGCGGTATCTTTCAACAATGTCGCGCAGATCGGCATGGGCCTTGGTGAGCTTGCGGTAGTGTTCCTGATCGTTGAACACGTCCGGCTCAGCCAGGGAATGCTCCAGCTCCATGAATTTCTTTTCCAGACCTTCCAATTTGGCGAACATAGGTGTCTCCAACACGCTGTGGGCGGAAAAACGAAAAACGGGCGCGCAGCCATGCCGCAAGCAGCATGCCAGGCAACAAGCCCATGTACAGCATCTGCCGCAAAAGCGGCAGAAAAAGACGGCAATAAGCGCTATTCCGTGGTGTAGCCTACGGTGTGCACCCTCGCGCCATCATCCGGGCCAAGGGCTTCACGCAGGGCCACCACGGCCACCTCAAGCTGGCTTTCGTCAGGCTCATAGGTGGTGAGCCGCTGGAGGGCCAGCCCCGGCGCGCGCAGCACCGTTGCCAGAGGCCCTTCGGGCAGTTTGGCAGCGTAACGTATAAGCTCATAGGCCAGCGCGCTGATGGGCACCATCAGCAACAGCTTGACGCCAATGGTGAGGACATGTTTGGCAACCTCACCCTGCGGCGTGTAAATGCTCAGCATCAGGGGAACCAGCACCGCATGCAGCAATATGGAAATGCTGATGACAAACAGCAAAAACGTGGTTCCGCAACGCGGATGCAGGCGGCTTTTGCCCATGGCGGCGGCAGCGTCCACATCCCCCCCCGCCTCATAGGCGTGGATGGTTTTGTGTTCTGCCCCATGATACTGAAAAACACGGCGGATATCAGGCACATACGAAATTGCCTTGATATACCCCATGAAGATGCAGCACTTGAAAAAACCGTCCCAGAGGTGGAACGAAAGCCCTTCCACATCGCCGCCAAGGTGCGCCCAGAGCATCACCAGCGAGAGCAGGTGCGGCACAACCACAAAAAGACCCACTGCCATCAGCAGGGCCAGAATCAGCGTAAGCACCAGATGCCAGCCGGAGATTTCCTCCTGCTCGCTCTGGGCCACAGCTTCAACCGAGCGGTTGAGCGCCTTGATGCCGTTGACCAGAGTTTCCAGCAGCACAGGAAAGCCCCGCACAAAGGGCTTTTTGAGCCAGGGGCTGCGGGTGAGCGAAAACCAAGGGCAGCGCATGGCACGAATGACGCCATCGGCCTGACGAACCGCCAGCCCGTAGACATCACCGTGACGCATCATCACGCCTTCCATGACGGCCTGCCCGCCCACCGGAGCGCATTCCGCGTTCAAAAGAGCGAGGGCAAGCCGCAACACACCGCTCGCGCGCTTTGCACGCGGGGCGATTTGCTGCGAGCCTGCCCGCCGCGAACTTTCGGGCGTCATGCCAGTGCTGGAGTCCCGGTAAAGGCCCGACCCAAGCTTACTACTGATCAAACTTGGCGTACTTCTTGCGGAAGCGGTCAATACGACCAGCGGTATCAAGAAAACGCTGCTTGCCGGTGAAGAAAGGGTGGCAAGCGGAGCAAACTTCCACGCTAACCTGTTCGCCCTTGGTGGAGAGCACGTGCTCTTCATTGCCGCAGGCGCAGGTGATGGTGGCGTTGAACACTTTGGGATGGATATCATTTTTCATGGCAGCTACCTCGTGAACGCGGCATAATCCAGATTTTTCAGCAATTCGGACGCCCGCGCGTTTTACCCTTGGCGCGGCGCAGTACCGCACAAGGGCAAGCTATATAGCCCTCTTTTACGGCTTTGGCAAGTGCGCCGGACGGGGTTAAGTATAAATTGACTTTCCGCCATCTCATCGGGGGCCAGTTGCACCCCCTTTGCCGTGCCCGGTGCGCAGCAATCGCGGGGCAGTCTTGTGGTTGACGCGGCAAGCAGATATAAGACCCCCATGCCAAAAACACCCAGACAACGCGCCGACCAGCTTGTATTTGAGCAGGGCCTTGCGGAAAGCCGCGAACAGGCCCGCCGCCTTATCATGGCGGGCAAGATCATCCTTGAACAGACGGTCCCCGGTGCGCCGCCGCAGGTTGTGCCCAAGCCGGGGCATCCTTTTGCCGCCGACACGGTCTTTGCCCTGCTGGAGCCGGAACGCTACGTGAGCCGTGGCGCTTACAAGCTTTTGACCATCCTTGAACATTTCAAGCTGGATGTGACCGACTTTGTGTGCCTGGACGCGGGTGCTTCCACCGGTGGTTTTACGGACTGCCTGCTGCAAAGGGGGGCCAAACGCGTCTATGCCGTGGATGTGGGCAAAAATCAGTTGCACGAACGCCTGCGCGCCGACGAAAGGGTGATAAACCTTGAAGGCGTCAACCTGCGCCATGCGGAGCAGAGCCTTATCCCCGAGATGGTTGATCTGGTGGTCGCGGACGTTTCCTTTATTTCGCTCACCCTCGTGCTGCCCTCATGCATGCCCTGGCTCAAACCCGGCGGCATGCTCGCCACGCTCATCAAACCGCAATTTGAGCTTGGCCCTGGCGAAACCGTCAAGGGAGTGGTGCGCGATGAGGCCGCACGCCAGCGCGCGGTGGATAAAATCCTGCTCTTCACCCAGGCCAATTTGGCTCTTGCCTGTCAGGGAGTGCTGCCCGCCGCCATCAAGGGTCCCAAGGGCAATCAGGAATACATGGCTCTGTTTACGCGGCAGGGTCAGGCAAACGCATAAAGCCGCCTATTCTTCACTGTCAGATTCTTTTGTATCCGCCGTGCCTGCATCCCCGGCGCTATCCGGGGTAAGCGCGGCATCTGCCTTTTTTTCCGCAGGCGTAAACAGCCGCCCGCGCTGCACCGCCTTGTTGCCAAAGCGGCTGCGCAGATCGTCCAGCGCGGCATCAAGTTTTTGCCTTCTGGCCTCGACCTGCGGATCCAGACCCTGAGTTGCTGGCTTGACCGCGCCCGGCAAGACCAATTGCGCCACAGGTGCGTCAAAACCTGAAACCCCAAGGCCGATAAGCCGTACAGGCTGCGGCAGGGGCAGCTCGCGCAGCAAGGCGCAGCCCACCTCAAAAATGGTTTCCGTGGCGTTTATGCCCTCCGGCAGGGTGCGCGAACGGGTAACCTGCCTGAAATCCGTATACTTGACCTTGAGCGTCACCGTGCGGCCCCTGTAGCCATGCCGCCGCAACGAGGCCCCCACGCGCTCTGCATGGGCCAGCAGCATGCGCTGCAAAAAATCCCGGTCGCGCGTGTCCTCGGTAAAGGTGCATTCCGCACTTTCGCTTTTTGCGGCGCGCTCGGTTTCTATGCCGCGCGGGTCGCGCCCGTGCACGCGCTCGTACAACACGCCGCCCCACTTGCCGTATTTGCGCAGCATGAAGTCCAGACTGTAGCGGCGCAACTGCCCCACAGTTCTCACACCCAGACCTTGCAGGCTCTCAACCATGCGCTTGCCCACGCCGGGAATCTTGCCCACGGGCAAAGTCGCCAGAAAATCATCCACTTCTTCGGGCCGCAATATGAACATGCCATCGGGCTTGTTGATGTCTGAACATATTTTGGCAAGAAATTTCACCGGCGCGGCCCCGGCGGAGCAGGTGAGCCCGCCCGTAGCCTCGCGCACACGCCCCTTGATGCGCAGAAGCAGTTCTTCCAACGAGCCGAACAGACGTTCAAGGCCTGTGGCATCCACATAAGCCTCATCCACGCTGGCCTGCTCCACAAGGGGCGAAAACTCGCCAAGGGCCGCCATGACCGCCCGCGAAAGCTCGGCATAGCGCGAGTGGCGGCCACGCACCACAATGCCCTGCGGGCAGAGCCTGCGGGCCGTTGCCATGGGCATGGCGGAATGCACCCCAAAAACGCGCGCCTCGTAAGAACAGGTGGAAACCACCCCCCTCTGCTCGCCGCCCACAATAACGGGCTTGCCGCGCAGGGACGGGTCGTCCATCTGCTCTACCGATGCAAAAAAGGCATCCATGTCTATGTGGATGATCATGACAACAATCCGGGCGCTGGTTTCACTATAGCGTATGGGGTTAATTTGATTCGATGCTTATGATTTTTCTTTGCTGTTCACGTTAACGGGCAACAAGTTTCGCGTAATTCATACTTCTCAATAAGCTACATTTAAAAAGATGGATTTTGTCCTCTGGCAAGGAAAAGGCCCGTTTCAGGACAGGGATAGTACATGCTGGTGCAGCCCTGGACTGAAACGGGCCTTTGACGCAGTCAGGGGGAAAAAGACTCTTTTTAAACAAAGACTAGTCGAGGTTTTGGCGAACGCGTTCAAGCTCCGTCTGCACATACGCTTCCGGCGCTCCCGCCGAACGCAGCAAGTACTCCGCCATGGCCAATGCAACTTCACGCTCGCCGCTGAACACAGCATCCACGCCTTTCTCGCGCAGGGAGCGGGCCTCGCTCACAAAAGCTGTGTGCGCCAGAATGCGCGCATGCGGATTCACCGCGCGCGCTATGGGCGTCACTTCGCCAGCAGGGATACTGGGGGTTGTCAGCAGCAGTGCCTCGGCCTTTTCCAGGCCAGCTTCGCGCAGCACTTCGGCCTGCATGGCATCGCCGTGCACCACGGGTACCCCTTCGCTGCGCAAAAGCCGCACAGTGTCGATATTCATTTCCACAACCACGGGCAGCATGCGGCTGTCCTGCAAAATGCGGCAGCAACTGCGGCCAACGGGGCCGTAGCCCACCACAACCACCCGCCCGCGGGTGCCTTCGTCCGGCACGATCAGACAGGCCGAAGGTTCGGCAACGTTGCCGCGCTTGCGCTTCTCCCACCACAGCCCCAGATCCTTGGCCTTGCGGTACAGCATGGGGTTGAACGTGATGGAAATGATGGCCGCAGGAATGAGCGCATTGTTCACCCTCTGGTCAAAAACCCCAAGGCTGATGCCAAGACCCGCAAGAATAAAAGTAAATTCACCCACCTGTGACAGGGAGGCGGCCACGGGCAGCCCCAGCTTGAGAGGCTTGCGGAACAAACTTGTCATCAGCAGCGCCCCAAGGGGCTTCACAATCATGATGACAAAGAGGGTCGCCAGCATGAGGGGCCAGTCCTGCGCCAGCGAGGCGGGATCAAAGAGCATGCCCACAGACACAAAAAACAGCACGGCAAAGGCATCGCGCAGGGGCAGGGCTTCGGCGGCGGCACGGGCGCTGAACTCGGACTGTCCCACAACCATGCCAGCCAAAAAAGCGCCAAGCGCCATGGACGCCCCAAAAAACTCCGCCGCCGCCACGGCAATGCCAAGGGCCAGAGCCAGCACCGCAAGGGTAAACAGATCGCGGGTTCCCGTGCGGGCCACGTAGCCCAGAAACAACGGGATAAGCTTTTGCCCGGCCACAAGCGTAAACACGGAGAGCGCCGCCAGTTTGAGCAGGGTCATGCCCAGGGCGCTCCAGAATTCGCCGCCCGGAGAAAGAACCGAAGGCAGGAGCACAAGCAGCAGGATGGTAAAGATATCTTCCACCACCAGCCAGCCCAGGGCCACATGCCCGGTGGTATTGTGCAGGTCATGGTTATCGGCAAGTACACGGGTAAGCACCACGGTGCTGGCAACAGAAATAGCCATGCCATAGACCGCGCCGGACAACAGATCAAAGCCGAAAAAATGCAACAGCCCCATGCTTGCCAGCGTTGCCAGCGATATCTGCGCCGCTGCGCCGCCAGTGGCAATGGCCCCCACGGCCAGCAGATCCTTGAGGTGAAAATGCAGGCCCACGCCAAACATCAGCAGGATAACGCCGATCTCCGCGCACTGGGCCGCCGTGGACGCATCGGCCACAAAGCCGGGGGAGTGCGGGCCTACGATGATGCCTGCGAGCAGATAGCCCACAAGCGGGGAAAGGCGCAGTTTCTGCGTGATAAAACCAAGAACCAGGGCGGCGGAAAGCCCCCCGGCAAGCGTAAGAATAAGATCTACGTCATGGGGCATGGATTGTGCTCCTTTGAGGCCATGAAAAGGCAGGCCGCAAACAGCTGAATGCCCGCTCTAGAGCAGTTAACTCATTCCATTCGTTAACAGCTCCGCAAGGATTTTCCTGAAAAATCCTTGCCACGAAATGCTCTAGTCGTCGGACTTCAGCCATTGCAGCCACAGGTTGCGTCGGCGGGGGCCGTCGCCCTCGCACAGGTAAACAGATTGCCAGGTGCCAAGGCACAGTTCGCCCTTCTCCACAATCAGCAGAAGGGATGGCCCATGCAGGGTGGTTTTTATGTGGGCATCACTGTTGCCCTCAGCGTGGCGGTAATCGCCATGCTCCGGGGCAAGGCGGCTGAAAAAGGCCAGCATGTCGCGCCGCACGTCAGGGTCTGCGCCTTCGTTGACAGTGAGGCCGCAGGTGGTGTGCGGGCAAAACAGAGCCAGAGCGCCGCTCTGCCAGCGGCCATCTGCGGCCTTGCGACGCACCAGCGAGCGTAGCTCCGCCGTGATGTCGACCATCTCGCAACGGCTGCGGGTGCTTATTTCAAGAGTTTCCACGGCTGCCTCAACTTGTGAATTCCAGCAGGTCGGAGCGGGCTATGCGGTCCAGCTCTTCACGCTGGTTTTCCGGCGTTTCGGTAAAGAGAAAACCAAACAGCCCGTAGCGCGTGAAATCGCTTTTGCGCACATGCAGCACACGGGCAAAGCCCCGGCTCAATGCCTCGTAATCAAAGTTGCGCACGGGCGGGCAGTTTTCCGGCTTGTTCAGCACAATGAGGGTGTAGAGCTTGCCTTCGCGCCCTGCCAGAGCCTTGTCCCAATCGGGCCGCCGCCCTTCCAGAAAGCAGCCGTAGGTGTGGAAGCCCCAGGAAAACAGGGTGACGTCCGTGCAGCACCAGCCCGCAAAACGCAGGGCATTGAATTCTATGGGCCGTATACGTCCCTGGGCATCACGCCGCAGCTCCACATGGGTGGGAAAATTCCGCAGACCCAGCAAGGAGTTAACCTTGTTGAACCATGCCTCGAACTCCGCAAGGTGTGAGCGTACCACAGAAGCGCCCGTGTAGTACAGGCGGTCGCTCACGTCCGAAGCGGAAGCAAATTCGTGCCGCAGGATGTTGCAGATCACGGCCTGCCCCTGTGCGTCAAAGTACACATCCACGGCGTATTCATCGCCGTCAATGTATTCCTCGATGAGCCAGTCCTCGCTGTCCACCACGCTGTCTGGATACTGCTCGCGCCAGTGCGTTGCTTCCTGCTCAATGGCGGCAAGGGCGGCCTGCCAGTCTTCGCGGGTGCGCACAATGCGCACGCCCAGGCTGAAAAAGCCCACAGAAGGCTTGACCACGCAGGGCAGGCGCAGTTCTTCAAAAGGCAGGTGGCGCAGGGCATCAAGGCTGAGTCTGCGATAGAAATAATCATCGTAGAGGGGGCGCAGCAACTCGCGGGTCCTGGCCTTGTTCTTGAGCTTTTCAATGCCGCTGACAAGCTCGGCATTGTCCACATGGTCGCAAACCCAGGCCAGGGAATTTTCCGAGCAGGTATAAATGCGCGGGGGCGCGCAGTCCGGGCAGGGCTTCCGGCACTGGGCCGCAAATTCCGCTTCCGGCATGAGGTTCAGGGGCGCTGCGCCAGAAAGCGCGCGGGCGCGGGACAAGTCCCGCGCCACAGCATTGTCGAGCACCGGTTCCCGCCGGGCTGCCGCGTAGTCGAGCAGCTCTGGCGAGACATATGGTTCATCAAAAATTATCATGCTCCTCCCAACACGCGGAAGTACACCGCGGGTTCCTTGAGCAGGCCAGCGTCCATGGTGCGCTGGAGTGCGTCGCTCATGGCGCGGGCCGTGGTTTCGTGGGTCATGAAGACCAGCGGCACGCCGTTGCCTTCATCGCTCTTCTGGATAACCTGAGCCATGCTGATGCCCTCGGCGGCCATGCAGCCCGAAAGATCGCGCAGCACGCCGGGGGTGTCCTGCACCATGACGCGCACGTAGTAGCACGAGCGCCATTCTTCCGGCGGCACGATGGAGGCCTTGGGCAGTTCCTTGCCCACAAAGCCGGTGTTGTTGGGGCGTTCATCGCGGGCAACGGCCAGCAGATCGCCCAGCACGGCCCCGGCTGTGGGCAGATCGCCCGCGCCGCGCCCGTGGAAAAACAGCGGGCCGGAAGCGTTGGCGTCCACCCGAACGGCGTTGTACACGCCGCCCACGCGGGCCAGCAAAAATTTGTGGTACACAAGGGCGGGGAACACCCCGGCCTCAAGCCGGATGTTGCCTTCACCCTCAGAGCCCTCGGCGCCGGGCACCTCGCGCACCTGACCAATGAGCTTGATACGGTAGCCAAATTCGCGCGCAAGGCGGATATCCATGCCAGAAAGCCCGCGAATGCCGCGCACCGAAAGGGCCGTGTAGGGATAGTGCACCCCGTAGGCCAGACGGATAAGCAGAATAAGCTTGTGGGCGGCATCGTGACCATCAATGTCCAGCGTGGGATCGGCCTCGGCATAGCCCAGCTGCTGGGCCTGCTTGAGCGCAACGTCAAAATCCATGCCGTTGCTGGTCATTTCAGACAAAATATAGTTGCTGGTGCCGTTGAGAATGCCCATGAGCGATTCAATCCGGTTGCCCGTGAGGCTTTCCTTCAGCGTTTCCACAATGGGGATGGCCCCGGCCACGCTGGCTTCGTAGCGCAGAATGCGCTTTTTGCGGTCAGCCTTCTGGAACAGGGCCAGACCTTCCTCAGCCAGCAGGGCCTTGTTGGCGGTGACGATGTGTTTGCCCTGATCAAGGGCGCGGTCGATGATGGTGCGGGCATTGTCGATGCCGCCGATCAGTTCCACCAGCACGTCAATTTCAGGATCATCGGTAAGCGCGCGGTAATCGGTGGTAAGCTCGGTTCCGGCTGGCAACTGGGCGCTGCGGGCCTTGGTGGCGTTGCGCACAAGCACCTTTTTGAGCACGATATCGCGCCCGCAACGGCGGCGAATGAGATCGGCGTTTTCGTCAAGCAGACGCACAAGGCCGCCGCCCACGGTGCCGAATCCGGCAAGGCCCACTACCAGGGGTTTATCGCTGTTCTTTGTCATGTCGCCTCCGAATCTGCTGCCTAACCCCGGTCTGTCCGCCGCGGGCCTGCGCGGTTGTTGGCCATGTGCGGCCTTATGGTTGCTGCGGCGGGGCCGGAAAACCTCCCGACCCCGCCGATTTCAGTAATTCTGACCTCGCTTCTTACCGTCCGAAAAAACGGCTTTTGAAAGCGAGTTTTTGTTCCCTGGCAAGAAAACGACCCGTTTCAGGCCAGGGATGGTACATGCTGGTGCAGACCTGGACTGAAACGGGCCGTTGACGCTGTCCAGGGGGCAAAAGATACTTTCAAAACCTGTTTTGCCATCCTGCGAATTTTTGCCTTCCGGCAAGGAAGGCGGGCTTTTTATGCAGGGGGTGTACTCTGATGGTACTCGACCGGAATAAAAAGACCGCCTGACGCCGCCGGAAGCAAAAAGGCGCGGAGGGCGAAACAGGTTTAGTCGGAGACGCCCGACAACAACCGCCGCATACTGCTAATAGCCTGCCGCGTGCGTTGATCGTTTTCAATCAGGGCAAAACGCACGTATTCGTCGCCGTAGGAGCCGAAGCCCAGACCAGGCGAAACGGCCACGTGGGCCTCCTGCAACAGCAGCTTGGAAAATTCCACGGAGCCCATCTTGCGGAAGGGTTCGGGAATGTGCGCCCACACAAACATGGTCGCCTTGGGCGAAGGCGTTTCCCAGCCGATGCGGTTCAGGCCTTCGATGAGGCGGTCACGCCGTTCCTGATACACGTCGCGGATCTGGTGCACACAGTCTTCGGGGCCGTTGAGGGCCACGGTGGAGGCAATCTGGATGGGCTGGAACATGCCGTAATCCAGATAGCTCTTGATGCGCGCCAGGGCATGGATAAGATCCTTGTTGCCCACGGCAAAACCCACGCGCCAGCCGGGCATGGAATAGCTCTTGGACAGGGAGTAGAATTCCACGCCCACATCCTTGGCGCCCTTGGCCTGCAAAAAGCTGGGGGCCTTGTAGCCGTCAAAAACCAGATCGGCGTAAGCCAGATCATGCACGACCCAGATGTGGTTTTCCTTGGCGAAGTCCACAATCTTCTGGAAGAATTCCAGATCCGTCACTTCGGTGGTGGGGTTGTGCGGATAGCAGATGAAAAGCACCTTGGGCTTGGGCCAGGCCTGACGCATGGCGGCCTCAAGGTCTTCAAAAAAGTTGCGGCCAGGGCCGATGGGCACGCTGCGCACGTCCGCGCCTGCAATGATGGGCGCGTACTTGTGGATGGGGTAAGTCGGGTCGGGTGCGAGCACCACATCGCCGGGCTCAAGAATAGCCAGCGAAAGGTGGGCCAGGCCTTCCTTGGAACCCAGGGTCACGATGGCTTCGCTGTCAGGGTCGAGCTGCACGCCGTAGTGGCGGGCATAGCGATCACAGATGGCTTTGCGCAGGTTCGGAATACCGCGCGAAAGCGAGTAGCGGTGGTTCACCGGCTTCTGTGCTGCCTCAACAAGCTTTTCGACGATGGGTGCGGGCGTTGCGATGTCCGGATTGCCCATGCTGAAGTCCACGATGTCGATATTCTGCCGACGCAGCCGCATTTTGAGGTCTCCCACCACCGCAAAAACATAGGGGGGGAGGCGGCGAATCCGCGAAAACTCTTCCATGTCTGATAGCTCCTAAGTTGATCGACATGCAGTCTGTCCCATGCGCTCGCAACAGGTCACGCCCGCACCATGCAGGCATGGACTCCACCCTGCCGCGCAGCCCCACAGGAAGCCAGTGCGTTTACCGGGCGCTCACATCGCGCCGGAAACGATTTTGTCAAGCCGCAGCATAGCCAGCCGCGCGCCTGTTTGTAAAGCATTGCGGGCCGCAGAACCTCTTGATGGGGCATGTTTTTTATATGGTTTACGGCGGAATGCCGCCAACTGCGCTTTGCCTTCAGCGCATAGTTGTGTATCCTTGATAAATATCTCGAATCCTGCGGAGGCAAACCATGGAAGATCATATTCGCTTTGACAGGCAAAATCTTGCGCTGCACCTGCTTGACCAGCGCTTGCTGCCAGAGCAGGAAACTGAAGTGATCTGCCGTAATACAGACGACATTGTATCGGCGTTACAAACCATGGTTGTGCGCGGGGCTCCGGCCATTGGCGTCACTGCGGCCTGGGGCTGCGCCCTTGCGCTGAACGAAACCAGCGGCCCCGGCTGGGCCACCCAGCTTGAAGAACTGCTCGACCGCATTGCCAATGCCCGCCCCACCGCCGTAAACTTGCGCTGGGCCGTTGAACGCATGCGCAGATGCTGGTGGAAGGTCATGAACAGCGGACGCGGCGACCGCGCCCCCCTGCTCGCGGCCTTTCTTGACGAGGCCGCCAGAATGCAGGCCGAAGATGTGGAAGCATGCAAGACTCTGGGCCGTTTTGGCGCGGATTGCCTGAAAGACGGCGACACCGTGCTCACCCACTGCAATGCTGGCGCCCTGGCCACTGCGGGCTATGGCACGGCGCTTGGGGTTATCCGCGGTGCTGTGGAGCAGGGCAAACGCATCAAGGTTATTGCCGATGAAACACGGCCCTTCCTCCAGGGCGCGCGCCTCACGGCCTGGGAACTGCACAAGGACAATATCCCCGTTACCGTTGCCTGCGACAATGCCTGCGCGCTGCTCATGAGCAAGGGGCTCGTGCAGTCTGTGGTGGTGGGGGCCGACCGCATTGCCGCCAACGGCGACGCGGCCAACAAGATCGGCACCTATGGCGTTGCCCTGCTGGCAAAGCACTTCAATATTCCCTTCTACGTGGCTGCCCCGCTCTCCACAATTGACCCCACAACATCCGACGGCAGCGGCATTCCCATTGAACAGCGCCCGGAACGCGAGGTCACCCATGTGGGTGATACGCGCCTGACACCCGCAGATGTGCCCGTGTACAATTTTGCCTTTGACGTAACCCCCGCAGAGCTTATCACTGGCATCATCACCGAAAAAGGCGTGTTGCAGCCGCCCTACGGCCTTGCCATCTGGGCAGCCCTCAACGAGGCCAGCGCCGCGCCCGAAGCAGAAGACGCCGGGATTAAGGAGCGCTAGGGGTTCAGCATGAAAGAGCTTGTTCTTGTCATAGGCCCGATGCTGCCGGATGCGGCGCGCGCGCTGTGCACGGCCCCGGGCTACAGCCCCAACGGCAAGGCCGAAACAGAGTCGGGTCAGGCCCTGCCCCAACGGCTTGTTGCGCACTGGGACGGATGGGAAGCGCCCAGTGGCGAAATTTCGCTGTCTGCGCGCCTGCGCGATGAACTGACGACCATCCGTGCCGAGCATATGGCCTGGGCGCACGATTTGGGACGCATGCGCGTTGGCGGGCGCGAGGTGCAGCAGCATCTGCGTTGCGGCGAAAAACTCTCCATGTGGTGGTGTTCGCTGCTGTACGAGCGCCATCCCAAGATGACGCCCGGGCTCTACACTGTTTACAAGCTGCGCACCCTTGAGCGCCTCATGGACGAGGGCGGATTTGCCTCCCTGCGCGTTTTTGGCGGGGATGAAGACCTGCGCGGCGCGCTTGCGCGCATGTGCAAATCTGGCCACAGGCTGTTTGCAGAATGCAGCGAAGCTCCGGTTCCGCTTGAGCCAGCCCGCAGTCTGCTGCGCAAGGTTTATGACGCAACGCCTCCCCCCTTGCGCGCGCTGGCCCGCTACGCCCACTGGTGGTGGACTGTACGCCGCCACCTGCCGCCTTTTTCAGCCAAAAACCCGCTGCCGCCCGCTCAGGGGCAGGCTGCCACCATCGCCACCTACTTTCCCAATGTGGACATGAAGGCTGCGGAAAATGGCCGCTATCGTTCCCGCTACTGGGAGAGCCTGCACGATGCGCTGAACGCCACCGCCGATGCGGAGGCGCAAGAACATGGGAACGCCGGGGAGCATGCCCAGACCGCCGGGCACTTTGTGCGCTGGCTTTTCATCCGCTTTCCTGCGCCCCAGCTCAGTCTGGCCCAGTGTATTGCCCTGCGCGACCGCTTTCGCCGTGAAGGCAGGGACGGCGCGAGCTTCCATTATCTTGAAGAATTTCTGACCACAGGCGACCTCATAGCCGCCCTGTTCCGCTACGCGCGCCTGTGCCTTGCCAGCCTGCGGCTGGAAAAAGAAGCCCGCGCGGCCTTTCATTTTACAGGCTCGCAGCTTGATTTCTGGACCTACCTCGGCCCCTACTGGGCGGAATCGTTCCGGGGCTGGCGCTGCCTTGAACGCTGCCTGCAACACCGGGCATTCAAGCGGTATGCCGCCATGGCAGGCCCGCAGCGCTGGACGCTCTTCCCGCTGGAGAACTGCCCGTGGGAACGCATGCTCACGCAGACCATGCACGAGGCGGACAACGGCCCCGTCATCGGCGCGCAGCATTCCACCATTCGGCCCACAGACTTTCGTTATTTTGACGACCCGCGCACCTTTACGGGAGAACTGGCCGCTTTCCAGCCCGACATGGTGCGGGGCAACGGGCAATCCGCGTGCTCGCAGTGGCGCGAGGCAGGCGTGCCCGCCGAGCGGCTGGGCGAAGTGGAAGCTCTGCGTTACCTCTATCTGGCCGACAAAGATGCGCAAAAGGCCAGCGTTGCTGCGGGCCATGATTCCACGCCTGCTCCCCGGCGTCTGCTGGCTGTAACCAGCTTTTTTGCTGACGAAACCGAGGCCCATCTGGCTCTGCTTGCCCGTTCGCTGCATGCAGGCCTGCTTGACGGCTGGGAAATCCGCGTAAAGCCGCACCCCTACCTGCCCGTTCAGGAAAGACTGAACGCCTTGCTGGGTCGCCGTGCGCAGGACGTGCAAGTTGTGGATGGCCCCATTGCCGACCAGCTTGCTCCCGGCGTGGTGGTCTGGGCCTCCAACTCCACCACTGTGGCGCTTGAAGCCGCCATCAAGGGGCTGCCCGTCGTGGCCATGCTGCCCACAGACGACTTTGACCTCTGCCCCCTGCAAGATGTAGCCAGCCTGCCGCGCACCGGCAGCGTGGACGATGTGGCCAGTGCGCTGCAAACTGCGGCGCCTCTGCACCTTCCACCTGAATATCTTGACCTGAACGTCTATCTTCCCAGATGGAAAACACTGCTGCACCTGAGAGGAAAACCATGAGTACGCATGACAGAGTGGCCGCCCTGGTGCGCCACTATTATTGGGACAGAGATCTCAATTGCGCCCGCACGACCCTGCGTTGTCTGGAAAACACACTCCAGGAACCGCTGCACCCGCAGATTTACACTGCCACCGTAGGTTGCCACGGAGCTGGCGGCACAGGCGGACAGTGCGGGCTTGTGGAGGGCGGCTTGCTGCTTATCGGCCTGCGCGGCGCGGAGCTGGGCAAGGAAGAATCCGAAATCGTTGATCTGTGCGCACAGTTTGCAGCCCAGTTTATTGACCGTTTCGGCAGCCTCTCCTGTAAGGATTTGCGGCCCGGCGGCATCCACCCCAATGACCCGCCACATCTGTGCGAATCCGTTTCAGTAGACGCCATATGTTTTTTGCATGACTTTCTTGACGAAATGACACATTCCGCCGAGCCCAACCGCAGAAAACATGGATTTAGCGCCGACACGGCAGAATAGGCTTCCGTTTTCCCCCTTTGACAATAATGTCCGGAGCGAATAGGTTCCGCGCGGATGGCCCGTTGCGGCCATACTCTTTTTATGTGTCTGCCCTCTGGCAGGCGGTCACCCTCAACCCTATGGAAGGAGCTTCCTACATGCCGTCCGACAGTTGCCACAGTTCCCCTTCGGAACCTGACAGTTTACGTCGCACCACTCTTTCCACGCCATTCCGTTCCCGTAGCTGAAAATCTTCCTGCGGGTAACGCGTTGCGCGTGCTCCCAGGAGGATTTTATGGTTCTGCGCTCTTTTTTGCCGCACGGCCTTGTTGTGCCGTTTGCCCGTTTTTTTGGCCGCAAAGGCCCCGCCGCACATACCGTCAGTACTGAACTGGTCCGTCAGGCTACAACCCGCCTGCTTGATGCCGCGCGCGTTGAGCCGGACGAAGCATTGCAGACGTTTAACTCCTCACCCGATGGCCTTTCCCGCCATCAGGTGCATGAGATGCGCCATCAGTACGGTGCCAATATCCTTGCCGCCAAGGGCAGGGACAGCCTGCCCAAACGCCTGTTCACCTCGTTTATCAATCCCTTCAGCGTTGTGCTCCTGCTGCTGGCCTGCATTTCTTTCTTTACCGACTATCTGCTTGTAACCGCCGGAGAAAAAGACCTCACCGCCGTTATTATCGTGATGGTCATGGTCTGCATCAGCGGCGTGCTCCATTTCGTGCAGGAGGCCCGCTCCGGCAATGCCGTGGCCCGTCTTGAATCGCTGGTCAAAACCACCATTGAAGTGGTGCGCGAGGGCGAAGGCAAGGAACTGCCCATCAATTCGCTGGTGGTGGGCGATGTGGTGCGCCTGGCCGCAGGCGACATGATCCCCGCCGACATGCGGATCCTGCGGGCAAAGGATCTTTTTGTCAGTCAGTCTTCCCTCACTGGCGAGAGCGAACCGGTGGAAAAGTTCCCCCATGCCCTGCCCGCCGACACTGCCGCCGCCTCGCCCCTTGATTGCGACAATCTGGCCTTCATGGGCAGCAACGTTGTCAGCGGCGCGGCCTACGGCCTTGTGCTGGCTGTGGGCGGAGCGTCGCTTTTCGGCTCTCTGGCGCGCCAGATTGCTGCAACCACTACACCCACCAGCTTTGACAAAGGCGTGAACTCCGTTTCCTGGCTGCTTTTGCGGTTCATGATCTGCATGGCCCCGGTGGTGCTTTTTATCAACGGCTTCACCAAGGGCGACTGGGTGGAAGCCGCATTGTTTGCCCTTTCCGTCGCCGTGGGTCTTACGCCCGAGATGCTGCCCACCGTGGTATCCGCCAATCTGGTGCGCGGGGCCGTGTTTATGGCCCGCAAAAAGGTTATTGCCCGCCGCCTCAACGCCATCCAGAACCTTGGGGCCATGGATGTGCTGTGTACCGACAAGACGGGTACCCTCACGCAAGACAGGATTGTGCTTGAGTATTCGCTCGACATTCATGGCACGGAAGACGCCCGAGTGCTGCGCCACGCCTTTTTGAACAGCTGGTTCCAGACCGGCCTCAAAAACCTGCTGGACGCCGCCATCGTCAACCACGCCGATGAACTGAGCATGCAGCCCCTACGCAAGGAATACAGCCTTGTGGACGAAATGCCCTTTGATTTCAGCCGCCGCCGTATGAGCGTTGTGGTGGCCGACACCACGGGCAAAACCCAGATCATCACCAAGGGCGCGCTAGAAGAAATGCTCACCGTATGCGCCTATGCCGAATATCACGGGCAGGTCGAACCGCTCACGTCTGAACTCCAGGCGGAAATACTGGAGCGCGTGCGCCGTTACAACAACGACGGCATGCGCGTGGTGGGCGTGGCGCACAAAACCATGTCCGCACCGGGCGGCGTTTTCTCTGTGGCGGACGAAAAAGATATGGTGTTGCTGGGCTATCTGGCCTTTCTTGATCCGCCCAAGGATTCCGCATCAAAGGCTCTGGCCGCGCTCAACGAACACGGCGTGCGCGTAAAAGTGCTGACAGGCGACAACGATGCCGTTACCCGTAGCGTATGCCGTCAGGTGGGGCTGCCGGGGAAAAACATCCTGCTGGGCGCAGAAATTGAAGAGATGGACGACGAGGCCCTGAAAATCGCCGTTGAACAGGCCGACATTTTCGCCAAGCTCAGCCCTCGCCAGAAGGCCCGCATTGTGACCTGCCTGCGCGGCAACGGCCATGTGGTGGGCTTTATGGGCGACGGCATCAACGATGCCCCTGCCATGAAGAATGCCGATGTGGGTATTTCCGTAGATTCCGCCGTGGACGTGGCGCGGGAATCCGCAGGCGTCATCCTGCTGGAAAAAGACCTCACCGTACTTGAGGCCGGGGTGATGGAAGGCCGCCGCACCTATGCAAATATAATCAAATACATCAAGATTACGGTCAGTTCCAACTTCGGCAACATGTTCTCCGTGCTGGCGGCCAGCGTGTTTCTGCCGTTCTTGCCCATGACGCCCCTGCAGATTCTGGTGCTCAACCTGCTCTACGATGTCTCCTGCACGGCCATGCCCTGGGACAATGTGGACGAGGACTTTTTGCGCAAGCCCCGCAACTGGGACACGGACAGCATCCGCAGGTTTATGTTCTGGCTCGGGCCTACCAGCTCGGTCTTTGACCTCACAACCTACGCCCTGCTGTTCTGGGTGATCTGCCCTGCCGTGGTGCCCATGCCCGCAGGCGGCTGGCAAGCCATGAGCAGTACCGATCAGGCGAGCTTTGCCGCCCTGTTTCAGGCGGGCTGGTTTGTGGAATCGCTGTGGACGCAGACCATGGTCATTCACATGCTGCGCACCCCGGGCATTCCCCTGCTGCACAGCCGCGCCGCATGGCAGGTGACCCTGCTCACGGGCCTTGGCGTTGCTGTGGGCACAGCCATTCCCTTCACCGCTCTGGGTCAGGGGCTGGACATGGGCGCGTTGCCCGCCAGCTACTTTCCCTGGCTGGCTGCGGTGCTTGCGGGTTATCTGACCCTGGCCACGCTGGTAAAGGGAGCCTTTATGCGCCGCTACAACACATGGTTATAACAAGAACTGCGGTCAGGAGGCTGGTTTCCAACCTCCTGGCCGCAGCACGAAAAGAAGCCGGAACTATCTGATTTTTGCATTGTCCTTTGCTCTCAGGCAAAGCTTTCTGATGCAGCCAGCGGGCAAAAGAGCTGTTTAGCGTTTGCTGTCAAAAAAATCCTTCTGATCCCCCACTCCATACAAAAACCCACCGCGGTGGTCGGCGGTGTCGCCAGCATACACGGCTTCAGCCCTGGCTCCCCCTGCGGTGATGGTGTAGCCCACGGCAAGGGTGGACACATAGGGCGGCATGACTTCATCCACCTTGCCGTAATAGTAGCGGCAAGGCGTTGCCGAGCGCCACATGAAGGCCTGATTGTCGCGCAATCTGCGAAAAAAGGTATCCATACCCGCCGAGGATTGCGCCATAACTTCCTCTTGCACCAGGTCGGCAATCTTGGCGGGTATCTGCGGTTGCAACTCTTCCCAACCGATCTTGTTCTCGTAAAAATCACGGCAAACAGCCTGATACTCTGGCTTGATGATGGTCTGGGGCAGGCCGGGCATGTCGTAATAGTAGGCGTAGGAATAGGTAAACAGAATAACGCTGCCCGCGAGCCACGTGGCGTCAAGCGATGAGGGATTGTTTATCCAGCGGGTCAGCAGCAGGTACAGATCGGCTGGCGTAGCCGCCGCCTTGACGGGCATGTTCAGGGATTCGAGCCGATGGCGGAACTGCTGGGTGCTCCAGCTGCCCTGCGACCAGCCACTAAGATAGAGGCCATCCTCTTCAATACCCAGATCAGCAAGCACCGCTCGGGCGGCAAAAAGCATATCCATGCAGGCCTGCACTGTTGACTCGCGCACCATGTAGCTGTCCGGCTCTGTGGAATCACCCTTGCCGATGTAGTCCGCGCCTATCACCACATAGCCGTTCCCCGCCAGCCGCGCGGTCACAATGCGTGTTTCGTCCGATTCCTCAGGGTGGGAAGGCACCGCCGTGCGAGTAAATACCGTGCCGTGCTGGTACGAAACCACAGGCAACTTTTTTGGGGCGGTTTGCGGCACTGCCACAAGGCCGGAAGCCAGCGTGGGCCGATTGCCCTGTTCCGGAATCATGGTTGTATACAGCACCTTGTACAGGCTCACGCCATTGGCGGCTTGCGGGTACTGCATCTTGAAATTGCTGAAGGTCGCCACTTCTGACGTAAGAATTTTGTTCAGCCGTTCAACGCTGTAGTCGCCGATGTGCGTATAGCGCACGCCGGAGGCTACGTCCTTGTAATCTGCCGCACTGGCAGTCACCGCCAGCAGCATGAACAAAAGAGCAATGATCGTAGTCTGCCGCATGGAGCCTCCGGGTTTGCTGGTGTTTTTTCCACACTACTGATGCTCTGTTCTTTTGCAAGCCTCTGTGGGCAGCCCAAAAAGCTGACCCGGAAAAACCATATGAAAAGGGGCCCTGCCATGCGGCAAGGCCCCCCATATTGGTACTTACAGCCGGGCGGCTAATGCCCGGATTTCATACTGCTGATAAGCCCGCGCAGCACCTGGGCCTGCTGGGCCATGTCTGAAACCGCCCCGGCAGAATGCTGCATGGCGGAGCTGGTTTCTAGCGAAATACGGTTCACGTCTTCAATGGAGCGGTTGATCTCCTCGCTGGTCGAAGACTGTTCTTCCGCGGCGGTGGCGATGGATTGCACCTGCTGGGCCGTAGCATCCACCAGATTCACAATTTCATGCAGGGCCTCGCCGGAAGTGCCCGCAAGCGTGGTGGCGGTATCAATCATACCCACTACCTGCTCCACGTTGCCCACGTTTTTGCGGGTGCCGTTCTGGATATCGCGGATGGCGTCGCCCACTTCCTTGGTGGCGGTCATGGTCTTTTCCGCCAGTTTGCGCACCTCATCGGCTACCACGGCAAACCCTCTCCCGGCCTCGCCTGCGCGCGCCGCTTCTATGGCGGCATTGAGCGCCAGCAGGTTGGTTTGGTCTGCAATGTCCGAAATAACACCCAAAATCTGCCCCGTACTCTCGGCCTGCTTGCCGAGCGTGGTCATTTCCGATTTCAACTCCACGGCGCTGGTCTGGATGCGGCTGATATCCTTTATCACGCTGGCCACTACATCCGCGCCGCTTTCAGCCTTGCTCTTGGCGGCCTTGGCGGATTCCGCCGCCTGCCCGGCATTGCGCGCCACTTCAAGCACGGTGGCGTTCATTTCTTCCATGGCCGTGGCTGTCTCGCCCACACGCGCGGTCTGGCTTTCAGCGCCGCGACTGGCCTGTTCCACCTGGGCAGAGAGTTCTTCCGAAGCCGTTGTTACGGCCTCCACAACGCCTTCAAGCTCGGTGGCGGCATGCAGCATGCCATCGGCCTTGGCCTGTTCGGCAGCCATGCGGGCGGCTTCGGCTTCCTTTGTTGCGCTGGCTGCGCGTTCTGATTCTTCCTGCGCCAGAAGGCTTTTTCCGTCTGCTTCGGCTATTTTGTCTTTAAGGCTGCCCACCATGCTGCGCAGGCTGTCTGCCAGATGACCAATCTCATTACGCCGCACAAGGGTCAGGCTGCGGTCAAGCTCGCCCGCCGCCACCGACCGGGCATAGGATTCCAGCTCTTGCAGGGGTTTGACGATGATCTTTTCAAGGGCCAGCAGGGTAATGCCCACAAGCAGCAGGATTGCGGCAAAGCCAGCGCAAACCATGATGTTGCGCTGGCTGTTGGCCGAGGCCTCAATCTCCGCGCGATCCATGGTGATGACAACCTTCCAGTTCCAGCCCGGAACCGGCGCCCACGCCAGCATTTTTTCCATGCCGCCACTGGTGAAAGGTTCCACGCCCGACGGCGTGGCAAGAATCTTGGCAATGCCTGCTTCCTTGGAAACATCCTTGAGTACGCGCTCGCTGTCAGGGTGCCCGACCATGACGCCCGTGGGCGCAACAATAAACGGATAGCCCGTTTTGCCCAGATGGATGTCGTTAATGTAGTTTTCCATCAGGCCGTCAATGGCATAGGCCATGCCCACGCCGCCAATGACCTTGCCGTTCTCGTCCACTATGGCATCGGCAACGCCCACAATGGGCTTGCCCGTGATCGCGCTTTTTGACGGAGTGTCGCTCAGGCCTGGCTTGCCATTGAACGTCTGGCGAATATACTCGCGGTGGGCAAAATTTTTGAGGCTGCCTTCCTTGCCGTGAACACGGTTGATCAGTTGGGTGCCTTCCGTATCAAACAGAAAGAAGGAGTTTACTTCGTCTGCCGAGCGCGACATGGCCGAGAGAAAACCTGCGGCTTCGCCATTATCGTGCCGGTTACGCAAATATTCCTTGAGGGCAGGTTGCAGTACGGCTCCGTGCAGCACCATCTGCTGCTGCTCGCCAAAGTCGCCCAGCGACTTGGCAATGGTGCCAGCCAGAAGGCGCATCTGATCTACGCTTGACGTCAGGCTGGCCTCATAGCTGTAGCGGGCAACCACGACAATCAGGGCTGACTGCACCACAAAAACCACCCCGCCCACAAGAAGCATCATTGCCATTCTGATGCTGCGTACCGACATAAACTAGCCTCCTCACTGCAAAACAGATCATTTCAATTCAGACTGTCCACTGCGATCTTGCTAAAACCTCAAATGGAAGGCATCTGCAATATATGTTCCAATATATCAAGATATTTAATTTTACGATTATCACCTGAAATAACTGATAATTCATTGTTATCTGAATCTTGATTCCTTCACGTCACGTTCACATATGTCTGCATTTATTAACACTGATATTAAAATAATTAACAGTAATACCTGCACGTGCGCCTTGTGGCAGCGACAAAACGAGAATGAAAAAAGCGGCCCCCACGTGAGCAGGAGCCGCTTGCAGTCAGACGTCAAGCTTGATTTTAAAATACTTCAGCAACAAGTTCAGCCTGGCGGGCATACCTGCCGCTGTTTTCCACCATCACTGGCTAGTTTCCGGATTTCATACTGCTGATAAGCCCGCGCAAGACCTGGGCCTGCTGGGCCATGTCGGAAACCGCCCCGGCAGAATGCTGCATGGCGGAGCTGGTTTCGAGCGAGATACGGTTCACGTCTTCAATGGAGCGGTTGATCTCTTCGCTGGTGGAGGATTGTTCTTCCGCAGCTGTGGCGATGGACTGCACCTGCTGGGCCGTGGCGTCCACCAGTTCCACGATTTCGTTCAAGGCTTCGCCCGAGGTGCTCGCAAGCGTGGTGGCGGTGTCAATCATGCCTACAACCTGTTCCACATTGCCCACGTTTTTACGGGTGCCATTCTGGATATCGCGGATGGCGTCGCCCACTTCCTTGGTGGCGGTCATGGTCTTTTCCGCCAGTTTGCGCACCTCATCGGCTACCACGGCAAACCCTCTCCCGGCCTCGCCTGCGCGCGCCGCTTCTATGGCGGCATTGAGCGCCAGCAGGTTGGTTTGGTCTGCAATGTCCGAAATAACACCCAAAATCTGCCCCGTACTCTCGGCCTGCTTGCCGAGCGTGGTCATTTCCGATTTCAACTCCACGGCGCTGGTCTGGATGCGGCTGATATCCTTTATCACGCTGGCCACTACATCCGCGCCGCTTTCAGCCTTGCTCTTGGCGGCCTTGGCGGATTCCGCCGCCTGCCCGGCATTGCGCGCCACTTCAAGCACGGTGGCGTTCATTTCTTCCATGGCCGTGGCTGTCTCGCCCACACGCGCGGTCTGGCTTTCAGCGCCGCGACTGGCCTGTTCCACCTGGGCAGAGAGTTCTTCCGAAGCCGTTGTTACGGCCTCCACAACGCCTTCAAGCTCGGTGGCGGCATGCAGCATGCCATCGGCCTTGGCCTGTTCGGCAGCCATGCGGGCGGCTTCAGCTTCTTTTGTTGCACTGGCGGCGCGTTCCGATTCTTCCTGCGCCAGACGGCTTTTTTCATCAGCCTCGGCGATCTTGGCCTTGAGACTGCCTACCATGCTGCGCAGGCTGTCAGCCAGATGACCAATTTCATTGCGCAGGTTGATCGTCAGGGAGGACTCAAGATTGCCGTCCGCAACGTCTGAAGCAAAAGCCTGCAACTGCCGCAAGGGGCGCACAACCACCTTGTCCAGCGCAAACAGACAAATGCCCACCAGAGACAGAATAGTGATAAAGCCCACCACCAGCATAACGTTACGCTGCTCATGGGCAGGGGCCTCTATTTCATCACGGCTCACTGTCACGCCCACGCGCCAGTTCCAGTTGGGGGCCACATCCCACGCCAGCATGCGTTTCTCGCCGTTACGCATAAATTCCACGCCATTGCCGGAATCAGCCTTGACCATTTCACTGACGCCCGGTTCCCCGGCCATATCCTTGAGAATAAGCTCGCTGTCCACATGGCTGATCACAACGCCCTCGGGCGAAACCACAATGACACGGCCAGTTTTACCTATGGTTATGCCCTTGAGGTTTTTGGTCAGGGTGTCTATGTCGTAGGACATGCCAACACCTCCAACCACTTTTCCTTTGTCGTCAAAAATGGGCGTAGTGACGCTGACTATGAGCTTGCCCGTGGCAATGCTCCTGAGCGGGGCAGAACTGTAACCCGCCTTGCCAGCCAGTGCGGTCTTTATGTACTCGCGCTCCGCCAGATCGTTAACCTTGCCCAGTTTGCCCTGAGCACACAGAATAACCTGCTTGCCCGAGGCATCAAACAGATAGAGCGTATTTATTTCGGGCGCGGCTTGCGACATGGCGGCAAGAAAAACTTCCGCGCCTTTTTTGTCTTCGCCCGTAAGCAGAAATTCACGCAGTCGCGGCGGTTTGGAAACTCCGTTTATGAACATGCTGAGCTGTGTTCCAAAATCGCCCAGGGATTTGCTTACCGTGTCCGCGGTGAGATCCATTTCGTGAGTGCTCGCCTTAAGGTTCGCCTCATCCCCCATGCGCGTTACGACAACAACCAGAGCCGACTGCACCGCCAGTACCACAATGCTGATGACCAGCAACATGGCAGTCCTGATACTGCGTGAAAACATAAAAACATCCTTTGCGTAATAAACCTATCATCTTAGCACATTGATCCTTGGGGATTCATATGCGGCACCTCCCATTTCGGGAGGATGATAATTCCCCAAGAGATCACGCCATGCAGCCCGCAACGCGGCAATTCTTCAAATACCACGCAATCTACGTACCAGAGCAGGGGCGGCATTCCGCACAGCAAAAAAGAAGCGGCAGCGCAACAGATCTGCGCTGCCGCTTCTTTGATTATCGGCTTCTAAAATATAAACTTTACTTTTTTTGTAAAGAAAGTCGTCCAGCCACGGCATCCGCCCCCATGCGGGCAAATTCGGCCACTTCACGCCCCTGACGGGCACTTTCGGGCAGGAGCAGTTCCGGCTTGTTGGCCAGACTCTTGTCTGGCGTGACGCCGTATTCCGGCGGGAAGGAGTCGTTAAAATACATGTCCTGAAAACCAGCGAACTTGAGCGCATGGGCCGTCGCGTCAAGCACGGCATGCTCCTTGTCGCTGATCAGGCCAAGGGCCTTGGCGTTCATGAGGCCAGCAAGGCATTCTCCGCCCTGGGTGCAGGCAATATGGCCGTGACGATTGGCAACAATCATGGCGTCCATGATCTGCTGTTCGGTCACGCGCACCACCTGAAAGGCCCCTTCGCCGCCTTTTTCGATAAATACCTCCGCCAGCTTGCGCACACGCGGGAATGAAACGGGGTTGCCGATCATGGCGGCCTGCGCCACGCTGGGCGTGACGGTTACGGGCTGCCAGTGGCGGGCATCCTTGGGCGCATCGTAATAACGCCACACCGGGTCGGCATGCTCGGACTGGACGCCGAATACGCGGGGCAGCGAGGAGATGATGCCGAGCTCCAGCATTTTCAAAAATCCGCACATGATGGCCGTGACGTTGCCCGCATTGCCGATGGGCACAAAGAGGCACAGATCAGTCATGTCCCAGCCGTACCACTGGGCTGTTTCATACGCGTAGGATTCCTGCCCGAGGATGCGCCAGCTGTTCTTGGAATTGAGCAGGGCCACGCGGTAATTTTCTGCCAGCAGCTCGACCACCTTCATGCAGTCGTCAAACACGCCGGGCAGCTCAAGCACGGTTGCTCCGCTGCCAAGCGGCTGCGAAAGCTGCTGGGGTGTCACCTTGCCGTGGGGCAGAAGCACCACGCTCTTGAGGGGCGCGCCCACATACGAGGCGTAGAGGGCCGCCGCCGCCGAGGTATCACCAGTGGAGGCGCACACGGTCAGCACTTCGTCCCATTTGTTGCGGCGGCACAGCCACTTGAGGTAGCTGAACGCGCAGGCCATGCCGCGATCCTTAAAGGACGCGCTGGGGTTCTGACCGTCGTTCTTGTAGGCAAAGGGCACGCCCACGCGGTCGCGCAGGGCCGGGGCCGCTTCAATAATCGGCGTGATGCCTTCGCCCAGATACACGATATCGTCTTCGTCCAGCAGGGGAGCAAGCAGCTCGTAAAAACGGAATATCCCCCGAAGCGCGGTGCTGCGGCTGGCGGAGCGGGCGTCAAAAAGCTCGCGCCACTCTGCGCCGCTGCGTTCTTTCAGTTTGTCGAAATCCAGGTTTTCCAGCAGAAACACGCCGCCGCACTGCGGGCAGGTGTACAGCAGGCTGTCGCCGGGATGACGCGCGCCGCAGTCAAGACAAACATACTCCATGCGGCCGCGATAGGCCGGAAAATCCGCATGCGCCATGAGAGAAACTCCTTGATAATGACATCAGGAAGGGGCTTTGCAATCCCCATCCTCACCTCTGGTCTGCAAAAACACTTTGCGGCCAGGGGCGCTTGTGGCTGTGACAATGGCGGCACAGAGGGCCGCAACATTGCCGAAATCTGCGGGAAAGCCAGGCTATCCCTTGTCTTCCTGTTTTTCCGAATGCTTGCCCTTGAGCCAGCTGTTTTCTGTTCCTGCACGCAGTCGGGCGATGTTTTCCTTGTGCTTCCAGACCACCACGGCGCACACGCACAGGGCCAAAGGCAGCCAGGCCCATTGGCCGGTAACGGCCAGCGCCACGGCCAGCGCCACGACCAGCGTGAGCGAACCCAGCGAAACAAAGCCGCTGCGCCAGATAACAAGGCAGCACAGGGCCGAGGCCGCCAGCAGATGCCAGAAAGCCAGGGGGAGGAACACGCCAATACTGGTGGCAACAGCCTTGCCGCCCTTGAACTTCATGAAGCACGAAAAAACGTGCCCAAGCACGCAGGCCAGGCCCACCACGCTCACAAATACGGGCGAGGGATTGATGCGAAAGGCCAGCCACACGGGCACAGCCCCCTTGCAGACGTCGCACGCAAGGGTTGCCACACCCCAGCCAAAGCCGCACAGGCGGGCCACATTGGTGGCCCCGGTGCTGCGGCTGCCGCTTTCACGCGGGTCTATGCGGCAAAAGGTCTTGGCGATAACAAGGCCCCACGGCACAGAACCAAGCACATAGGCCAGAGCAATCCACAATACTTCCAGCATATAATTCTCCGCTGCAAGCCTCTGAAAATACGGGCAGATATGCCCGAAAACCCCAAAAGTCCTCTTAAAAACACAATCTTACATGGCAGCGCAAATACCTGTCGGCACGCAGGCCAAGAGGGACGCAGCCCGACTGAAGCGAAAGGCTGGTCTAGCCCGCCGTAACCGCTTCCAGAATCATGATTTCATTATACAGGGGCTGCACCTTGCCGATACGCACGTCCACGGCAAGGCCGGGGTGCGAGCGCTCGTCAAAGAGCCGCCTTTTACCGCGTACAAACATACCCTGGTCAGGCAGGCTCACGGTAATAAAAGCATCGTTTTCTTCAGTGATGACGCCGTTCCACCAGACTTTGTCGCCCTTCTGGCGGAAGAAGAGCAGCTTCCAGTAGCGCGGGCGGAAGCGCTGCACCTGCCCCGCCGCGTCCAGTGCGGGCGAAAGCACGTTGAGCAGGTCTGTCAGCTCGGCTTCTGTCCAGCGCGGCGCGCCAGTACGGAAAAAATGCACCAACTGTTCTTCGTTGACAAGATCGGGATAACGCCTGAGCGGCGAGGTCACAGGGGTGTAGCGCGCAAGCCCGAGGGCCGCGTGGGGCCGGGCCTGCACCTCAAGGCCTGAGGGCGTGAGCGCGCGCATGATGCGCGTCATGTCCTGCGGCGTCGTCCAGATGCCCGCGTATTCTCTGGGCAGGGCCACATCCTGCACGCGGTGCAGCATGGCGACGCCCTGGTCCGCGGCCCACTGGGCCACAGCGGCGCTGGCAAGAATCATCATTTCCGCCACCAGCATCTGCGCGTCCGAGGCCTGATAATCCAGCCCAACTTCCACGCGCACATCTGCCCCTTCGCCCTCAAGACGTATGACAGGGTCGGGCCTGTCCATGATTACCGCGCCGTCCGCGATGCGGGCGGTCTGCCGCTGACGGGCAAGTTCAAGGCCCAGACGCAGCTGTTCGGCATAGGGCGTGGCCGCGTTCTGCGGCAGGGGTTCGCCTGCGGCCTGCGCGTCAAGCACAGCCTGACTGTCCACATAGGTCAGGTTAGCGGCAAGGCTGGTCTGCACAACCGAAATCTCGCACTCGCCAAGGGTGCCGTCCGCCGCCACATGCACGAGCACGCTCAGGGCGGGGCGCGTCTGGCCAGCCAGCAGCGAATAGGCGTCCGTGCCCAGCACTTCGGGCAGCATGTGGCAGTCGCCTTCCGGCAGATAGATACTGGTGCCGCGGTGCAGCACCATCTTGTCCAGCGGTCCGCCAAAATTCCAGAACAGCGAGGGGCAGGCCAGCATGAGGGTCAGGGCCCAGCCGTCGCCCTCCGCCTCCACATGAAAGGCATCGTCCACATCGCGCGTGGTTGCGCTGTCTATGCTGATGCAGGGCAGATCGCAAACATCAAGACTGCCTGGCTGTCCGTTCTTGGCAAGGGCTGCCTGGGGGTCGCGCCCTGCGGCGGCAAGGGATTCAACCTCGTCGGCGCAAGCCTGCCACCAAGTATCGCCCGAGGCATAGCCCGCGCGGTCAAGCCAGAAATTATAGTGCGGTGGCACCTTGCCCCAGGCCACCAGCAGTTGCAGGGGCAGATGCGGCACATCCGGCATGCCCTTGCTCAGGGTGCGCCAGATGTTTTCCCATTCCTGACTTTCAGGATCAATCATGCGGGAAAAAAGAACTTCTTCTAGGCGCTCTGCCACTTCCTGCGAGGGCCATTCGCCAAGGGCAGCGCCCTCGCGCGGGGGCTGGGGCAGCTCGCGCTTGCGGCAGGCAACATCCCACAGAAGGCGCAGAAAGGCGGCTCCGCCTGCAATAAGCGATTCGCGCTCAAGGCGGATTTTCTCCTCGGCCATGCGTTTTTCAACCATGTCGGCTGAAAAAACCTGAAAATCCGGGGGCTGAAAACGAAAATGACTTTTGCAGGCCAGCAGGGCGCGGCCATAGGCAGCCACATGATCGGTGGTGGGGTCGCTTTCAAAAAGCTCGGCAAACCAGCTTGCCGGGGCCGCTTCCACTTCGCCCTGGGCGAGTTCCCACACGTCCATGACGGGGATCTGGACGGCCATATCTTCGCGGTTTTGTCTGTGCGCTTCAAGCACGCGCACTGCGTCTTCCCGCCCCATATCCGCCCCGTGCATGGGCCCTATCCAGGGCAGCAGGCGCGAAGAATTGAGCCGGGTTTCCCTTCTGTTGGGTAACAGTAGCCGCAGCCTGCCCCCGACCTCTTCAGTGACCAGGGCAATCTGCACGGCATTGCCTTCCATATATTCCACCACGCAACCCGGCGCCGGGTAGCGCACACAATCAGACATGCCCGCTCCTTCAGAAAAAGCGCGTCCGCTCTCCCATAGACCGCCGCGCTTGCAGCCAAAGACATTCCTTTATTTTTGGCCTTCTGGCAAGTGCCGCCGGGGGCGCAGCACCAGATATACTGGACGCAAGGGCTATAAACCGCTATCTTAGCGGCTTACGGCAACAATTTTTACCACGCGCATAGCGCTAGCAGGGCGGACACCCAATGAGCAACATTATTCACCAAACTGGAGGCAGCCGTACCCTGGTCATGCAGGAGCCGGAAAAACCGCAGCTCTACCGTGAGCTTTTCCCTTACACCAGCGTTTGCCGCACCTCGTTTGACGAGGTTCTGCTGTCCCCCCGACCGGCAGATCAAATGCGCATTACCGACACGACCTTTCGCGACGGCCAGCAGGCCCGCCCCCCCTATACGGTCAAGCAAGTGGCAAAGATGTTCGATTTTCTGCACCGACTCGGCGGAAAAACAGGACTCATCACGGCTTCGGAATTTTTTCTGTACTCGGCCAAAGACCGCAAGTGCATTGATGTATGCCGCGCCAGAGGCTACCGCTTTCCGCGTGTGACCGCCTGGATACGCGCCACCAAGGAAGACCTCAAGCTTGCGCGCGACATGGAATTTGACGAAACCGGCATGCTCACCAGCGTGTCGGACTACCATATTTTTCTCAAGCTGGGCAAAACCCGCCAGCAGGCCATGGACATGTATGTGGGCATGGCCGAGCAGGCGCTGGAATGGGGCATCATCCCCCGCTGCCACTTTGAAGACGTGACCAGAGCCGATATTTACGGCTTCTGCCTGCCCCTGGCCCAACGTCTCATGGAGCTTTCGCGCCAGAGCGGCATGCCGGTCAAAATCCGCCTGTGCGACACCATGGGCTACGGCGTCCCCTACCCTGGTGCGGCGCTACCCCGCTCGGTGCAGCGCATTGTGCGCTGCTTTACGGACGAGGCCGGCGTTCCCGGTCAGTGGCTTGAATGGCACGGACACAACGACTTCCACAAGGTGCTGGTCAACGGCGTCACCGCATGGCTCTACGGCTGCGGCGCGGTCAACGGCACACTGTTCGGCTTTGGCGAACGCACGGGCAACACCCCGCTGGAAGCCCTGCTGGTGGAATACATTTCGCTTACGGGCGACGATGCCGCCGCAGACACCACGATTCTGAGCGAAGTTGCCGATTTCTTTGAAAAAGAACTGCACTACCGCATTCCCCACAACTATCCCTTTGTGGGCCGCGACTTCAACGCCACCAGCGCGGGCGTGCACGCCGACGGCCTGGCCAAGAACGAAGAGATATACAACATCTTCGACACCAAGCATCTGCTTGGCCGCCCGGTGCCCATCATCATTACCGACAAGACGGGCCGCGCGGGCGTTGCCTACTGGATCAACGCCAACCTCAATCTGCCCAACGACCAGCAGGTCTCCAAAAAGCACCCTGCCGTGGGCCAGATATACGACGCCATCATGGCCGTGTACGAAGAAACGGGCCGCACCACCAGCTTCTCGCACGAAGAAATGGAAGCCCTGGTACAGCGCTTTATGCCCGAACTCTTCGCCTCCGAATACGACCACATGAAGCAGCTGGCTGGCGAACTTTCGGCCAACATCATCATTCGCCTTGCCCGCAGCAAGGATCTGCTGGATCTCAGCAAGCATGCCTGCGCGCGGCTTGACGAATTTGTGCGCGAATTCCCCTTTATCCAGTATTGCTACCTCACAGACGACCAGGGCAAGCTGCGCTGCTCGGCCATTACCGACCCGGTCTACAAGGAAACCTACGAGGCTCTGCCCATCGGCTACGATTTTTCGGAGCGCGAATGGTTCAAGATGCCCATGAAAACCGGCGACCTGCACATCATGGATGTGTACCAGTCGCACTTCACGAGCAAGCTCATCATCACCGTTTCATGCGCGGTGACGGATGACAAGGACAACATCGTGGGCGTCATTGGCGTGGACATCCAGCTTGAACTGCTCCTCAAACGCGCGCGTGCGCTCCAGCAGGAAGTGGCGGCAGCAGACGACAGCGACAACGACTAAGGTAAGGAAATTCCATGAACAAGAGAATCTACTGGATCGAAGGCGATGGCATTGGCCCCGAAATCTGGAAGGCCGCGCGCCCTGTCATTGAAGCTGCCCTTGCTGCCGAAAATACCGGCATCAATCTGGAGTGGACAGAGCTGCTGGCGGGCGACAAGGCCGTGAAAGAAACTGGCTCTCCCCTGCCGGAAGAAACCATGCAGACCCTGCGTAGCGCAGAGCTTGCCATGAAGGGCCCCCTCGGCACCCCCGTGGGCACGGGTATCCGCAGCCTCAACGTGGCTTTGCGCCAGGGGCTTGATCTCTACGCATGCATCCGCCCGGTGCGTCACTTTGAAGGGCTTGAAACTCCCGTCAAACACCCCGAGCGCGTCAACATGGTCATTTTCCGCGAAAATACCGAAGACGTTTACGCCGGTGTGGAATTTGCCGCCGGGACCCCCGAGGCCCGCAAGCTTATCACCTTTTTGCGCGAGGAACTGGGCGTGAACAAGGTGGACGATACCGCCGCAGTGGGCATCAAACCCATGACCGAGGCTGGCTCCAAGCGTCTGGTGCGTCGCGCCCTTCGCTTTGCCCTGGACCAGAAGCAGCAGAGCCTCACCCTTGTGCACAAGGGCAATATCATGAAGTTCACTGAAGGCGCCTTCCGCCAGTGGGGCTACGATGTGGCCGCGCAGGAATTTGGCGACCTGACCTGCACGGAAAAAGAACCCGTGGCTGGTCGTCTGGTGGTCAAAGACCGCATTGCAGACGCCATGTTCCAGGAGGCCCTGCTGCGCCCCGAGCAGTACCAGATTCTTGCCACGCCCAACCTCAACGGCGACTACATCTCTGACGCGCTGGCGGCGCAGGTGGGCGGCCTTGGGCTGGCCCCCGGCGTCAACATGTCGGACACCCTGGCCTTTTACGAAGCCACCCACGGCACTGCCCCCACCATTGCGGGCAAGGACAAGGCCAACCCCGGCAGCGTCATTTTGTGCGGCGCGCTGATGCTTGAACACATCGGCGTGCCCAAGGCAGCCGAGCGCATCCGCAATGCCGTGAGCAAGGCCATTGCCGCCAAGGCCGTGACCGAAGACCTCGCCGCTCAGGTGCCCGGTTCGCGCACTGTGGGCTGCGTGGAGTTCGGCGAAATCATAGGTGCAAATCTGTAGAGATATGTTAGCCCGTGGCCGAAAGGTTACGGGCTTTACTTCTGCATGCTGCGCGGGCCAGCTGCATGGCTAGTCATACGGCCAATTGCCCGGCCAGATGCATATTCTTGAAGGTAGAATATGAAGAAAAGGAGTGTCTTTACGGCTCTGTTCGGAGGTCAACCGACTGACGGGCGCAACCGCAAGGTACTCCTTTTATTTCTCCTGCTCTGGCTTGAATGAAGGACTACACCATGATTTCACTGGATACTCTGCTGCTCTTTGTGCCCATGGCCGCCATTCTGGTAATGTTGCCGGGGCCGGATTTTGCGCTTATTGCCAAAATTTCGCTCATGAATGGTCGCCCGCAGGGGCAGGCCGCGGCAGTGGGCGTGGCCCTTGGCATCTGTGTGCACACCACGGCAGCCATGCTGGGCATTTCGGCCATCATCGCCCAGTCCGTGCTGTGGTTCAGCATCCTCAAATATGTGGGCGCGGCCTATCTGGTGTGGCTGGGCATTCAGGCCATACGCGCCGGGCAACGTGCTGGCCAGCCTGTAAGCGCGGCGGTAGTTAAAACGGCGCAGGAGCCGAATCCCGCCCGGTCAGTGCAACGTCTGACGTTGCGCCAATGGCTGCACTTCTTCGGCCAGGGCTTTCTGACCAATGCGCTGAATCCCAAGGCTGTGCTGATTTTTCTGACTTTTCTCCCCCAGTTCATGGATCCCCACGCACCGCTTGCCCCGCAGTTTCTCACCCTGGGCAGCATCATGTCTGGACTGTGTCTGTTCTGGTATGTGCCGCTGGCCTATATGTTGGGCCGCATCCGGCACATCTTTGAGAACAGCCGTTTTCAGAAGTGGATGCAGCGCTGCACTGGCCTTGTGTTCATAGCCTTTGGCCTCAAACTGGCCACGGCGCAAGCTCGCTAACCCGCGTCGCGCCAGCGACCCGCAAACCCCTGAAGGTCTGCCATGATCGAAATTGTGAACAGTTCTGTGGTGATTGACGCCAACGGCATAAGCATGGCTGAAGAAGCCCGCGCCAAGGGCGTGGATATCGAAGCCGCCCGCAAAAACAGTCTTTCCGCCCGCATTCTGGCGGCGCACAATACCGGCACGGACGACAACGTGCTGCGCATCCGTTTTGACGCCATGGCCTCGCACGACATCACCTATGTGGGTATTGTGCAGACGGCCCGCGCCAGCGGACTCAAGGAATTCCCTGTCCCATACGCGCTGACCAACTGCCACAACAGCCTGTGCGCCGTGGGCGGCACCATCAATGAAGACGACCATCTCTTCGGTCTTTCCGCTGCCCGCAAGTACGGCGGCATCTTTGTGCCCCCGCATCTGGCGGTCATCCACCAGTATGTGCGCGAAATGATGACCAAGTGCGGCGGCATGATCCTTGGATCAGACAGCCACACCCGCTACGGCGCGCTGGGCGTAATGGCCATTGGCGAAGGCGGGCCGGAACTGGTCAAGCAGCTGCTTGGCAAGACCTACGATGTGACCAACCCGCAAAAGGTGGCTGTGTGGCTTGAAGGCACGCCCCGCCCCGGTGTTGGCCCGCAGGACGTGGCCCTTGCCATCATTGGCGCGGTGTTCAAAAACGGCTTTGTGAAGAACAAGGTCATGGAATTCATGGGCCCCGGCGTGGCGGGTCTTTCCGTGGAATACCGCTGCGGCATTGACGTCATGACCACGGAAACCACCTGTCTGTCGTCCATCTGGACCACGGACGAAAAGGTGCGCGACTACATGACCATGCACGGCCGCGCGGGCGACTACGCCGAGCTGAGGCTTGAAGGCCCGGCTTGCTACGATGGCCTTATCCGCGTTGATCTGAGCAGGATTGTGCCCATGATCGCCCTGCCCTTCCACCCCAGCAACGTGTACCCCGTGGCCGAAGTTGCCAAGCACGGGGCCGAACTGCTGGCCGAAGTGGAAGCCGAAGCCCAACGCCAGTTTGGCGATGCGGCCAAGGGTCTGAACATGCGCGCCAAGGTGCGCGATGGCGGCGTGTGGGTGGATCAGGGCATTATTGCTGGCTGCGCTGGCGGCAATTTTGAAAATATCGCCCTGGCTGCCGCCATCCTGGACGGCAAATCCACGGGCAATCAGGCCTTCAATCTGGCCGTGTACCCCGCCAGCGAACCGCAGGGCCTTGCGCTCGTCAAAAACGGCGCAACCGCCAAACTTATGCTTGCAGGCGCGGTGATGAAGACGGCCTTCTGCGGCCCCTGTTTCGGCGCTGGCGATACCCCGGCCCACGGGGCGCTCTCCATCCGCCACACCACCCGCAACTTCCCCAACCGCGAAGGCTCCAAGCCTTCCAACGGGCAGGTTTCCACGGTGGCCCTCATGGACGCCCGCTCCATCGCCGCCACTGCGGCCAATGGCGGCCGCCTTACCCCGGCAACCGAGCTTGACTGGTCTGCGCCCACGCTGGCCAATGTCGATCTTTCCTACTCCTTTGAGCCGCTCATCTACCACAGCCGCGTGTACAACGGCTTTGGCAAGGCGGAACCCGAAGCCCAGCTCGTGCGCGGCCCCAACATTGCCGACTGGCCGAGCATGAGCCCCCTGCCCGAACATCTGCTCTTGCAGGTGGTAAGCGTGATCACCGACCCGGTCACCACCACGGACGAGCTGATCCCCTCCGGCGAAACTTCGTCATTGCGTTCCAATCCGCTCAAGCTGGCGGAATACACGCTTTCCCGCAAGGATCCCGGCTATGTGGGACGCGCCAAGGCTGTTAACGCCATGGAAGCCGCCCGCCTCGCCAATCCCGCCAATGCGGAGTTGCTTGCCAAGGCGCGGGGGCTCTTTGCCGTGTGCGGTCTTGATGTATTGCAGGGCGCAGCCGACCTCAAGCAGGTGGGCCTTGGCTCCACAATCTTTGCCGTAAAGCCCGGCGACGGTTCGGCCCGCGAACAGGCGGCCTCCTGCCAGAAGGTGCTGGGCGGCTGGGCCAACATGGCCGTGGAATACGCCACCAAGCGTTACCGCTCCAACCTTATCAACTGGGGCATGCTGCCCTTTATCGTTGATCCCTCGCTGGCCGACAGCCTGAAAGTCGGCGACTGGCTGGTGGTGCCCAACGTGCGCAGCGCCGTGCAGAACGCCGACCCCTCCTTCACCGGCTACGTTGCCAGCGAAGACGGACAGGCTCAGCAGATCAA
>OGHJ01000061.1_pt1 | contig 172042 bp, 129 predicted proteins | sample 1571351 | NCBI WGS metagenome assembly OGHJ01 (sample SAMEA2582037, study PRJEB24529) | metagenome | biome: Human gut stool | place: China | collected 2011 | reverse complement strand
GCTCTGGCGAGTGTCGTCTTGCTTTTTCTGAACGCCCGACCGGTGGTGTCTGACGGAAACGTAACGTAAAGTTTTTTGCGGAGTGAGGAGTTCCGCCGGTCAGTGATAGAAAAAGCCAGACGACCGACAGAAGCAACCGGGTCCCCGAACACGAACACTGAAGACGAATAAGTAACGACAGAATAATTCTACTTTTAAATTAGTTTATTCGATCCTTACATTTAGCTCCACCTTTCCCGGTGGCATGCAGATATAATCATTGCAACATTGATACTCCACCGTGCAGTGAACCTCTCCTTTGCCTTTTCCTTTGATTTCCTGACGGAAAACAACTTCTCCTTCATAATACCTGGTTCCCGCCTCATTCAGCTTTTTACTGACAGGCCACAGCAATTTTTCTGCTTCTCCCCATCCTTCCGGAAAAGTAAACTGCAAAGCAGTCGGCATATACGGATCTGTAGACGCCACCCGGGCGTACGTATGATACCCCGGATGAATATTCATCTTTACCACGACCCACTTATTACCGTTTTCCGCCTCTTCGGTTTTCATTTCCATATATACCGGATTTTTATCACTGGTCAGGGCAGCTTCTGTTTCCGGAACTCTTCGTTTCTCTCCCCGGTAATCTTCACCCGGAATCTTTTGTCCCCTCATCCGATAATCATTTCCCGGCACACTCAAATCCCTCGTATTTACCATAAAAAACCAACCGCCGGATTCGGTAAAAAATATCCGGTCTTTATTGGTTTCGTACCAATCGCGCCATTCCTGCGGTGTAGCGAAACGACACAGCGTATAACGGGTAAGTACCCGTTTGGCCTTATCCACTTCCTCTCCCCGTTCCCAACAACCGATAGCCTTGTCCAACAAACGGATATCATTATTGGGAATCCCCCAGCTTTTCACATCTTCATCTACCATCCAATAAATCACTTTATCGCCACCGTAAAAATAATCCCGGTTGTCATCGAAATAATCCTTGTAAGCCTGTTCATTGTCCCCGAACTTTTCAAACAAAACAGGTTCACGGGATTTCAGCCATTCTGCATAACTCTGTAGTTTTACGGTACTCCTTAAAGCTGCTTTTTCTTCACTTGTCAGCTTCTCCCCTTTGGCCTGCTTCGCCAGAGCCACTTTTTTGATTTCTTCCGTTTTTTCTATATACTGTTTCTCCACGACCATTCTTTCCTGCCATCTTTTATAGGAAATAAAATCTTTCTGCTGTACGGCATATTCACGGGTGGCTATATCACTTTTATATCTCCGGGCGATAGGTGTCTGGCCCGCGAATTTTGAAATATATGCCACGGCATTGGCAAAAACAGTCTGTGCTTCATCCGTCATATTCTCCGGGGAGGCAGAAAATCCCCAAAAGAAGAAATTACCATGCCTTCCCATCGCTACAGCATCGATATCTTTAGCACTGACACCCCCTGAGATATATTCGGCATCCGGCGAATCCGCAAATCCCCAGGGTCTGGCGATCATTCCCGGGCGGAAACCTTCTTCAGTTTTATATCCTTTTGTCTGTACCCGCCACATTTCCAGCGAATCCGGCAAAGGTTGCCCATCGGTCCGTACAAAACGGAATGCCTCCGAAGGAGTCGGTTTTAGTTCCACTGAAATATTCACCTCAAAAGGTCCGTGAAAAATAGGATGTTCTTTATTAAAATGATGCGCATCTGCATCCAGACACAAACAATACCAATCTGTTTTTACACCGATCCGTGTCCCAACGATATCGCCTGCTTCAGCGATAAATACCATCGGACGGTCGAAATCCTCCGGCAAATAAGCAGGATTCCGCCTACTGATAATCATCCCTTCTTCATTCACTATTTCCTGAGCAGGTTGCAATTCACGTGGGGTACCATCCATGATAGTCACATCATAACGGTCCGACATTTCCGGGAGATAATCCCGGGCACTGACCACCTCTACATTTCTGAAATACCGTCTCAGTAATTTTTCGAATGCAGCCGTACGTTTGCGGACACTTTTTTCCAAAACAGCAGGTTCCGGGTTATGAATCATGGTTTCTATTTCGGGAGAACCTCCTACATACAATACACTCAAATCACTTTTTACCTGTTTACCGCATACCTCTGCCGTCAGCAACAAGAAAGCGATACAATATCCTATTATTCTTTTCATTTTTTCAAATTATGATAAATTTTAGCTTCCGACTTTTTTCAATACTCATTCTGTACCAGTTTCTTATTCAAACTGATCTCTTCCGATGGGATCAGACACATCGTTCTCCGTGAAGTCTGCGGATCGATTTCGTTATACTGCCGGGCCGTGTAGGAACTATATGCCACAGAAACCTCTTTCCTTTCCATTTTTCTACCATTCCGTACATAATCATAATAGGTCTGAGCCTCAAAAGCCAGTTCTCTCCGGCGTTCATCAAAAATTTCATCGAATAGTTCCATCCCCGATATTCCGCTCAACGGCGACAATCCTGCACGCTGACGAATGTAGTTCAAATCCGCCAGGGCCTTACCGCTTTCCCCCAACTTCATATACGCTTCCGCCCGGTTTAAAATCACTTCCCCGGCCCGGATAAACACAACCGGACAGGCAAAGCTGTAGTAACCGGAAAATGCCTCATACTTTCCGCCATTATATTTTTTAGTGTTATACCGACCGTTAAAGCGACCGGAAGGTTCTGTAAAATACGTCCAGCGCAAATCTTTTTCCTGATCCATAATCTCCTCATAATCCCGCGAAATGACACAGTTGTAACCGGAAGTACTTGCAGAAGATTCATAACCGTACCACGAATAATAATTATGCACCAGATTGTGGATTCTGCTGGGAAAATTAGCCGGAGTAAAAGCGAACAAAATCTCTTTATTGGTTTTGGGATTATCGTACAAGTCTTTTAACTCCTCCCCTTGCAACACCTCTACGACATCATTTTTCATACTGAAGGTCGAATCGGCATAACGGACGGCCATACGGTTATAGTCCTCGACAGGACTCTCAGGCATTCCTCCCATATAGAGGTAGATTCTCGACAACATGCCGAAAGAAGCCGCCTTATTGGCAAACGTACGATCGGAACGCTCGTCGGGCAGACAAGCGGCAGCAGTTTTAAAATCTGCAATCGCCTGCTCGAAACATTCCCTGACACTACTCCGCTCCAAAGCCTGGGCAGTCGCTTCCACATCCAGCGGGATCCCTAAATTCTTGTCCGGTTGATCCCAAAAAGGACGACCGAATACATTGGTTGCATTAAAAATCAGCAATCCCCGTAAGAAAGCATTTTCTCCTTTCAACCGGACTAAATTCAATTTTTCATCCGGATTCACAGTATTCGCATACAGTTTATCGATAGCGACGATGTTACGGGAAGCCCCTAAAATCAATTGATGGCTCTTCGCCCACACCGACCAGGCATAGGACTGTGATTTCTGATCGCTATTCAGAAAGAAATGCGCATCCGGTCCCCGTAAGTAATCCGTAGACCAAGACAGAAAGGCATCGTTGAAAATCACATTATTGGCCCTGAACTCACCCAAAACATGATAGGCCACATGGTACAAAGAGACTTCGGTATACCCTCCGGCAGCACTCTGAAACTGACCGTATAATCCCGATGTGGCATTCACTATATTATTGAAACTACTCAGGTAGTTATCCGCCTCTGCCATATTATGGGGGCGCATTTCGTCCAAACGTCCGTTACAAGCGGACAGAAACAAAATTCCTATCAGTAAATATTTGACTTTCATAACTCTAATCCCTTATTTAAAATGTAACATTCAAACCAAAGATAAAACGTCTCGGAGCAGCCCAGCCCGCCACATTCTCGGGATCATTGCCTATAAACCGGCTGGAAGTAAAGGTGTGTACATTGTCACAACTGAAACTCAATGCAGCCGACTGTAAATGCAACATCTCCATCCAGGCCTGCGGGAAACGATAAGACAGCCGGATATTCGAAATCCGGAAATGACTGGCATCCGAATAACAGAAAGAAGTCTCGGTACCTAAATCCAACATATAAGCAGGATCTGCATTCATCATCGGGATATCGGCCTTATCTCCGGCTTTTTCCCAGATTTTCCATCCGGAAGGTAATTTATGCAGGTTATTTCTCATCCACCCCGTACCGGAAGTATACTCGGCCAAAACATCATTATACACCTTGTATTTCAGATTATAAGTAGTATGTACATACAGTTCCCAATTCTTATAAGTAAGTGTGTTCGTAAAACCACCCCAATAGGGTGCACGGCTCAAACCTATATTCACATAACTCAGTTCCCCGTTTCCATTCGTAGCCTCCTGCATCGTATTTACAATAGTCCTCGTTCCGTCTTCGTCTATCCGTTCATATTGTGCCGCCCCCGTCTGCGGATCGACACCGGTTATTCTTACTTTTTTCAACTCATCGATATTGTCCCCTTCATAAAAGGTCTTATAACCGTTTCTTGCCAACTTTCCCTGATCGAGTTTGGTCAATTTATTGTCGTTATAACTGAAAGTGAAGGTAGTAAACCAATTGAAGTCCTTGCTTTTCAATGTATGGGTATTCAAAACGAATTCAAGTCCCCTGTTTTCCATCTCCCCGACATTCTGATATTGCTGGCCTACCCCGGCATACGCTGGTAAGGTAACCCCCATAATCAAATCACTGTTCCTGCGTTTATACCAGTCCGCCGATAAAGTAATCCGGTTTTTCAGGAAGCCCATATCTACCCCGAGATTCAAATTATAAGCAGTCTCCCACGACAGCTGATCATTTCCCTGCTGGTTCAGCTGTGCTCCGTAGACCGACTGGTAACAGGGATGATTTCTGTAATAATCGAATGTCGTATTACCGGTGGAATATAAAGTATAATTCAGGTAATCCATGCCGGCTTCCTTTCCTGACGTACCGTAACTAAATCTGAACTTCAGGTTGGAAAACACAGGCTGTTCCCTCATAAACCTTTCGCGGGAAGCCAGCCAGGAGGCACTCACCGAATAAAACGTCCCGTAACGGTTATCTTTTCCAAAATTAGTCGAACCGTCGGTACGGAAGGATACGGAAGCCATATATTTTCCACTGTAATTGTAATTTATTTCCGAAAATACCGAAAAACTACCCGCATCACTCTCTGTCCCCGTCGGCACCACTCCGGCATCGTTCTTTCTCCCTTGTTTGGCAAATCCTCCGACATTCCGTTCCCCCGCAATCAGCTGGTCATACATTTCTACATGGGAGGTGCGGCTGTGGCGTTCATACCACTCCTGGCCCAGCAAACCACCCAGACTATGCTCTCCGAAACGATGTTGCAAACGCAATATATTGGAGGTCAAAAAACTCCAGCTTCGTCCGTCATCCACTTTCAGCGTACCGTTACTCACATTATTACTGCTATGATTACCGCTATAAGTCCGGCTATCCAGATATTCATTGGCATTCGTATTGATTAAAGTAAAGGTATTGGTGGAACTCAAAGTCAGCCATGAAAAAGGCTTCAATATCCCTGAAAAGGAACCGAACAAATTATTTCGTAATTCTGTCAGGTCATTGTATGCATTGTCCCGCAGAGGATTCACCAAAGCTTCGGCACTCATCACCATGTCACTCCACGCCTCCATATTGTATTTTAAAGTCCCGTCTTCATTATAAGGCGATATCCAGGGATGAATACTCTCCATAGTAACCAAACCGGTATAAGGGCTCACACTTTTCTGAAACGTACCGTTCATGTTTACCCCGAAGCTCAGAAATTCGGTGATATCGAAATCCATCCTTGCCTTAAACAGATGACGGGTCAAGTCGTAGCCCACCTGAGTCCCCTTCTCATCGTAATAATTGTAGGAAAAATAATATTGCATTTTATCTCCTCCGCCACGGATACTCATGGCCACATCTTTACTCAATCCGGTTCGGTAAGCCAAATCGCGCCAATCGGTTGTCTTCGTCAGATCGAAATTATTCCGTAGCACTCCCAGCGTATCCTGTACAAAAGTTTCCCGGTCTGCATACATCTCCCTCAAATTCTCGTTGGTATCCCACCAATTCCGTAATGTCATTTCCCCGAATTCCAACAATTCGGATGAATTCATATACTTCAGCCCGCCGAAAACAGGAGTACTGATTCCCATTTTCACATCCAGTGAAACGGTCATTTTATCCTTTATCCCTTTCCGGGTCGTCACCACGATCACGCCCGTCGCAGCCCTCGAACCGTAAATAGCCGTAGAAGCTGCATCTTTCAATACCGTAATATCCGCGATATCCGAAGGCGAAACGACCCCACTGATACTGGTATAATCCGTAATCACCCCATCGATCACAATCAAAGGAGTCGAACTGCTGCCACTACCGTCATCATTCCCGTAAAACGTTCCCAGGCCTCTCAGCAACAAAGCCCCGTCCTTTCCCGGCGTCCCGTCACTACCCGTAATCTGTAAACCGGTTGTATGGCCTTTCAAGGCATTCATCAGATTTCCGCCGGTCGCCGACTGTACGATATCCTTCCCCCGGAATTGCTGTACCGCCCCGGTCATTTCACTCACTTTACGGGTAGAATAACCGGTTACAATCACTTCTTCCATTTCGGCAATCTCTTCTTTCAATATCACATCCAACACTTTCTGATCCCGGACAACCCTTTCCTGCTCCTGCATACCTACGAATGAAAAAAGGATGCGAATCTCTTTATCTGCAGGAAGTTCCAAACGATAACCACCGTTCTGGTCCGTCGCCACCCCCAGGGTCGTTCCTTTTATCCTGACCGTAACCCCGGGCAAGGGCCTTCCTCCGCTATCCTTCACCGTCCCTTGCAGCACCCGAACATGCCGAGGAATTTCAGGCGCATACACAGCCGCCCCTTTACGGATGACCACCACCTGGTCGACTATTTCATAATCGTATCCCCTGGATTTGAGCAAAGCATCCAAAACCTGCTCTGCCGTTGCTTCTTTCAATTCCAAAGTCACCTTTTCACCGGTATTTAAAACACCTTTACGATACACAAATTCATAACCGGTTTGAGTAGTCAGAAAATCCAATACCCTCGTTATTTCCTGACCGGAAAAATCGACGTTCAACTTTTTTAATTGTGAAAAACTATTGGCACTCACCGTATTCACAATACACACCAAAAACAGAATCTTCAAATTCATCACCAACAATTTTTGGGGTAATCTAATCCAACCGGAACTACCCAGATTTCGATTTTTTTTCATAGATTTGTAAGAGATTAAAATTAAACATAGACATCTGCTCCAACGGATGTCTGCATCTAAAAGGGGAATCTTGCCGGATTCTCCTTTTTATATCTATTCCTTGACAATGACCGTGCGATTCTGAATATGAAATTGCACTTCACCGGTCTTTTCTAAAATATTCAATACCTGCCGTAATTCAGCATACCGGGGTACACTTCCTTTAAAAACCTTGTTTTTCAATGCCGGATTCTGATAGAAAACTGTGATATCGTACCACCGGGCCAGCTTCTGCATAATTTGCTCCAGGGTCTGTTCTTCCAAAATAAATTTCCCCTTTTTCCAACTGATTATTTTATCGACATCGACCTGTTGCCTGATCATCGAGCCGTCACCGGTATCCAACACACACTGCTCACCGGGTAACAAAGTCATATCCCTGCCGGTAGTTGCTACTTTTACTTTTCCGTTTACTAAGGTCGTATAGACATGTACCTCGTCTTTGTACCCCGAAACGTTAAATTCCGTACCCAACACTTCGATGACCTGATTGCGGATTTCTACGCGAAAAGGAAGTGATGGATTTTTCTTTACTTGAAAATAAGCTTCCCCTTCCAATACGACTTTTCTCTCTTTTCCCGAAAATTCAACGGGATAACGCAAACGGCTTTCTGCATTCAACCATACCTGGGTCCCATCTGCCAAAACCAAATCGAATTCTCCGCCACGGGGAATTTCTATTTCATTATACACCACTTTTCCTGATTTCTCATTTTTTTCCTGCCGGCTATCATAGGATAATTTCCGGTCGTCGGTCTTAGAAATCCTGACCTCTCCTTGTGTAATCGTTTGTTGCAAGGTATCCAAATGGATGAGTTCGCCGTTTCCCAAATGTAAAACAGCACGAGGCCCTCCTGCCAGAATGGGCCGGTCGACCGGAGGTTGCCGAAGCGAAGACTGCCGGTGAACCAACCAGAAGCTCCCCAACAAAATAAGGAATAGAGCTGCCACTCCACCGATCTGCCGCAGACGAAGGATTTGCCTGCGACGGGTAAAGCCGGCAATTTGTCTCTGCATATGCTGTAAAGGCTGCCGGGTATCGATACCGGACAACCGGGCAACAGATTCCGATAAATAGCGGGTATCCTGCAATTTTTGGTACAGGGTCTCATGTTCAGCAGATTGCCGGCGCCACTCCTCCAACACTTCATTTTCTTCCTCCGAAAGCGTTCCAAACCTTTCTTTCCCGATCAATTCGGAGATCTGAAAGACAGTATGTTCCAATTTTTCCATTTTAGCTCCTTCCTTAAAACATCCCTATAACGCAATCGATCTAAAATGGGGTAAAAAAAGACAATTTTTTTTGAATTTTTTTTATAAGGTAGCTAAAAATATCCGAAAGTGACTGATTCAGGCTATCGGTATTTCTTTCTCCCTATTTCTTTTATTTTTTTCCAAAACGGTGAAAGGCTTCTCAAACAATCTTCCACCCGGATGCCATACGCTTCAACAATTTCTCCAAGTTCTTTCTGATGAATAAAAAGGGCTGTGACCCACTGACGCTGATCGGCAGGAAGCCGGCTTATTTCTTTAAGAATGGCACTCCCCACTTGTTCTATCTCCGCTCTGAGTGAACGGTTATCGATAGAATCTTTTCTGTTATACAGAGCTCCGGCAGTTTGGAGCCAGACGACAGTCATATATTGAGAGAGCAACGAATCCTGCTCATTTTCAGTACTCATCAGCTTGCCGAACCGGACAGGAGTATACCATTTGTATCGCATTTTCAATTCATTCTGGATGGCCCAATGAATCGAACTTGCAAGGTATACACTGCTATATTTTTCCAATTCTTCGGCAGTTTTTTTTCCTGTTAAAACTTGCACAGCGATTATTCCGACCGACAACAATTCTTCGTAATCGATAAAATTCTGTTTACGGTCGATAAGATTTTTTTGCTCGGCCTGTGCAATAATCCGAACGATATCGAGATATTTTTTAGGAGGCTCTGAAAAAAGCATACTGGAAGAATCAGAAAAATCCGGATCAAAAGTGATGTTCTTATTATATTCTATTTTCTGTCCAACTATACTGATTGCCTGGCGCAAAAAATTTACAACAGGCATAATATCTCTGTAACATGCTTCAAATGTTTTTCCCTGTTCTTTGGCTATTTCACTCACAAACTTCTGTTCATAAATGAGTTGTCGGGCAAGATCGCGGTGAGAAACAGGGATACTATCGATTGCCTGCAATAAAATACGGCTTGCATTCTCAATTTCAGACCGAAGATTATTCTCTTGAAACAAACCGATATGGTTATATAGTAAAACGATGGTCCGGTATATAGAAAGAAAAAGCATTTGATTTTGATTTAACCACTTATTTTCTTTTTTAATCTCCATTCTTTGATGAGGAATAACCTGTCCATACCATTTGTATCTTATCTGCAATTCATTTTGAATAGCCCATTGGATTGCAGTAGCCAAATAGAAAGCATTGTATTTTTCCAATTGTTCGGGGGTTTTATTTTTTATCATCACCTGAACAGCAATTATTCCGATAGCCAGTAGTTCTTCATATTCAGGCATTTCACAAGCATTAAAGAAACGGGCATGTTCTGTCCGGGCCACTGCCCGAACAATATCGATATAATTATTCAGTCTTTTACTGGAATCCGACAATTGGGTTTGCGGTATTCCATACAACTTTTTATATAAATCAGACCGGCTCCGGTCAAACGCCGGGTCCATTTTAACCACCTTATTCCAGGCTTCGGCAGCTTTATCCCGCTGTCCCATCATCAGGTAGATTTCCCCTTTGGAATCGATGTAATTCGGATCGGCAGAATCCCGGGCAATCGCTTTGTCGATATAAACCATAGCTTTTGTAAAATCCTGTTTTACATACTGACCTTTTGCATACATATAAGCCAGCTGGTTATCAGCCTCCAAAATTTCCGCATCGGCAGCCCGAACATAAAAATCATAAGCATTCCGATAATCCCCGGCCCAATAATACAGTAAACCGAGCCGATAAGCTGCAACAGCCCCCCCCTTTTCAAGCGCTTGTCTGAAACAAGCTGCCGCTTCTGCTAAATTACACTCGGCGTATACACTATCAGCTAAAATATGTCCTTTCAGATACCAATAAAAAGCTTTATTATCATCAGGTGTCACTTTATCTTTCAACAGGTCGTCGGCCAAATGATAAATGGCATATCCGGCAAGTCCGATGTTCTTCGAATCCTGAAGCATAAATTCGAAACGTTTATAAATGAAATCATAAAGCCATCCCTGTAATTTCCGGGTATTATCGGGAAGTATCAATAAAGTAGATTCAGGTACAGCCCCCTCAGCTACCATTTCCACATTTTCTCCCACCCGGATAGATTCCAAAGAAAAACAGCCGTAAAAAGCATTTTCACCGATCCCGGTGACACTTTTAGGTAGCGTAACCGACAACAACCGCTTATTATTTTTAAATGCATTAGCTCCGATCGATACGAGACGATATTTCTCCCCTTTGTATTTTACAAACTCAGGTAAAACCAATTCTCCCTCAGGATCATTATAGCTAATTATACTTTTAGGCCAAATAGCGACTGTTTTTTCCTGAGCCGACAATATTTTATAATAAATAGGATGTCCGGTCGTCGAGTCTGTAAAATCATAAAAAGAATTCAATCTTTTCTCTGCGTAGCGGCTACTGTCATCAGCAGAGATCAGCGATAAAGCTTGTTCATAACAGCTTCGCGCTTTCTCAAGATACTGAATCTCCTTGACCGAACGGTATTCATACAGATTTCCTAACATAATCAGTCCGGCATAGGATGGAAGTCGGGCAGCCTCGGTAACTTTAGCAAACAAGGTATCCGGATCATTCGAGTTATCCCCTTCCAGACAAAGCCATTGCCCTAATTGGGGTGCAAATTCGCCGGGAAAGGCTTTATTCAGCAGCCGGTAAACTTCTACCAGCTTATGAGTAGTTTCGATACGCTGATCGTTATAGTCCCAACCACCCATTTCATAAAGACCGACTTGCTGACGAAGTTTATCAGCCATCAATAATAAATCCTGCTGAGCCTCGTTTTTCATAGTCTGTCCGGCCTGAATCACCCTTTCACCGGTATTCCATTTATTCAACTGCTCGTTCGTCTGACCGATCAGTTCCAATTCCTCATATAAACGTATTCCCTCATCGATCTTGCCTTCTTCCACCAATTGCAAGGCCCGGCTTATTTTATCGTCCATTTCGTTCCGGTCGATACGGGCAAAGATTTCAACATAGGTATTTATATTACTGAGTTTTTCCTGATAAGATTTTTCCAGTTGTTTCAATTTTTCGGTTAGTTCCAATTCATTGGCAATACTGGTTTCAGCCAGCTTCTTCTGACGCAGATAATCGTCGCGGTATGATTTTTCAATAATCCCGTAAAACTTTTTCTTCAAAGCCCGGAACTCACCTTCCCGGCACATCACCACCACAAAGGGAGTCTTATTATCGGAAATCCTCCATATCTCCAACGCTTCTTTATTAAAAAGGATGTATCCCGGTTTATAAATCTCATTATACTTTACGGCCTGTCCTGGCTTTAACACGGCAAAATGAAGTTCGAAACGTCCTTGCTCGTCACTGACAGCCGAAGGAGAACCGACCACCTGAAGTTCTACTCCTGGCAAAGGTGTCTTTTCCTCAACCCCATTATATTCTTTGACATATCCGGTCTCTATACATTGCGATTGTGCTATCCGGAATAAAAAAAGCAGAACAAACAGTATGGTTATTGACTGATACTTCATCATAATCGTTCTTTTCATTTAATTTTAACCCGATCAGTACGCTGGAACAATTCTTTTAACTCAAGCCCACCCGCCGGTCCTACGTATTTTTCCGCATGGGATAAGGAGTAAGATTTTTGGCATCAGGACACTCGTCGACCCGTAAACGGGGAAGATAGCCTTCTTTCTCTATTCGGACAGACTTGGACAAAGTCTGTTCCTGTAAGGGAAAAACTATTTTAAAAATCCCACGGACATCGGTCCTGGTTGTCCGATTATCGACAGTAACAACGGCATCCTGGACAGGCACCCCCTCTTGTTCATCGTAAACTATTCCCTGATAGACACTGAACGTACTGTCACGTTTCAACTCCAATGTCACATAGGTCGTCATTCCCCAGGAAAAATGTCCCTGAAAACGTAAAGTATCGTAATAACCGGCATTAAATTCCAACATATACGGCCGTCCTTTATAATACGGCCGGATATTATCCAGGATTAAAACTGTATCCAAAGAACCGATATACTGTTCTGTACCGTTGAAAATAATTTTTGCATAGGAAGGCAACGGCAATCGGTGAGATAAATCTTTCACGGTGAGCTCTACCCTTGAAGGAATAGCAAAAAAATAAAAGATAATCAGCAAAAAAGCCAGCATCGTAGCGACATAACTACGACGTAACCTTTTCTCCCGCTGCCATCTCTGCCACAAACTATCGAAGCGAAGCGACAACATCCGGGCTATAACTTTAATAAAAGCCCGTTCTTTACCGATCTCCTGTACATTGATCCCCAGCAACTCCTTATCCTTGGGTATATTCTTCAATGCCTGGGGGAAACATTCCTCTACAGCAGAACCGGCATGAGGAAGTCCTTCAACAATAAACGGGATGATATTTCCCAAACGTCCTTCGTCGATAAATACCTGAATTTCTTTGTTCACCCATTCCGATCGTGAGGCATGAGGCGAACAGATAACAATAAGGAATTCAGAGCTCTGTAATTGTTTTTCAAGTTCATCGCTTAATATACCCCCCCCCAAATCTGTCTTGTCCCGGAAGATTGGACGTAAATGCCTGGGCAATGACGGATTTGTCTTCTTTAGTATTGTAGGTAATTTATACCCTTCCAGTTTACGCTGAAGCCATTCCGCCCATTTTTCATCTTCACGCTTATAGCTTATAAAAGCATAATTATCGTAAATTCGTTTATTATCCATCGGTCCTCTTTATTATCCCAGGAAGAAAAAAAGAAATAACCGGGGATCCAATTTTTCCCGTAAAATTTCGAGCGCTTTGGCTTTCGCCTTTTTAACCGTACTATCCGAAACGCCCAATTGTTCGGCAATTTCAATATTTTTCAAACCTTCAATAAAACTTAATTCAAAAATCTGACGTTCTCTATCCGGCAAGCTGTGAATAGCATTGAACAACAACAACTGTGTCTCCTGGTCGATAACCGTATTGGCAAAAAATGCTTCATTTTCCAGCTGGGAAGAATACCGTTCCTGTGCTTTTCCTTTCCGGTAAAGGCTGATGATCTCATTTTTTACAGAAGTGTATAAAAAAGATTTCAATGTATAGATAGAATCAAAAGAGTCTCTTCTTTTCCAGGCATTAAAAATAGCATTTTGTACGCAATCTTCTGCCAGAAAATCATGCCGGTCACCTGCATTTTTTACAGCATACAACAATAATCCCGGATAAATTCTACGGTAAAACAATTCCAATTGTCCTTTTTTAAAAGCCTGCAACACTTGTAAATCAGTAACTCCCATCCTACTTAATTACAATCTTCATTTTTCACACTTCACGACATATACCTGTCCTGCCTGATACTTTTTTATCATCACCCGATTTCCTTTTTCGATATAATCTCCCAACAAAGAGACGGCATCATACACTTCTCCGCCTACTTCCACTTTCCCGGCAGGCCGCAAATCTGTCACCGCGATCCCCTGTTTGCCGATTTCTTCCCGTACCGACAAATCTACTCCTACATAACCGTCTTCCGGTTTTTGTTCAGCATGCAAGGCAAAAGCCCAACGACGGCTCCCGAATAATTTAGCCCCCAACCACATGCTCATCAACAAGGATACCAAAGAAGCACTCACCACCAGAAACAGGGAACGCACCAACGGACGTACAAAATCACCCAGGAAACGGAAAGAGAAATGATCTATCCCTGCAAAAACCAAGGCCACTATAATCAATACAATTCCGGAAATACCTGCTACACCGAAGCCCGGAATCACAAAAATTTCCAGAAGCAACAAGACGACTCCCACGACAAAAGCAATGATCTCCCAATACCCGGCAAACCCTTCGAGATACAAGGGAGCGAAATAGAGCAGGCAAGCCGTCAGGGCGGCAGCCAAAGGAAAACCGATCCCCGGGGTCTGCAATTCGAAATAGATACCACCGACAATGACCATAATCAACAATCCCTGTATCACGGGATTAATCAGAAAACCGATAATCCGATCGGTGACGGTAGGATGATAGCTCCGTATCGTATAGTTTTCAACCTGTTCTTTTTTCAATACTTCCTCCACACTTTCTGCCATTCCGTCACAAAAACCGTATTTCATGGCTTCCCGGGCAGTGAAAGTCACTACCCGTCCGCTATCGGTAATACCCTGGATATAAATAGACTGATCCACCATGGCTTCAGCGATATGCGGATTCCGCTTCCAACGATAAACCGTATCCCTGCCCTGAACCAACGTATCCCTGCCCTGAGCTTCTGCCGTAGAACGAATCATCGAGCGCATATAGGACTGATATTTATCGGGCATCGCCTCACCCGTTTGATTCACGACCGTAGCCGCCCCGATATTCGCCCCCTCGCGCATATAGATTTTGTCGCAGGCAATAGAAATCAATGCCCCGGCAGAGGCAGCATTATTATCGATAAATACCCATACCGGTTTCCGTGAGTTCAGAATCATACTACGCAAAGAATCGGCATACACGACCATCCCACCGTAAGTATTCATATGAATTAAAATATAATCCGCCTTTTCCTGCCCGGCCAGGTCGAAAGATTTTCGGGCCAGACGCCACACTTCCGGACCGATCTCGTCTTTAATATCCACTTTATAAACGACTTTTTCGGGTTCGGCAGCCCCAAGCGTGTTCAACCAGCAAATCCCCAGCACGAGCAAAACAAGCTTCCTGAACGTATATATCCCTGACATAAGCATCATCGGTATTTTGTAATAGGTAAACAAATATAAGCTTTTTTATCTTATCCAACTCCTTCCATCAAATTTTCTTTTATAAATATAAGATGCAGCCCGGCAAAATCAATCAAACAAATTTGTTGTTTTTGCTCCCGCCTTTGCATATATTTGTAACGTTTCATTATTTCAATCCCGGTTATGAGCAAATTTGTAATCACCTTAGTCGTTTTTTCACTCTATTCGATGAGTTTTGCCTCTACCCCTCCCATACGGCAAGAGCTAGGAAATAACTGGCAATTCAGGCAATACCATATCGGTAAATGGTTACCGGCCGAAGTACCCGGGACAGTACATACCGATCTGATAAACAATGGAATCATCGAAGATCCGTTCTATCGCGACAATGAAAAACACATCCAATGGATCGATAAAGCCGACTGGGAATATGAACTTCGTTTTCAGGTGGACGAACAATTGGCCGGGCAAAAACACAAACAACTCGTATTTCAGGGATTAGACACCTGGTGCGACATCACCCTGAACGGTCAGCCTCTTCTATCTACCAACAATATGTTCAGGACCTGGAAAGCAGATGTCTCCGGCCTGCTTTCCGATAAAGAAAATATACTGCATCTTCGCTTTCGTTCTCCCATCCGGCAAGGTATGAAAGAAATGGAAAAATACGGATTACCCTTGCCGGCTTCCAACGACCAAAGCGAAAACGGAGGAATGGGCCCTAACCGGGTGAGCGTTTTCAGCCGGAAAGCCCCTTATCATTTCGGTTGGGACTGGGGCCCGCGATTAGTCACTTCGGGTATCTGGCGGCCGATTTTCCTGGAAGGCTGGGATGACCTGAATATCGAACAGGTTTTTATCGAACAGCCGCAAGTCACTCCCGTACAAGCCGATTTGAAAGCATCTGTCCGTTTGACGACGGAACATCACGAAAAACTGATCGCAGAAGTAAAATGTGATTCCCGGATATTGGCGAAAAGCGAGGTGGAAACCCAACCGGGAGAAAACCGGTTAACCCTCCCGTTTACCATTAAAAAACCCAGGTTATGGTGGAGTAACGGTTTAGGAAAAGCCAACCTTTATACATTCCGGATCAATTTGAAAAAAGACGGAAAAGTAGTTGCCAGCCGCGAAGTAACCACCGGTCTGCGTTCTCTGAAATTAGTACGCCGGCAAGATACCCAGGGAGAAACTTTCTACTTTGAATTGAACGGAATCCCTGTTTTTGCCAAAGGAGTCAATGCCATTCCCAACGATGTTTTTCTCCCCAGAATCAGTCGTTCGGATTACGAAAAAATGGTGACGGATGCCGCAAATGCCAATATGAATATGATCCGGATCTGGGGTGGAGGTATTTACGAAGACGATTATTTCTATGAACTCTGTGATCGCCACGGCATCATGGTCTGGCAGGATTTTATGTTTGCCTGTGCCATGTATCCCGGCGATCCTGAATTTCTGGAAAATGTAAAACAAGAAGCCGTCGATAACGTTATCCGGCTAAGAAATCATCCCTGTATAGCCCTGTGGTGTGGAAACAACGAAATAGATGCAGCCTGGAGAGGTTGGGGATGGAAAAGAGAATATACCCAGCAACAACAAGAACGGATTTTCAAGGCCTACACCGATGTCTTCCATCGGCTCCTGCCCGAAGTGATTGAAAAATATACCGATGGAGACGATTACTGGCCTTCTTCACCGATGTCGGGACCGGAAATCGGAGACCATGAAATCCGCCCTGCCAACCGGGGGGATAACCACTACTGGGGGGTATGGCACGAAAAGCACAAGTTTGAAGAATACGAAAAAAATATCGGCCGTTTCATCAGTGAACACGGTTTCCAATCCTTCCCTGAATTTGAAACCGTCCGGCAATACACTTTACCGGAAGATTACGACATCGAATCGGAGATCATGTCGGCTCATCAACGCAGTGGAATCGGCAACCTGCGCATCCGGGAATACATGGGCTGGTATTATCAGGTACCGGAAGATTTCGGGCAAATGCTATACATGAGCCAGGTATTGCAAGCCCGGGCCATGCGAATAGCCATGGAAACACATCGGCGGCATATGCCCTATTGTATGGGATCGCTGGTTTGGCAGCTGAACGATTGCTGGCCGGTAGCCAGCTGGTCGACAACCGATTATTACCACAACTGGAAAGCGGCCCAGTATGCGCTACGGGAAGCCTGCAAGCCGGTGATATTAGCTCCCCAGGTAACGGCAGACAGTCTGAAACTCTGGGTGGTAAACGATCTGCCAACTCCTCTCGCAGGAACCTATACCTTAGAGATAAAAGGATTCGACGGAAAACTGCATCAAACCCGGCAAGGCAAATATAAAATCAAAGCCAACGAAGCCGCCCCAATCGCAGCATCGTCAATCGCCGGTTTGCTGCAAGACAATTCACACCGGGAAACCATGGCCGTCATCACCATCCGGCAAGGCAAAAAAATCGTAGACCGCCAAAATGTATATTTTGCTCTACCGAAAGAGTTACTGCTCAGACAACCCGATATTCAGATTCAAATATCCGAAGAGCAAGGCAAAAAATACCTGACAGCCACCACCGACCGTCTGGCCTGTGATGTCATGTTTTACCTCCCCGGAGTAAAAGCGGTTTTTACAGACAACTATAAAGATCTGCTCCCGGGTCACCCCTTCCGTACAGAAATCCGCACACCCCTCTCCAAAGAAGAAATCGAACAGCAAATCCGATGCAGATGGGTTGGAAAATAGCTATTACTTTATTTAACAGATTTATCGTTCATCCTTTCTACTGCAATAGTACCGGCAATTACCGACAATAATGACACAAAACAACAAGCGGCCAGGCTTAGGGCCGGAATCATAAGAGCCAAAGCGAATACAGTACCTATTCCTGTCACCAAACCGATATTTTTATTCACATAACGGACGCTCTGTCTGACATTAAAACGCTTTCTCTCGATAGCATAATCGATAAAGGCAAAACCGTAAAAATAAGCCGAGGTAAAGAAGATGGCAAAAGGAGCGATTACCCCCACGAGCGGAATAAATGAGCAAAGAAATAATACAAAAGAAATAAACAACTGAAAAATCATATTTCTCAGGGCGATCAGAATTCCCCGAAAAATCTCCCAGGCAAACTGCCTGAAACTAAAGGGAAATTCCCTTCCGGTAAGATGAGCTTCCGTCCGTTCGGACAGCCAGGAATATACCGGCGACATAACGACAAGCACAATATATCCGCCGAAAGCAACGAAAAGGAAGAAATACAGAATCCGCAATACAATCTTAATCAGCACGCTTGTCGTGGTCGTCACCCATTGCAGCCAGGAGATGCCCCCCACCCAGGCAGTAAGCTTAGCCTCGATCAAGCCGTACAGGCTATCTCCCGCTAAAGAAATCAGGATATTTCCCCCAATGAACAATAGCAATAAAATAATGACCGGAAAAAGTAAAAACCACCAGAATTTCCGGCTGAACAAAATTCCGAATGCTTTTCCATAAAGCTGTATCCCTGTAAAGAATCCCATTTTATCAAACTCAATTTAAATTGAAGACAAATGTAAGGAGGAAAAAGCAGATTTTCCGGCTATTTTTTCTATTTTTGTGAGCAAAAATAGTGCAGATTGTCTGATTGAACCAAATTCGTAGAACATAAATCTAATATTCACTTGTTATATACTATGCAACCATTAACAGCAATATCCCCGATCGACGGGAGATACAGAGATAAAGTCGAAAATTTGTCCAATTATTTTTCTGAAAGTGCTTTAATCCGTTACCGGGTAACGGTGGAGGTGGAATATTTTATTGCCTTATGCGAAATACCTCTTCCCCAATTGGCCGGTTTCAATCACCAGACTTTCGAGCAATTACGGGAAATATACCTCAATTTCACCGTCGAAGATGCCCAGCGGATCAAAGACATCGAGAAAGTCACCAATCACGACGTGAAAGCTGTCGAATACTTTATCAAAGAAAAATTCGATGCTTTAAATCTGCAACCATACAAAGAATTCATCCATTTCGGCCTGACTTCACAGGATATCAACAATACAGCGGTTCCCTGTTCGTTCCGGGATGCCGTTCACGATGTCTATTATCCTGTCATCGACGAACTGATCGCCAAACTCGAAGAGCTGGCCGAAGAATGGAAAGAAGTGCCGATGCTGGCCAAAACTCATGGACAACCGGCTTCTCCTACCCGTTTAGGGAAAGAGCTCAAAGTATTCACTTACCGGTTGAGCCGTCAGTTGGAGTTATTGAAAAAAGTAGCCATTTCCGGAAAATTCGGTGGAGCTACCGGTAACTTCAATGCACACAACATTGCTTTCCCGGAAATCGACTGGGCTGAATTCGGAAACCGCTTTTTAACTCAAAAATTAAAAATCGAACGGGAAACATACACTACCCAGATTTCCAATTACGATAATTTTGCAGCTCTGTTCGATAACCTTCGAAGGATCAATAATATTATTATCGACCTCGACCGGGATTTCTGGACTTACATCTCGATGACTTATTTCAAACAGAAAATCAAAGCCGGTGAAGTCGGTTCGTCCGCTATGCCCCATAAAGTAAATCCGATCGATTTCGAAAATTCAGAAGGTAACCTGGGCATCGCCAATGCCATATTCGATCACCTGAGTAATAAGTTGCCGATTTCACGTCTTCAACGAGATCTCACCGACTCAACCGTACTGCGGAACATCGGTGTCCCTTTAGCCCATACGATTATTGCTGTCAAATCGACTTTGAAAGGGTTGAACAAGCTTATTATCAATAAAGAAGCGATCGAAAAAGATCTCGAAAAAAACTGGGCGGTCGTGGCCGAAGCCATTCAAACCGTTCTGCGCCGTGAAGGATATCCCAACCCCTACGAAGCACTGAAAGCCTTGACACGTACCAACAATAAAATTACACAGGAATCTATCGCAGAATTTATCGACACACTCGATATTTCAGCTGAACTGAAAAAAACTCTGAAACAGATTACTCCCTCGAATTATACAGGAATTTAGTTAAAGAGTTGCTGAGTTATAGAGTTACTAAGTTATAGAGTTATAGAGTTAAAGAGTTATGAAGTTTTGGAGTTTAAGAGTGCAACAACTCAACAACTCAACAACTCAACAACTCAACAACTCAACAACTCAGCAACTCAGCAACTCAGTAACTCAACAACTCAGCAACTCAGCAACTCAGCAACTCAGTAACTCAACAACTCAACAACTCAGCAACTCAGTAACTCAACAACTCAACAACTCAGCAACTTAGCAACTCAGCAACTTTACCTATGCACGATTTAATCCTTATTCTCAAGCGTTTTATTCCACCTTATAAACTCCGGGTTACCAAAAGTATCATCTTCAATTTCCTCCATGCGATTTTCGGAAGTCTTTCCATCGCGATGCTGGGACCTATCCTGAAGATTATATTCAACAACGAACAGGATGTAACCGAACTTGTTCCTTTCGAATTTAACAGTGAATCTATCGGACAAATTTTTAATTACTACATCACAACGATCAAATACACTTACGGTCCATCGACAACCTTAATTCTGATCGGGGTGGTAGCCATCGTAACTACTGCTTTAAAAACCGGTTTCGCCTATTTGGGAGCTTATGAATTGATTTATATCCGGAATGGAGTCGTCAGGGACATCCGTCGTAAAATCTATGCCAAAATATTATCCTTACCTCTTCCCTTCTTTTCCGAAGAGCGCAAAGGGGATATTATCGCCCGTATGACCGGAGATGTACAAGAAGTAGAAGCCTCCGTGATGAGTTCTTTGGATATGCTCTTCCAAAGTCCGATTTTGATTATTGTCTATCTGACTTCCATGTTGTTTATGAGCTGGCAGCTCACCTTATTTGTTTTCATTCTTCTCCCCATTATGGGTTTATTGATCGGCCGGGTAGGTAAAAACCTGAAGCGCCGTTCTTGGGAAGGACAAACGAAAATGGGAGAAATTCTGGCTTTAATGGAAGAGACTTTATCCGGTTTGCGAATCATCAAGGCTTTCAATGCAGAGCCCAAAATGACTGAAAAATTCTCAACGGAAAACGAAAGCTACCGGAAAATACAAAACCGTCTGATGCGGCGGCGTTCATTGGCCCATCCGATGAGTGAATTTCTCGGTACGATCGTCGTAGTCATCATCCTGTGGTTCGGAGGAACGCTGATTTTGAATAATACCGGCAACTTATCGGGTCCAAGTTTTATTATCTATATCGGTTTGTTTTATTCTATCATCAATCCGGCGAAAAACCTGACTAACGCCTATTACAGCGTCCAAAAAGGATTGGCAGCGATGGAGCGTATAGACGTTATTCTGGCTGCAGAATCTTCTATACAGGAACCTGAAAATCCGCGAAAACTGGAACAATTCCAACAAGCTGTCGAATACAAAGACGTCAACTTTTCATATAACGAAAGTAAACAGGTACTCAAAAACATCAATCTGGTCATTCCGAAAGGAAAAACGGTAGCCCTTGTCGGCCAATCGGGTTCCGGAAAAAGTACCTTTGTCGATTTGTTACCCCGTTTTTACGATGTGAATAGTGGAAAAATTTGTATCGACGGTATCGATATCCGGGAACTTTCTTTTTATAATTTGCGGGAATTTATGGGGAATGTAAACCAGGATCCTATTCTATTCAACGATACGATCTATAACAACATCGCTTTCGGTATCGAAAATGCCACTTTGGAACAGGTTGAACAAGCTGCCCGTATCGCTAATGCACACGAATTTATCTTACAAACCGAACACGGTTACCAAACCATAATCGGTGACCGGGGAGGCAAATTGAGTGGGGGCCAGCGCCAGCGCCTGAGTATAGCCCGTGCCGTATTGAAAAATCCTCCGATCATGATCCTGGACGAAGCCACTTCTGCCCTGGATACCGAATCGGAAAAACTAGTACAGGAAGCTCTGGATAATCTGATGAAAAACCGTACCTCTATCGTGATCGCCCACCGCCTGTCTACCATCAAAAATGCCGACCTGATTTGTGTCTTCCATGAAGGAGAAATCGTCGAACGGGGAACTCATGAAGAACTCCTGAGTCTGAATGGTATTTATACTAAATTGTATAGTATGCAGAGTTTTTAGAGGGGATAGAGTTGCTGAGTTACTGAGTTGCTGAGTTGCTGAGTTGCTGAGTTACTGAGTTACTGAGTTACTGAGTTACTGAGTTACTGAGTTATTGAGTTATTGAGTTTATATATGAATTTAAATAAATAAATTATGGGAGGAGTAGTTAAGTTTGAAGAATTGAATATTTGGCAGGAAGCCCGAAGGATTGTGAAGGAAATATACCAGAACACTGCATCCATTAAAGATATGGGTTTTAATGAGCAGATACAAAGGGCAGCTATTTCGATAATGAATAATATCGCAGAAGGGTTTGAATCCGGGAGCAATCCGATGTTCAAACGCTTTCTCTGTATATCTAAAGGAAGCTGTGGAGAAGTTAAAAGTATGCTTTATATTGCTAAAGATTTAAACTACATATCCGAAGAAAAAAGTGAATTACTCCTCCAGGATTGCCAGGGCCTATCTGTAGCAATTAACAAATTTATCCATTATCTGCAACAACACCCCACCCATTAACTCAGCAACTCAGCAACTCTATAACTCAGCAACTCATTATGACAACCGAAGATAAACTTTTAGGAAAACAAGTCGAATATCCCCAACACTATTGTCCGGCTATTCTTGTAGCGGTCCCCCGGCGGCTGAACAGGGAAATCTATGGCATAGACCACCCGGACCGTCTGTTTTGTGGTTATGACAGCTGGCATGCCTACGAAGCCAGTTTTATCCTGGATAATGGTATACCGGTAGCCGGGATGTTGAAAATTACTTATCCGGCTTCCAGTCCCTCGATTGTAGAAAGTAAATCTTTGAAATTGTATTTAGGTTCCTTTCATATGGAAGCTTTAGGCAAGACACTCGGGCAGGCTGTCGACCGATTCGTTGCCACAGTAGCTGCCGATCTTAGTGCGTTGTTGTGTACCGAAGTAAAAGTCCATTTTTATGAAGATGTCCCTTCTTTTCTGCCTTTTGATTTCAATGATTACACCCTGCTGGAAAAAGAGCCCGACACCTATGCACTCCAGTTTTCCGTCTATCAGGAAAACCCCGCCTTACTGACCGAAAACATCCAGGAAGCAGGGGAATTAAAAGTATGTAGCCATCTACTGAAAAGTAACTGTAAGATCACCCGTCAACCCGATTGGGGAAGTTTGTACATTCATCTGAAAGGCCGGACACAACCGGCCTATGCCTCTCTGTTGAAATACATCGTTTCGCTGCGTAATGAAAATCATTTTCACGAAGAAATTTGTGAGATGACTTTCAAACGCCTCAGTGATCTTTTCCAACCCGAAATTCTCATGGTAAGTTGCTTATACACCCGTCGTGGCGGGATAGATATTTGTCCTTGCCGGGCCAACAAACCGGATTATCTGCCGCATTATCTGCCCCAAGCCGATATACTGACCCAGCGGAATTTCCGGCAATAACCGCCTGCTTTCTTTCTGTTAAACCCCCGTTCCTGTTTTAGCTGTCATCACCGTTTTCACTGTATTTATAAATCTATTTGCCGAGTATCTTTTCGTACGTACCGTCCTTCAACACTTCCAATCCTTTCTTCAGCATATCGTTCTCCTCATTCATAATCTGATACATCTCGTTCATATTCCAAAGATCCCGGGCTATCAATGCTTTCAGCTGCAATTTAATGGTAGGCAAAAGAGGTTTCAGTGCTTTATCGTCTCTGGGGATATCCGCTTTTTCCCCTGCTTTTACAATTTCATCGATCATGGCATCGGTCACCTGAAAATTCTTCACAAAAGAATCGAAATCAGGATATTTCTTTTTCAGCTGATCCCTGTTTTTATCGATATAATTGGCAATAAACTCACCGATTACATTTTTAGCGATCAGCCGGTTAAAGTACAAATAGCTGATCGTCGTATCGAGAGGCACGAACACGTCCGGGATAATACCTCCTCCACCGTATACAGGGCGTTGTTTTACTTTCGTAAAATATTTCAGGGAATCATTCACTACAATACTGTCAGCACTGACCATTTCTCCGCTCCGATACCGGTTATACAACTCGGCTTCATAATCTTCTTCGCCTTTCGAATAAGGTTTTTGTATACATCTCCCCGAAGGCGTATAATAGTGGGCTATCGTCAGCCGGACCATAGATCCGTCGGTCAGAGGAAACTGTCTTTGCACCAAGCCTTTCCCGAAAGACCTCCGGCCCACCAATACGCCCCTATCCCAATCCTGAACAGCTCCGGAGACAATCTCACTGGCAGAAGCCGAATTGCCGTCGATCAATACGACCACCCGTCCACCCTGCAAGAGTCCTATAGGCGTTGAATATTCTTCGCGCCGACCGGAATTGACCCCGTCGGTATAAACGATCATCTTCCGTCCATCCAACAAGTGATCGGCGATACCGATAGCGGCTCCCATATATCCCCCTCCATTCGTCTGCAAGTCCAGTATCAAATCTTTCATCCCCTGAGCCTGCAATTTTTTGACAGCTTCCTCGAATTCATCGATCGTGGTCGCTGCAAAACGGGATAACTTGATATATCCGGTCGTCTTATCCAGCATATAAGTAGCATCGATACTATAAATCGGAATTTTTCCCCGGATAATGCGGAAATCCATATTTTCATGTCCTCTCAGCACGCCGACCTTGACAATCGTACCTTCCTCTCCTTTCAAGCGCTTCCGGACCTCTGTATTCGATAATTTTTTCCCGGCGATATTCTCTCCGTCCACGGAAACGATCCGGTCTCCTGCCATCAATCCGGCCTTCTCGGAAGGGCCGCCAGGCACGATAGCCACAACAGCCAACGTATCCCGGAGAATAGTAAACTGAATACCTATACCGAAAAATCCACCTTCCAAAGGCTCGTTCATCTCATCCACTTCTTCCTTCGTGATATAAACCGAATGAGGATCGAGATCGGACAAAGCTTTTATAATCGCATCTTCCGTCAGCTTCTGCAAATTTACGGTATCGACATAAAAGGCATCGATATAGGCCATCAGCCGCTGATATTTTATGCTTTGTTCTCTCACCTGATTCTCCCGGTTTTGTGCTATCGTCCGGTTGAATAGTGCTCCTGTCAGCAGCAAGAGCCCTGTCAAAATAAAAAGTCTTTTCATCTTATTTAAAGTTACTTCGTTATCCAGGAATAGTTATATCTCTACTTCTTCTCAAGTTCCAATACTTCCAAATCTTTCATTTTCCCCTTTTCTATGACAAAACGGATGGCTGTCCTGACTTTATGGAAACCATACTTCCCGGCAGCCCCGGGATTGATGTGTAAACATCCCAGCGTCTTATCGAACATAACTTTCAGGATATGAGAATGGCCGCAGACAAACAGCTGCGGGCGTTCGTCGTACAATAGCGTCCGTATTCCGGCGTCATAATGTCCGGGATATCCTCCGATGTGGGTCATCACTGTTTTTACTCCTTCACAATCGAATATTAAAGTAGGGGCAAACATCGTCCTTATCTCTCCTCCATCGATATTACCGTATACAGCGCGTAAATTAAAGTTGGCGGCCAAACGATCGGTAACCGCTAAATCACCGATATCCCCGCAATGCCAAACCTCATCGCAATCTTTGAAAAAATCCAATATCTTGCTATCCAACCAGCCATGTGTATCCGATAATAATCCTATTTTCATAAGCTCTTATGCTCTTCTAATTTATAAAGCATCTTTATTTCTTCCGCCCAGTTTTCTTCATCGGGAGTTTCCAGAATCAGCGGCATACGATCGAAACGGGGATCTCTCATAATCCGGCGGAAAGTCTCTATACCCAATTCGCCTTTCCCGAGCACCTCGTGCCGATCGACATGAGAACCTTGCCCTTTTTTAGAATCGTTCAGATGCATACCTTTCAGATACTTCAATCCGATCACTTCATCGAAATGCTCAAAAGTTTCCTGAAAGCCGTTTTCACTCTTGAGGTCATATCCGGCAGCGAAAGCATGACAGGTATCGATACATACTCCAATCCGGTCTTTATCTTCAACTTTGTCGATAATATAGGCCAACTGTTCAAAAGTATATCCCAGATTAGACCCTTGTCCGGCCGTATTCTCAAGCACGGCACAGACACTCTTGGTCTTATCCAGCGTGATATTGATCGATTCGGCAATTATCGTCAGGCACTCCTCCTCACTCACTTTCTTCAACGAACTTCCCGGATGAAAATTGAGTAGTTTCAGTCCCAGTTGTTCACAACGCAACATTTCATCCAGAAAAGCACTCCTGGATTTTTCCAAAGCCTCTTTATCGGGATTTCCCAAATTGATCAGGTAACTATCATGAGGCAGAATCTGATCGGCCGTATAACCGAATTCCTGACAACGCTGATGAAAACGTTCCACATTTTCAGCCGAATAGGGTGCTGCCACCCATTGGCGTTGATTCTTCGTAAATAAAGCGAAACTTTTCGCTCCGATCCGATGAGCATTTACAGGAGCATTCTCCACTCCACCCGATATACTGACATGTGCTCCGACATATTTCATATTCCGATGTCTTTTAATAATAATCTTCTGTTTAACTTCAGTCTCAAGAGGTATAACGCCCGATCAACACAAAAGTTCAATAATTTGCAAAGTTAATTTTTTATACTAAATATCTCATATCCCTCTCCCACAAGATCGTAATCTATCCTTAAAATCTATCCTCCGGGATTTACAAACCTACAAAAAGTTAGCCGAAATCTTACTTAACGTCTACAAAATTGGAAATAGTTTTATTAAAATAAAAGCGGGCATCTTCAACAATGCCCGCTTTCACATCTTCCGTCTTTCGGTTATTTAATCAACTCTACGCTTCTCTTCACAAATTTATTCAGTGCTTCTCCTTTCAACAGACCGTTAGCGAGTAAGGCAAGGTCGATCAACTGGCCGACCACCTGATTACCTTTACCATATTCCTGCAACAGCTCTTGTTTTTGTTTTCTCAAGCCATTGATCTTATCGTCATATTCTTTCTTCCGGTCTTTGTCGACTTGTGGAATTTCATCTTCTTTCTTCCCTTTGTTCAGTTCGTCGATCTCTGTTTTCTTCCCTTCATTTTCTTTAATTTCGAAATCGATCGGTTCGAGTTTAGCCGCCATTTCTTTCTGTTCATCAGCCAGGATATTCTTTACCAGCTTATGATCGGTATTCACCACCAACGTAAACTGGTCGTCCATAGCTCCATAGAATCCCATCCCCGGATTCATGGCAGCCATCTCTTTCATCCGCCGCATAAACTCAGAACGGGTGATTAAAACAGGATCGGCCGTTTCGCCCAACGCTTCGAAATTGACCACATACATGCCTCCTTCTTTGGGGAGTTGTGCATTGAAAACATCCTTCATCTCCTCCTGTTCAGCTTCGCTCCAATCGGTTTCCTTCGTTTCATTTTTAGGAATCAGTTTATCGATCACATCCGAGTCGACACGTAAAAATTTATGATCGGCATTTTTCTGCTCGATATGATTGATAAAATGCGTGTCCAACTGCCCATCCATCACCAAAACGTCATAGCCTTTATCCTTCGCAGCCTGGATGTAAGTATATTGTTCCTGTACGTCGGTAGCGTACAGATAAACGATATGATTGTCCTTATCCGTTTGGTTGACTTTCACCAGATTTTCATACTCTTCCAGGGTAAAATATTTCCCATCGGTATCTTTGAGCAGCACGATAGGATTGGCCCGTTCGGCAAATTTCTCATCTGTCAGCATGCCGTATTGGATAAATACCTTCAGGTCATCCCATTTTTTCTCGTACTCTTCCCGGTTGTTTTTGAAGATATCGGTCAGACTGTCGGCCACTTTCTTCGTAATGTGGTTAGAAATCTTCTTCACATTCCGGTCACTTTGCAAATAGGAACGGGATACATTCAACGGAATATCCGGCGAATCGATCACCCCATGCAGTAAAGTCAGGTATTCGGGTACGATCCCTTCGACAGAATCGGAAACATATACCTGATTGCTGTATAATTGAATTTTATTTTTTTGTATTTCAAACTTATTATCAATTTTCGGGAAATAAAGAATACCGGTCAGATTAAACGGATAATCTACATTCAAATGGATATGGAACAAAGGATCTTGTGCCATGGGATACAATTCCCGGTAGAATTTCTGATAATCTTCTTCCTTCAGTTCGGATGGTTTACGTGTCCACAGCGGATTGGTGTCATTGATGATATTATCTTCTTCGGTATCGACATATTTTCCATCTTTCCATTCTTTCTTCTTTCCGAAAACAATCTCTATCGGGAGGAATTTACAATACTTCGTTAATAAATCCTGTAGCTTATTCTCTTCCAGGAAATCCTTTTCCTCGGCATTGATATACATAATGATATCCGTTCCCCGTTCGGCTTTTTCGGTATTTTCCAGGGTGTATTCGGTATCTCCTTCACCGGTCCATTTTACAGCCTGCGCTCCTTCTTTGTACGATTTGGTCACGATTTCCACCTTATCGCTCACCATAAAGGCAGAGTAAAATCCCAATCCGAAATGACCGATGATCGTAGCGGCATCATCTTTATGTTTTTCCAAAAATTCTTCTGCTCCCGAAAAAGCAATCTGGTTGATGTATTTTTCCACCTCTTCCCGGGTCATTCCGATACCGCTGTCGGATACCGTCAAAGTACCTGCCTCTTTGTCAGCTTTCACCCGTACCCTTAAATTAGAAGCCTCCCCTTTAAATTCTCCCGAAGATGCCAATACTTTCAATTTTTGTGTAGCATCTACTGCATTCGACACTATTTCACGAAGAAAAATTTCATGATCCGAATAGAGAAACTTCTTAATAATCGGAAATAAATTCTGCGTTGATACTCCTATTTTTCCAGTTGCCATAGTATATCTGTTTTTTAGTTTTAAATTCAAGTTTACGCAGGTAAATACACAATTGTTATGCCAAAAAAATGAAAGTGACAAAAAGACAGCCAAAGCTTCAAATCCATAGCAATCCCAATAAGAATAAAATAAAGCAGTTATATACATATTTACACTTATAAATGTAGGTTTATTTCGTTAGTAATTCGTCTTCGGTGATCGGAATTGTCGACCCGGTCGCTTCTGTCGGTCGTCTAACTTTTTCTATCACTGACCGGCGGAACTCCTCGCAAGCTCGTCAGACACCACCGGTCGGGCGTTCAGAAAAAGCAAGACGACACTCGCCAGAGCTCCAATGGTCGCCAATCCCGATCACCTCCGACTAACGTTATCACTGAATTGCAGACCAGTCTTGATTTAAGAAAGATTATTCTCACTGGAAATAATCCGGACGGTCCGTCTTCCTGCTGCTGCAAATTTCTGGTTGTATTTTCTTTGCCGGTTAGCTCTGCCGTGAGATGCAGGGTTTTATGCCGGAAGACCATTGGAGTAGTGAGTAATTACACTGACGACGGTATTGACAGGAGCTTATTCATTTACTGCGATTCGGATCGGTTTTTACAAAGGGAATCAAAACTTATTGAAAAAATGGCTTAAAAATAAATAACAGATAATTTAAAAATAGTTTGCTAAATTTTGTGGAAATGCTATTTTTGTATCAGTCATATTTTCAATTATAAAAAATAAGTCATATGAGTAAGAAAGAGAAAAGTATTGAACTGTTGAATAAAGCAGTAAACGATGAGTTATTGGCTGTACACCAATATATGTATTTTCATTTCCGGTGTGATGATATGGGATTCGATCTGGTTTCCAATTTATTCAAACGGATCGCTATCCAGGAGATGATGCACGTTGAACAATTGGCCGAACGTATTTTATTCCTCAAGGGAGAAGTAGAAATGAAAGTGGCCGGAGAAGTGAGAAAGCTGACCGAGGTAAAAGATATGTTGGAACAGGCGGTGAAGATGGAAATGAATAGTGTAGACGATTACAACAAATGGGCCAACGAATGTGCCGCCAATGCAGATTCTGTATCTAAAAAATTATTCGAGACACTGACTGCCGAAGAAGAAGTTCATCAGGATCAGTTTGAAACCGAGCTGGATAATCTGGAGAAATTCGGAGATCATTATTTGGCCTTACAATCTATAGAACGTAGTAAGAGCGTAGCTACCGGTACTCCGGCAGAATAACGTCCCCAGACGTTTGATAACGAACGATAAATAACAAATCGGGATTGTAAGTATTTGTTATTTATCGTTTTTTTATTCACTATAATCTATTTTACTTATGTTAAATCAATTATTTTGGATTGTACCGATTTGTTCGGTAATCGCCTTGTTATTTGCCTGGTTTTTCTTCAAAGGGATGATGAAGGAATCGGAAGGCAATGAGACCATGAAACGGATTGCCGGCCATGTCCGCAAAGGGGCGATGGCTTATCTGAGACAGCAGTATAAGATTGTTGGGCTCGTATTCCTGGTCTTGTGTCTGTTTTTTGCCTGGATGGCTTATGGTCCGGGATTGCAGAACGGTTGGGTATGGTTTGCCTTTTTGACCGGTGGTTTTTTTTCCGGATTGGCTGGTTTTATCGGAATGAAAACAGCCACTTATGCTTCGGCCCGAACGGCGAATGCGGCCAGCCGGAGCATGAACGACGGTTTGAAAGTGGCTTTCCGTTCGGGAGCTGTAATGGGTTTGGTGGTAGTCGGACTGGCTTTGCTGGATATTTCTTTGTGGTGGCTGGTACTGGATTGCTTTGTCGAAGAAGCCAGTGCTACCCACAAAGCAGTGATGATTACGACTACCATGCTGACTTTCGGTATGGGGGCTTCTACCCAAGCCTTATTTGCCCGTGTCGGGGGCGGTATTTTTACTAAAGCGGCTGATGTCGGAGCCGATCTGGTCGGGAAAGTAGAAGCCGGAATCCCCGAAGACGATCCCCGTAATCCTGCAACTATTGCAGACAACGTCGGAGATAATGTGGGAGATGTCGCCGGTATGGGAGCCGATTTGTATGAGTCCTATTGTGGTTCGGTGTTGGCTACTGCTGCGCTGGGGGCTGCTGCTTTTATCACTGTGCCGGAATTACAATTCAATGCAATCCTGGCTCCGATGTTGATTGCCGCTTTCGGCGTGATCCTTTCGTTGTTGGGTATATTTATGGTAAAAACCAAGGAAGGGGCATCTCAGTTGCAATTGCTGAGGGCATTGGACCGGGGAATCAATACCAGTTCCGTGCTGATTGTGGCTGCCAGTTTTCTGGTGATTCATCTGCTGGGCCTGAGTTATTGGATTTGCGGCTCGGTGATTACAGGCTTGCTGACCGGTATCGTAATCGGAAAGGCGACGGAATATTACACTTCACATGCTTACAAACCGACTCAGGATATAGCTAAAAGTTCGGAGACGGGTCCTGCTACCGTGATTATCAAAGGGATCGGAACCGGAATGATTTCGACGGCAATACCCGTAATTACGATTGTGGTCGGTATCATATTGGCTTATTTATTTGCTGCACAATTCGATATGACCGATATGTCGATGGGATTGTATGGGGTAGGAATTGCTGCTGTGGGGATGCTTTCGACTTTGGGCATCACTTTAGCGACGGATGCTTACGGTCCTATAGCCGATAATGCCGGTGGAAATGCTGAAATGAGCGAACTGGGAGCCGAAGTCCGGCAGCGGACAGATGCATTGGATGCCTTGGGAAATACGACCGCAGCGACCGGAAAAGGGTTTGCTATCGGTTCGGCTGCATTGACGGGTTTGGCTTTACTGGCTTCGTATATTGAAGAAATCAAAATCGGTTTGATCCGTTTAGGGCATACGACACTCGAGGTCGGAGGGAAAGTGGTCGATACAGCTTCGGCAGGTTTGAAAGATATGATGACTTATTACGATGTGAATCTGATGAACCCGAAAGTGTTGGCCGGCGTATTTATCGGTTCGATGATGGCCTTTTTATTTTGTGGGCTGACGATGAATGCGGTAGGGCGTGCGGCACAGAAAATGGTCAACGAAGTAAGACGGCAATTCCGCGAAATTAAAGGGATTATGGAAGGAAAAGCCGAGCCCGATTATGCCCGTTGTGTAGAGATCTCTACCCGTGGAGCACAGCGTGAAATGATCTTTCCGTCTTTGCTGGCTATTATTATTCCGATTATTGTCGGATTGATTTTTGGTGTAGCCGGTGTAATGGGACTTTTAGCCGGAGGATTGGGTTCCGGATTCGTTTTGGCGGTTTTCATGGCTAATTCCGGGGGAGCTTGGGACAATGCCAAGAAATATGTCGAAGAAGGTCATCTGGGAGGTAAAGGTTCCGAATGTCATAAGGCAACGGTAATCGGGGATACGGTCGGAGATCCGTTCAAAGATACTTCTGGGCCGAGCCTGAATATATTGATAAAACTTATGAGCATGGTAGCTATCGTGATGGCTGGTGTGACTTGTATGTTCAGCTTGCTGTAAAGGTTGAATACGGAGTAAGCCGGACATGCGGCCCGATGTGATCCGGCATTCTGCTGAAGGATGGATCGGCGAACCTGAAATTCCTGATTTCTATTTATTTATCAGGACCGAAGGTTTGCCGATCGAAGTTTGGGACGTACTCATCCGGCAGGTTTGAAAAGCTGCAGGTCTCTTTTTGAAACCTTTTGTACCACTCTTCTTTTTCTTGTTTTTTGCCTTGAAAAGAGGTGTTTTAATAGTTAAAAACGAAGGTTATTCGCCGGAAAATGATTATATTTGCATGTTTTGTGAAAAAATCAATTAAACTATAATATGAGCGAAGAGATTGAGAAAAACGAAAGAGAGTATTCCGCCGATAGTATTCAGGTACTGGAAGGTTTGGAGGCAGTGAGGATGCGTCCCTCCATGTATATCGGAGACGTTAATGTCAAAGGGTTGCACCATTTGGTTTACGAGGTCGTAGACAACTCTATAGACGAGGCTTTGGCTGGATTTTGTGATCATATTCAGGTAACTATAAACGAAGATAACTCGATCTCTGTGAGAGATAACGGTCGGGGTATTCCGACAGCACGCCATTCCAAAGAGAATAAATCGGCTCTGGAAGTGGTTATGACCGTATTGCATGCCGGAGGTAAATTCGATAAAGATTCTTATAAAGTGTCCGGTGGTTTGCACGGGGTAGGTGTTTCCTGCGTCAATGCGCTTTCTACTACTTTAATTGCAGAGATTCACCGGGAAGGAAAAATCTGGAGACAGGAATATCACAAAGGGATTCCTGCCGGAGATGTACAGGTGGTAGGAGATACCGATCGCACCGGGACTACGATTACTTTCTTGCCGGATGATACGATTTTTTATGTTACCGAGTATAAATACGATATCTTATCGGCCCGGTTGCGGGAGTTGGCTTATTTGAACAAAGGGATTCGTTTGTCGTTGACCGATAAACGGGAGATCGATCCGGAGACCAATGCTCCCCGGCATGAAGTGTTCTTTTCTCAACACGGTTTGAGTGAATTTGTCGAATACCTCGATAATACCCGGGAAAAACTGATCGAAGATACGATCGATATAGCGACAGAAAAGAATGGAATCCCTGTGGAGGTCGCTTTGCATTATAATACGGGTTTTTCAGAGAATGTATTTTCTTATGTCAATAATATCAATACGATAGAAGGAGGTACTCACCTGACCGGTTTCAAACGGGGCTTGACGACGACCCTGAAAGCTTATGCCGAGAGTCACGGAATGCTTTCAAAACTGAAATTCGATATCAATAGCGATGATTTCCGCGAAGGATTGACGGCTGTGATTTCGGTGAAAGTGGCAGAACCGCAGTTTGAAGGTCAGACTAAAACGAAATTGGGGAATACAGAAGTCGGTACGGCTGTTTCACAAGCTGTATCTACTGTTCTGGAAAACTATCTCGAAGAAAACCCGAGAGAAGCTAAGGCAATTGTGGATAAGGTCATTCTGGCAGCCACTGCGCGTCATGCAGCCCGTAAAGCCCGTGATCTTGTGCAGCGTAAAACTGTATTGAGTGGCTCCGGTTTGCCCGGTAAACTGGCCGACTGTTCGGATAATGATCCGGCAAAATGTGAAATCTTCCTGGTCGAGGGAGATTCAGCAGGGGGTACGGCAAAACAGGGACGTGACCGTCGTTACCAGGCTATTTTACCCTTGCGGGGAAAAATCCTGAATGTAGAGAAGGCTATGATGCACCGGGTATATGAAAGCGATGAAATAAAAATAATTTTCCAGGCTCTGGGGATTACGATCGGTACTCAGGAAGACTCCAAAGCCGTTAACCTGGAAAAATTGCGTTACCATAAGATTGTGATCATGGCCGATGCCGATGTCGATGGTGCACATATCGCTACTTTGATTATGACTTTGTTCTTCCGTTTTATGCGTCCGGTGATCGAGAACGGATATCTGTATATCGCAACGCCTCCTTTATATTCTGTGAAGAAAGGAAATAAAGAACAACGGTATTGCTGGACAGATAAAGAACTGGAACAGTTGGTAAATGAAATGAGTAACGGTAAAGGGGATGCCGGGTTGCATATCCAGCGTTACAAAGGTTTGGGTGAGATGAGTAAAGAGCAGTTGTGGGAAACGACCATGTCACCGGAGAACCGGATATTGCGTCAGGTATCTATCGAAAATGCTGCCGATGCCGACCGGATCTTCTCGATGTTGATGGGAGACGATGTGCCGCCCAGACGGCAATTTATCGAACAAAATGCAACCTATGCAACTATCGATGCTTAAAGCAGAAAGAAGTCAGAACGAATTGTTATTACTTCGATAGAGATGAGCGGACCTTCGGTACTGATGGAAAATGCAGTCAGCACCGAAGGTCCGCTAAGTTTAGTGTAAGATAAAATAGTTCCCAATAAATTAAAATGAGAGTAGCTGTATTTTGTGCTTCTGCCAATGAGGTGGAGCCATGTTATTTTAGAGAAGCCGGCCGATTAGGAAAAAGGATCGGAGAATTAGGGTGGCAATTGATTTATGGAGGCACGAACATCGGGTTGATGCGGGAAGTTGCCGATGCTACGATTCGGCAAGGAGGCGAAGTAACCGGGATTATACCGGAGTGTATCCGTGACCGTGGTGTCGCTGCCGGCGGATTGAAACAATTGATCGTCGCTCCCGATATGAAGGAACGTAAACACCTGCTGCGGGAACATGCGGATGCTTTTATCGCTCTGCCCGGTGGTTGGGGGACTTTAGAAGAAATAACCGAAGTCATTACCCTGAAACAATTGGGTCAGCACAATAAACCGATCGTTTTTTTAAATACCGCCGGATATTATAAGCTGTTTTTCGAATTTATCGAGCACAGCCGTAAAGCAAAATTTATTTCCTCTGCTTACGATCACCTTTATTATATAGCCGATGCTATAGAGCCGGCCTTAGATTATATTCAAAAATACCAGCCTATTCCACAGGTAAAAAAATATTAGATGTTTAATAATTTGGAAAGAACTGATATTTTATATAATTTTAGTGCATTATAGTTGCGTGGGAATAAAAAGTTTTCAAAATAAACCATTGTAGGGATTACAACGGTATTTTAATTCGTTTAGTTTAGTTTAGTTTAGTTTAGTTTAGCTAAAAGGGGGATATACCCCCTTTTTTATCGGGCTTCTGTTTCGTCCAGTAATCCCCGTCCGGCTTTTACAATTTCATTCGTGTCTTTGAGTAAAGCCACTGCTTTGTCCAATACTCCGTTGATAAATGCTCCGCTCTTCGGCGAGCTATAGGTTTTAGAGATTTCGATATATTCATCCAAAGTCACTTTCACCGGAATGGAAGGAAAATGTTTTAATTCGGAAATCGCACATGACATGATCAGTTTGTCCATTTCCGAGATACGGTCCAACTCCCAATTATAGGTAAACTTATCGATGATCTCCATATTGGCGTTATATTCATAAAATGCTTTACGCATCAATGTCCTTGCATATTCGAAATCTTCGTCTTTTTTATAAATCGGGTATAAAATATCGTCTTCTTCTCTCATTTTTTCCTGAAGATGCCAGAGTGTTTTATATACAATGCTGAGTACCAGTTCAAAATCATCGTTCCAGAAGATACTCTTTTCTTCCATCGTTTGATAAAACATCTCGTCCTGTATGATCAGTTCTGAAAATAAATCGAGTACGATCTGTTTGTGCTGCTCGAAAGAGGGCGATTTCTGGTGCATGTATTTCTGATATTTGGACCACTCGATCAGTTTATTGTAGAAATACAATACCGTTTCCTGATTATCGTTCCAACTAATCAGGTTGTTTGTAATATAGTACTGGAATTTTTTGTTATTTTCCAAGATATTGAAAACCGGATTATCGATGAAGCGGGTATTCGGATTCAGATCGACATTAGAAGCGAACCGGCGGTTACGTGCTGTATCTATTTTTTGAAAAGCTTTTCGGCGGACTTCAGTGATTAGTAACAAAGTTTCGTAGTACAAATCTGTACTTTTAGACATACTTTTCAGTAGATCGCGTTCAATCTCGGCGAGAGTAGCACTTTCTTTTTTGCTGTAAGCGTAGAGCAGTTGCAATACTTTTATTCGGATCAATCTTCTGCTTGTCATTTTTATGAAGAACTATAAATATTATGTCGATTTTGACGGCGCAAAAGTATGAAATAAAATGAAGAATGAAAAATCGGGAATGAAAAATTATTAGTATCGGGAGAAAACTTTATATTTGTACTATGATATCATTCTATTTATGTTAAAACAACGTCTCTTCTATTTCTGTTTATTTATTCTTATGAGCTATTTTGTTACGGCTCAAGAGTTAAGATGTAATATTTCCGTTTCTTCGCAAAAAATACAAGGGACGAACCGGGAGCTTTTTACCAATATGCAGCGGGATATGTACGAATTCCTGAATAATAAACGTTGGTCGGAAAATATTTTTCAATACGATGAACGAATCGAATGCAGTATACAGATCACCCTGGATGAACAGATAGGGAGCGACCAGTTCCGGGGATCGATGCAAGTACGGGTGAGCCGGCCGGTGTACAACTCTTCCTATAGTACGGTGTTATTGAATTTCAGGGATAACGACATCGATTACATATACCGGGAATTCGAGCCACTGGAGTATAGTGAGACCGGACAAAATTCCAATCTGGTGAACCTGCTGGCTTTTTATGCCAATATCATTTTGGGGATTGACTATGATAGTTTTTCGCTGATGGGAGGAAACGACTTTTTTAACCGGGCAGAGACCATTGTCGCCCGCTGTCAGAATGCCAAGGAATCCGGCTGGAAGTCTTTTGAAAACCGTCGCAATCGCTATTGGTTGATCAATAATTTGCAGGACCGCAGTTATGCTTCTGTCCGGGAATGTATTTATAAGTATCATCGGTTGGGGCTGGATGTGATGTCGGATAACCTGACCGACGGACGTTTGGCTATTCTGGAAGCTCTGGGTTTGTTACAGAAGGCCCATCGGATAAAACCCAATTCCTACTTGATGCAGGTGTTTTTCGATGCCAAAGCCGATGAAATCGTGCATATTTTCAAGCCTGCTTTTACCGATGAGAGGAAAAGAATTTTTAATATTGTCTCAGAAGTAAATCCTGCAAATAGTTCGAAGTATAATGCTTTGATTCAGGAAAAAACGAATTGATAGTAAATAAAAAACGATGATTGAAAATATCAGTATAAATAATTATGCCCTGATCGATCACACGCATATCGAATTGGAAAAAGGATTTTCGGTGATCACCGGTGAGACTGGTGCCGGAAAGTCTATTCTATTGGGAGCAATCGGTCTGACCTTGGGGCAGAGGGCCGATTCGTCGGCTATCATGGATAAAACCAAAAAGTGTATTGTAGAGATAGAATACAATATCGCCGGATATGCTTTAAAAGAATGGTTCGACGAGAACGACCTCGACTATTCAGAACAGGTTATGGTCAGGAGGGAGTTGACTGCAGAAGGAAAATCACGTTGTTTTATCAACGATACCCCGGTAAATAATAAGTTGTTGAAAGATTTCGGTACTTATATGGTAGATATCCATTCCCAACATCAGTCTTTGTTGTTGGGACATCCTGAATATCAGACCGATATATTGGATGCATTTTGTGGTAATCGTGAACTGTCGGAACTTTACCAGGCAGACTTCAGGGAGCGTCAACAATTGAAATCTGCTTTGAAGCAGTTGAAAGACAGGGCTGCCGATGCCGAAAAGGAAAGTGATTATCTGCAATTTCAGTTTAATCAGTTGGAGAGTGCACGCTTACAGCTAGGGGAGAAGGAAGCACTTGAAGAAGAGTTGGAATTACTGACTCATGCAGAAAATATCAAATCGGCCTTAAGTGGGTTATCCTGGAATCTGCGGGATACCGAGCAGTCTGTCATTCAAGTATTGAAAGGAAGCCGCAATGCCATCTCCGCACTAGAGAATGCTTTTAAGGAAGCCGGCGAATACCGGGAGCGGCTGGATTCTGTGATTATCGAGTTGAACGATCTGGCCGACGAGGCCGAACGCAGAGCAGAAAGTGTGGAATATAATGCCGGGCGTATCGAGAAAATCAACCAGCGTTTGAATACCATTTACGATTTGTTGTTCAAATATAAAGCCGAGTCGGTAGAAGAGCTCGTAACATTGAGGGAACAAATCCGGGAAAAATTGAAAAAGGTAGAAGGAGGGTCGGAAGAAATAGAGCGACAGGAAAAGAAACTACAGGAGACTGAAAAACGAATGTTGCAGCTGGCCGGTAAAATCCACGAAATGCGGGTGAGTATGGAGGGGAAGTTGTGTGCGACTATGAAAAAACTACTGGTCGGACTGGGAATCAAACATGCCGAGTTTCAGGTCGGGATCACGGCGGTAGATGAGTTTACCCGGACAGGCCGGGATGAAGTAAAGTTTTTGTTCTCGGCCAATAAGAACCAACAGCCGGGAGAAATTGCCCGGGTCGCTTCCGGAGGAGAAATTTCCAGGGTAATGCTGGCATTGAAATATGTGCTTTCCGGAGCAAAACAATTACCGGTGATTATTCTGGATGAAATAGATACCGGATTGTCCGGGGAAGTAGCCCACCGGATGTCGTTGATTATGCGCGAGATGGCCGGGCGGATGCAGGTGATCAGTATTTCCCATCTGCCTCAGATCGCGGCTGCCGGCAATTGTCATTTTAAAGTATATAAAGAAGATCGCGGTGAAACGACGATCTCTGGAATCAGGAAATTGACACCAGAGGAACGGGTACAGGAGATTGCCGGTATGATCAGCGGGCAGGAAATTACACCGGCAGCCATAGAAACAGCTAAAATTCTGCTCTCGGCAAAAGCAGGCAATTGAGCTTCGGAAATTTTTTGTATTTTTGCAGGTCGGTTCTGAACGTATTTTATATGTTCGGAGTTTACTATTTATGAAGAATATCGTAAATAGGAAGATTATTCATTAAAATAAAAAGAATGGCTTACAATTTATTAAAAGGAAAGAAGGGAATTATTTTCGGTGCCCTGAATGAGATGTCTATTGCCTGGCAAGTGGCGGAGAAATGTATAGAAGAAGGGGCTGAAATCGTATTGACGAATACTCCGCTATCGATTCGGATGGGAGATATACAGGATTTTGCGGCGAAACATCAGATCCCGCTCATTCCGGCGGATGCTACGAGCGTGGAGGATTTGACCCATCTTTTTCAGGAATCGATGACACATTTCGGTGGGAAGGTGGATTTTATCTTACATTCGATCGGTATGTCTTTGAATGTAAGAAAAAAACGTCCTTATGACGATCTGGATTACGATTTTTTGCAAAAGACGTTGGATATATCCGCAATTTCTTTCCATAAAGTGCTGCAAACGGCCAAAAAACTGGACGCCATCAATGAGTGGGGATCGGTGGTCGCTTTGTCTTATGTGGCAGCTCAGCGTACGATGTTCGAATACAACGACATGGCCGATGCAAAAGCTATGCTGGAATCGATAGCCCGTAGCTTCGGATATATTTATGGACGGGAAAAACGCATCCGGGTGAATACGATTTCCCAGTCACCGACAATGACTACAGCGGGGAGCGGAATCAAAGGTTTCGATTCGCTGGTAGACTTTGCCGACCGGATGTCGCCCCTTGGAAATGCTACTGCAGAAGAATGTGCCAATTATTGCGTTTGCCTGTTTTCCGACCTTACCCGGAAGATTACGATGCAGAATCTTTACCACGATGGAGGATTTTCGAGTATGGGTATGAGTTATAGGGCTATGCACCAGTATAATAAGAGTTTTGATAACGAAGATAAAAAATAGGGGAACTTTTTGCAGTTTGTCTTAAAAAAGGGTAATTTTCCGTCTTCAATTTAAAAATCCGGAATATGTATTTATTCTTTGACACAGAGACGACAGGATTACCTAAACGGTGGAATGCACCTGTAACAGACTTGGAAAATTGGCCCAGATTAGTACAATTGGCCTGGATCATGTACGATGACCGGGGAAACATGCTCGAGAGCCGGGATGTCATAGTAAAGCCCGAAGGATTTACTATTCCTCCGGAAGCTTCGCGGGTGCATGGGATCACGACTTTGGTGGCACGTGAAAAGGGGGAACCTTTACAAGAAGTGATGGAGCAATTTGCCCGAAAGATCGATGAAGCGACAGCTTTGGTTGGGCATAATATCAGCTTCGACGAATGTATTGTCGGGGCTGAATTCGAGCGTTTGCGAATGATGACGACCCTGTTCCTGAAGCCGAAATATTGTACGATGAAACTTTCTACAGATTATTGTAAGCTTCCCGGGAAAAAAGGATTCAAATCTCCCCGGTTGGCGGAATTACACCAAGTATTGTTCGGCAGTGGTTTTGACAATGCGCATAATGCATTGGCAGATGTGGAGGCTACAGCCCGTTGCTTTTGGGAACTGAAAAATAGAAAAGTCATCAAGTAGACAGAACCGGAAAAATGAAGCGGTCAGTAAAAGGGAGATAGAGGTTGAATTATTGATTATGGCAAAAAAATCGGATTTTAATACGAGTAGAAGCGTAAAAGATTTGCAGGCGGAATATGGGAAAATGCCCCCACAGGCCGTCGATTTGGAAGAAGCAGTATTGGGAGCCCTGATGTTGGAACGGGATGCTTTTTCTATCGTCGGGGATTTATTGGAACCGGATGCTTTTTATAAGGATGCGCATCAAAAGATATTCCGGGCCATTCATAAGTTGTTCCTGAACGATGACCCGGTGGATTTGCTCACGGTGAGCGAGGCATTGAAGCAAAGTGGGGAACTGGAACAGGTCGGGGGGTATTATTATTTGTCCCAGCTGACGACCCGGGTAGCTTCGGCCGCTCACATCGAATTCCATGCAAAGATCATTGTTCAGAAATATTTGCAGCGTAAACTGATCGGGGTCTGTACAGAATTGCAGGAGATGGCCTATGATGAAGCGACCGATGTTTCTGATTTGATGGATAAGGCTCAGAAAGCTGTATTCGATATTGCCGACGGTAATATTAAAAAAGATACGGCCGAGATAGCTCCGATCATCGACGAAGCGATAAAAGGTATTCAGGCTGCTGCCGAAAAGCCGGACGGGATCAGTGGACTTCCTTCGGGCTTTAATGCTTTGGATGCGGTGACTTCCGGTTGGCAGCCTTCGGATTTAGTGATCATTGCCGCCCGTCCTGCTATGGGTAAGACGGCTTTTGTACTTTCTATGGCCCGGAATATGGCGGTGAAACACCACCAGGCTGTCGCTATTTTCTCTTTGGAAATGTCGGCCGTGCAGTTGGTGAATCGTTTGATCGCCAGTGAGACCGAATTGAGTGCCGAGAAATTGAAAACAGGGCGTCTCACCGACGAAGAATGGCAGCAATTGCACAGCCGGATCAAGGCTTTGGTGGAGGCTCCCATCCTGGTGGACGATACCCCGGCTTTGTCTATCTTCGAATTGCGGGCCAAGTGCCGGCGATTGAAACAGAAATATGGAATAAAAGTATTGATTATCGACTATCTGCAGTTGATGACCGCCGGTGCCGATATGCGGGGAAACCGGGAACAGGAAGTGAGTTTGATTTCAAGGCAGCTGAAAATTATTGCCAAGGAATTGAGTATTCCTGTTATGGCTTTGTCCCAGTTGAACCGTGGGGTAGAATCCCGGCCGGATAAAAAACCGATGTTGTCCGATCTGCGTGAATCCGGATCTATCGAGCAGGATGCGGATATGGTTATGTTTATCCATCGTCCTGAAAAATATGGGATAACCGTCGATAATGAAGGAAACTCTCTGTTGGGGATTGCGACGATTATTATTGCCAAGCACCGTAGTGGTGCTGTCGGCGAGGTGAATTTGCGTTTCCGGGCCGAATTGACACAATTCTGTGACCTCGATACGACTTCGCCTTTTGCTTCAAGTACTTCGACCGGAGAGATCGTTACCCAAACGTTCAGTTCGAAGATGAACGATGAACCTGTGCCTGCATTGGATCAGGGATTCGAAGGTATGAGGGATAGTTTCGATAATAATGCTCCTTTTTAAATCGGATCATGAAGAGGCTGCTGCTTATCGGTTGTTTTTGCCTGATGGGATGGATCAGTCTGGCGAATCATATTCTGATTCCGATGGATAATACACAGAGCAATCATTTGAAAGCTTATGGAGTTGTTTATCATACGCTGAAAAAAGGATTGGAAGTGCAGTGGTTGCTCAATTACCGGGGAGGAAGTTTTATACTGCCTTTTGATGCGGACGGACGAACGGAATGTCTGTTGAAAGGAGTGGGCTTCGAAGTGATTCCTCCGGCAAGGCTGAATGCGATCCTGGCTGAGATAGCTTCACCGGAGGTAAATGCAGATGCGGTTAAACTGGAGAAAGCGCCGAAGATTGCCGTTTACTCCCCGAAGGAAAAGAAACCCTGGGATGATGCGGTGACTTTGGCTTTAACCTATGCAGAAATTCCTTATGATGTCGTTTATGATTCGGAAATACTGGACGGATGTCTGAAAGAGTACGATTGGTTGCACCTGCATCATGAAGATTTTACAGGGCAGATGGGAAAATTCTACCGGAATTATCGGCATATGGATTGGTATAAAGCCGAAGAAACAACTAATAAACAAACGGCCCGTAAATATGGTTTTTCAAAAATTTCCGAATTGAAGAAAGCGGTTGTCCGGACGATCCGCGATTATGTGTCTGCCGGAGGGTTTATGTTTGCGATGTGTTCGGCTACCGATACTTTCGATATTGCTTTGGCTGCGATGGAGGTAGATATTTGTGATGTCATGTTCGACGGTGATCCGGTAGAGCCCGGCGCACAGGAAAAGCTCGATTATTCGAAGACATTTGCCTTCAAAGATTTTAAATTGCAGTTGAATCCGAATATTTATGAATACTCGGATATCGATGTCACAGACACCCGAAAAGTAACCGAACGGGATGATTATTTCCTGTTGTTTGAATTTTCTGCCAAGTGGGATCCTGTGCCGACGATGTTGTGCCAAAATCATATGAACATGATTAAAGGGTTTATGGGACAGACTACCGCATATAACCGGAAACTGATCAAATCGAATGTCCTGATTATGGGAGAAAATAAGGCTGCCGGAGAAGTCAGGTATATCCATGGGGAATACGGGAAAGGTACCTGGTCATTTTTGGGCGGACATGATCCCGAAGATTATCAACACTTTGTAGGTGATCCTGTAACCGAATTGGATTTACATCGACAGTCTGCCGGATATCGGTTGATTTTGAATAATATATTGTTTCCCGCTGCCCGTAAAAAACAACATAAGACGTAAGAGCGGGTAACCGTTTAAGAAATAACGAGATGATGAAAGCAAAATTGATTTTTTTACTGAAGTATTACTTGTTTTGGGTCGTTATATCCATTGTGGCAAAAATCATGTTTTTATTCTATCAATGGTCCGATACGACTCATTTGTCCGCTGCTGACTTTTGGCATATTTTAGCCGGAGGAATCCGTTTGGATTTATCTTTGAGCGGTTATATCCTGATGCTTTCTTCAGTAATCCTGATTTGTTCGGTCTTCGTCGGGGAAAAGATTATCCGGGCCGTATTTGCCGGTTTGACGCTGTCGTTACTTCTCTTTTTTTGGGGAGTTGTTGTGGTCGATCTGGAATTATTTAAGAACTGGGGATTCCACATCGATACGACTCCGCTGATGTATCTGAAAACCCCGAAAGAAGCGATGGCTTCTACGCCTTTGTGGCTGAACTTATGTCTTACCTTGCTTATGCTGGGATGTGTCGTTTTATCCTTTTGGGTATTCCGTCGTTATGTTTTGAAAGGGTTGCGATATAAAAGGGGAAATTATTGGGGGATTCCCGTATTTCTGCTGATCGGTGGTGCTATGATTTTACCGGTAAGAGGGGGAGTGAACCTGGCTCCGTTGAATAGTAGTGCTGTGTTTTATCATGCTGAGAATATGTATGCCAATCAGGCTGCTGTAAATGCGGTTTGGAATTTTATTTACGAGCTGATGCACATGAAAAATCTGGATAAAAAATATAATTATTTGCCGGAACAGGAGGTGGCACAAGTGGTAGATAGCCTGATGCATACAGGAACCGATTATCCTCGTTTGCTGAAAACAGAACGTCCGAATATCGTATTTTTACTTTTGGAGAGTTTTACGGCGAATGCAGTCGAAGTTTTAGGGGGGATTCCCGGAGTGACGCCGAATTTGAATCAGCTGGCCAAAGAGGGAGTACTGTTTACGAATATTTATGCTACGGGGTCGCGTTCCGACCGCGGAATGGTCGCTGCAATCAGTGCCGTTCCTTCACATCCTGCCGTTGCTATGATCAAGTATCCCAATAAAATCATGGAACGTCCGAGGTTTCCGAAAGATCTCGAAGAAGCCGGGTATTCGACCCGTTATTATTATGCCGGGGATATCGATTTCGGTAGTTTCCGTTCTTTAGTCACCATGAGCTTTCAGGGGATGGTGACCGAAGATGACTTTTCCGGTGAAGCTATGGCCAATCGTTTCAAATGGGGTGTACACGATCAATATATGTTCGAACGACTTTATGAGGATATTGCCAAGGCCCGGCAACCTTTCATGTACATGGCTTTTAATATGAGCAGCCACGAACCTTTCAATGTCCCCGGCGAAGTTGCGATACCCGGCGACGACACAGAGCATAAATTCCTCAATGCCATTCATTATAGCGATGCTTGCATCGGAGAATTTATCCGGAAATGTAAAGCTTCGGGGTTATGGGACAATACGCTTTTCATCCTGATGGCAGACCATGGGACACGTCATATCCGGCATGTGGATCCTTCTACTCCGGCAGCTTATCACATCCCCCTGATATTGTCAGGAGGGGCATTGAATGTGCAGGATACCGTGGTGACGACCATCGGGTCACAAACGGATATGGTGGCTACGGTTTTGGCCCAATTGGGTATGGATCATTCCGGATACAAGTTCAGCCGTAATTTATTGGCCGATCAGGTGATTCCTTTTGCTTTCTTTTCTTATCCCAATGGAGCCGGTGTAGTGACCGAAAAAGGGTCTACTTATTTCAGTTTACAGAGCCAGACTTTTGTCGAGAAAGACAGTGTAAAAGAAGATGGCCGCTTGCTGAAAGCCTATCTGCAAGCGATCAATGAGGATTTTAACCGCCAGTAGATCATTTGCTTCCCGGAATCCCTTTGTATTTGATCGCCAGTAAGGTGAGGTCGTCCGATTGATTGCCCTGACCGATGTGGCTATGGATATCTTCGAGAAGTGCCTGAATGATAAAAGCAGGTGTTTTCACTGTTTGTGCTTCCACACATCTGATCATTTTATCCTGACCGTAGAACTGTCCCGACTGATTTTCCGTATCGGTGATGCCATCGGTATAAAATAACAAGGTTGTATTTTTATTGAAAGTATAGATATGTTCTGAAAATTCATGTTCCTCGAGTACACCGATCGGAACATCGGGGTATTTATTCAGAAAACTGGTCTGTCCATTGTGATGTATGATCAATGGATAAGGATGACCGGCATTGGTAAATGTCATGATTCCGGTATTGATATCTATAATCCCGATAAAGATCGTGGTGTATATATCGTCGTCGGCATCGTCACACATATGTTTGTTGATCAGATTGCAGATTTGTGCTGTAGAAGTATTATTGCTGGCGATATAGCGGAATAGTTTACTGATGGAGGCCATGTATAAGGCGGCCGGAGTGCCTTTGCCCGCTACATCTCCGATGGCAAAGTAAAGTTGGTTGCCCAGCTGAAAATATTCGTAAAAGTCTCCGCCTACTTCACGGCATTGCCGTAAGTCTGCTGCCAATTCGATATTAGGAGGAAGAAGGATAGGGCGGGGAAGAAAACGTTGTTGAATACGGCGGGCCAGACGCATCTCAGAATTGTACTGTTCTTTCTCGGCCGTAGTGATTTTCAGCCGTTCTATATAGTTCACCAGGTTTTGTTGCAGATAATGAAAAGAATCGTATAAGTCATAAATTTCTTTACAAGATTTCGGGGTAGGAAGTACGATATCGAACTGTCCTTCCGCAACACGACGGGTGGAATAAGCCAACTCGAGTAAAGGAGAGGATAAACGCTTGACAATGTTAACGATACCGATAAACAGGCAGAGTAATCCCAACCCCATAGAAAGGAATAACATGAAATAAAGTTTACCGGATGAATATAAGATCTCGTTATAGGGACAGATGATACCTATTTGCCAATCCATAGGAGAAAAAGGGGTGTAATAGAGGTAGTGTTTTTGTTTGTCCAATTCCACGGTGGTCGCACAGGTTTCCCCTCTCGATATACTCCGGTGGATAAAGCTGGCTTTGGGACCTGTGAGGTGGCTGATCAGATTTTGTTTCCCACTCGGCGATGGAGCCGGATGAGCAATGTAATTTCCTTCCCGATCGACGACAAATAAATTTCCGGATCTGAACAACTTATAGCTGCCGATCAGAGCATTCAGATTCTTCAAGGGAAAGTCTACTTTCAAAATAGCACAGGGCTGATGCTGGCTGTTGTGGATCAGATGGCATAAAGCGATGGTCTTGCAGTGGTTTACTTCGGAATAAATCCAATATCCGTTATTGGGTGCCGACTTGATGATTTTAGCTGAGTCCGGATGACAATAGTTGCAAGAAGGATCGGGTTGAGTGAAATGGATTTTCTCATCTGCAGTACGGTAAGCATTGATATGAATGAAATCGGCTACTTCCGGATTTTTCAGATCGTAATGGACCGAACTTCCGATGAGTGTCTTATAACTTCTCAGAATTCGGATGGGTAAATCAGGGATATTTTTATAATTCAGTTCTCCCTGCATATCGGTTACATTTTGCGGAATACTTTCGATTCTTGCAATTTCACGTTCGAAGATGATCAAGGCATTATTGGCGATTGCTTTTGCCTGGCTGTAAGCATTGTTGTTGATAAATTGTTCCAGTGAATTGACCAGAGCCAGAGAGATTAAGAAAAATACGACGAATAAAACAAGGATTAAGTAAATAATCAATTGTTTTGAAAAACTGATGTTCTGACTTATTTTCATAGATGATAAAGAGGCACTTAGGGAGAAGTTAGCTAGCGGTTTGGGTGCAGGATGAATTCGGTGATCACAGGTCTCAAACCGATTCTACCGGGAAACCCAAGATAACCTTGTCCGCGACTGACATATAAATATTGATTTTGATGCCGGTATAATCCGTCGTATTCCGGATAAATATATTGTGCCGGACTCCATTCGTTTTTTCCGATCTTGATTCCGAATTGCATAGCATGGGTATGACCGGAAAGGGTCAGGGCTATCCGGGGTACTTGTAATACTTCACCTCTCCAGTGTGACGGGTCATGGGATAAAAGGATGATGCAAGCTTGCCCGGGGAGAGAATCTATAGCGACATCCAATTTCCCGTAACGGGGAAAAGGGGGATTACCCCAATTCTCGACCCCCACAAGCCAAAGCGTGTCCCTGCCTTCGACGATGGGAATACGGTCATTGTTCAACATATGAAATCCCATCGACTTCATATTTTCAAAAAATTGGTTCAGGTTGTTCCGTTTGTCCGTTTCAGTGGGCCAACGGGTATAATCGCCGTAATCATGATTCCCGGTAATGGCATATTTACCGTAAGAAGCTTTCATTTCTTGAAATAGAGTGATCCAGGGAGACATTTCTGCTGCGAAATTATTGACCATATCTCCTGTAAATACAATGATGTCCGGTTGTAAACGATTGACTTCCCCGACTAATTTCCGCATACCGGGGTAACTTTCTCCAAAACTTCCCAAGTGGATATCCGAAAGTTGTACAATCTTGAAATGATCGAATTCGGCCGGCAAATTTTCCAAAGTCAGATTTACGGTTTCAATTTTATAATTATAACGCCCTAGAGTAAGACTATATAGTAGAATCAGGAAAAGTGCTCCTGCCAGGATACCCGAAAATAAACGGATCAGTTTGGATATCCTCTGACAACATCTCCGTAATAACAGACCGATTCCGTTGAAAACGGTATAAATGAGTTTCGGTGTATAGAATAAAAATAACAGACCGATCAGTTTTTCTATCCAAAAATAACTGTCGGGACCTTTTAAGCGGGATACGCTGTACTGAAAAAGAATTAAGGTACAGATGAAAAAGAGAGTATGTAATCCATATAATAGAATTTGCCACTTTTTATTCAAATATTGTTTCAATTGAATCCAGAATATGGTATCTGTCAATAGAATAAAAATGAGGCCTGCTATAAATATTAAATTACTACTCCGCATATAATTTTTAAATTATAATATCATAAATATGATATAATGTTTAATGGCTAAGACATACATTTATGTCAGGAATGATTATACGCATTCCTGACAAAATAGTAAACCTTAGAAGTTTTTAAAATAAACCGGTGATATGACCTTGTTCGTCGATATCGATATTCTCGGCAGCCGGTTTCTCGGGAAGTCCCGGCATTCGCATGATTTCCCCTGTAATCGGTATGACAAAACCTGCTCCGGCGGCAATTTCTATTTGGCGGACGGTAACGACAAAATCTTTCGGCCGACCTAGTAATTTAGGATTATCGGACAGTGATTTTTGTGTTTTGGCTATACAAACCGGGAGTTTATCCAATCCCAGAGCGATGATTTTTTTCAAATCGCTTTTGGCTTGTGCTGTATAATCGATAGCTGCAGCTCCATAGATTTCTTTGGCGATGGTTTCTATTTTCTTTTCGATATCCCAGCTCCATTCGTAGAGCGGTTTTAGTTTGCATACGCATTGTTCGGCTACTTTGGCTACCAGGATTGCCAGTTTCTCAGCTCCTTCACCTCCCTTGGCCCAAACTTCCGCTACTTCCATGGGCACGCCCAGTTCTTTGCATTTGTCTGCAACAATTTGTATCTCAGCATCTGTATCGGTGACAAATTTGTTCAAAGCAACGATGGGGCAAATATTGAATTTCTTCATATTTTCAACATGCTTTTCCAAATTTTCGATTCCTTTTCTCAATGCTGCCGTATTCTCTTCTTTCAGATTTTCGACTTTCACGCCTCCATGGTATTTCAGCGCCCGGATCGTGGCGACCAGAACGACGGCGCTCGGATTCAGACCAGCTTTGACACACTTGATATCGAAGAATTTTTCTGCACCCAGGTCAAAACCGAAACCAGCCTCCGTGACGACAAAATCTGAAAGCGAAAGTCCCATCTTCGTTGCCAGTACGGAATTCGTTCCCTGAGCAATATTGGCAAACGGACCTCCATGAATGATGGCGGGATTCCCTTCGATGGTTTGCACCAGATTGGGTTTGATCGCGTCTTTCAATAAAGCGGCCATCGCTCCATGAGCTTTCAGGTCACGGGCATATAAAGGACGTTTATCATAGGTATAACCGATGAAAATATTTCCCAACCGTTCTTTCAGATCCATGAAACTTTCCGATAAGCAAAGGATCGCCATAATCTCTGACGCTGCCGTAATATCGAAACCGGTCTCCCGTGGGATACCGGATGATGTACCTCCCAAACCGACGATAATGTGCCGCAGAGAACGATCGTTCATATCCATTACCCGTTTCCAGGTCACAGTCCGGGGATCTAACCCCAGGGAAGAAGTTTTACTTTGGATGTTATTATCGATCAGGGCTGCCAACAAGTTATGGGCTTTCTCGATGGCATTGAAGTCACCTGTAAAATGGAGATTGATATCTTCCATCGGTAACACCTGTGAGTAACCGCCTCCTGTTGCACCACCTTTGATACCGAATACAGGTCCTAAAGAAGGTTCACGCAAAACAACCGTTGTCTTTTTACCGATCCGGTTCAGCCCTTCGGTCAATCCGATCGATATGGTCGTTTTCCCCTCGCCGGCCGGAGTCGGGGAGATGGCCGATACCAAAATCAGATGCTTGCCTTGCATCCGGGCGGGCTGAATCAGGTCGAGGGGGAGTTTGGCTTTATATTTACCATATAGTTCTATCACTTCCGGATCTATGCCTAATTTTTTTGCAATTTCCGTGATCGGTTTCAGTTTTACGGTACTTGCAATCTCTATGTCTGTCATGTTTTTAATTGTTTGTTGGTTATTGGTTGGTTTTATATTAGTTGAGCGTAAATTCTGTACTCCCTATCAGTTCGTTGTCGCTGAATAATTCTGCAACGTATTTTCCTTTGATCAGACTTCCGTCGTTAGGCCAGTATATCGCCATTTCGAGCCGGTCACCTTCATAATTGATTTCCCGTTTGGCGGAGTAGGTCAGAGAAACATTCTGATATTTAAAGAATGATTTTTCGCTAAAGGCGATCACTTTGTCATCCGGACGTTTCAGACGCAGATAAATCACCCGGTCGCCCCGTTTAGCCGTTACATTTTTCGTGATCACAAATTCCGCTTTCAGGTTGTAACATTTTTTCCAGTTCGTTTCCTTATCTCTTTTATTTACGGGATATACGACGAAGTTTTCTGTCCGGAGGGCACTGGCCTGGGCGATCACTTCTTTCATGTCTTTTTGCTGATTTTCAAGTTTCTGATTCCGTTCCCTGACCCAATTCATTTGTTTGCGTACTTCCGTATTTTCTTTTGCCAGTTTTTGATTCAGCTGATTGAGAGAATCTATCTGTACCACATAACTTCTCAATACATTTTTTAATGTACCGATTTCTTTTTTATAACGATTGATTTCTGCATAAGAGTTATCGCGGAATTTCTTCATCTGATCCATTAAGGTAAGGATCTTTTCCTGTTCTAATTGCAGTTTTTCATTCAGGGTATCGTTACTGGTTTTCAGATCATCGTAATTATGGCTCAGATCGGTAAGCTCCTGTTCCAATAATTGCTTTTCCTCATGAATGGCGGCGATATGTTTTTTATTTTCGGATCTTTCAACTAAAAAGAAAATGAATAATAAAATAAGAACTACCGACAAACAACCGATAACGATCATTAACATTTTGTCTTTCTTGTCCTTGATGATAGAATTTTCTTCCATAATTTAATACATTATTGTTTTTATTCGTTTTTATCTCCTGACTTCCGCAAAGGTAGGAAAAATAAAAGTAAAAGGAGAAATGTTAAAACTAAAAGCATGGCGATAAGGAGAGCATAAATTTGGATTTTACAATTTTTTAACGTATTATTGTATAGTCCTAAATCATCAGCATATGCGAGAAGAATTTTTACATTATCTCTGGGCGAATGCTTTGTTCAGAAGTAATGAGTTTGTAACCATTTCCGGTCATGCTGTGGAGGTGTTGAAAGTCGGGCTGTTGAACCGGGATGCAGGGCCGGATTTTTTCAATGCCAGAATCCGGTTGGATGGAGTAGAGTGGGGCGGTAATGTCGAGGTACATTTGCGTAATAGCGATTGGAACAGGCATGGTCATCAAGTGGACGCAGCTTACGACAACGTGATTCTGTCTGTTGTCCTGGAGGCCGATGTCCGTATTTATAACAGCAAGGGACGCGAAATCGATACGATAGTTCTGGATTATGCCGATCGATTGTATGAGGAGTATCTTTATATGCTGGGCGGACAACTGAAACCCGGCTGCCGGCGGAAAATAGAAAAAATCGACAAGAGTAGCTTTTATCTGATGTTGCCGGCACTGGCTATCGAGCGGTTGATGAGAAAATGCCGGGAAATCGAGGGAATACTTGAATTGACCCGGAATGATTGGGAAGAATGCCTCTTTCGCCTGATCTGTAAGTATTGGACCGGTAATGTCAATGCAGAGCCCTTTTATCAATTGTCGCTTCGCTTGCCTTATCGGATATTACTCAGGTATGCGGATAAACAAACCGTTTTAGAGGCTTTATTGTTGGGATGTGCCGGGCTGTTGGAAGATAGTGCGGAAGATGAATATGTGGCTGTATTGAAAAAGGAATTCCTGTATTACCGGAATAAACACGATTTACAAGCCATGCCTTCCGGACAATGGAGGTTTATGCGGATCCGGCCGGATGTTTTTCCGACTGTCCGTTTAGCTTTGCTGGCTTCGTTGGTCCGTGATTACAGGACTTTGGCCTCCCGTATTTTAGATGCGGCTTCATTGAAGGAACTGATGGGGCTATTCGAAGTAAATGTTTCTGCTTACTGGAACCGGCATTATCGTCCGGGTATTATCGCTCCCGAACGACCTAAAAAATTGGGAGAACAGGTGCGGAAAACACTGGTTATTAATGCAGTGATCCCTTTTGTTTTTTGGTATGGAAAACAAAGAGAGGAAAGAAAATATACCGAAAAAGCGCTGAGATGGCTGGAAGAATGTTCTCCTGAAAACAATTATATCGTAAGGGCTTGGCAAGAACTGGGATTTCGATTCGATTCAGCCTTACAAACACAGGCCATTATAGAACTAACCCGGGAATATTGCGAGTACCATCGTTGTCTGCAATGTAAATTAGGGCGGGAAATTTTAAAGATATGCTGATCTGAAATCCTGTCAGGGGATTAACTCGATCGCTTCCTGACGCAGGATTAAAGGAAGATTGATTTCTCTTTTTTCCAGGCTGATCAGCCATTCTTCTACTTCTTCCGGACGAAGGGTGTAAAGAATATCCCTGAATACTTCGATCTGTTCGTCGGTATAGGCCTCCGGAGCAATTTGCCGGTAAACATCCAGTTCTTCATCATCGAAGTAATCTATTTGGGGACTGGCTTTTTTCAATCCTTTTTCACATATCGCATGAGCTCCGCAGCAATCTGCCGGAGGAGCGACAATGGTCTCCGGGTCTTCACTATGGCGGTGTTTATGAATAAAAGTAAACAGGGCGACTAAAATCAGCAGCCCTGTTAATCCCGATAGAATATAGATCATTGTGTAGATCTGTTATTTTAATAGTTCTTTTTTTAATAAGTTCACCTGATTGGTCAGTTTTTTGATTTCTGCGTCGGCGTCGGCTTTTGTTTTTCTGATCCAATTCAGTTTTTTTGTCATTTCCTCGTTGTCTGCTTTCAGCTTTTCAACTTCTCCGTTTTGAGCTTGCAGGTTATTGGTAGCACTTTCCAGCTGTGCTTTGATTTTCTGATTCTCAAATTCCAGATTGGTTTGTACTTCGGTCAGCTGACGACGCAACTGATCCCGTTCATTGCTCACTTTTTGCAGACTGCTTTCCAATGATGATATTTGCTCGCTGGTAGATTGAGTAGTAGTTTTGATCTGATCGGCAACATTACTCAATTCGGATTTCAACTCCACTTGTTTGCTTTCCAAAGAGCGTAATTTGGTATACAGTTGGTCGATCGTTTTATCTTTTACAGCATTATTTTCAGTCAGTTTGTACCGAATGGTATTGAAATCGTCCTTTGCTAGTTGCAATTGATCTTCCAACTGTTTTTTATCGCGCTTCAGATCGAGCAGATTCCGATCGACTTCTCTTTTTGCTCTGGCTAATTCTTCGAATTTCTTCTTAGAAACGCAAGACACGGATAAAGATGAAATAATCATAAATCCACTCAGGTATAAAATCGTTTTTCTCATATGAAGTGACTCTAATTATTTATTGACACATTTTGGTTTTAAGCATTATAATTGCTTACTTTGGGGCAAATATATAAAATAAAATAGAAACGTAACGTAAAATAAGCTTGAATTACTAAATGTACTGATGATTATGGCCAGGAAATTTCTTTTATTATTGCTATTGATATGTGGAGGCTTGTGTATGGGGCAGGCTCAGGAAGATGGAAAAATTGTATTGAAGGGAGTGGTACAGGATGCCCGGACTAACGAACCTATACCTTTTGTCAACATCGGTTTGTTGGGAACGGTAGCAGGGGTCGCTTCGGATGTAGACGGACGATTCGAATTGGTCATTCCGGATCGGTATGCAACCCATGTCCTGCGTCTCTCGGCTATCGGTTATACTTCAAAGGATATCAAAGTATATGAAATACAAAATAAACCCGACCTCAAAATCCTGTTGCAGCCGAAAACTTATGGGATCGGGGAGGTAGATGTATACGGACAATTGCTGATTTATAAGAAAATGCTGCAAAATGTCGTTTCCAACATTAACAAGAATTATATTTCTAAACCTTATAATTACGAAGGTTACTTTAAATATAGCCGGCAGGTCGACGGACAGGAAAAAGTGAAAGAGGCGACGGTAACGATCTATGATGCTCAGGGATACCATCGGGAAGATGTTGCCTCGGCTTTTAAAGAATTGAATTATAAATTCAATCAGGTCCGTAGAAATTCCGAAGTGACTTCGGTGTGGGACGGCCTGACCTATTTCGATGATATTCTGACAGCAGATATCGTTAGGAATACCCGTAATGTATTGGATATCGTCAATTCCCGTGATTATAAACTGAAAAGTAAAGGTAAGCTGGTCTATGAGGGTGATTCGGTTCAGGTGATCAGCTATCAGGCTACTCATCCTTCTATTTCAACAACCGGTGATCCGGCGGTGCAGACCTATAGCGGAGAGATTTATATCAATCTGAAAGATCTGGCGGTCTTAAAGAATGTCGTCAACCTGACTTCCCGCGATTTTAATGGATTAGGCCGGAATCTGGTTACGATCAATGAAAAACCGAAAAGTGATGTGAAAATGACAATCACCACAACCTATAAGAAATTGAAATCGGTTTACTTTCTAAGTGGTGTCCAGGTGGAATATTCCTATAAAGAAGAGGGGAAAGAGGTAAAAGGGACGATGGAGTATATCACTACCCGTGTAAACAGAACTTCTCCTACAGTTATTGAAGGCCGGATTTATTACGAAGATATCGAGGCTAACGAAGAATTTTGGAATCGCTATTCGGTCTATTTTGAAGAATAAGATGGGGAGAAAATAAAACGAGCCTGATTGATTCAGGTCCATAAATTTGGAGAGATGGAGTATTAAAGTTCATGTTACTTTTACTTGTTCGTCTCCGGTATTCGTGCTCGGGGATCCGGTCACTTCTGTCGGTCGTCTGGCTTTTTCTGAACGACCGACCCGTGGTGTCTGACGGAAACGTAACGTAAAGTTTTTTACGCTGCGAGGAGTTCCGCCGGTCAGTGAAAGAAAAACTTACCGGACCGGTCTGACGGCACAAAACCCGGAATCGGAATAGAAATAGAAAGAAAAAATAAAACCTACGTTAAAACCAGACTGATCTTTTTAATCGGAATTTTTTATTCAGATCCACAACTTTATTTGTTAAAGATATCTTCTTTGCTGCGGGGTTGTTTGTCTTGATGCCATTCAAAATCTTTGAGAAAGCGATCTTTCGGATCGACAATGATCAGCGGATTCAAAGTTCCTTCGGGTTTGGTAATAAAAACAATCCGGTTTACCCTTTTTTCTTTTAAATGAATTTTAATAGCGGAACTGATAGTCTTATTCAAACCGATAATTACTCCTTTGTCATCCGGGTAGTATATCGATTCGCCGTTCCCATCGACCTCCACCAGATAAAGTTCATTGTGCCGGATATAACCGGTCATATTCCGTCCTTTGATTTGATTGAACTTGGCCGTATCCAGCTGGTTGACGATAAATGCTTTGTTATTTAAATGGAACAGGTCGACTTCATTGTTCTTGAGGTGCATATCGATCGTTGTCCCCGTTAGCTGATTACCACTGGCCCAGACAATAGGAGTACCGAAAAGATATACGGTAGAATCCGCTACCGGGAAAATCATTGAATCGCATATTCCTTGCAGATCGGGATTGAAAAATTTCGTGTTGTAATAGGCCTTCAGGACGTTGTTACCTAACGAATCTTTACTACTTGAAAGGGTATCTCCATGGACAAAGAGGGAATCGGTTTTACCGACCAGAATCAATTGAGCACGCTCGGTTACATAAGCATAATCGTTGTTTTTCGTGACCTCGCCATAGTTTCCCTCTACAATCACATTATTTACTGTATCGTACAAATGGATGTTTTGATGCATGATAGCCTTACCGGACAGGCTGTCTACAATTAAAGTATCGGCCCTTCCTAAATATTCGTTGTAGGTAAGGTGATTGTTTTTATATAATTCGGCATGTGAAGTCAGTGAGTTATACCAGCCGTTCTCCGAATAGAGGGTTCGGTTGTCGCCATAGATATTGGTCGGTCCCAATATCGTAATGACTTTTGTTTCCGTTTGATATTTCAAAGTATCCGAATACATCGTATATTCGGGAGTGTATACCTTGACACTATCCTTAAAAAACATTTCATTAATCGGGAGGTAATAGTAGCCGATGTCGCTGATCAGGGTGTTGATACTGTCTTTTATCGTCCCTTTATTGAAGTAATAGCCGACCCGGTTGGCCGCATCGTAATCCAGAAAATCGGTGGTCAGGGTAATTTTCGGGTCTTTCATGATCACGTTATCCCTGACTTTGGCAAATTCCGTATTGCCATTGTATAGCATAAAATCTCCCCACAGATTCAAGGTGTCGTTCTGAATCACGTGGACATTACCGAAAGCTTCCACATAATTACTATCCCGATGGTTGTATAATTTATCGCAAAACATCAGCATATTTTTATGCTTCAGCCTGACATTTCCAAGTAAGCTATCGATATTACTCTTCATATTCACGGCATAAGTGTCGGCATGAAGAATATCGATAACATCTTTTTGCTGGGCAAATGAGGAACATATTGTGCCGGCAAAACATATAGACAATAGGAGGATTTTCAAGTACATTTTATATCGACCGTTTATTTTATAAATTCCCGGATCAGATCTTCGACCCGGATATGTTCAGCCTCTGCTTTATAGTTTTTAAAGATCCGATGCCGCAAAATAGCTTCTGCTACATATTTTACGTCTTCTATATCCGGAGCATATTTCCCTTGTAAAGCTGCATGTGTTTTAGCTCCTGAAATTAAAAATTGAGAAGCTCGCGGCCCGGCGCCCCAGTTGAGGTATTGCTCTGCCAGCGGATGTGCCCCAGAACGTCCGGGACGAGTCCGGGCAACTAGTTTTACGGCATATTCGGTGATATGTTTCGATACCGGCATCAGGCGGATTGCAGATTGGAATTTCAGAATTTCTTCCCCTGTAACGATACGGTTCAATTTTTCCGTTTTCTGTCCGGTAGTGCTTTCTACGATAGCGATTTCTTCTTCCAGAGTCGGATAATCGAGTATCAAACTGAACATGAACCGGTCTAATTGAGCTTCCGGCAGCGGATAGGTTCCTTCCTGTTCTATCGGGTTCTGAGTAGCCAGAACAAAAAAAGGCTGTTCCAATTTCCGGGTTGTACCGGCCGCAGTGATTTCTTGCTCTTGCATCGCCCCCAGTAAAGCACTCTGTGTCTTGGGAGGAGTACGGTTGATCTCGTCAGCCAGGATAATATTGGCAAATAGAGGCCCCTCGATAAATCTGAATTCCTTCTGATTGTCTAAGATTTCAGTACCGATAATATCGGAAGGCATTAAATCCGGCGTAAACTGTATCCGCTTGTATTTTAAGTCTAAGGTTTCGGATATAGCGGTTACCATCAAGGTCTTGGCCAAACCGGGGACACCGATGAGCAGGCAATGTCCGTTACTGAAAATAGCTACCAGTATTTTATCGATGATTTCTTCCTGACCGACAATTTTGCGGGCGATCTCTTTTTTTAATGTTTCATATTTAATCTTCAACTGATCGATCCTTTTTACCAAATCTTCCATGATCATTTGCTTTTAGCACGACTTTCAATCCCTGTTTCTGTTTATTTAATCCATCCGTCGTACCGGAATTTGGTATCTTTAAAACTTTCATCGATATGAATATAGGTATCCGCTTGTTTTTCTTTGATCCATTTTTCCAATTTCTCCATTTGTTTTTCCCGTTTCAGCATCAATTCGAAATTTTGCCAGTCATCATCCAAATTCGCTTTATGACGGGGATAAAATTCTTTAATCTTCACGATCTTGTATTCTTCTTGGCCGTTGGTATGACTGATGAACGGCTGAGAGATTTCGCCGGGTTTCATTTTATTTACTTCTCGAGCCATATCGCCGGGAATATCAGGACGGGCAATGCGGGCTTCCGAAGTCTGGGGATCGGCGAACAACCCACCGTTGTTCCGGGTTTTCTTATCGGTAGAGAAATAATAGGCAGCTTCTTCGAAAGTCATTTTCCCATCGGTGATGTATTGCCGGATGGTATCCAGACGATTTAAAGCTTCCTGTTTTTCCGTATCGGAAACCTTCGGTTGAAGGATAATGTGACGGACATTGATTTTTTCTCCCTGACGGTCGATCAGCTGAATAATATGGAAACCGTATTCCGATTCTATGATTTTAGAAATTTTTCCGGGTTTTAAGCTGAAAGCTGCTTCTGCAAAAGCCGGATCCAGTTCTTTCTTGGATTTATAACCCAGTTCTCCGCCACGGGGAGCAGAAGCATCTTCTGAATACAATACGGCTAAAGTATTGAACGTCTTTTCCCCTTTCAGGATCTGGTCCCGGAAAGAGCGCAATTGTTCCCGTATCCGTTCTTTCTCGGCTTCACTGACATCCGGTTTTAAAACGATCTGTTGTAATTCGTAACGGTCGGGCATATCCGGAAGGCTGTCTTTGGGGATCTTTTTGAAATAACTTCTTACTTCCGAAGGAGTAATACGTATTTTTTCAACGATCTTTTGCTGCATTTGCTCCGTAATCAATTGCTCCTTAATCGGATTTCTCATGTCGTCTTTGATTTCCTGGATGGATTTACCGAAATATTTCTCCAGACGTTCCTGAGAACCGATATTACTGATAAAAAATTCGATCTGACTGGAAACGGCATTTTCAACTTCTTCGTCCGATACGATGATACTATCTATTTGAGCTTGGGCCATAAGTAGTTTCTGTACCAATTGTTGTTCCAGAATTTCTGCTTTATAATCAGGTGACGAGGAGATGATCCCCTGGCCCTGTTGTTGTAAAAAGGCATTTTCAATATCGGATTGCAAAATTATTTCATCTCCTACAATAGCGACTATTTTATCTATAACATTTTTTTGTGCAAAAATAAAGCTGAAAGAGAAAGATAAAACAAGTAATAATAAAACCTTTTTCATGTGTATTAATTTGTTATTATATAGTCAAAATTTGAGACCTCTAAACTACTATTTTTATTCAAAACAGCGAAGAACAGTAGAAAGTTTAGTAAATTTTTACATACTTTTTACGAACTCCTTCTTCATTGATCTGTTTTTCCAGGTCGTTTTCGAATTGAAGTTTCTTTTTATTTTTCAGAATAAGGGTAATTTCATCTCTGACATAATCTAAGGGAGCTAATGTTTGTTCATGACGCATCTCCTTGATTTTTAGAAAATAGTAGTTGTCGTCATCTTCTTTTTCGATGTTTTTAACCACCAGAATTTCTTTTTCTAATGTGTTGAAATCTCCGGGAATCAGATTTAATATATATTTTACTTCAATCCATTTGTTGTTGAATTTATCGTATTTTTTAGCATGGGTCAGGCAATAATCTTCCAGACTTTCCTGATCGTTTGCTTTATCCGATTTGAACCATTTCTTCACTTCTTTTAAATTAGGTGCATTTTTAGGAAGAATAAAGAATACCGCTTTAATGATCGGAGTGGGCAGAATAAAGTTTTTTTCGTTTTTATTATAATAGGTTTCGATGTCTTCTTCGCTGATCTCGTCCATAAGGCGTTGGGCGATCAGTTTTTGTTTGTATTGGTAAATCAACAAAGAAGTGCGGTAATCTTCAACCTGTTTTTGTATATTCATTTCTTCGTTGGATAGGTTCTCGATCGCTTTATGTAAAAGTAATTTTTGCGTCACCCAATTGCGGATATAGTTCTGAGCCATGAGCAGACTATCTTCACTGGAGGTGCCGTTCGGAATAAAATCGATGATCTCGGAGCGGGATAAGGTACTCTCGAACACTTGTGCCACAGGCGGCTCCTGCGTTCTTTGGGGCTCACAGGAACAAATGATCAGGACCAGCATAAACAATAGGGTGAATCTCATTTTTAGCTTCTTGTTTTAAGACACGGGCGAAAGTAGTAAATAATTTTCAATTTTCACTATCTTTGTCCGAAAGAAGAGAGATGCATAACAGGATTCACGAAATATTGAAACAATACTGGGGATACGATGAATTCCGTAGTCTGCAGGAGGAGATTATTCTCTCGGTATTGGAGGGGAAGGATACGCTGGCTTTGATGCCGACCGGTGGAGGAAAGTCGATTACCTACCAGGTACCTGCCTTGGTGTTGGAGGGGATATGCCTGGTGGTGACGCCCTTGATCGCTTTAATGAAAGATCAGGTTGAAGAATTGCAGAAGCGGGGAATTGTGGCGGAGGCGATTTATACCGGTATGGGGAAAGAACAGGTAGAATCGACCCTGAATAAAGCGATTGCCGGAAAAATCAAATTCCTGTATGTTTCTCCCGAACGATTAGCTTCGGAACAGTTTCGCGCACGTCTGAAACAAATGCATTTGTCCATGCTGGCAGTCGACGAAGCCCATTGTATTTCGCAATGGGGCTATGATTTCCGGCCTTCATATCTGCGGATCGCTGAAATCCGGGAGAATTTCCGGCAGATTCCGGTATTGGCATTGACAGCTACCGCTACTCCCCGGGTAGCCGAAGATATCCAGCAACAGTTAAAATTTGAGATTCCCCATGTTTTATCGAAAAGTTTCCGGAGGGATAATATCGCTTATGTAGTCCGGAAAGCGAACGATAAGTTGGGAGAATTATTGCATATTTTATCCAGTCTGAAAGCCAGCGCAATCGTGTATGTGCGCAAAAGAGCGGGAGCGGAAGAGTTGGCCCGTTTTTTGAAAGCGAAGGGAATAGAAGCTGATTTTTATCATGCCGGACTGACTTCTTTTCAAAGAGAACAAAAACAGGAGGCGTGGAAAAAAGGTGAAGTCCCGGTGATTGTCGCAACGAATGCTTTCGGTATGGGAATCGACAAACCGGATGTTCGGATTGTCGTTCATTTCGATATTCCGGATAGTCCCGAGGCCTATTTCCAGGAAGCCGGGAGAGCAGGACGGGACGGTAAGAAGGCTTATGCGGTATTGTTATACAACGAAGCTGCTTTGACAGCCCTGAAAAAAAGAGTCACTCAGGGATTTCCCGATAAAAATTATATCCGTCAGGTGTATCGCCTGTTGGGGGATTTTTTCGGATTGGAGGAAGGGTTAGGGCATGGACTGGCTTTTGAGTTCGATCCTGAACATTTTGTGAAGACTTATAAGCTGGAGCTGACCACTACCTTGTCGGCGATAAAAGTATTGCAGGTAGCCGGTTATTTGGAATGTACCACCGAAGTACATGCCCGTTCGCGTATCAGTTTCCTGGTTTTGAGAGATCAATTGTATAAAATAGAGTTGGGGGACCTTTTATTGGAACGATTGGTGGAATATATACTTCGGAATTATCCGGGGATTTTTGTGCAATATGCTTATATCGATGAAGAAATACTGGCCGGGAAGTTAGGGGTGAAAAGACAACAGGTCTATGAAAGTCTGTTGTTATTAGCCCGTCGCAGGATCATCGGTTATATTCCCGGTAATGACCGGCCTTATATCGTTTATCACCAGCCCCGGGTTCCGGCTCATTACCTGCATATCGGTCCCGAGGCCTATGAGGACAGGAAACAAGCTTATGCTGTAAAAGTCGGGCATATGGCCGGATACATCGAATTAACCGATTCCTGTCGTCAATTGTATTTGATGGCTTATTTCGGACAACGGGAAAAAGAGGTTTGCGGTATTTGTGACCTTTGTCTCGAACAGAAGAAACGACCGGGAAATACCAACCGGAAAACCGAGGAGAAGATCCTTGAGCTGCTGAAACAAAAAGATTATGAGATCAGGGAACTGATCTATGAATCGGCGGGTTCCCGACAGCAAGCGACGGCTTGTATCCGCAAACTTTTGGATGCAGGTGAAATTTATTATAAAACTCCGACACTACTGGCTTTACGTCATTAATCATACTCCTGCCTTATCCCCGAATAACGAGATATGCAATCTGTCACAATATCGCCAACCGTTCCGAATACAATACTCTAAAGTTTTTCGCATATTCCTTCGCATGATTTCCGGTGTCCCTCCTAAAGGCATTAACAGGATGTCGTCATTTTTCCAAGCTTGAAGAACAGATAAAAGTTGCTGGATTTCGTCTATATCTTCATCGCAAGCATATACGAATTTCAATTGGAAATCTTTCTGGTATTGCCGGGCAGAGGATATATATTGCTGTATGCATTCCGGATTCAACCGTTGAATGGAAAGCGGACTCGCTCCGGTATAGGAACTGCTTAGCTTGGGAGATAAACTGAATAAATCGATGTATCGGGCCAATTCAGGATCGAATAAGGTGGCATTGGTTTCTAAAGTCAAATGGAATCGATAGTCGGACTTTAACTTTTGACATAAGGCTTTTAATTCCTTTACCTGAAGTAAAGGTTCACCACCGGTAAGGACGATATGCCGGATGGGACCGGCATTTTGCAAGAGGGTTGTATAAATGGCTTCCACAGATACTTGCCGGGTATCTTTTAATTGATATGCAGCATAAGCAGAGTCACAAGGTGACGACAGACCGTCGGAGGTTTGCCAGTGACATTGCAGATTACATCCGGCCAATCTGACAAATAGAGAAGGGATACCGCACAATTTTCCTTCGCCCTGAACGGTACCTGCAAACTGAAAGCCGGATGCCGGTAAATCCGGGAGCAAATGTCCGTCTTTATCTTTAACGATCGGAAAGATTCCGTCTTTGGCTAATCGCATATTTACACCTCTAACAGTTTATCCCACCAGTCGGTAGATTTCCACTCTGCAACGATCCCTTCGGAGAAATGGATGTCTTTCAGTTGGAATCTGGCCAGTTTTAAATCTTCCTGAAAAGCTTCGGCATAACCTGTAGCCGTTTCATGTACCCGGACAGCATGAAGCTGAATATTTCCTTCCCCGTTGACACGTTCCGTATGCCGGAGGATTTTGTCGATGACATAGGTAAACAGTAAGGCATAACCTTCGGCAGAAGGAGAGACCGGGATTTCTGCAACTCTCCGGTTATAACGGTATACGAATGTTTTTAAATCGGGCGGTTCCTTTTGCCACAGGGAGTAAGAGTGATCGAAACTTTCGATAAATTCTTTCACTTTATCCAAACGGCAGAAATCCATAACCATATAACCGTCGTCGAGTTTGTCCGAGGTGATAAAAACTTCGACGATATAGGAATGGCCGTGGATATTTTCCCGGCACCGTTGAGAGGAACAATTACGGACAATATGCGCCCCTTCGAATTTGAATTGTTTTCTAATCAGCATACTAAAGGATCTATTTCGTTTGCTTCGGCAAAAGCCTTGGCTCTCAATAAACAACTGTCACAAACGCCACACGGATGTTCACCTCCCCGGTAACAGGTCCAGGTCAGTCCGAAATCGACCCCCAGACTGACGCCTAATTTGACCTCTTCGGCTTTGGTCAGATGCATGAAAGGAGCGTGGATGGTAATTCTCTGTTTCTTTTCGGCTCCCAATACGGTTCCCAGGTTGATCGCATTTTCCATCGCTTTTATAAATTCTTCCCGGCAATCGACATAACCGGAATAGTCGACTTCACTTACTCCGATAAAGATGTCCGTGATATCTAATGCATCGGCCCACGAAGCGGCTACCGACAGAAATACCATATTCCGGGCAGGTACGTAAGTGGAAGGAATATCCTGGCGTTCGATATGGCCGTCTTCTACCTCCATTTCCGGATCGGTAAGTGCGCATCCGCTCCATTGGTTCAAAAGTAAATTAACTATTTTATGTTCTTTTACGCCGGCTGCTTTTGCAATGGCTATAGCACTTTTTAATTCTTTGTCGTGTTTCTGACCGTATTCGAAAGTGATGGCATAAATCTCATCGAATCCCTGGCTTTTGGCCAGATAAAGAGCTGTTGAAGAATCCAGCCCGCCGGATAATAAAACAATGGCCTTTTTCATAACTATTTATTCTTATTTTCGGGTGCGAAGTTACAATTATTACCCATAAATTGGGTGTGGTATCCCGAATTTTGATTACCTTGCGGCCGAATATGAAAATAAATACCTGTATACCGGAAGCCGTACTTTACTTTTCCCAGTGGAGCGGGAAAGGATATGCTGTTTTTGCTGCTTTGGGCCGGCAAGTACAGATTGCAGGATTAGCTTTGCATATTTGTTTGTGTGCTATGCTCAAATCTGCCCGGAAAGGCTTAATTGTAAGTGGGGTTTTAGCTTGGGAAGAAAATGAGGGAGAAATAGCGGAACAATTGAAACGGGAAATGGAAGGGGTCTGTTTACATGAGGGAGAAGTATGCCCCGGTCTGAAAGTGATGTTAAAGTAAATAAGGAAAGGGTGTGCTGTAAGCATGCCCTTTTTATTTTGAATAAAGAGAAGTATGATTACACAATTAAAAGAAAAAGTGTTGAACGGTGGACAGATCACCCGCGAAGAGGCGATTTTATTGAGTAATGCGGTGGATAAGCAAGCTTTATACCGGGCCGCAGGCGAAATCAGAGATAAACGGGTGGGCCGTCGGTTCGATACTTGCTCGATTATAAATGCCCGTTCCGGAAGATGTTCGGAGAATTGTAAATGGTGTGCCCAATCGGCTTTGTTTAAAACGAATATAGAAGAGTACGAACTGGTAGATGAGAAGACTTGTCTCGATTTAGCCCGTTCGAATGCCGATTATGGAGTGGATAAATTTTCGTTTGTGACCAGCGGTAGGGCCTTGTCCGATAAAAATATAGACCGGATCTGTACTTTTGCCGTTAAAATCAAATCCCAGTCGGACCTTCAATTGTGTGCTTCCATGGGATTACTGAAAAAGGCGCAGTTACAAAAATTGATGGATGCCGGTATTACACGTTATCATTGTAATCTGGAATCTTCGGCCGATTACTTCGGTACCTTATGTACCTCGCATACCCCTGCCGATAAAATAGAGACTATCCGTGCAGCTCAGGAAATCGGTATGGAAGTGTGCTCCGGAGGAATTATCGGAATGGGAGAGAGCATGGAGGATCGGATCGATCTGGCCTTGATGTTAAGGGAATTGGGAATAAAATCTATTCCGATAAATATTCTGAATCCGATCCCCGGTACTCCTCTCGAAGGTACAGCTCGGTTGGAAGATGAAGAGATCCTGACTACCATTGCGCTCTTTCGTTTTATTCAGCCCGATGCCTACCTGCGTTTTGCCGGAGGGAGAATGCTGATATCCCATTTAGAGACAGAGGCGATCCAGGCCGGGATAAATGCTGCGATAGTAGGTGATTTATTGACCACTTTGGGATCGAAAGTAAAAGAAGATATGGAAAAGGTGAAGGCGCTGGGTTTCGAAACAGAAGGAAAATCTAAAAATCTAAAAATATGAATACAGCAGAATTACTTCAATACGACAGGGAGCACATCTGGCATCCCTATACTTCGACGATAGATCCGCTGCCGGTATATCCTGTAAAGAGGGCGGAAGGGGTATATATCGAACTCGAAGACGGACGCAGATTGATCGACGGTATGTCTTCCTGGTGGTGTGAAGTACACGGTTATAATCATCCGGTATTGAATGCCGCCCTTGAAAAACAAATGAAAGAAATGTCCCATGTGATGTTCGGGGGATTTACCCATCGGCCTGCCGTTGAACTGGCAGAACGGCTTCTTTCTATTGCTCCCGGGGGATTGGATAAAATTTTCTTTTGTGATTCGGGATCGGTATCTGTAGAGGTGGCTATGAAGATGGCTTTACAATACTGGTATGCAGCTGAACGCACAGAAAAAAGACATTTTCTGACTATCACCAAAGGATATCACGGCGATACCTGGAATGCCATGTCTGTATGTGATCCGGTAACGGGTATGCACGGTATTTTTCATGGTACCCTCCCTATACAGTATTTTATTCATCGTCCGGAATGTCGTTTCGGAGCTCCTTGCCGGGAGGAAGATATCCGGGAACTGAAAGACTGCCTGGAAGAACATCATGCCGGTATAGCTGCTGTTATTCTTGAACCTATTGTTCAGGGAGCAGGTGGAATGTGGTTTTATTCAGCAGATTACCTGAAACAGGTCAGGGAATTGTGTGATCGGTACGAAGTGTTGTTGATCTGTGATGAAATAGCAACAGGATTCGGACGTACCGGGAAGTTATGGGCGGTTGAACATGCGGGGATTTCTCCGGATATTATGTGTATCGGAAAAGCGATTACCGGAGGTTACATGAGCTTTGCCGCAACGATGGCTACCGAACGGGTAGCGACTCGGATCTGCTCCCGGGATCCTTTTGTATTTATGCACGGGCCCACCTTTATGGGAAATCCCCTGGCTTGTGCTGTCGCCAATGCTTCGGTCGGATTGATTCAGGAGTATGATCTGGAAAAGACGGTAGGGGCTATCGAACGCCAATTGAAACAGGAATTGCAGCCTGCTGCATTATTTCCGAATGTGGCGGATGTCCGGGTATTGGGGGCCATCGGGGTAATCGAAATGAAAGAACCGGTGAATATGGCTGTCCTTCAAGCCAAGTTCGTTGAAGAAGGTATATGGGTGAGACCGTTCGGTAAACTGGTATACATTATGCCGCCATTCATCATCCGGCCCGAAGAACTGAGCCGTTTGACTCAAGGTTTATTGAAAGTGATCGCTCAATAATCGGTTAAAAGCATACAAAATGAATAAAGAGCGTTATTATCACAAATTAGAAACCATAAAAGAATCCGGTAATTACCGGATCCTGAGGGAAATCGAACACAACGGTTTTCTGATCCATGACGATGGACGTGAGATGCTGAATCTGTCTTCGAACGATTATCTGGGCTTATCGTCTAATCCACGCCTGATTGAAGAATTTCGTGAAGAGACAGATGTTATGGCTTTACCATACAGTGCCGTATCTTCCAGATTATTATCCGGGAATCATCCTTATTACAAGATGCTCGAGGACGATTTAGCCGATCTTTACGATAAAGAGGCAGCCTTGGTATTCAATTCGGGTTATCATGCCAATATCGGAATTTTGCCTGCTTTAACCAATAAGCGGGATCTGATCGTTGCAGATAAATTAGTGCATGCTAGTATTATCGACGGATTGCGGTTGAGTGAAGCTCAGATGATCAGATACAAACATTTGGATTACGAACATTTGCGAAGTATACTGACCCATCACCGGGAGGAATATGACAATGTATTCATCGTTACGGAGTCTATTTTTAGTATGGATGGAGATACGGCGGATTTACAACAATTGTGTGAAATAAAGAAGGAATTCGACGCCTTTTTGTATGTAGACGAGGCACATGCCGTAGGAGTAAGGGGGACGAATGGGTTAGGTTGTTGTGAAGAGCAAGCTTGTATGGAAGATATCGATTTTATCGTCGGTACTTTTGGAAAAGCTTTTGCTTCGATGGGAGCTTTTGTCGTGTGTGAACAAGTATTTCGCGATTATTTGATCAATACGCAAAGAAGCCTGATTTTTACAACGGCTTTGCCTCCTGTAAATGTGGCGTGGACGCGGTTTATTCTCAACCGGATGCCCGATTTTTACGATCTTCGGATCAAATTGGCCGAAATTGCTTCGAAGTTACGGCAGGTATTGGTCGAAAAAGGATTCGAAACCCGGGGTGACTCTCATATCGTACCTATGGTATGTGGTTCTAATGAGAGTAGTGTCGAAATGTCGGAATTACTTCGGGATAACGGATTTTTTGTTTTGCCGGTGCGGTATCCGACCGTACCCAAAAATGAAGCCCGTATCCGTTTCTCCCTGAATGCTTCTATTCCAATTGAAGACTATGGCTGTTTATTTGAATTTTTAGAGTGTCTGGTATGCGAATAGAGTGGTTGAACAAAAAAGGTTCCGGTCGGGTGATCGTTTTCTTCCATGGTTGGGGAATGGATGCTGCCGGTGTATCTCATCTGCAAATGGAAGATGACGTCCTGATGTGTTATGATTACCGTTCGTTAGATTTTGATTTTCCGGATTTGGGGCATTACCGCTGCATTTATGTGGTCGCCTGGTCGATGGGAGTGTGGGCCGCAGATCGGGTAATCTCCAGGCTTGAAATGAAACCGGAGCGATGTGTCGCATTGAATGGAACTACACGTCCGGTCGACGATGAATATGGAATTCCGGTCAAAATTTATGAGCTTACAGAAAAAGGAATGAATGAGAGAGGACGGGAAAAGTTCTTTCTGAGGATGCTCGATGGGGCTGACGAATGCCGGAAATTCAGCGGACAAAAACCGAATCGTGGAATCGAAGAAGTATGCGAAGAGTTGTGTCGTATACGGGAGTTATGCTCTGGTGTAAAAGGAAAACTGAATTGGGATAAAAGTTACATTTCGGAAAAAGACTCGGTATTTCCTGCACAGAATCAATTGAACTGGTGTAGGAAAGAAGGGATTCCTGCCGTTTCTTTACCCGGCGGACATTATCCGTTTTATCGGTTTCGGAGTTGGAGAGAAATTTTGGGAAAATAGCAAAGTATGATCGATAAGACTGAAATAGAATGCCGTTTCCGACGGAGCGTCGATAGCTATGAAGATAATGCAACCGTTCAAAAATGGATTGTACAGCGCCTGGTAGAATTATTACAGGAATATGTACCTTATTCTTCCCGGACCTTGGAAATCGGGTGTGGCACCGGACTCTTATCCGAAAAAATCAACCGGCTTTGGGAGGATCAGCAATTTTGGGTGAATGATTTGGTCGAGCAGATGTGCCGGAAAACGATAGACAGATGCCAGTTGCCTGTCTCACACGGGCTGAACGGGGATATCGAACAAATACCTTTGACCGGGAAATTCGATTTGATCGTTTCTGCTTCGACTTTTCAATGGCTGGCTCATCCCCGGGCTACTTTTGCTAAATTAGCAGCTCATCTTAATACAAACGGATGGTTGATTTTCAGTACTTTCGGGAAGAATAATTTTAAAGAATTGAAAGCTGTAACCGGACAAGGACTGGAATATCGTTCTATAGGGGAATTAAGTGCCTGGTTGTCTTCAGAATACGATATATTGTATACCGAAGAGCAGATACATACGCTAAAATTTTCCGATCCCCTGGATATTCTTCGGCATGTAAAGAAAACCGGAGTGAATGCAACCAGTCTACCGACAGCCTGGACCAAAGGACGTCTTCACGAGTTTTGTGAAGACTACAAAATCCGTTTCCTGACAGACGGGTATTGTCCGCTGAGCTATCATCCCCTTTATCTGGTATGCCGGAAAAAATAAATCTGGCATTGCAATTCGGCTACAGCCCCAATTGCAATGCTAAAATAGCCTTACAGCTTTCCTAAATGATTGAAAGTATTGGTTTTCATTAATTGCTCTAATTCTGCAATAATCATTGCAGTGGCTCCCCAAATAAAATTCTCTCCGATCTTATATCCCGGTGCAATAATTTTATGATCGTGTCGTACAAAAGAGTGTGTGGTTTTATTCCGGTCATCGAAAAGATCCCTTAATTTTACTAAAATGACTTTTTCCACTTCATCCTGGGATAAGATAAAATCAGGTAATTGTAATGTTGTCCCGACAATCGGAGTAATATTGAAATTGCTCAAAGGAATATAGATATCGCTCAATACTCCCAGGATAGACACTTTTTCTTCGGGTACTCCTATTTCTTCGTGACATTCCCGTAAAGCTGTCTGTAAAGCATCGGCATCTTCTTTTTCCATCTTTCCACCGGGAAAAGCAATTTGTCCGCCATGATATTTTCCCCGGTTTACCCGTTTGATGAGAGGAAGGGCCAATTCGTTTTCAAAAGGAACGATTAAGGCAAGGATGGCACTATTGACAGGAGGACAGGGATGTACGCCTTCGATTCCTTCGATATACTTCGGGCGAGGAGCCATGAGAGCATGTGCTTTTTCTCCGGGAAGGACATTATATAAAGCAGTTCTGATTTTTCTGGTTTTCATATTTCTATTACTGATTTGACAAAGATAAGAAATAAAGATATAAGATAAGAAACATGTGTTTTAAATTGGACAAACTATCCGAAAATACAAAATTATAAATAAAAATAATGGCGATTTAAATAAAAAAGACTTATCTTTAACCTGTTAAACGATAGCTTGGTGAAATAAATATGAAAATTATTCCAATTTTATATGGATATAATGAAAAATTGTCCTATCTTTGTAATGCCAATATATTTTACAAAGCAGCTTAGGACTGTTGATTAACGTAGCAGGCATTCGGTTGCCTGCTGCTTTAAATATTCGGTTCTTGGCTGATGGGGCAGGTGAAAAACCTGGTAATTTTTTGTAAAATATTATTGGCACCCCATCAGTTCAAGGGCCGATTTTTTATGTGTATATATTCCGGATTTGGATGATATAGAGATTTGACGGGGTAATTGTAAAATTTCTCTAATTAAAAACTTAACGGTTATGAAGACAATTCCAATGGTACCAGCTTGTCAGAACATGGAAGAACTCCACAAGCTAACAGATCTTATTTGTGAGTATATTCATCCTCAGATGGTTATTTTGTTCGGTTATTATGCAGGTATGGACTTTCATAACGCTTTGAAAGGGTATGAAATACTTGTTATCATGGAGGAAAAACCGACGCTGACGGTTAGGGAGTTGGTCGGATATTTAAAGACTCATTATCCGCTTGATAACCGGAAGGAGAAGAATCTGTCCCTTCATATTTTTACAGCTGAATTTATTCATCATCGCACTTCTTTAAGTTATTTTTTCTATGCAATTAGAAAAGAGGGGATCTTGTTGTATGAGAGTGAAAATTGTATTTTAAAAGAGTCTGTCGCTTATAAACCGACCCGTTCTTATCAGCAAATTGTCGGCCTTTCCGATCAGTGTCTGGCCTTAGGAAGAGCTTTTCTGCAAGATGCACAGCGACATATCGACGGTGGTATTCCCCGTTTAGCCGCTTATTATTTGTATCAGGCTGTCGTCCAATTTCTTCGGGCCGGAAATATGGTACATTATGGCTTTCTGGCCGAAGGGAGAGAAGATCTGGTGACGACTTACCTGAAAATCAGATACTGTACGAAAGAAATTGCTGCCTTGTGGTATGGAGACGGACAATTGGCCGAATGGACTTTATTCGGACGCTTGCAATCTTTTAGTTATAAAACCCGCTTCAGCTATCCGTATACCGTCAACTCCGATCTGTTGACCCGCTGTCTGACTTTTACCTGCAAAACAGAGAAAGTAATCAAAAAATTTTGTAAGGAAAGGATCAAATTCTTAGAGACCTTATCGAAATCCCGCGAGAATTCCCAGGAAGAGAAAAGTGACTTATCGAAGGAGTGAAGACTTGATCGGGACGATAAGATTTAGTTTATAAATCATTTGAACTGAGGTCCTGGCGGATTGGCGGATTTTCGGTTCTGACTTTCAATCCTGAACCTGGTTCCGCCAATCAGCAAGGCACTCGTCGGTTAACCGAAGGTTAGCCTTATCTTTTTCTAGCTTTGCCAGAAAATGACTTATGACTCATTGTTTCTTCATCAATCTGAGGATTTCACCGATCCACAGTACCAGCGAAGTCAAACCGACAATGATCCCCCAGTCTTTCCAACTTAAAGGAACGGTACGGAATACCTCTCCTCCGAATTGTACAATCAAATACTGCCCGATGGGAATGATAAACATAACGATCAGGAAACCGGTACTGTCCTTTAAATTCTTGAATGCAGAGCCATGAGAAAGAAAAGCTTTCGCATTGAACATATTCCAGAACTGTAGCATCACAAAAGTTGTGAAAAATACAGACAGATCGTGTCGGGACATGACTCCGTCGTTTATGGTAAACCAATACATCAGGCCGAGCAGCAATACCGTAAACGAAAGTCCTATCCCCAGGATGTAATTCCGCATCTTGGGACTGATGATAAAATCTGTCGATTTGCGGGGCATTTCATTCATTACTTTGGGGTTGGGAGGGAGAGAAGCCAGGGCAGCTGCTGCGAATGTATCAATGATCATGTTCACCCATAACATTTGAGTTACAGTCAAGGGTAATTCCCGGCCGAACATTGAACCGATCAGTACAATCAGCAAAGCCGATAAGTTGATCGTCAGCTGAAACAGTATAAAACGTTGGATATTGTGATAAAGCGAACGTCCCCACATTACGGCTGTGGCAATACTGTTGAACGAATCATCCAATAAAGTAATATCACTGGCTTCCTTAGCCACCGAGGTTCCGGAGCCCATGGAAAGTCCCACATCGGCATGATTCAATGCCGGTGCATCATTTGTACCGTCCCCGGTTACAGCTACGACTGCTCCCGATTGTTTCAGCAGTTCGACCAGACGTTGTTTGTCGGTAGGGCGGGCACGACACATTATTTTGAGTTTCAAAACCCGTTTCGCCGCTTCTTCGTCCGGCAATTTTTCAAAGTCGACTCCGGTGATAATCTGTTCCTCCGAATCTTCGGATTTCCAAATACCGATCTGCCGTCCGATTTCCCGGGCGGTTGCCGGAGTATCTCCGGTGACAATCTTTACATCGATTCCCGCATTCAAACATTTGGCTACTGCAGCGGGGACATCCGGACGTACCGGATCGGAAATCGCCGCAATTCCTAAAAAGATAAAATCTTCCTGAGCGATAGCTTCGATCTCGCCTTCTGAAGCAGAATCTACTAGCTTATAGGCAAATCCCAATGTACGCATCGCCTGATTCTGAAAGTCCAGCAATTCTTTTTCTACAGTAGCATGATATTCTTGTGCAGGAACTAAACCTGCGGGGGTTTCTACCTGTTTACATTTGGCGAATACAATTTCGGGAGCTCCCTTCAGATAGAGAATAAGCTTTCCCTCCAGCACGGAGCGGACCAGGGTTGCCATGTATTTCCGTTCGGTAGAAAAGGTCAATTGTTCCAAAATTTCAGTATTATCCCGGTAATCCATATAATTGACCTTCTGCTGATGCAGCCAAAGTAATAAAGCGGCTTCGGTCGGATTTCCCAAGGTCTTGATCTGATCGTTACCGTATTCCAGATAGGCCGTTGAATTGATGGAAATCCCTTCCTTGATCAATACCTGAAGGCGATTATCCTGTTGCAGTTCTTGGTCCGGCAAACCGTAAAACCGGGTTTGATAAACCTGCATTTGATTTTGAGTCAGGGTTCCTGTCTTATCTGTACAGATAACGGTTGTGGCTCCCATCGTTTCGCAGGCATGCATCTTACGTACCAAATTGTTCGTCTTTAGCATTTTACGCATGCTTAATGCAAGACTTAGTGTAACACTCATCGGTAAGCCTTCCGGGACGGATACAACGATAAGAGTGACTGCAACCATGAAATATTTCAAAATCCTTCCTGCCGTTTCTAAAGTGAAGATCGTATCGGCAGTGAAAATTCCGGCTATAATATCTTTTGTAAGTAATCCGACAAAAGTAACCCCGGCAACTGTAAAACCGATAATACTGATAAACTTGGCCAGGCCTTCCAGTTGTTTGCTGAGCGGAGTTTTATCGTGATTGATCTCTGTAGATTTTTGGGCCACTTTTCCGAATTCTGTAGCGTCACCTACTTTTTCTACTTTGTAGACACAATGCCCGTTGACTATAGTGGTACCCCTCATGATTTTGTTGGAAGGGTAGGTAGCCTCCGGATCGAAATCGGCAGGATCGGTAGTCTTATCGATGACCGGTTCGCCCGTTAGGGTAGATTCGTTCACTTGCAAAGAAATAGCTTCGATCAATTCTCCGTCAGCGGGAATTTCTTCTCCGGTCTCAAGTACGACAATATCGCCGACTACAATTTCACGTTTAGGTATTTCGTGTATGTTTCCATTGCGAAGAACCTTTATGTGTATATCATCATTGACCTGGTTCAATAATTCGAATTTTTTATTGGCATCCATTTCGAACCAGAAACCGACTCCGGTAGCCAGAAATATAGCGAAGAAAATACCGATCGTCTCTGCATATTCATTGTGCATGATAGAAATAATCAGCGACAAGACGGCTGCTACCAACAATATACGGATAATCGGATCTTTAAATTTCTCAAGGAAAAGTTTCCACAAAGGAGTATGCGGAGGTGGAGTGATGATATTTTCTCCAAATTGTTTGCGGCTTTGCTGCACTTCTGAATCGTTCAAGCCGGAATAATGTTTTGTTTCCATTTTAGCTGTGTGTAGTATATTTTAATTCTTCCATTCGTAAATAATCTTTTTGATTGCATTGGCTGACTTCAAATTCTATAAACGCATAAAAAAGAACGCAATATGGGAATAGGGCAGAAACGTGTAAAAACTATTTTCCTTTCTCCCGCAGGAGAAAAGCAAGTTGAAAAATGATATTTTTCAGCAACAGAGTGTAATAGATTTTTCCGGTTGCGCGAACTGGATGGACAGATACAATTTTCGTCGTCCTCCCCATACAGGGTATAATCTGCAATAAATTCAGTCTCGATTCCGGGATACTGGCCGGCAAAAGAGATCGGTTCCTGATCGGCTCCTTGCTGGAAAACAGTAAGGATAACGACCAGTATCCCCCCAAAGAAGTACCTTTTCCAATGACAACAGTCACAACGGTTAATTTCTGAAACCCTTGTTATCCCTGAAATCTCTCTAACTATTAAATTCTGCTTTGTCATACGTACGCAAAGATAAAGCAAAACCCCCGATATTTTATCCTGCTATCCGGAAAAATCGATCGAAAGTAAGAAAGTCTGTGATAAAAAAAGCAAATCGTTTAACCGGTGGCCCGGCTAAACGATTTTATATAACATAGCAATAGATCGGGAACTTAGATTTTTGAATTTACAATCTTCAAAATTTCAGCTTCCAGTTCATTGGCTTTTTCCACGATAGCTTCACCTTCGCGTATGATTTGAGCTGCAAATTCCTTATCTTCCAATCCGGCTGCATTGATTTTTACATTCAGAAATGCTCCCATGACTCCGGCACGTGCTGCCAATGCACCTACGCCGGCATCCGTTACGGAATTCGGGTTACCTATTTCAGCCATAGCTTTGGCTACAGACATACATTCGTAACATTGTTTCATCGTTTTGAACGGTACTTCGGTAGCATAGCGGGTGGCATCCTGAACAGCTTTCTGCCGGGCAGCTTTTTCTTCTTCAGATTTTTTAGGCAAACTGAAAGCATCCATGATCTTATTGAAAGCATTGGTGTCTTCGTCCACCAGTTTGGTCAATTCAGTCTGATATACTTTTCCTTTTTCAGCCCAATCGCTAAATTCTTCCCAACGGTCGTCCCATCCCCGTTTGTGTGAGGAGAGGTTGGCGACCATCGAACCGAGAGCGGCACCCAAGGCCCCCATATAGGCAGAGATCGACCCCCCACCGGGAGCCGGAGATTCAGAAGCCGTTTCGTCGGCAAAATCGGTTAAAGTCATGTCTACCAGTTTTTTCTTACCTTTCGAAGCTTCTTCCTCGAGAATATATTCGATGATCTTCTTTTTCGGATCGAAAGGATATAATTCGTCCAATCCCAATGATTTGACGGCTATTTTGATCAGCTCTTTGTCGGATACCCCCGTAGAACGTTGTTGTTTACGCAGGAAATACCGACCGGCGTCCAACATCGCTTTTAACGGAAGTACACCGACAAGTTCGGAACCGGTAACCCGAATGCCCCGGTCGGCAGCCTTACGGCAAACTTCGTCGAAGGCTTCATGCATGGAAGTCACGGAAATATCCGTCAGGTTCATAGAGATCTGAGCTATTCCATATTCTTCTATAAACCAGCCGATCGCTTTTACAGATTTCAGGCTCCCCGGAATCATCACCGGCTTTCCTTTTTCATCCAATACTTTTTTACCGGTGATCGGGTTGCCTTCCCGTTTCACCCTTCCGCGTTCGCGTACATCGAAAGCGATCGAGTTGGCCCGGCGAGTAGAGGTGGTATTCAGGTTAACATTATAAGCGACCAGAAAATTACGGGCACCGACTGCTGTAGCTCCGGTCTTGGCAGTCCAGCTATTCAGTTCACGGGGACCGAAATCCGGATGCCACTGTTCACTGGAAAGACGTTCTCCCAAAGCTTCATATTCTCCGGCCCGACAAGTAGCTAAATTTCTCCGTTCCGGAACAAAAGCAGCACTTTCGTAACAATATACCGGGATATTCAGCTCTTTGCCGATACGCTCGGCTAATTTCCGGGCGTATTCCACGGTTTCTTCCATCGTGATATTGGAAACCGGCACCAATGGACATACATCGGTTGCTCCGAAGCGGGGATGAGCTCCCTTGTGTTTGGTCATATCGATTAATTCGGCGGCTTTCTTGACTGCCCGGAAAGCTGCTTCACAAATCGGTTCGGGTTCTCCAACCATAGTCACCACAGTACGATTGGTCGCCTTACCGGGATCGACATCAATAACACTGATTCCTTCAACGGTTTTCATGGCATCGGTGATCTGATCGATGATATGCATGTCGTTTCCTTCGCTAAAATTAGGCACGCATTCAATTAATTTTTTCATGGTATATAAACTTTAATTTTAAGTATGTTTCAGTCGATTTCAATTAATATTGTTCTCCTTTTAAGAAAATCGCTTCTATTAAATCAGCCGTATAGGCATAGGGTAAGTATTCGATGCCCGAAATAGGAGTCGTTATATAAAAGTTGGCAAGTTTACCGACAGCGATACTCCCTGCTTCTTCTTCAACTCCCATCGCATAGGCCGAATTTAAAGTCGTCGCATTGATCACTTCTTCAGGTAACATTTTGTAATTGATACATCCTAAGGACATAATGAATTTCATATTACCGGAAGGAGAAGAACCCGGATTATAATCGGAAGCCAAAGCTACCGGTAAACCGGCCTGAATCATCTTACGAACGGGAGAATAAGGCATATTCAGGAAAAAAGCGGCTCCGGGCAATACGGTCGGCATAGTTTCGCTTTCCAATAAACAGGCGATTTCTTCTTCTCCCATACATTCCAGGTGGTCGACAGAAATTGCATTGTATTTCACACCGACTTGCACACCACCCGAGTAGTCGAGTTCATTGGCATGTATCTTCGCACGTAATCCGTATTTCATTCCGGCATTCAGCATCCGGTCGGTATCTTCGACAGTAAAGAAACCTTTGTCACAAAATACGTCGATGTAATCGGCCAATTCTTCGGCAGCGACCATTGGGATCATTTCGTTGATAATAAGATCTACATATTCTGTTTGTCTGCCCTTATATTCCAAAGGTACGGCATGTGCCCCTAAAAAAGTCGATTTAATCAATAGGGGAGTTTCGGCTTTCAAACGGCGGATCACCCTCAACATTTTTAATTCGCTTTCGGTATCCAGCCCATAACCACTTTTTATTTCGACTGCACCTGTACCGAAACCGGCGATTTCCTGAATCCGGTCATAGGCTGCATCGAAAAGCTCTTCTTCAGAAGCTTTACGTATCCTTTCGCATGAATTGAGAATACCGCCTCCGCGTTTGGCTATTTCTTCGTAAGAAAGACCACGGATTTTATCGATATACTCGATTTCACGGCTTCCGGCATAAACCAGATGAGTATGAGAGTCACAATAAGAGGGCATGACCAAACGGCCGGTTGCATCGATTTCCTTGACGATATCCCCGCCGGCATAGACAACCTCCCGGTTTAAATCCTCCATTTTTCCGAATCCGGCAATTTTATCTTCTTCAACAAGTAAATAAGCATTTTCCAGGATACCTAACCGGGCCATATCTTTACCTGCAACCCATTTGCGGGGAGATAGTTCCGTTTGTACCAGCTGTTTTATGTTCAGAATGAGTGTTTTCATCTTTCGTACTTTTTAATGTTTATAGCCGCACGAAAATATTAAAAAAAACGAATAAAAACGCGCTTTAAGATATATTTAAAACGTTTGTGCCCGAAGATTTTACCCGGCAGATGTTCGCCGCTTAACTGAATACCTGAAGGCGGTTGGCATCCAGACGTAAAAAGATAAAGATCAAAATAGTAAATGCCCAAAGGGAAGAACCTCCGTAGCTGAAAAAAGGCAGGGGGATGCCGATGACGGGAGCCATTCCGATCGTCATTCCTATATTGATCGCCACATGAAAGAATAAAATGCTGGCTACCCCGTATCCATAGATGCGGGAAAAATCCGAACGCTGACGTTCCGCCAGGTAAATAATTCTTAAAATAAAGGCCATAAGTAGTCCGATCAGTATGGCCGAACCGACAAAACCCCATTCTTCGCCGACTGTACAGAATATAAAATCGGTACTTTGTTCGGGAACAAAATTGAATTTGGTCTGGGTACCCTGTAGAAATCCTTTTCCTAATAAGCCTCCTGAACCTATTGCAATTTTAGATTGATTGACGTTATAACCGGCTCCGGTCAAATCGGTTTCTATCCCCAATAAATTATTGATCCGGTCTTTCTGGTGGGGCTGTAATTTTTCGAAAGCATAGTCGACACCTACCGTCGCTCCGATACAAACCCAGGAAGCCAGTAAAACGAGCAGTATATGCTTCATCTTACGCTTATATATAAAATAAATACCGATCAAACCGGTCGATAAATAAGCGTACAATAATAATCTTTCATTTCCGATATTGAATTCAAATAACCACTTCAAAAATAATAAAAATAGGAAGCAGCTTACCAGGAAAATAATGATCCGATAAAATTCCTGTTTATTCTGACGGTAATACAGGAAGGCTATCAACGTCCCTGCAATAATCAGAGATAATACGACGATGGGGGGATAGATCAGGGTGAATATAAAAATAGCTATAGCTATAAAACATAATAATAGAAGTGAACCATGTAAACCTTCTCTATACATTACAAGGATAAACGAACTGTATACCAGTGCAGAACCGGTATCGTTCTGCAAGACAATCAAACCGGCCGGAATAGCCAATAACAAACCGATCAATGCCAGGCTTGAAAAGCGCATGATTTTAAAACCATGCCTGCTCATTACATTCGCAATAGCCAGACAAGTAGCGAATTTTCCGAATTCGGCCGGTTGTATCCGGATACCTCCGATTTCAAACCACGAACGGGCTCCATGGGATTCTACCCCGAAGACCAGTACGGCGGCCAAAAGTCCGATCGTCAGTCCATAGATCACAAAAGAAAAAGCGGTAAAAAATTTACTGTCGGTAAGTAAGATAAAAATACCCAATACGAAGGCAGCCCCGATCCACAACAATTGTTTTCCGTATTTCAGGTCGATATCCAAAATATTGCTGTGGCTTTCATCGTATACAGCCGCATAGATATTCAGCCATCCCATAAAAACCAGGAGGGTATATAAGAAAATGGAGAGCCAGTCTATATTTTTCAAAAGTTCTGATTGCCTGTTCATAATTCCAAGATTAATCTTCTTCGTTTTGCTTTTCTTCTGCTGTCTTCAAATGCTGTTCTTTCTTCGGAGTTTCCGGGATAATCAGATTAGAGTTCAACATTCTTTCCTCAATTGCTTTTTTGCGGGGAGCGATCTTGCCCTTGAGGTATTTCTCCATAATCAGTCCTCCGATAGGTACTGCATATTGGGCACCGAATCCTCCGTTTTCAATATAGATAGCGATCACAATTTTAGGGTTGTCTTTAGGAGCGAAGGCCATGAAAATGGAGTGATCCTCTCCATGCGGATTCTGAGCTGTCCCGGTTTTACCGCATATGACTACCGAATCGATAGAAGCCCCGCGGGCCGTTCCGCTGCTGGCTGCCATCGCCATACCTTCTACGACGATATCGAAGTATTTCCGGTCACAGTCGACCGTATGTTTCTCGACCTGATTGTTCGCCCCTTCGATCGGACGTACGATATGAGGAGTCATATAATACCCCCGGTTAGCCAATACACAGGCCATATTGGCTATCTGCAAAGGAGTAAGCTCCAACTCTCCCTGTCCGATAGAAAGAGACATAATATAACTCCAGCGCCAATCCTGAGTCCGGAATTTGCGATCGAATAGCGGAGGAGTGGGAATTGAACCACTGATCTCATTGGAGAAATCAGGACATATCTTCGCACCTAAACCGAAGGAACAAATAAAATCTCTCCATTCGATGTAAGCATCCCGAACACTATCGTATTTCCGGTTTTCCAGTATCCTTCGCCACACATTTACAAAATAGGGATTACAAGACTGCTGAATAGCCTGGTACAGATTCAGGGGAGAATTGTGATTGTGGCATCCCATCCGGATCCCTCCGATAGCTGTCTTAGCTTTCCCGTAACATTCGAAACAAGTTTCAGGGGTAATGACTTCTTCCTTTAAACCATACAGTGCTTGCAGTGTTTTAAAAGTAGAACCGGGAGGATAAGCTCCTGAAACGGTACGGTCGAACAGAGGCTTATTGGGATCCTGATTCAATTTTTTATAATTTTTACCTCTTTCCAGGCCGATCATCAGTTGGGGATCGTAACCGGGGCTGGAAACTTTCAGTAGGATTTCACCTGTCGAGGGTTCCATAGCGATGATTCCGCCTCTCTTATTTCGCATGAGCTGGTAAGCATATTCCTGTAAGTCGATGTCCAGCGTAGTCGTGAGATTTTGTCCTACGATAGCGGGTTTATCATATAGACCGTTTTGGTAAGAGCCTTTTACACGATTATAATTGTCAACCAGTAGGATTTGTTCCCCTTTCGTACCTCTCAGCAGATTTTCATAACTTTTTTCGAGTCCGTTGACTCCGATATAGTCACCGGGAGCGTAGGTGCTGTCCTGTTCGACCAAAGTTTGGCTGACTTCTCCGATATATCCGAAGACATCGGCAGAATGGGAAACGTTATACTTTCGTAATGTTCGGGTCTGCATGAAAAATCCCGGATATTTGTGTAATTTTTCCTGCAATACGGCATATTTGTTGGCCGTGATCTGAGAGATCAGGACAGAAGCCTTGAAAGGAGAGTATTTCCGGCATTTGACCATATTTTTAATCAGCATATCTTTATCTATACCCAAAATAGTGATCAGCTCGGTTGTATCGAAATCTTTCACCTGACGGGGAATCACCATGAGGTCGTATGCCGGCTGGTTTTCTACCAATAATTTACCGTTCCGGTCAAAAATCAATCCTCTGGCCGGATATTGAGTCGCAATTCGTTGAGAGTTCATCATGGCTTTTATCTGGAATGAATCGTCTATCACCTGCATATAAAATAAGCGGATGATATAAATACAACAAACACAGATAATGATAGCCGAGATAACTGTTTTCCGATGTGTGTATTTGTTCATAACAATCTAACCGGGAATTTGAAAATTCAATATGCTCGAATTCAATTCTATTGGTTCTGTTTTTTCTTCAAAGCTATAAAATAATATAGCAAGATGAAAAAAGTAGAAGCTAAAGTGCTGAATAAAATACGCAGGCCGGTGATCACGAAATTGTGGACACTGAACGTTTCACAAAGGATCAGCACGGTGTTGAAAATCGCAGTACTGATAAAGACATATTTGAAAAACCAACCGAAATCACTGATTTTCTGTTTTCCCTGAATATCGTCGATCTGTTCCCGGTTTGAAGTCAGCATCAACAAACGGGGACGAATATAGGCCAATAAAGTCGTTGCCGCAGCATGAATACCCATGGTGTGGTTGGCCAGATCGACAAATAAACCTAAAAAGAAACCGAAAAACAAAATCGTTGCATTACGTAAACGGTAAGGCAGAATGTATATGGCCAGAATATAAATGTTGATATAGACGTAGGAGTGAAGCTGAATATTATCCAATATGGTCAATTGGAGTAATAGCAACACGAAGAGATGTATAACAAATTTGATATTACTCATGATTTTCCCTCCCTAAAGCCTGTTGTTCTTCTTTTCTGGTATTAGCGATAATGTATACATCCGAGATGCGTTTAAAATCAGTTGCAAGTTTTACTTTTATCGTCAGAAAATTAGCCGTTTCCTTATTTACCGATTCTACGAAGCCGATCATCTCACCTTCCGGGAAAATACTGGAAAATCCTGAAGTCACAATCGTATCGCCCACTTCTGTATCTACATGAAAGGGTATGTCGTTCAGATAAGAATACCGATAATCGTCTCCGTCCCATTGAAGTGAACCGTAGTAACCGTTTTTTTTGATTTTCGCTGAGATCCGAAGATTGGTATTGATCAAGGGTAATACCCGCGCATAACGATTGCTTACTTTCTCGATAATACCGACCACTCCTTCACTCGAACAAACGGCCATTTCGGGTTGGATCCCCTCAGTTGCGCCTTTGTCGATAACAATATAATTTTTAGTCTTGTTAAAACTGGAATTGATCATTTCAGCTGTTTTGTATACATAATCGACATCGGCAGAATCGGTAGGGGCCCATAATGTATCCGCATTACTGATCCGATTGAGAAGTTTCAGTTTTTCAATCTCATTTCTCAATTCGGTATTCTCTGCAACTAATTTTTCGTTGGTTACTTTCAGATAGAAATAATCGTCTACCCGGGTAACCACGGAAGATATGGTTCCGAAAAATGATGCTGTATAGCCTGAAAACACAGTTCTCTGATAGTTATTGTGTAAAACTATCAGAGAAAAGGAGAGGACTTCCAACAAAATAAAAATTATAGTAAAATGATATTTTAATATCAGTTTTATAATTTCTTTCACAGCCTAATGGGTTTACCTGATCAGGAAAGAGAACTTATCGACATTCTTTAAAGCAATACCTGTTCCCCGGGCAACAGCTCTCAACGGATCTTCTGCAATATGGAAAGGGATATTGAGCTTATCGGTCAAACGTTTGTCCAAACCTCTCAATAAAGCACCACCTCCTGCCAAATAAATTCCTTTATTGACGATATCTGCATATAGTTCAGGGGGAGTTTGTTCCAAAGCTCCTAGAATAGCGATTTCAATTTTCGATATAGATTTCTCCAGACAGTGAGCGATCTCCTGATAAGATACCGGTACTTCGACAGGTAACGAAGTCATCTGATTCGGTCCCTGTACGATAAAATCGGCAGGCGGTTCATCCAGTTCGGACAGCGCAGAACCTACATGTATTTTGATTTGCTCGGCAGTTCTTTCCCCGATCCGAATATTGTGCTGATGACGCATATACTCCTGAATGTCGTCGGTCAAATCGTCACCGGCAATCCGGATAGATTTGTTGCTAACTATACCACCTAAAGAAATAACGGCAATTTCGGTTGTACCACCACCTATATCTACGATCATATTTCCTTCGGGAGCTTCTACATCCAAGCCGATCCCCAAAGCAGCCGCCATCGGCTCATAAATCATATATACATCTCTTCCTCCTGCATGTTCTGAAGAGTCGCGGACAGCCCGGACTTCAACTTCCGTACTTCCCGACGGGATACAAACGACGATCCGCAAAGAGGGAGAGAAGAACTTACTATTTACACTTGCCATTTTAATCATACCGCGCAACATTTGTTCGGCAGCGTTAAAGTCGGCAATAACCCCATCCCGTAAAGGCCGGATGGTTTTGATGTTATCATGTGTCTTTCCCTGCATCTGCCGGGCTTTTTCTCCAATAGCGATAACCTTTTCGGTCTTCCGGTCGATAGCGACAATGGAGGGTTCGTTTACCACCATTTTATCGTTACAGATAATAATCGTATTCGCTGTTCCTAAATCGACAGCTATATCTTGTGTTAGAAATGAAAATAATCCCATTTTAAATGAACGTTAATAATTTATGAGCGTCAACCTCAATGGATTGTTTAATGTTTAAAATGTCTCATGCCGGTGAAAATCATAGCGATACCGTATTTGTTCGCAGCATCGATAGACTCCTGGTCTCTGACCGATCCTCCAGGCTGTATGATAGCTGTAATACCTGCTTGGTGAGCAGCTTCTACACAATCGGAGAAAGGGAAAAAGGCATCCGATGCCATCACACTTCCCGCAATACGATCGCTTCCCTGACGGATAGCGTTTTCTAAGGCCCAAATCCGGCTGACCTGTCCCGGGCCGACACCCGTTGTACACAAATCTTTAGCGATAGCGATACCGTTCGATTTGGTATGTTTCACTACTTTCCAGGCGAAGAGCAGATCTCTCATTTCAGCTTCGGTCGGTTGCCGTTTTGTGACGACTTTCAATTCCGATTCATGAAGTAGCTGGGTATCCGAATCCTGAATCAATAAGCCGCCAAGCACTGTTTTCGCTTTGCTGGCTTTCCGGTTTTTCTGATCGATATGGTCGAGTTGTAATAAACGTAAATTTTTCTTTTTAGTCAATATTTCCAATGCCTCTTTAGAGAAAGAAGGAGCTACGATCACTTCCAGGAAAATCTTGGCCATTTCGGTTGCCGTGGCTGCATCTATTTCCCGGTTTGCCGCCACGATTCCACCGAAGATAGAAACCGGATCGGCTTCATAGGCTCTCCGATAGGCTTCTACCAATGTTTCTGCACTCCCGACCCCACATGGATTAGCGTGTTTGGCTGCAACTATAGTCGGTTCGTCGAATTCTTTTAAGGTTTCGAGTGCTCCGTCGGTATCTCCGATATTGTTGTAAGAAAGCTCTTTACCATGCAATTGGACAGCTCCGGTAAGTGTGCCTTGCGTCCCTAGTACAGAAGCATAAAAAGCAGCACTTTGATGGGGATTTTCGCCGTACCGAAGATCTTGCTTTTTCTCGTAGGTGAGAGTCAGTGTTTTCGGGTATTTGATATTCAGACGTTCGGAAAAATATCCTGCAATCAGAGCATCGTAGTGGGCGGTGTGGATAAATACTTTCGCTGCCAGCATTTCTTTGGTTTCGGCTGTCGTATCTCCGTTGTTTTTCAACTCATCGATTACCAGTCGATAGTCTTCGGGATCGGTGATGACCGTAACGAATTTGTAGTTTTTAGCAGCGGCCCGGATCATAGTGGGCCCGCCGATATCTATATTTTCAATGATTTCTGCATGGGATACCCCTTCTTTCAGAATGGTTTGTTTAAAAGGGTAAAGGTTACAAACCACAATATCGATCGGTTCTACTCCCAGTTCTGCCATCTGTTTCCGATGCTTTTCGTTGTCACGGATCGCCAGAATACCACCTTCTACATTGGGATGCAGGGTCTTCACTCTGCCGTCAAAACATTCGGGGAACTTAGTCAGATCTGAAATATCCTGAACTTTAATGCCTTCTTCTTTCAGTTTTTTAGAGGTCCCGCCGGTTGAAATGATCTCCCAGCCCATAGAATCCAGTGATTTAGCGAACTCAACAATACCTGTCTTATCAAATACACTAATTAATGCTCTCTTCATCCGGATTATATTTTTTTAGTTATCATCCGAGCTATCGGATTTTATTCATTTTATACAAATCGTATTTCGTTGCAAAGGTAAAAAAAAAGAAGATTATTTTTATATAAAATCGCAGATAGTGCATTTTTTTTATGGATACACCTATTCGCTGTGTTTTAATAATTGACAATGAGTTTATTACCTACTTTTGAAATGGGATATCCTTTCAAGGGGTAAATTTCATAAGTCAGATTGAAAGGGGTTCCGTAACGAAGTGAAAATTGAGTGTGACAAACCGGACAAACAGCCAGTTCTCCGTCCAAATCTTCTTTCGTAAAATGGGAAGTCAGTTCCTGGCAGTTGGTACAGGTGGCATCCCAGCAAGCATATTCGGTATCGTTCAAACGGATGACGACGATTCCTTGGCCATTATATCCCAATGATTTGGCGTCCGGCTGGGAACTGGTCAGGTAAATAGGCTGGCCGGGAACCTGAAGATTACTTTCGCCTCCTATTCCTAAATTAATCTGTGTATATACCGGGACATAAGGAATGAGGTGTTTATCCCTGAGTTTTTCGTTGAATTTATCCCCGCAACCGATATTTATTCCCAAAGTGATGGAAACTAATAAAAAAAATACTATTTTTGATTTCATGAATAAGAAATTTGCGACACAAATATAATAAATATGAATATCTCTACAGCAGAATTCGATTGGATTTCCCTGATATTGGTCATAGGGGCTGGACTTATCGGTTGGATAAAAAGTAATAATGCAAAGAAAACCCAAGTCCCGCCTGTTTTTGAACAACCCGGTCAGATCGGGGAAGAAGAAGAGATTCTGCCCAATGTAGAAGAGTATACAATAACTGAAAATAAAGATGTTTCAGATGGACCGGTTATACAGGAAATCGTTGCTGATTATTACAGAGATCCGAAAGTCATGATTGACGACAGGGATGAATTACCGGCCGAAGAAAATGAAGAGGAAGAACACGTACAGTTCGACATCCGGCAGGCTATTATCAGCAGTGAAATTTTAAAACGGCCTCAATATTAAAACCGGATACCGATACCTGTAGAGAAGGTGAATAAATAAGGTTTGAAATCGATGTCGTCATTCCGACTTAAAGATTGCAGAAAATATTTGAAGCCCGGCTCGATCATAATTCTGATGTTAGACGTGACCGGATATTCCATCCCCAATCCGATATCCGTACTTATATTGAAATTACGGATATCTTCTGTACTTCCGATATATTCTTTGTCTCTTCCATTCCTTAAGAATACCTTGTTATTTACGATAAAATTGCCGCTTACTCCTCCCGATACGGCAAACAATACTTTATTATTATTCAGTAAATACCGCACATGAAGAGGAATTTCGAGCGTACCGAAAGTTTGTTCGATGGTTTCACTGCTGCTACTGTTCAAACTACTGAGCAAAATAGCTTCCGGACTACGGTAGGCGACACCTTGGGTATGGGTTTTAATATTTCCCAACGGAGTGGCGATCATCCGGTCACTATGTTGGAGCGAAGGGAGCATCATCGCCCGGACTCCCGAGCCTGCTCCGGAAGTTTTCTGTCCCATACGGGAATAGAATAATCCTGTTTGTACGGAAAATCTTTTATTGGCAGAGACAGATAATTTTAATCCACCTCCGACATTCATCAAGCCGTCCATCTGGTTACTGGAATAACTCACTCCCCTGGAATTTTTTAACGAAGAGGAATAACTACCGGATGAATAGGCCGGAACAAAGTGGCCGCTGACCATCACTTTGATTTTTCTTTTTTCATCCGTTGTCAAGGAAGTGGGCGTATTCAGTAATTTCTGATATTCTTTTTGATTTTGATAGGCTTCTTTACTGGTTAAAGGAATAAAATTGCGTTGAAGCTTCCGGGTAGAAATTGCATAGTCCGGTGCTGTCTGCTCGATAAATCCGGCTTCACCGGCTCGATGCATTTGAATCGGTTCTAATTCAGTCCTCTTGTTTTGTGCTATCAAAACCGGTACTTCCGTCACCGTCTCCTTCGTTACATATTGAACGGTCTTTTCTTCTTGTATAGAATCGGAGAAGGTAGCCGGCAAATTCGTGGAATCTTTTGTTTTTAATATTTCTGTACCGGTAATACCGGCAACTTCTATTTCGGGTGATTCGACGGAATAGAACAACCAAATTCCGATAAAAGCGGCGACCACTGCTGCTGCAGCTGCAGTGCGCCACCACCACAACGCCACTTTGTGTTTGTTTTTGTTCAGCTGTCGTTCTATATTTCCCCAGATATAGGGAGGAGGCTCACAACTTTTATCCTGAAGGGCCTTTTTAAAAAGATGATCTAAATTATTGTTCATGGTCTAAATATTCCTTCACTTTTCTTTTTAATATTTCCCTGGCTCTGGCCAGATTGGATTTCGACGTACCCTCGTTAATACCGAGTAAGGCTGCGATATCCTTATGGGACATTTCTTCGATCACATAGAGGTTGAAAACCATTTTGTACCGTTCCGGAAGTTGATTTACAAAATCAGCCAACACTTCTTCCGGAATGCTGACCTCTTCGTCTATGTCCTCGTTATCTTCGATTTCAGGTAACTCCTCTACAATTTGCAATGGGGAATTTTTCCTGAATTTCTCCATTGCCGTATTGATCATGATCCGTTTCATCCATCCCTCAAATGAACCTTTTCCGGTATATTGCCCGATAGAAGTGAAAATTTTGATAAATCCATCCTGCAACGTATCTTCGGCATCTGCCCGGTCTTTGGAAAAACGGAGACATAATGCAAACATTTTTGCAGAAAATATCTGATAGATTTTCTCTGCTGCCTGTCTGTCACCCTGTTTGCATTTATCTATTATTCGGTCCAAATTACACATCAATATCTGTTATAGAGATGTAAGAAATTTAAAAAGGTTGCGTCCCTGATAAAAAGAAAATCAGAAAAAATGAAATGATTTACCAATGTTCACAATTCCATTATGAACATTGGTAAATATGAGTAGAATAGAAGCCGGATCATAGTACCGGTTTGGTCTTTTCAGCCAGCCATTGAGCTTCCTCGGGAGTCAGATAAGGTGCAGTTTTTTCATAGACTGTTTTGTGATAGTCGTTCAGCCATTTTTTTTCATCTTCACTTAACAAATCAAGTAATAGAGCTGAAGTATCGAAGTAGCAGAGTGTTAATGTCTCAAATCCATACCATTCCCCGAATTCATTTTTACTGACCGGGATACATAAAATCATATTTTCATGCCGAATACCGTGCGAACCTTCCCGATACAGACCAGGTTCGTCGGAGGTTACCATACCGGGAACCACATCCTGGTTTTTCAATTCCTGGCGGATAGCCTGAGGACCTTCATGTACATTTAAGAAAAAGCCGATCCCATGCCCCGTACCATGTCCATAGTTCCGGCAAGTTTGCCAAAGAGGCTGACGAGCGATAGCGTCTATATTACAACCTTTGGTACCTTTCGGAAAAATGCATCTGCTCAGTGCAATCATTCCTTTTAATACGGTGGTGTAATCTTCTTTTTCCAAGCGAGTTAGTTCTCCAAGTGGAACTGTCCGTGTAATATCGGTCGTACCATGTGTATATTGGCCCCCGGAATCGATCAGATAAAATCCACGTGGCTGCAGTTCTGCATCTTCTCCCGGAATAGCCGAATAGTGAGGCAGTGCTGCATTGGCACCATAAGCTGAAATGTTGGCAAAACTATCTTCTGCATATCCGTCATTTTGGGCTCTGAAAGCCGAAAGTTGTTCGGAAACAGAGATTTCCGTCAAATGGTTGCCGATATTACGTTCCACCCAATAAAAGAATTTCGTCAGGGCTACACTGTCTTTTATACAAGCTTTTCTGAACCCTTCAACTTCTATCGGATTTTTGATGGCTTTTGCCAAAACAATAGGTGACTCTTGTTCTTTTACCTGAAATTCTGTAAAGAGTTTATGATAGACAGCATAATTTAAGGTGGCCGAATCCACGGTAAACACCGAATTTTTGTCTAGTTCTTCCAGGAATAAAAACAAATGATGATAATCCCGGATTTCTATACCTTCCTGACTTAATTGACTTGCGATTTCGCGAGAGACTTTGGTATTTTTTATAAACAACCAGGCTTTGGCTTTACCGACAACTGCATAACTGATGGCAACAGGATTGTAAATGATATCGTTGCATCTTACATTATATAACCAGGCGATTTCATCCAGGCAACTGAAAAGCATATAATCTGCATGTGCAGCTTGTAACTTTTCCCGGATCATGGTTATCTTTTCATTAGCCGATTTTCCGGCAGTAGCGGTAGGTACTAAAAAGAGTTGGGCATCGGGTAAGGAAGGACGATCCAGCCATATCTCTCCTAATAGATCTGTTTTTTCTACAACAGTAATCTGTTTGGGGGTTAGGGTCTCTTGCAGATTTTTCATGTCACAGACAGAAATACAGAAACTATCCAAACCGACCCGACTTCCTTCCGGTAAGTTGGTTGCCAGCCATTCCGGATAATCGACCGCTTCCGGCACTCTCAATTTATGCATCTGTATTCCCGAATCCTTCAGTTGTTTTTCCGCCTGTATAAAATAACGGGTATCTGTCCAAAGTCCGGCTTCATTTTTCAAGACGACAACCGTACCGAAAGATCCTGTGAAACCGGAAATCCATTGTCTTTGTTTCCAGGCTGCCGGTAAATATTCACTATTGTGCGGATCGGTTCCGGATATAATATATGCATCCAGTGATTCGCGTTCCATAATGGCTCTTAAAGCTGAAAGTTTTTCCTTGATCGTCATAATCCAGATTTTAAATTTCACCAAATATAATAAGAAAAATTAAAATTCTAGCAGCGGTTGTCATCGAGTAGTGCTATTTTCTAATAAAAGAATAGAAATGTTATACATTACAATTGTAATATATGGGGATTTTACAGGAATTAAAGGTTCTTGTATTACAAATGTAATCAAATTCCAAAACAACAGAAGTGAATTACAATCTTAACTCAGGGGATTTGGAATATTTTACATTTTTTATATTTTAAGATATATAATAATGATTATCAGTATTATATATCCTATTTTGAATAAATTACTTTAATTACCTAGGGCAAACTTCAGTTGTTAAAGCGATAAATAAGGCAATTTGAAGGTATTTATATTTATGTATTTGTTTAATATCCAGTTATTTATGTTGTATCATTTCATATTTCACTTCATATAAAAAACAGAAATACAACCTTAGGAATATATATTCAAATTGTTAATTTACAGAAACTTAGTATCGAATAACCTTTTAACTGCTCACTAAATTACTGATTTTAAGGATTTAACCATACCGATAAATCATGGATTGATTGTATTATTACATTTGTAATGTATATCATATTACAAATGTAATTTTGATAGTTGCAGAATATATATTACATTTGTAATGCAATATTTTACAAGATGCAAGAGAGATTTAAGCAGCTTTTGGAAGAAAAAAATCTGACAGCAACTCGTTTTGCTGCAATGATCAAGGTCAATGCTTCGGCGATGTCACATATTCTGAACGGGCGAAGTAAACCCGGATTCGATGTATTGGACAAAATTGCACAAGCTTTTCCGGACGTAAACTTAAATTGGTTGATTTCCGGTAAAGGCTCTCTATACAATAACCGTATTTCCACTCCGGCTAAAGAGGTTGAAAAAATACCTGTTCAGAAAAATTTATTTGAAGAAGAAGAAAAACGCTTTCCTATCGAAGAAAAAAATACAAAAGCAGAAGAGATTTTACGACCGGCCGTTTCCGTCGCTTCGATACCTACAGCCAAAGGAAAGAAGGTCAAACGGATTATCTTATTTTTTGAAGACGGCAGCTTCGAAGATTATGAGAAATGAGGTTATCTTCATATAGCATTCAGACAGCCTCATTTCTGATTTGAAGTATTTATATCAGTCCGATAATTTCTTTGACAGACTTACAACCATTTTCATCCAGATAATTGTTTATACCTTCGATTATTTTTACGGTGATCGCCGGATCGATAAAATTAGCGGTTCCGATTTGAACAGCAGAAGCGCCTGCCAATAAAAATTCGATAGCATCGGTCGCACACATGATTCCTCCAAGGCCGACAACCGGAATCTTTACTGCTTTAGCGACTTGCCAAACCATACGTAGAGCGATCGGTTTTACACAAGCTCCGCTCAATCCCCCGGTAATCGTACTTAAAACGGGTTTGCGTTTTTTGGCGTCAATAGCCATTCCCAGCAGAGTATTGATCAGAGAAACCGAATCGGCTCCTTCACTTTCTACAGCCAAAGCTATTTCCTGTATATTAGTCACATTGGGGGATAATTTTACCATCAAATGCTTTTTGTATACCCGTCTGACTGCTTTTACGACTTCGGCAGCAGAAGCACAACTGGTACCGAAAGCCATTCCACCTTCCTTTACATTGGGACAGGAAATATTCAATTCGATGGCAGGGATGTGATCCAAGGCGTTGATTTTTTCTGCAGTCTCCGCATAATCAGTGATGGTAGACCCGGAAACATTTACCAGAATATTCGTTTCGATATCCTTTATTTCCGGATAAATACGTTCGATGAAATAATCGACCCCTTTATTTTGCAAGCCGACTGCATTCAACATACCGGACGGGGTTTCAGCCATACGGGGATAGGAATTCCCTTCGCGGTGTTTTAGGGTAGTACCTTTTACTATAAATCCACCCAACTTATCGAGTTGAATGAAATCTTGGAATTCTAAACCATAACCAAATGTTCCTGATGCTGTCAATACAGGATTTTTTAGCTCTAAGCCATTGAGGTTTATATTTAAATCTGCCATTTTAAATCATTTATATTAAATACCGGACCGTCTGTACATACACATTTATGACCTTCTTTGGTGTCGTTTACACAGCAAAGGCAAGCTCCGATTCCACAAGCCATCGTATTCTCCAGAGAAACTTCACAATCGATATGTTTAGAATAAGCATACCTGGCAACTGCTTTCATCATCGGTTCGGGGCCACAACAAAAGATATGGTCGAATTGTTCAGTTAGAATGGTATGCTGAGTGGGATATCCCTTTTCTCCATAAGAACCGTCTTCGGTTGTATAGTATACCGTTGCATACTTTTCATACTCTTCTTTTAAGATAATATCTTTCACTGTCCGGGTTCCGATCAGAACCACCGGGTGTAGCCCTTTATCGGAGAGTTCTTTGGATAAATGCAAAAGGGGAGCGATACCGACACCGCCACCAACCAGTAAACATCGTCCTTGTTCGGGTTGAGAGAAGCAATTTCCCAATGGAAGTATAATATTCAACTGTTCACCGGGCTTAAGCGTGGACAATTTTTCGGTCCCTTTACCTGCAATTTTTACTAAAAGATAAAGCAGGCCTTGTTTCTTATCCACATCATGCACGGATATCGGCCGGCGTAAAAAAGTAGAAGGGGAATGGTCTACTCTGACATTGACGAATTGTCCTGCCTGGATCTCCGGTAACTCTATGGAATGCAATACCAATAAAAAATTGTCTGCATTGAGCCGGCGGTTTTCTTTAACAGTAAAATCTAGTATTTTCTTCATGCTGTTTAATGAGATCTGGTGATCACTGATTTATTATTTATTGCAATTTTTCTTTCAGATAGTGCCCTGTATAGGATTCCGGACATTTTACCACTTGTTCCGGTGTACCGGTACAAACGATACGTCCACCTTCTTTTCCTCCCTCAGGTCCGAGGTCGATAACATAGTCGGCACATTTGATAACATCCATATTGTGTTCGATGATCAATACGGAATGTCCCCGTTCGATCAAAGCATTCAACGAACTCATCAATTTATGAATGTCGTGGAAATGCAGACCTGTCGTCGGTTCATCGAAAACAAAAAGGGTAGGATCGGCATTTTCCCGGCTTAAATGATAAGCCAGTTTGACCCGTTGGCTTTCACCACCGCTGAGAGTACTGGAAGACTGGCCCAGCTTCACATAACCTAATCCAACGTCTACCAATTTTTGTAACTTATCTACAATACTACGTTCGCTATGACCATTCCCCGCAGAAAAAAATTCCAGGGCCTGATTTACGGTCATTTCCAGAATATCATAAATATTTTTACCCTTATAACTGATCTCCAGTACCTCGTCTTTAAAGCGTCTGCCTTTGCAGTGTTCACACTCCAGAAATACATCCGCCATAAATTGCATTTCCACTTTAATAATTCCTTCTCCCTGACATTCTTCACAACGCCCACCGGGTACGTTGAAAGAAAAATGTGCCGGTTTAAACCCCTGTACCTTAGCAGCTTGTGTATCTGAGAAAATTTTACGGATATCGTCCCAAGCCTTTAAATAGGTAACCGGATTGGAGCGTGTAGATTTTCCTATCGGATTTTGGTCGATAAATTCGACTCCGGTAATGGCTTTCAAATCTCCGGTGAGTTTATCGAAACTACCTGTGCGATCGGAATAATCTCCATATAATTTCTTTAAGGCAGGTACCAGAATCGTTTTTATCAAAGTACTTTTACCTGAACCGCTGACTCCGGTAATCGCAGTCATGATTTTCAAAGGAATATCGACAGTGATATTTTTCAGGTTATTCTCGGTTGCTCCGCTGATTGTTATTTTTTGTTTCCAGGGACGTCTCCGGGCAGGAACTTCGATTTTACGCTTCCCGAAAATATAATCGGCGGTTAACGTACCGGCAGTTTTCAGTGCTTTCATATCGCCCTGAAATACAACTTCACCCCCCAGGCGTCCAGCCTGAGGGCCGATGTCGATCACCTGATCGGCTGCTTTAATGATGTCTTCGTCATGCTCGACGACGATGACGGTATTTCCCAAATCCCTTAGTTTTTTCAATACTTTGATCAATTGTTCGGTATCCCGGGAATGTAATCCGATACTAGGTTCATCCAGGATATAGAGCGAACCGACCAAAGCCGAACCCAGGGAAGTAGCTAAATTGATCCGCTGGGATTCTCCACCTGAAAGTGAAGAAGAAAGCCGGTTCAGAGTGAGATAACCCAAACCTACTTCAAGTAAAAATTCAAGTCGGTTCTTAATATCGGGAAGGATCCTTTCTGCCACTTTGTTTTGAGCCGGAGTCAAAGAAAGGGTATCGAAGAATACTTTCAGATCGGATACCGGCATTTCAACCAGTTCGGGCACCGATTTACCGCCGATCTTCACGTATGAAGCTTCGGGTTTTAAGCGAGTACCATGGCATTCTGGGCACTTGGTCTTTCCTGTATACCTGGCAATCATCACCCGGTTTTGAATTTTGTATTTTTTGGATTCCAAATAATTGAAGAAATCGTAAATTCCTCCAAAGTACGGACATCCGTTCCATAGGATATTCTTTTCCGCTTCTGTCAATTCATAATAGGGAGTATGAATCGGGAAATTAACTTTGTGTGCATGTTTCACCAATTCGTTTTTCCATTCGCCCATTTTTTCCCCTCTCCAACACAGCACAGCTTCTTCGTAGATACTGAGCGATTTATTCGGAACGACCAAGTCTTCGTCTATACCCAGAATTTTCCCATATCCTTCACATTTCGGACAGGCTCCCAAGGGAGAGTTGAAACTAAAGGTATTGACTGTAGGCACGACAAAGCTCATACCGTCTGCTTCGAAACGATTGGAAAAGGAGCGAATTTCCCCGTCGATCTCTATAAAACATTCTCCTTTTCCTTCATACAGGGCCGTTTCTACCGATTCGGAAACCCGGGAAACGGTATCTTTTTCCTGGGTGATGTTGATCCGGTCGATGACGAGATATAGATCGGATGGGCTCGAAAGAACTTTATTTTCAGCGAGGATATCGTCGATCCGGTGATATGCTTTTCCTGATTTTATACGGGTAAATCCCTGGCTCAACAACAATTTTAAAGTTTCCACATCCTGCAAATGTTCAGGACGTGCCAGGATAATAACAGTTTTGCCGAGGTGGTCTTCCAGAATATACCGGGTAATGTCGTCAGTATGATCTCTTTTTACTTCCCGTCCCGATATCGGGGATATGGTTTGTCCTGCCCGGGCGTATAATAATTTGATATAATCGTATATTTCTGTAGAAGTACCTACCGTCGAGCGTGGATTAGAAGTATTTACCTTCTGTTCGATTGCAACGGCAGGGGGAATTCCTTTGATATAATCACATTCCGGTTTATTCAGACGTCCCAGAAACTGCCGGGCATACGACGACAGACTCTCGACATACCGGCGCTGACCTTCGGCATATAGCGTGTCGAAAGCCAAAGAAGATTTGCCGCTACCTGATACTCCCGTGATGACAATCAGTTTATTGAGTTCGATTTTCAGATCGATATTTTTCAGATTGTGCACCCGTACACCCTTCAAATCAATATATGGTTTATTCATATTATCTTTCACATTTAGCATACAAAGATAATGAAAATGTTGCGAAAAATAAAAGCACCCGGCGAAGGGTGCTTTTAAGCGTTTGGAATATGTTTGGAAATACGTTTATAGTCCGTTTATGACTTTGGTTAATTATTCAGAAACTACTTCGAACTGAACATCGACTTTCACTTCACGATGAAGTTTGATGACAGCGGTATAAGTTCCTACTTCTTTAATTTCTTTCAGCATGATTTTCTTCCGGTCGATATCGAATCCCTGAGCCAATAAAGCTTCTGAAATCATGATATTGTTTACGGAACCGAAAATCTTACCGGTACTGCTGGTTTTAGCACCTACAGTCAGTTTCAATTCAGCCAGTTTTGCAGCCAATTCTTCAGCTTCTGCTTTCAATTTAGCTTCCTTATGTGCCCGTTGTTTGGTATTTTCTGCAACGATTTTCTTTGCAGCTTCGGTAGCTAAAATGGCATATCCCTGAGGAATCAGGTAGTTACGGCCATATCCGGGTTTTACGTTGATCACGTCGTCTTTATGTCCCAGATTTGCGATATCTGTCAATAATATAATCTGCATTTCGTGTCCTCCTTTTAATTATTTCATCAAATCGGTTACGTAGGGCAACAAAGCAAGGTGTCTTGCTCTTTTTACAGCAGTTGCAACTTTTCTCTGGAATTTCACAGAAGTACCGGTAATTCTTCTGGGAAGGATTTTACCTTGTTCGTTCAAAAATTTCTTTAAAAATTCAGGATCTTTGTAATCGATGAATTTGATTCTTGCTTTTCTGAAACGGCAGTATTTTTTCTTTTTAACATCCACCGTTGGGGGGGTCAGATATCTGATTTCACTTTCGTTCTGTGCCATAGCTTATTTCTCCTCTTGTTTAGCTGCGTATTTACTTCTTCTTTTTAAAGTATACTCATAAGCATACTTGTCTAATCTAAACGTTAAAAAACGAATAACTCTCTCGTCACGTCTGTAAGCGGTTTCCAGTTTGTCAACCAGTGCACCTTCTGCTTCAAACTGTAACAAATGATAGAATCCGGTCGTCTTTTTCTGGATCGGATAAGCCAGCTTGCGAAGTCCCCAAGCTTCCTCATGTTCAATCGTACCACCATTATCGGTGATGGTATTCTTGAATTTTTCTACCGCTTCCTTTATCTGTTGTTCAGATAAAACGGGAGTTGTAATGAAAACGGTCTCGTAATGATTCAACATAATGATTTGATTATTAGTATAAAAATAATTTATCGGCCGCAAAGGTAGTATTTTCAACTGAAACTGCCAAACAAACAGGGGGCTTTTGAGTTATAAAGTTTATAAAGTCCGTAAAGTTTATAAAATCGATGTTCCCTGCGGGTACTTTTTTTAGGATCACTGAGGCGACCGATGGTAAATATGTATATAACTGCCTCTTTTAATAAATTCTTTTTATATTCAGGGCACGGTGATATTCGTTGGCATGCCGGTTGTGTTCCCGCAGGGTACGGGAAAAATAGTGACTACCGGAAAAATCACTTTTGGCACAGAAAAACATATAATCGTGGTGCTGATAATTCAATACCGCATCGATTACCCGGATAGAGGGCATACGTACCGGTCCGGGAGGAAGGCCTGTATTTTTATAGGTATTGTAAGGAGAGTCTATTTCCATATGTTTATCCAGCACCCGTCTGATGGAGAAATCTCCCCAGGCAAATTTCAGGGTCGGACAAGCTTCTAACTTCCAGCCTTTATTCAAGCGATTGATGTAAACCCCTGCGATGACAGGGTATTCGTCGGCAATATTGGTCTCTTCTTCTACAATCGAGGCCAATATCAGAATATCCATAGGAGAGAGGTCGGCTTTCCGGGCTTTCACTAGCCGCTCTTCTGTCCAGAATTTCCGGTATTCTTTATACATCCGCTGAATAAAATCTTCAACCGGCGTATGCCAATACACCTGGTAGGTGTTAGGGATAAACATACCGATGAAATTTTCCGGCGTAAAACCTAATTTCTTTACATATTCGGCGTTACGGGCCAATTGCAGAAATTCGGTCGAATCGATACCCAACTGACGGGATAAAATCGCAGCAAAGTCCTCTAAAGTACGGATATTGTTAAAAGTCAGGTGAACCGGTTCCTGACGACCGGCACGTAACATATTGATCAATTGATTATTGTTCATCTTGTCGACCAGGCGATACCGGCCGGTTTTTACTGCAGAAGGATATTTTTTCAGTTCTGCAAGCTTGCGAAGGGTGTATTCGTTTTTTACATATCCGCTACTGATCAGTGTTGTCATGACCGTTTCAAAGGAATCTCCCGGCTGAATGAAAATAATCCCATCATCGCCGACAGTGATGTTAGGACGCTGCACAAAGTAATAATAACCTCCTGCAATACCTCCCAAGCCGAGTAAAACAATCAAGCCGACGATTATTCCTGTCTTTTTCATCCGTTGACATTTTTCATTTTTTACTCTTCATTCCGAAAATAGAGTACGTAATAATTCATATCTCGGTCAGGATCGTAACCTTTGCGGATATATTTTTTTTCTCCGTGAATATAGACGTGAAAATTCTTGTCTAATTTAAGGACATGTTTAAAATATTTTTTCTCATCCTTCACAGCAAAATCCGATATGGCGAACTGGTCGGTGAGTTCGACATTATTATCCGTTTCGTACTGGCATTTGAAGTTCTCGAAAGCATTGATTACTTCGGGTTCTTGTACGACTTCTTGTTTGAAACGTTCTTCCGAAAAGACGTCCGCATCCTTAAAGAAATTAATCGATCGGTTGAGCATGTCTATTTGGTCTGCCCGTGGTACATCATTCTCCTGATTGTAAATATCTTTTACAAAATCCTTACACAGGTTCAGATAATTAGAGGTCTGGAAATAACTGGCCTCAGCCGGTTCCAGTCCTAGGAAATCGGTTGTCCAGTAGATCGCCTCTTTGGTATTCGTTTTATCCAGGATACAAACTTTGTATCCATTGTCCCGGTTGACATTGAAGACGATACAAGCCTTGTCCAGTTTTTTGATATTGATCCCCGATTCTCCCACCAGTTGATAAGTATTCTGATTCATCACTATTTTCAGAAAAGTGTCTTTGGTTTCTGATTTGAAAATGCCGACAGCATCACAGACACCTTCTTCAACATTACAATTTCGAAAATGAACGATATACAATTCTCCGGGTTTGATATTCGGGTTGTTGGATTGTTCGAACAGATGTTCGGCTATTTGGACAGATTGCTGATAAAATTCAGACTCATTGTCGAAGATCTGGGAAACCGACGCATAGACCGGGTTATTCATCAACTCTTCTTCATAGGGCAAAAAGTTGTAATAAGCATCCTTCTTGAAGGCGGACAAGAAATAACTTTTCAATAAATTTACCACATCGGGATCTTCGGGTAGGAAACAACCGTCGGACAAAGTGAGCCCACCGCCTTCGAATTTATTGCCTACATGATGAATCACAATATTACTGATGTCGCTATTTTCAAAATTGATCATGACGATAAAATAGTTAAGGTAAATATTCCTATATCAGAATCTGAAATTTACACCCAGATTCAAATTTTCCTTGAATTGTAACTTTTTGGAATTGTTCTCATTATAAATAGTTTCCGTATAAATCGAAGCCCTCATGAAATAGTTGATATTAAAGTCTATATTGAGTTTCCAGTTTACTGTAAAAGGAATTTTCTTTTTTTCTTCGTTATCGGATTCAAAATTCAGATAATGGTCTTTTTTTTCATAACTCATAAACCAGGTCAATTCGTTCCTGATGTTCATGATTTTAAAGATATTGTTTTGCGTGCTCCTCAGGTCTATTCTTGCACCGGCCTCCCTTCTGGCCCGCTTACCTTGTTCCACTCCATAACGTCCGACGTCGATTTTCGCCGTATCCCGGACAAAATTCCATTTACCGGCAATAGGGGAGATAAACAACGAAAAACGATCGTTAGGCTTAAAATCAAGACCCAATGACAGGGTGAAATCTCCCGGGCTCATAAAATTGGCAACCAGTTTCTTGTCCTGATCCTGCGGATACTCGTAGGAGTTGAAAAGCTGGGTAATGACATTGAACTGGGCGGTATAATACCAATGTTTAAAGGCCCTTTGTCCCAATTTCGAGTTCAACTCAAAGCGATCTTCATTCTTCCGGATATCTTCATCCCCATTTTTCATGAAACCGAAGCGATAGTGTACCCAGTTTTCCCAGCTGGTATTATTCCGGTTGTAATTCCAGAAATAACGGATATTACTCAACAGGGATAAGGAATTTTCCCCCCCACTGGTCCAGTTGGCCAGTTTACCCTGACTCATGGCCAACTCGACTTCGGAATAATAGGTCCAGTATCTCCGATGTAATTGCCCGACCAGCATCGGATTGAGCTTGAAATATTCATCGTCGAAGCGATTGGAAATGCCGGCTTCATTGGTTTCAGCATGTTTTTTCTCTATGGCGGGACTCTGGTATACATCTTCGTCAACATAGATTTTCAGCCGGTTACCTTGTGGCATCACCTGAATCCAGGTGCCGATCGTGTCGCATATTTTATTGGAAGCCCAAAAACGATGATATTGCATCCGCCCGTTATTGACCCAAAAGCGAACAGAGTTATCGGCCACACTCATGATTTCCAGCAGGACAGAATCCCGGCTGGCATCCCTAAGCCATATATAATTGGAATCCTGATGAATATAGTTGACAAAGGTCTGTAAATCGGTATTGATATATTCTTCAAAATCTCCGGTCAGTAAATACTCAGTATTTTTATAAAATTCGATACTATCATAGGTGATCTTTTGTTCGAGTGTTTCCAGGGCTTGTTCCTTTTTTCCCATCGTTTGGGCATATCTTTTCAGATACTCCACCACATGCTTTAACCTTTCATCTTCAGCATAGCGAATCAGGGTATTGATGGCTTCATTGACCTGTGGTTCCGGATAACGTTCCTTCTTCAGATTTTGTATGGCATACCGGACTCCCGGGTTTTCAATAGTCCGGTTTTCCTGTCTTACTTTGTAGAGAAAAGGAGGGAAGGAGAGCCCCGTCAGTTTATTTACCACAGGGCCGTTCAGTGGTGTCCGGGGCTCCATGACTTCCGGATATAACAACTGGGCCCAACCACTTCCGGTTATACATATAAACAGAAACAAAAGAAATATATTTCTCATAACACACTTATTTAAAAGGAGAATCCGGTTCTTTTGCCATCAGTGAATAACTGAGCCGATCCACTAAACCCGGCAACCATTTACTTAAGAATACGGCTAATTTACCTTCTACAAAAGTCATTATAATTTCTCTTTTTCTTTTTCTGATTCCTTTCACGATGATTGCAGCACATTTCTCGGCAGTCATCATTTTGTTTTCGTTCCGGGGACTTTCTCCTTGTTGCCGTCCATTGGCATTCAAAGCAGTTTTCCGTATGTTGGAAGCTGTAAAACCGGGGGCTGCCACCATCACATGAAGTCCTTTTTTCATATTTTCGATCCGGACGGTATTCAAAAATCCACGAACGGCAAATTTACTGGCCGCATAGCCTGTACGTCCCGGCAGACCTATAAATCCTGCAATAGAAATCACTCCGACCAAACTTCCTTTGGATTCCAATAAATAAGGTAAGGCATATTTCGAACAATATACGGTTCCCCAGAAATTGACATCCATTACTTTGCGGAGTACTGCCGGTTCCAGATCTTCCAACAAAGCGCGCATAGAAATTCCGGCATTGTTGATCAAAGCATCGATCCGTCCGAAACGGGCATAAGCTTGTTCGATCAATTCTTTACAAGCCAATTCTTTCGTCACATCGGTACGTACCGACAACACCTCAGCTCCTTGCTGTCTTAAATCTTGTTCGATATGAAGTAATTCCTCAATATTTCTTGCTGCTAAGACAACTTTAGCTCCTTGATGTGCCAATTCGTATGCTAAAGCTTTACCAATTCCGGACGACGCACCAGTAATAATAACGACTTTATCCCGCATAGTATGATGTGTGTTAAAACAATGTGGACAAAGATAATAATTTTTGTTGACATCTTTTTGAGCAAATATTTAAAATCTATAATAAGAATTGGGGTAAACTCCGTCTGGATATTTGTCCTATAATTTATATTATGTTAATAACAACATTTTAAAATAAAGGGGAGTGGAAAATCCCCTTTATTTTTACTGTGCTTCGAGCTTTTGTTTTATCTCATCATATCTCTGCTGGTATTCAGGTTTTTGATTTCTCAGTTTGAAATAAAGTTCTCTCAAAGTTGCCAGGGTATTTTTTTCATCCGGACTGAGTTCCAATGCTTTTTCAAAATACGGAATGACAGATTCATAAGCGATGTAAACTTTTTCCAATTCTTTATTATATTCGTTGACATCGACTATATCCTGAACTTTTTTATGGAAATTGATCGCTTCTGTCAATTTAATATTTCCCAGATTGTATTGAGCCAAAAAGTCTTTCGGATCCAATTCCAACGCTTTTACATACATTTCCTCTGCTTGTGCCGGCCGCTCGGTTTTTTCGTATAATGTACCTTTAGCTCTGTAAAAAGATGCATTTTTCGGATCTTGTTTGATAGCCGCATCCAGATAAACTTCAGCTTTTTCAGGTTCACCCCCCAATAAATAATGATTGATCAATTCCACTAACATATACGCATTATCGGGATATTGTTCGTATCCTTTGTGCAGATATTCCAGTGCTTCTTCGTTTTTGCCTTGTTGTTTCAAAACATTACTCAACATCGCATAACTTTGGGCCGGTTCGTAATTCAATTTTATAGATTCTTTCAGGAATTTTTCAGCATCGGCATATTCTTCGGCTTGCTGAGCACATAGACCGGCATTATAAATAACGGCGGTGTCGATGGAAACTTCTCCGTTTGCTGTCAGTATCGGCGAACTTTTTATTTCAAGTACTCTTTTGAAAGACGCCAAGGCCTTTTTAAAGTCTTTTGCATTGTAAAGTTCAGCAGCTCTGTTGGTGAAATCGATCGCTAAATTCCGATATTGAGTTTCCAGCTTTTTGGGATATTTTTTCTTCACATCCAATTCGATTACTTTTTGATAAGCTTCCCAGGCTTTTTCTACAGCTTCGGAATCTAATTTTTTGTAATCTGCAACAGGACTTTCATATAGGGCCTGATAAATCTGGCCTTTAGTGAAATATGCTTTATCCCAGGCGACACAGGATTCATGTCCCATCGCTTCATCGATTAATTTTTTGGCCTGATCCAATTTACCCGAAGTCAGATAACTGATTGCCTGAGTTACTTTTCCTTTTTGTGCATACGTAAAAGTCGCACAAAAAAGTAAAATCATAATAAAGGATAATTTTCTCATAAGTATAAATTTTACATTAATTTATGTTTCTATTCCACGTATTTTACGTGATCTTGGTTACACATTTTCTTCAGACTGTCCGTTCGGCTCTGCTTCTCCCCTTTCTTCCTCGGCAACTACCTCACTATTCTCTTCATCTTTCGCGGCAGAAACTTTCGCTACGGCAGCAATCGAATCCTCATTTCTTAAGTTGATCAGTTTCACACCCTGGGTATTCCGTCCCATCACTCGCAAGGAAGAAACTTCAAGCCGGATAGTTAATCCCGAACGATTGATAATCATCAGGTTATCTTCGTCCGTTACATCGATCAACGCAATCAGATTACCTGTTTTTTCAGTCATATTGATGGTCTTGACCCCTTTACCGCCCCGATTGGTGATCCGATAATCTTCGATCGCCGAGCGTTTGCCGAAGCCATTTTCGGATACAACCAGAATATTGGCATTATTAGGCTCGACACAAACCATACCGATCGCTTCGTCGTCGTCTTCCATCCAGATTCCTCTGACTCCCGAAGCGGTACGTCCCATCGGCCGCACCTTAGACTCGGGAAAACGAATGGCTTTACCGGATTTTACGGCAATCATGATGTCATTCTCTCCATTGGTCAGCTTAGCTTCCAGCAACTGGTCGCCCTCTTTGATGGTAATGGCATTCACTCCATTCTGACGGGGACGTGAATAAGCCTCCAGTGTTGTTTTCTTAATGATACCTTTTTTGGTACACAATACGATATAATTGCTGTTGATATAGTCATAATCTTTTAAATCCAGCAGATTGATATAAGCTTTCACTTTATCGTCCGGTTCAATATTCAATAGATTCTGGAGTGCCCGTCCTTTGGATTGTTTCGTACCTTCGGGTATTTCGTATACTTTCAGCCAGAAACATTTTCCCTTTTCTGTAAAGAAAAGCATGGTATTGTGCATGGTGGCCATAATCATATGTTCCAGGAAGTCTTCATCCCGTGTAGCCGAACCTTTCGATCCGACTCCTCCCCGGTTCTGCACTTTATATTCGGACAACGGAGTACGTTTAATATAACCCATATGAGAAATCGTGATCACCATTTCTTCATCTGCATAAAAATCTTCCGGATTGAATTCTTCGGAAGCATAAACGATATCTGTCCGGCGGTCGTCCCCATACTGTGCTTTTACAGCCAACAACTCGTTCTTAATAATCTCCATTCTCAGTTCGACATGGGCCAGAACGTCGTTCAAATGAGCGATCAGTTTTTCGATATCTTCATATTCGGCCCTTAATTTATCTTGTTCCAGCCCTGTCAATTGCCCCAGACGCATAGCGACGATTGCTGCTGCTTGTTTGTCTGTCAGACTGAACGCATCCATCAAGGCAGTCTGAGCGTCCTGAGGCGTTTTTGAAGCCCGGATCAAACGAATCACTTCGTCGATGTGATCGGAAGCAATGATCAGACCTTCCAGGATATGTGCCCGTTCTTCCGCTTTTCTCAATTCGAATTGAGTACGACGAACGACCACATCGTGCCGGTGTTCTACGAAGTAACGGATGATATCTTTCAGATTGAGTAATCTCGGACGTCCGTGAACCAAAGCGACGTTATTTACTCCGAAAGAAGATTGGAGGGCGGTATGTTTCAATAAAGTATTCAATACAACATTCGAAATCGCATCTTTCTTGATATCGATAACGATACGCATTCCTTCCCGGTCGGATTCGTCATTGATATTCGAGATACCGTCGATTTTCTTTTCGTTGATCAGGTCGGCAATCCGGGAAATCAACTCTGCTTTGTTGACCATATAGGGGATTTCGTGAACGATCAACTTTTCCCTACCGTTCGGCATCACCTCTACCGAAGTTTTCGGACGAATGACGACACGTCCCCTCCCGGTCAGATAGGATTCACGTACTCCACTGTATCCGTAGATCGTTCCACCGGTAGGAAAATCCGGAGCTTTAATAATTTTGATCAGCTCTTCGATGTCGATATCGTTATTATCGATATAAGCACAAATAGCATCTATAGCGTCTTTGATGTTGTGAGGCGGCATATTGGTAGCCATACCGACGGCAATCCCCGAGGCTCCGTTCACTAATAAATAAGGTATACGGGTCGGAAGAACTGTCGGTTCTTTCAACGAACCGTCGAAGTTATCCATCATATCGACGGTATCCTTGTCGATATCGATCAACATATCTTCAGTAATTTTCGCCATACGTGCTTCCGTATAACGCATTGCAGCAGGACTATCCCCGTCTACCGAGCCAAAGTTTCCCTGACCGTCCACCAACGGATAGCGCAATGACCATTCCTGTGCCATCCGGACCATAGCCATGTACACGGAACTATCGCCGTGAGGATGATACTTACCCAACACCTCTCCTACAATTCTAGCTGACTTCTTGTATGGTTTACCCGAGGTCAATCCCAATTCATCCATACCGAACAAGACTCGTCTATGAACGGGTTTCAGACCATCACGTACATCTGGTAAAGCCCGCGAAACAATCACCGACATTGAATAGTCAATGTAAGATGATTTCATTTCCTCTTCAATGTTGATTTTAATAATTTTTTCTCCGCCGTTTTCCATCTATATTTAAATTACTGTTAATCAAAGAAATAAAAGGGAAAACCACACTGTTTTTCCCTAATTCTGTAAAAATCACACAAATGTAATAAATTCAGACATTATAAAAGAAATTTACCTCTTCTTTTTACGATCGATTTTCGAAAATCTCCCGATCAGGAATTTCAATTTCCAGGGTATCGTATGCTAATTTTACCTGAACAGGCAACTCTTTCGATACCTCTGCCGAAAGTCCCATTTGATGACCGATATGGGTCAAAAAAGCACTTTTAGGCTGGATACGGGCTATCATGGTAAGTGCTTCTTCTAAATTGAAGTGAGACATATGCAATTCCTTGCGAAGTGCATTTATTACCAGATATTCGACCCCCTTCAGCCGTTCCATGGAAGAGGCCGGGATTGTTTTTGCATCGGTGATATAAGCAAAATTACCGATCCGAAATCCCAGTACGGGCATTTTATAATGCAAAACCGGAATAGGAACCACTTGAATATCATCTATGTAAAAAGGCCGGTCGTCGATCACATGATAGTTGATTTCAGGCACACCGGGATAACGGAAAGCTGCGAAGGCATAAGAGAAATCTTTGTATACAACTTCCCGGGTTCCCTCGTTACCGTATACGTCGACAGCTCCTTGTTTCACCCAATTGAAAGCCCGCACATCATCCAAGCCACCGATATGGTCTTTATGGCCATGGGTCAGTAATATCGCCCGCAGGTCTTTCACCTGACTCCGGAGCATTTGATACCGGAAATCGGGTCCTGCATCTATAATAATTTTCTTTCCTTTTATATCCAGCATGGCAGAAGCTCTCAGCCGTTTATCATGTGGATCGGCTGAACGGCATACCGGACAATCACAAGCAATCACGGGAATACCCTGTGATGTTCCACTTCCCAGAATAGTTAATTTCATACAGTCTTAAATTGTCTCCACAAAGATAACATATATTACAAAATTGGTGTTACCTTTGAACAGATTTTAATTCCTAAAATGTCTATCGATTTCTGAATTTTAATATGGGAAAATTATTTCTGATTCCCAATACGTTGGGAGATTCAAATATCTATGGGGTGTTACCTTCCGAAGTAATCGCCCGCATTAAAAATATAAAAATATTCGCCAGCGAAAATCCTAAAAATACCCGTCGTTTCTTGAAACAGATCGATAAATCGATTGTTTTGGAGGAATTGACTTTTTTGGAATTAAACGAACATTCGGATCGCAAAGCAGTCGAAGCTTGTTTGCCTTACCTGGAGAAAGAGGATGTCGGTATTATTTCAGAGGCCGGTTGTCCGGGAATCGCAGATCCCGGAGCAGAATTGGTCGCTTTAGCCCATCGGAAAGCGATTCAAGTTGTGCCGCTGGTCGGTCCATCGTCGATTTTGTTGGCTTTAATCGCTTCGGGCTGTAACGGCCAGCATTTTTCATTTAACGGTTATCTGCCCGTAAAGAGCCCCGAAAGAAATAAAGCCTTAAAAAATTTTGAACGCCAGTCACAAGCTGAAAACCGAACCCAGATTTTTATTGAAACCCCTTACCGGAATCTGAAGCTTTTTGAAGAAATGCTTCAAGTATTACATCCTCAAACTTTACTTTCGATAGCTTGTGATATTACTACTGAAAATGAATATATCAGAACAATGTCTATTCAGGATTGGAAGAAACAGAAACCGGATATCAATAAACGGCCGGCAATCTTTCTGATCTATGCTTCTACCGGAATTAAAACCCGCTGACCGGAAACAACCTGCAAAAAATACCGTAAACCGAATATGAACTAAAATATTTCGTTTATGGAAAAATCTATCAGAATCGCCCAGATTCTTGGCGATAAGCAAGAATATTATTTAGGACATTCTTGTAAAACGATCGACAAATCACTTCTCTACACTCCAGGGCCTGATGTTATTGAAAAGGTTTGGATGAATAGCGACCGGAATCTCCCGACCCTGAATAATATGCGGAGATTGTTGATGCAGGGAAGATTGGCCAATACCGGATATGTATCCATTTTGCCGGTAGATCAGGGGGTCGAACACACGGCAGGGGCTTCTTTCGCTCCTAATCCGCTGTATTTCGATCCGGAAAACATCGTTAAACTAGCTATTGAAGGAGGATGTAATGCCGTTGTTTCTACTTTCGGAGTTTTGGGGAGTGTCGCCCGGAAGTATGCCCATAAAATACCGTTTGTAGTAAAAATCAATCACAACGAACTTCTTAGTTATCCCAATTCATACGACCAGATTTTATTCGGTCAGGTCAAAGAAGCCTGGGATATGGGAGCCATCGGAATCGGTGCGACTATTTATTTCGGTTCACCGGAAAGTCGCAGACAACTGGTCGAAATTGCGAAAATATTCGGTCAGGCGCATGAATTAGGTATGTTTACCATTTTATGGTGTTATCTGCGGAATCCGGCATTCAAAAAATTCGGTAAGGATTATCATGTTGCAGCCGATCTGACCGGGCAGGCAAATCATCTGGGCGTGAGTATAGAAGCAGATATCATAAAACAGAAACTTCCCGAGAACAACGGTGGTTTTTCTGCCTTGAATTATTCTAAATCCGATCAACGGATGTACACTGAATTAACCTCCGAACATCCGATCGATCTATGCCGCTATCAAGTGGCTAATTGTTATATGGGACGTATCGGCCTGATCAATTCGGGCGGGGAATCCCACGGGGAAAGTGACTTAAAAGAAGCTGTCATCACCGCTGTAGTCAATAAAAGAGCCGGCGGTATGGGCTTGATTTCAGGCCGAAAAGCCTTCCAAAAACCAATGGCTGAAGGAGTTCAATTATTACATGCCATACAGGATGTCTATCTGGATTCCCATATTAAACTGGCTTAAATATTAGAAATGGACAGATTTTCAATTTATAAATTCCTTGGATCCTACAGGACTGGCACTTTATTTCCGATCGGTCACACCAGCAACCGTAGAGACACGTCTATAGGGTCCAGGGAATTGAGGAACTTTAAACAAAAAAGATTCACTTTTTTTGTCCTTGTTTGGCTACTGCTTCCATCAATTTCTTAATTTCTTCGGGATCTCCCAGAAAATAGTCGTTGATCAGGCGAAGGTCATTGTCGAAATCAAAAACATAAGGTACGGCTGTAGGAAGGTTCAAACCGACAATATCTTCATCGGAAATATTTTTCAGGTATTTAATGATTCCTCTCAAGCTGTTTCCGTGCGCAGTAACCAAAATTTGATCGATATGTGTCAATGAAGGAAATATTTCTTCTTTCCAATAAGGTAAGATACGTTCGACAGTATCTTTCAAAGATTCTGTTTCAGGCAATAAGGCTGGCGGTACATCTTTATATCTGGGATCGAATCGGGGATTCCGTGGATCTTCCGGTGATAAAGCCGGGGCCGGAATATCATAACTTCGCCGCCAGATCAATACTTGTTCGTCACCGTATCGGGCAGCAGTCGTACTTTTATTGAGTCCTTGCAGAGCCCCGTAATGTTTTTCGTTCAGCCGCCAGTTTTTCTCTACCGGAATCCAATCCTGGTCTAAACGGTCGAGTACATAATTCTGTGTTTTGATGGCTCTTTTCAGATAAGAAGTATAGGCTTTGTCGAATACAAATCCCTTTTCTTTCAGTAAATCTCCGGCTTTGATGGCTTCTTGAATCCCTTTGGGAGATAAATCGACATCCGTCCAGCCGGTAAATTTATTTTCCTGATTCCACAGACTTTCTCCGTGGCGTAATAAAACGATCCTTTTCATCCTATTTCGATTTAATGTTTCTAAATCATACGATGCAAGGCCCGTCAGAGTTTTATATCCCGCAGGTAAAGCTTACCCGCGGGATGTGGGATTATTTTTTGAAATATCTGTTGTACAGACCTTCAAACCCTTTTCCATGACGGGCTTCGTCTTTACACATTTCATGAACGGTATCGTGGATAGCATCCAGGTTGAGTTTTTTAGCCAGCGTAGCGATTCTCTTCTTGTCTTCACAAGCACCGGCTTCAGCTTCCATTCTTTTTTTCAGGTTGGTCTCGGTATCCCAGACACATTCGCCGAGCAACTCACAAAATTTAGCTGCATGTTCTGCTTCTTCCCAGGCATAACGCTTGAAAGCTTCCGCCACTTCCGGATAACCTTCCCGGTCTGCCTGACGACTCATAGCCAAATACATCCCTACTTCGGTACATTCTCCAGTGAAATGAGCTTTCAGTCCTTCTAAAACTTCAGCATCTACTCCTTTAGCTACACCGATCACATGTTCGTCTGCAAAAGTTAAAGCACCTTCGGTTTCAACCAATTCTTTGAATTTACTTCTTGGAACTTTACACTGAGGACAGAATTCAGGAGCTTCTTCACCTTCATAAACATAACCACATACCGTACAGATAAACTTTTTCATAACGTCTTGATTTTATTGATTAATATAATTTAAAGGGGGTACTACCCTGCCGTTTTATTTCTACAAGCTTTACAATATCCTTTATAATAAAGATGGGTTTCCGTGACATACAAATCCCCGATCTGTTTGGTATTTAATAATCCTATTTTTTCAACCGGAATATCGAACACCCGATTACACGCACAACACTGGAAATGAGCATGACAGGAAGTATCGATGTCGAACCGAACATTTTTATCGTCGATAACCAGTGGAAGTACCGCTCCTTGCTCGGCAAACAGACGCATCGTATTGTATACCGTCGTTTTAGACAAAGTAGGTACTTGGATACACAATGCATGATATATATCGTCGGCAGTAGGATGAATACGGTTTTCCATCAGATATTCTACAATAGCTATCCGTTGCAAAGAAGGTTTAATCCCACACTTTTCCAAATAATCCCGTGCATTGATATTTGTATTCATTGTTAAATTGTAATCATTACAAATTTATAACGAATACAAAATTACAACTTTTTTATAAAAAACAAAAATTTCAATGTTTTTTAGAGGAAAAAATTAATCTGCTATTTTTACTCTATCCTTCCATTTTATTTGTAGTTTTGTAACATGTTTTTTCTGGGAATGTCAGCACACCTATTTATTTACCTGCTGGTTCCGGCCTTTTTGATCGTGTGTTTTTATTTCAGAGGCGCTGCAGGTAGTCCGGAAGTCGATCCAATACTCCCGGAAGCTGTTGTGTATCAACAAACCGGAACATCTTCTTTTGAAAAGGCTTACTTTTATCAGGTTGAAAAACAAGAACAAAAAACTTATTCCAAGGCAGAGGTATTCTGTGACTGCAAGCCGGATCTTCCGTTATTTCAATCCGTTTTTTACCTCTCTCCTGCCCTTACCCACCTGCTTTTACGGGCACCTCCTGCAACTGTTTAAACTTATTTATTCGGCTGCCCGAATTTTACCAACATCGTTTTTTAATTAAAAAAAATTCAATATGCGTTTTATTTTTTGCATTATTGGTGTATTACTATATAGTGGACTTTCTGCGCAACAAATGTCCGTTTTATCGACGGATTCCACCTACAATATAGTAAGAGAATTACAAGAAGTAGTCGTTACCGCCGAAAAGAGAGAACTGAATCCAGGTGATATTCCGACCGCTTTAACGGTCATTACCCCCCGTTCTATTCCCGGAGAGAACAATCCGGATTTACGGAATATTTCCGGAATAGTTCCTAATTTTTATATGCAGGAAGGAGGGTTAAAATTATCAACTCCCCTCTATATCCGCGGTATCGGTACTGTTTCGGGTACCCCACCTGTCGGACTTTATGTAGACGGTGTACCCGTATTCGATAAGAACGCCTTTGTCTTTGATTTATACGACATCCGGCAAATCGAAGTGCTGCGCGGACCTCAAACGACCTTGTACGGGCGTAATAGTATCAACGGTTTGATCAATATAAACACCAATCCCCCGTCGAATGTATTCGCTGCACAGGTAAAAATAGGATATTCCAGTTACCGGTCACAAAATTATAATTTAGTCCTGAACCTTCCCTGGAAACGTTTATATAATAAATTGTCTTTCTCGTACAATAAGTCTGAAGGCTATTTCAAAAATCACTATGAACAAGACCGGAAATCCAATCCTTCAGACTCCTATAATATTCGTTATCAGGGGAATGTATTTACGGGAAATAACTGGGAAATTGGTTTCGGTATAAACTTCAACCATTCCTTCGACGGAGGTTATGCCTATGCTGCGATCGATTCGCTGAAAGTACATCGCTATACGGTAAATTACAATATACCTTCTTCTTATAAGCGCGACCTGCTTTCTTCCTATCTGAATTTGAAAAAGAAATGGCAAAGACTTGCTTTTAATACGGTCACTTCTTATTCCCGGACGCAGGACAGACAGATGCTCGATGCAGATTTTACTTATCTGGATGTATTCGATAACGGTAAAAAATCCAGGCAGAACTTACTGACTCAGGAGTTCAATATCCAGTCGAATGAAAACCGGCATGTCGATTGGACTGTCGGGGCTTTCGGTTTTTATAAAGATCTGACGAATCGTTATCTGGCGACCTTTGGGAAAGACAAGGCTTATTTATTGCCCATGGCTTTGGATAACGCTAAGTACCATAATAATACGGTAACCTGGGGAATAGCCGGATACGGTCAGGTAACCCTAAAGGAAATATGGCCGGGTATGTCCCTGACGGCAGGTTTGCGGTATGATTACGAAAAATCGGAATTGAACTACCGGGATAGTTTGTTGTTCAGTGGACAACAACAATATACAAGTTACCACGATTCGAAGGAAGATAAAGGTTTTAAAGCCTGGTTGCCCAAGTTTTCACTTTTACAGAGATGGAACGATAACCTGTCTTTATATTTGAGTGTTTCTAAAGGCTATAAAGCCGGGGGCTACAACATTATCGTCAATGAGATGAGCTCACAGGTGGTCGATCTCCGCTATGATGAAGAGAAACTTTGGAATTATGAGATCGGTATGAAATATTTCAGTTCCGATTATAAATTCAATCTGAATGCTGCTCTGTTCTACATCGATTGGGAAGACCAGCAGATCTTCGTCATGGGAATGATGGGACCTGGCATAAAGAATGCCGGTGATGCTCATAGTCTGGGAGGTGAAATGGATTTGCGCTGGGAATTTTTGCCTAATCTCACTTATATACTATCGGCCGGATATAGCCATGCTGAATATTACCACAATCTGGATAAATCCCATGAAGGCAATCGGATCGTCATGGCTCCTGAGTTTACAGGCAATACGGGTTTCATTTACCAGAAAGCGGTAAAAACTTCCTGTTTTCGTTCATTTGTCGCTTCAACGACTGTGACTGGATTCGGGACACAATATTTCGATGAAGCCAATCTGCTGAAACAAAAACCTTATTTTTTGTGGAATCTGGATCTTTCTATTTCGGGTAAATACGCCGATTTTAGGATATGGGGGAAGAACATACTGGATAAAGCTTTCTTTACTTATATGCTGAACAATCCTGTCGGTCAAAAATTACCGATCTACAACGATATGGGACAATCCGGAGCCCCTGCCCGCTTCGGTGCTTCTGTTACTTTTAAAATTTAATTATTAAAACTTTGAATATGAAAACATTAATCTCTTTATTCCTGATAAGCTTTGTTGCGTTTTGCACGATATCCTGTAACGACGACGATAAGGATACACCCGATCTGGCCAATAGATACGGGGCATACGAAAAACCCCATTTTGCATTCGAATATGCCAGCGATACCATTCGTATCGGCATGAAACCGTATTATGAAAAGAAAATCGCTGTGACAGAGTTTAAAGCTATGTTCAATGCCATGGCAACCGAAAAAATGGGAGCCTATTTCAAGGGAATCCAGTTTAAAGAAAATAAGCAGCTGATCATTTCAGCCCGGATGAAAGAGGGTGACGTGTACAATCTCCCCGGAACCTACGAGTTATCGGGTAATTATTTGCAGATTACTTTAGACAAAGAGGTCATGGCGCATCTGATGGGAGATAAAGCGGCCAATATTCCTGCTATCAGTTTCAAGTACGATATCCGGGGAAAACAGATGACGATGTATTTCGATAAAGTTTACCTTCAGGTGATTTATTCCATGATGGAAAATCAGATTGCCGCTATGATCGTCGATATGATGGAAATAGATTTCAGCCAGATGCCGGAAGGCATGGAAGCTATGATTATGAAAGAGGTAAAAAATCAGCTGGGAGAAATTTTGACACAAATCCGTAAAATAGAAATCGGCTTTGTACTTATGTTGGATGAGTTGGATTATGCATAACAGAGGATTACAAATACAAAAAAAACGGTTGAAATACTCATTCAACCGTTTTTTTTTATTACTTTAGAAACATTGAATTTTATCGTTACGTATTAATACTAATATCAACTATCAAATCTTATTTATTATGAATACAGAATCTTGTCATTGCGGTTTGCTTTCATGCAAAGAAGTTAACACCAGAGATAAAGACAATAAGTTTACCCTTCAACCTCTGCCCTACGCAGAAAATAGTCTGGAACCATACATCAGCGAAAAGACGGTCAAATTCCATTATGGTAAACATTTGGCTGCTTATATCGACAATACCAACAAATTGAAGGCCGGAACTCAATTCGACGATCAGCCGATCCATGAGATCATCAAGAAAGCGTCCGGCGGTTTATTCAATAATGCAGCTCAGGTTTTTAATCATTATTTTTATTTCGAAGCCCTGCACCATTCCGGAGCACAGGCTCCCCGAGGCAAATTAAGCAATCTGCTGGAAAAGAATTTCGGTAGTTTCGAGGATTTCAAGGAAAAATTCATCCAAGCCGGAACGGCTCTCTTCGGATCAGGCTGGGTATGGTTGGTACAGGAAGATGATAAATTAGAGATTTGGCCGGCTCCGAATGCCGAAAATCCATTGAAAAACGGTAAATATCCCTTGTTGACCATGGATGTCTGGGAGCATGCTTACTACCTCGACACACAAAATGCAAGAGCAAAATACATTGAAAATTTCTGGCAAATAGTCAACTGGGAAGTTGTAGAGAAAAGAGTAAAATAAAAAACAGAACTAAAAAAACGCTCATCTGCCCCAAAGCTTAGACAGATGAGCGTTTTTTTTAATCGGTAACAATGACCATCTCGTCGATCAGATGACTGGCTCCGGCTAATTTATCGATGATAAAAAGGACATAGCGGATATCCACCGAAATGTTCCGGCATATTTCAGCGTCATATTGCATATCCGACATCACGCCATCCCAAGCCCGGTCGAAGTTCAGACCGATCAAATGGCCTTCGGCATTTAAAACCGGACTACCGGAATTTCCACCGGTAGTATGATTGGTGGCTATAAAACAAACCGGAATTTCTCCGTTTTGGGTATAATTTCCGAAATCTTGATTCTGATAAATCTCTCTCAGCCGTTGCGGAACATTATAATCATAGATTTCAGGATTATCTTTTTCCATAATCCCATTTAAAGTCGTATAATGTTTGTAATAAACCGCATCACATGGCGAATAGCCCTGTACTTTTCCGTAAGCGACCCTCAGCGTAGAGTTGGCGTCTGCATAAAAGGTTTTATCCGGCTGCATTTCCATCAAACCGGCAAGCCAAATTTGATTTAAGCGGGTAATTTCTTTTTCTATTTTAGCTAATTCGGGAAATATATTTTGCGCATAAAAAGTATTCATCGAAAGCGATAGACGGTAAGCCGGATCTTTCTCTAACTTTTTATAGGTATCCGGAGTAGCTTGCGCGATGAGTTTCATCGTATTTTCCTGATCTGCAAGTATAGATTTAGAGAAAAGCGTCTGTACATAAGCTTCGATGCCTTTTTTCCGGTTAGCCAGTTGCACTTCTTCCGGAATCCAGTCCGGAGTCAGGTTCTGATTATAAAGCCGCAACATCTCCACCAGGATTTTCTGATCGGTAGCTGCATCATAATCCTTATAAAACTCCTCAGCTCCTGCTTTCAGTTGCTCTTTGGCTTCCTCTAGCTTTTCGGCAGAAACGTTCAGTTTTTTATAAATATCGGCTGCCCAGCCAACGATCTCGGCACCTCGTTTACCGGCTTCATTAAGATAAGAAGCGGCCAGTATCAGGTCTTTTCTCTTCTGATAGAGTTCCTTGTACTGATTCAGTAAGCTATTGTATTCTTTTTTATCTGCAGCCCATTGTAGAAATTCTTTTTCCTGCTGTTGTTTCAAGGCAATCGTATTGAATCTTTTCAGCCCTTTGGTTTCTCCCTGCCACTTTTTCCAGGCATTCGCAACACTGGCAGCTTTGGAAGCATATTTGATCCGCAGCAATTCATCCGATTCCATGGCGTCGTTGATGATATTCAATTTTGCCGTACGGATAGCTATCTTATGCGGATTTTCTATGTTCTGAAGCTGTTCTATCGCATAAGAAGTCAGGTATTCATTAGTAGTCCCGGGATATCCGAAAACCATCGTAAAATCTCCTTCCTGTATCCCTTTATTGGAAATTTTGAAGAAAGTCGCCGGACGGTAGGGTTTGTTGTCGGCCGAATAAGCCGCAGGTTCATTATTCGCATCGGCATAGATACGCAATACCGAAAAATCTCCGGTATGTCTCGGCCACATCCAGTTGTCGGTATCTCCTCCGAATTTACCGATAGCCGATGGTGGTGCGCCTACTAAACGAACGTCTTTGTAAATTTTAAATACCGACATAAAATATTGATTCCCATTAAAATATGGCTTAATATTCGCCATTAGGTTAGTCCCTTTGACTGCTTCTGCTTCCAATTGTTTACAAATGGAGGTAATCTTTGCATTCTTTTCTTGTTCGGTCATTTCCGGAGATAATTGTGCCTTCACTTTTTCAGTCACATCCTCCATGCGGACTAAAATAGAAGCAGTCACTCCCGGATTAGCCAATTCCTCTGCTTTGGTCTTAGCCCAAAAACCATCTCTCAGGTAGTTGTGTTCCAAACTACTGTGGTTCTGAATCATGTCGAAGGAACAATGGTGATTGGTTACTACCAGTCCTTCGTTGCTGATGATTTCACCGGTACAAAAATGAAAAAAAGGCTGCCCTTCCCGGCCCAGACCGATAACGGCATCTTTTAAAGAGGCTTTATTAATATCGTAAATATCTTCTGCGGTCAGTTTGAACCCCTCTTTTTGCATGTCTTCGATATTGTATTTCTTCAACAACATGGGAATCCACATGCCTTCGTCGGCATAACAACCTATCCAGCTCATCCATAAAGCCAGAACTAAAAACAGAGCTTTTTTCTTCATAGATTTGGTTTTATTGTTTATAATTTATGTTATGATTTCTTCGGAAAACGTCTCAAAGCTTCGTACAGTTGTTGAACCGGTAGTCCCATGACATTATAAAAAGAACCTTCTATTCTTTCAATCCCGATGTAACCGATCCATTCCTGTATTCCATAAGCACCTGCCTTATCGAAAGGTTTATAGGTATCTACATAACAGATAATTTCCTGATCCAACAAAGTTTTGAAATAGACGTCCGTATAGGCAGAAAAGGAACGGTGTTCCTGAAGCGTGGTCAGACACACTCCGGTGACAACCTGATGTTTTCTTCCCGATAATCGATGTAGCATTTCGATTGCATGTTCCCGGTTTTCAGGCTTGCCGAGTATCTTCGCATCCAAGCAGACCACGGTATCGGCTGTAATCAATAACTCACCTTCTTTCAGTTCCCCGTCGAACGCTTTGGCTTTCAAACCAGCCAGATATTCCGGAACCTCCTCTACGGCCAATCCCTCAGGCCAGATTTCTTCCGTATGTTTTAGTCTTACTTCAAACTTAAATCCGGCATCACACATCAACTGATGCCGTCTTGGAGAAGCCGAAGCCAATATTAATTTATATTCCATAGATCTTATTTTTATTATCCGATCGTTCAATCTGCAAAAATAAGGAAAAAGAAATGTCTTAAAAATACACTGACACCCAAACACAATACCATAATCAGACGAATCAGCCACAATTGGAAGCGTCTTTTCCGCTTACCGCTCAAGATGGAGATGATATATATCCCATAAGGAAGCAACAAAGCGAAGATGATGTAAATCAGTATGGCTAAAGAAGCTGAGAATTCGACGAAATAGGCCAGCACAGCCGAAATCATAGCTACACCTGCTAAAGCGGTAATAATTCCTTCTGCCGCCCTGATTCCCAACTTTACAGGAATGGTATGATTCCCGTTTTCCCGGTCTCCTTCTACCGTGTATATATCCTTATTGATCTCATACATCAAAGTATTCAAAAAGATAAACCAGGCGAATCCAAATACCCAATCGAACATGTATAAAAAATTCGTTCCGGTTTCGATGAGGAGTTCTGCATAAGCCATATTCAATAACGGAATTTCGTAAACGATAGCACTGATTGGAATCAAAGAAGCCAGTATACCCACCAACAAATTTCCCGTCAAAAAATATTTCTTGTAAGTAGAAGAATAGAACCAAAGGATTCCGGATACCAACAGGAACAGGATTCCGATTTTCCAGACTCCCACGGCAAATCCCAGATAAAAGGCGATAGAAACGGCAAACAGGTTAAGTACAGTATGTAACGATATGGCCACTCTCCGGCTAATGCTTTTTCCTACAACGACCTTTTTAATTCCTGAAATCCGATCGCTTTTGGTATCGAAATAATCGTTGATCACATAAGCCCCCGATATCAGACAGCATACGGCAACAACGAGCAGAAAAAACGCCCACCCGGTCATTTGTAAAGCCAATCCATTGATATCCAGCATCGGCCGAATGACCAGATAACGCATGGCATACATCGTCAGAGCTGCAAAAGCAATGGTACGAATCCGTATTAACCGAAGTATCTCATACATACTTACTTATTATTATATAAATAAACTTTTTCTTCAATTTACATGCTTTTTACATAACAGTTGGTATCCATCCAATCTCCCTTCGCTTTCAGCACCTGGGAAATAACATCTCTTACACATCCGTCTCCTCCAGTGATATCAGAAATATACCTGGCAACCGATTTGATTTCCTCGCAAGCATCCAGCGGGCAAACCGGTAATCCGACTTGGGTCATCACTTTATAATCCGGAATGTCGTCGCCCATATACATAATGGCTTCTTTGTCCAGCGAATAACGTTGTTCGATTTCTGCTAAAGCCTCTGTTTTATTAGCGACTTTGAGATAAATATCCTCCGGTCTGACTCCTAATTTCTCCAAACGTTCGCGTACGCCCGGTGCCCCACCTCCCGAAATAACGGCAATGATATACCCTTTCCGGATAGCGTACATAATGGCATATCCGTCTTTCGTGCAGGAAGTTCTTATCAATTCTCCGTCCGGTGTGAGATTTTGGGATTGATGTGACAATACTCCGTCGACATCGAATACAAAAGCCCGTATTTTTTTAAGTTCGTCTTTAAAAAATTTCATTTTCTATTTTGATTACCACAAAGTTAACATTAAAGGTTTATTATCGCTCTCCGCTTTCTGTTCGGCAGACTTCAATACGGAAGCACGGATAGAATCAGAAAGTTGGGTATACAAATTTAATAATTTCCGGTTATCTTTCAGCATCGCCTTATGCATACCCAGGATCGACTCATCTCCCCGGCGGGCAGGACCTGTCTGGGCATTTTCGGGAGTCATCAGCATGACTTTGTGAGCCGTTTCAAAAATCAAAGGGCGTAATAAACTGAAATCCAATCCTTCCTGTTCCAAAATCTGTCCGGCAATACCGTATAAATGATTGACGAAATTATTGGCAAAGACTGCAGCCAAGTGCAAAGTTTTCCTTTTCTCTGAAGAAATTTCCTCTACTCTCACCGACAAGAGTCTTGTCAATCCCCGGAGCACTTCCAGAACCTCCGGATTCGAAGCCTCGATACACAAGGGGATCTCTTTAAAATCCAGATCCCTCTTTTTGGTAAAAGTCTGTAAAGGATACAAAACTCCGTAATAAGTGACATAGGGCTTAAAAATATCCATGGGCAAACTGCCGGACGTATGCAGGATTATAGCCTCTTTATTGATCCGGATACTCTTGAACAGTGAGAGTAATGCATCGTCACTTACACAAAAAATATAAATATCCCCATCCGGATAGATACCGAAAAGATCAGCAGTATAAGTAATACCGGTTTTCCTGCCTAATTCCCGGGCCGATTCGATACTCCGGCTATAAATCTGACACAAATTCAACCCTGCTTTCAATAAGGCAGGAGCTAAATGATGAGCGACATTCCCTGCTCCGATCAATATGATCCGTTTATCCTTCATTCTCAAATGCTATATTTTTCGGTTTTATCCGGCCTTCCTTCAAATGATTCACCAAACGCCGGCAAGCCTGACAAATATCCTGATAAAACACGTCGGCTATTAAAACTAATTTTCCTCCGGAATACTGTAAATGCTGATAACGACCGGCAGGATCTGCATGGTTTAAAAGCAACAAATCCCCTCCTGGAATAAATGTATGTGTCATTTGGTTGCGCAATTTATCATATAAATAAAGCTTATCGTTCAACAAACGATATCTTCCTCCGAACAACCGGTTTACACTATTTGAAAACCGACGGGAAGACTGTCCTTTCGCTTTCATCGGTTTATTGTCCAGAAAGCCGCCCAATACCTCGATCGCCTGTCCCATCAATACAAATGGCATATAAGAAATTTCTATTTCCTGCATTTTACCCAGCTCCCGGATAATCACCTCTTCCAGGAACAGCTCGATCTGTTGTATTTGTAAGCTATTCTCCATAAATGTGCCCAAAATTACGCCAAATTATTGAGAAACGGAAATAGGTATTTTGTATCTTTGTAAAAACTTATAAGAATAAACGATTTGAATATTGTAAAGCCATGATTTTACAGAATAACCTTGTTACATCAGAGGCCGGATTTTCAGAAAAAATATTTGAAAAGGGCCTGAGCATATACGAAGTGATCCGGATTTTTAAAGGGAATCCCATCTTCTTAAAAGATAATCTCTTAAGATTGGATAATTCACTAAAAAAATCAAACATCGATATTCATGTGGAAGATTTAAACCTACCGGATAAATTGCAGCATTTTATCCGGCTGGAAAACATGACCGAAGGTAATCTGAAATACGTACTGCATTTTACATCGGGCAAACCGGATGAATATATTTTCCAAATTCCGCATGCTTATCCCACTTCCGAAGATTATAAACAAGGAGTTCCGACCCTGACTTATTCTGCCATGCGTGAAAATCCCGGTGTAAAATACATCAATACGGATTTACGGACACGTACGAACCGACTGATAAAACAAAAACAGGTGTACGAGGTCTTATTGGTCGATAAAGAAGGATATATCACAGAAGGTTCCCGTTCCAATGTGTTCTTTATCGGGGACAATGTCATCTTTACTGCCCCTTTAGAGTATGTTCTTCCCGGCACAAGCCGGAAAAGAGTATTCGATATTTGCCATAAACATCGGTTTCCGATCATTGAAAAGCGTATTCCTGTCTCTGAATTAGCCCGGTATGATGCTGCTTTTCTGTCCGGGACTTCTCCTCTAATTTTGCCAATCAACCGAATCGATGAGCTTCGTTTCGATCCCGGATTACCATTATTACAAGAACTGATGAAATATTATTTCAGATTGCTTGAAGAGTGTTAAAGCCACTTTTAGGTAATATTAAGAAGTTTTTATTCCCCAAAAGTTTTATAAAAGTCATCTTTTTTATAATATTGCAAAATAATGGTATTAAAACTCGTTCGATGAGCATCTTGTGTATGAGATCCGCTCATTACAACATTAAAATAAGTAATGAAATATATTATATTGATACTGGTCGCCGGACTGATTATTTTTGTAAAGCCCTGGAGAATGAGTCTGGAAGAGAGTATATTTTCCCCGGCTGAAGATACGACCTTGTTATCTTCAACCCTTTCCTCCGATTCGCTTATGCTTTTCCCTGCAAATCAAGTTATTAATAACAATGACTCTGAATTGGACATCACCTTGAAATTCGATCGGATAATCCGAAAATTTATGCAAAAATGGGAAATTAAGGGAGCTTCTTTTGCTTTGATGAAGAACGATCGTTTGATTTATAGTAAAGGATATGGCTTTGCCGATGAAGAAGAAAACGTCCCCATGGATGTCATGCATGTTTTCCGGATAGCTTCTATCTCCAAGTTAATTACTGCCGTGGCTATCATGAAGTTGCAGGAAGAAGGTAAACTGACTTTACAGGATCGGGTTTTCGGTCCCGAGGGAATTTTAAACGATACCATTTTTTCAGATATAAAAGACCCCCGTACGACTAAAATCACCGTCGAAAATTTATTACGTCATCAGGGAGGATTTTCCATTGCCTATGGTGACCCCATGTTTTGTCCGGTTGAGATTGCCAGGAAAATGCAGGTACCTCCTCCTGCCGATCTGAATACGATGATACGATTCGTGCTTTCCCGAAGATTGGGATTTACTCCCGGTTCCGGAGCCCGCTATTCCAATATCGGTTACGGCATCTTATCTAAAGTAATAGAAAAGGTCTCGGGTGAAGATTACGAACTTTATGTAAAAAGACATATCTTGCGTCCTGCCGGTTGTTTCGACATGCATTTAGGTAAAAATCTGTATGATGATAAATTGCCTAATGAGGTAAAATATTATGAAGTTTCCAATGCAGAACAGATTCAGGCTTGTGATGGAAGCGGAAAATTGGTTGCACGTAGTAACGGTGGCAATAATATTGAAGAACTCTACGGTGCAGGTGGTTGGGTCGCTTCTCCAGCCGAACTTTTACGTTTCCTGGCAGTCATCGATAAAGATCCGGGTATCCCCGATCTGCTGAGTGATGCGTCGATCGACTACATGACCCAGGAAGTTCCCAGTGCCTACCCCATCGGTTGGATAGAGACGACTAGCCGGGGAGAATGGTTTCGTAGCGGTACATTAGCAGGTACCAGTGCATTGATGAAAAAGCAAAAAGACGGTTATTCGTGGGTATTCCTGACCAACACCAGCAGCTGGAAGGGCTCGCGTTTCCCTCATTACATCGACAATGCGGTAAGACAAGCTATGGCTTCTGTCCATTCATGGCCCGAACGCGATTTGTTTGAAATGCAACGATTCGATCATGAAAAACTTCTGGTTATTCGCTAATATCCTAAAATTAATATAAAATTGCTGCTTTTCTTTGAGTTTTGATTTCATTTTACAACTTTTGTAGTAAAATAATTAATAATCTAAACTCAACAGTGAAAGTATGTCATTTCAAATTTTAACCATCAATCCGGGATCGACCTCTACAAAAATTGCGATTTTTGAAGATGAAAAAGAGATCTTTTCCAAAACACTCCGTCATACAGCCGAGGAACTGAGTCCTTATGCAACCGTCGCTTCACAATTCCAATTCCGGAAGAATATCATTTTATCCGAATTGCAGCAAGCAGGTTGGGACATTCACGGCTTTCATGCAATCGTTGGCAGAGGCGGTTTAGTTAAACCGATCGAATCGGGAATCTATGAGGTAAATGATGCCTTGGCTCATGATCTGGAGTATCCGGTAATGGGAGAGCATGCTTCGAATCTGGGAGGATTGATCGCCCGGGATATCGTACGTGAAATGCATAACGGAACTAAAGCCTATATCGCAGACCCGGTTGTTGTGGATGAACTGGATCCGATCGCCCGGCTTTCCGGTCACCCTGCCCTTTCCAGGGTATCTATTTTCCATGCTTTGAATCAGAAAGTCATTGCACGAACCTATGCACGGGAAGTCGGGAAAAAATACGAAGAAATGAACCTGATCGTCGCCCATATGGGAGGTGGAGTCTCGGTCGGTGCACATTGTTGCGGACGTGTCGTCGATGTCAATAATGCCCTGGACGGAGACGGTCCCTTCTCCCCTGAACGCTCGGGAGGTCTTCCGACAGGTGCTTTGGTCGAATTGTGTTTTAGTGGAAAATCAAAGGCCGAAGTCAAGAAAATGCTGAAAGGGAACGGCGGAGTCGTTGCTTATTTGGGAACGAACGATATGCGGCTGGTGGAAGAGAAAGCACCGGTAGATGCAGAATATGGTATGATTCAGGATGCCATGTGTTACCAGATCGGGAAAGAAATCGGAGCTATGGCAGCTGTGTTGAAAGGGAAAGTTGATGCTATTTTACTGACCGGAGGTATTGCTTATGGCAAACCCATCACCGATTATATTACCCGTATGGTCGGCTTTATCGCCCCCGTGAAGGTTTATCCGGGAGAGGATGAAATGCGGGCTTTGGCTATGAATGGCCTGATGGTGTTACGTGGAGAAATGCAGGCAAAAACTTATGCCTGATTTTAGTTCCGATTTTAGGTTTTAAATAACTGCTAAGCTTCGATAGCCGTTTGTTTAAAATCTAAAATCGGCTTTTTCTTATCTGGCTCGGGTAAAAATATATCTTTCTGTATCCGAGATCTCTTTATTAAACTGAAATCCCTCCCACTCGAACCGGATTATTTCTTCCGGAGTTTCGAGACGATGAAGCAAAATATAACGGGTCATCGCTCCCCTGGCTTGTTTGGCATAAGTACGAATCGTTTCATATTTTCCATTCCGCCATTCCTGAAATTCCGGAGTTATCACTCTCACTTGTGCCCGGAGTTCTTTCTCATCGAAAGCTCCCCATACATCCAAACTGGCCAGATTGATCAATATTCCATCCGAACGCTTCACATCGCCGATCAGGGGAGCTGTTAGTTTGGGAAGCCAATATTCATACAAATTTTTCAGGTTCAGCCCTTTCAATTTTAACGTATATGCAAGCCGGTAAGCTTTTATCAGATCCAACGGGCGGAGTAAACCATACAGCACAGAAACAATCCGCAGGTGGTCCTGAATGTAGCCGAGATCGGCCACTGGAATCGTGTCGGTTTGCATGGTTTTGAACACACTCCCGTTATAGGCAAAAAGGGCTTGTTTCATTGGCGTGTCCGCCTGATCGAATTTTTGATAACGGTTGTAATTTTCCTCTGCCAGAGATTTGCTGACTTTCAGTAATTTCTGCAATTCTTCAACACCATATTGTTGCATTTTTCCAACCAACAGATCGGCATCTTGCTGAAATAAAGGCCAAGTAAACGGATAAGTATCTCCCAAAGTTTTCATATCCATAGTTTTGGCCGGCGAAAGGATAATGAGCATAAATTTCGATTTTAACTAACAAAAAATTTCCAATAAATTCATATTGGGTAAAGTTATGGATTTTTCACGGATAATAATTCGTTGTATTTAAAATAATAGCTTATCTTTGCGAGGTATTTGAGAATTGAATCAGTTTGTATTTAAAGCGACTTGCCTTCATGTATAATGTATCGTTAAGTAGACTTTCCTTCAGCTATCAACCTCATTTCGAATTTATTTTTAATTATTAAAGTTTTATACTTAATGAACATTTACATTTCAAATTTAAGTTATGCCGTAAATGATGGCGACTTAAAAGATTTATTTGGGGAATATGGAGAAATTTCCTCTGCAAAGGTAATTACTGATCGTGAAACCGGTAGATCACGTGGCTTTGGTTTCGTAGAAATGGCTGACGATGCACAAGGACAAAAAGCTATCGACGAACTGAATCAGGCTGAATATGATGGAAAAGTAATCAACGTAACTGTAGCTCGTCCTAGAACAGAACGTCCTGCAGGAAATCGTGGCGGTTTCCACCGTAACAACAACTTCAACGGTGAACGCAAAGAAAGAAGATACTAAAGTTGTGGAGGCTGTCTCATTCGAGTTCAGCCTCTTTTTTCAACTCCTAAATAGTCTTTGCTTTTATTTTCATATTTGTCGTTTTCATTTTTTTCTATCCTGTTTAAATTCTGTTTCCACTTTTTTTATATCACAAAGCTCGGAGCTTTTAGCTCCCTCATTACTTTGAAGGTTTCTGATCCGATGGGTTTGGCTTTGATTTCCCCGAAAGCTACATAAACCGAAATAAATTCTCCGGAACAAAGAGGATGAGACCGATTATCGTTGGAAGTATCAGTTTTAAAAATTATCTTTGTTTTCGAGGATATTCCTAAAAATGTGAAATTTCAGAGATATCAGAGACAGGTTTTAGCTAATTTTACTTCATGATCCAACATGCTTCGATAGACGACAGTACTCTTTTCGAACGTATTACCCGGCATGATGCCGAGGCTTTCGGAATCGTTATGCGGCGTTATGCAGGTGCACTCTATGCTTTTGCATTCAGGATCGTGGGAGATACGTTGGCTGCCGAAGATATTGTACAGGAAGTATTTATCAACCTTTGGGAAAAAAGACGGAAACTATCCCCCGGCCCATCCCTACGTAATTTTCTGTATCTCGCCGTTCGTAATCTATCCCTGAACCACCTTCGGATGCAGAAAAACCATCTTGCCCAAACCAATGCTTATCTGTTTGAACAAAAGGCAGGGCTTTGGGTGATAGAAGAAGAAAGATACCGGCTGCTTTCTGAGGCGATCAAACAACTTCCTCCACGTACAGCCACCGTAATCGGCTATTCCTGCGACGGCTTGTCGCAAGAAGAAATCGCCCGTAAGATGGGAATTACAGTTGCAACCGTAAAATTGCTGAAATCACACGGTATTCAAAAATTGAAAAAGATCCTCGGGCCTTTATCTTTTTTACTTGTGATGATGAAGTAGTTTTTTGGGGCAAGGCCAGAAAAAGTCCGGCTTCCCCCATCAGGAGCTTGCGAAGTAACACGAAGCAGGAAGGAAGTAACGCAGCCCGGTATGGGCTCCGCAGGTAAAAGCATATATGAACTGACGTATCGACGAAGGAAAGGATTATTTTCTTTTCAAAAATCTCCCACTAAATCATGAGATTGCTGAAAAAAAATAGACATGGGGAAAAAGAAAATCGCAATAAAAAACACATTTTATCACGATTTTCTTTAGAAAAAATTTGGAGGAGACTTAGAATTCAGTCCCTTTTCTTTTAGACTTAATACTTGTTTTGTTCAATATCTCCGTTACCGGCTATAATATCCGCATTGGGTATAGCGACTGCATATCTCCGTGATTGTGGGGTTAATGTGTATGTTTTAATGTTTCCAGTATCTACACTGTATTGATCTATATTATAAAAATTACGGGTGATAGTCACATCATCATTCGGATCAGTGTTAAAATTGCAACGACGAATATCATTCCAGCGCAAAGTAAATGGAAATTCACGCATACGTTCTTCCATTACTAACTTAATGGCTTCATCTTTGTTATTGGCTGTTAATTTGAGAACTTCATCGGGAGCATTGTTTGCAATACGATATTTTCGAAAATCATTAAGGGCTTGCATTGCTTCATTGGGATGATTGTTTCTTGCAAGACATTCTGCTCGTATTAACATCATCTCGGCAACGTTAGGTGCAGTGGAATATAAATTGCCATAAGTTCCATAGCCCGGTATGTTACGGGTGAATTTATCTGCATAGAATCCCATGAAATATATTTTTTGGAATTCTTTTACTATGAAATATTTATATCTCAAATCATATTGTTGATTGTAACTTGTTAATAACTTTTGACTGGGAATTCCCCATAAAGTAGTCATGTAATAGTTATTTTTTGAATAATAAGAACGATCTCTAGAGCCAATTGTCAGAGACAATTCCCCATCATTTGCATCCCACCATGTGGATACAGGAACCATACTCATATCTGCCATACACATAGTAAATGTTTGGTCTATTTCTGATGAGTTATTGAAATCTAAAATGTCATTGCCATATTTTAGTGCTTCTTCTGCATATTTTTGTGCAGTTTCATAATCTTCCTTAGCCAAGTAAAAACGTGCAGCAAGTGCATTTACTGTTGCTCCGGTTTCTTTCCATGACTTTCGTCCACTATTATCGAATAATGGAGCCTTTAGTTTGACTGCTTCTATGATGTCTGCTTCTATGAAATTATATGTTTCTTCCAAAGATGCGCGATGCATATCCTCTTCGTAACTAGTTGATCTTTTTATAGGTAATCCTAATTCCGATAAAGTAGATTTTCCATAGGGCATACAATAATAATTAACTAATTCCAAATAATTGTAGGCACGTAGAAAATGAGCTTTATATTTTACATTTGCTTTAGCTTCTTCACTTCCTGAAACTTCATCTACAGATGAAAGAATTAAGTTTGCAAGATAGATACTTTCAAAATTGGTTGCCCACATACTTGTTAAAACATTGGTGTTTGATGTATAAGGCATTTCCCAACAACTAATTTGATAACTTTCTATAAAATCACTTGCTGCTGATAAACCGGCATCATAATATTCTGGAGTTATTTCAAAACAGTCACTACATAATATGGATGCAAAGTTATTATCTAAGATGGCACCTCCACTAAAATTATTTTTCGATAACAGAGCATCCAGTTCTTCAACTTTGCTGATAACGATACCGCTACTTTTCTCGGGAATTTCATCGAGATAATCATTACAACTATAAAAAGATGTAGTGAGTAATAATAGAATAATTATATTTAAATATTTCATATTAATTTTTTTATAATTTTAAAACCCTACTTTAATACCTAATGTATAACTTGGTTGTAAACGAAAACCTCCATATCTATATTCAGGATCTTCATCTATGCTTTTTATGGTGAATAAATTATTTCCTTGTAAAAAGAATGTAAGCCTGTTCATGCCAGTACTATGAATATATTTTATAGGTAACGAATATGATAAAGTTAGTTCCTGCATACGGATGCTGAAAGCATTTGTTGTAAGATAACTCAGGTAATTAGCTTTATTCCAATAAGATAAATTATCAGTATCTTGATAAGGCATCGGGACAACTTCATTGGGATCTGCTCCTATTATTTCAGATAATTGGGCATTCGGAATATTACCGCGTCCTGGGTAATTAAATCCTGTACGTCTGAATACGTGTCCGAATTTTCCTGTAAAAGTGAAAGACAGATCTATACCTTTGTATGAAAATGTATGTGTCATTCCTATGTCGTAAGGAGCAACTTTTGTTCCTTGGTATTTTAAGAAGTCAAGTCCGTCATAGTTTGTTGATCCATCAAATGGCATATATTCATCACCAATGAGATTGACAACAGGCAATATTTTAGGGCTGTCGGCAGTACCCATGTTTTTCATTCCTCCGTATATGTAAGAATAAAGAGAGTTGATAGGCTTGCCTTCGATATATTGTTGACCGGTGCCTTCCCCTGATAACCACCAATAAGGCATGGAAGTGACAAGAAGTTTTTTGACTTTATTCTTGTTGTAAGAAAATACGATGTTACTGTCCCAAATTAAATCATTAGTGATATTTAGTCGACTACCTATTTGAAATTCGATACCGTGATTAGTTATTTCAGCATTGTTGATAAGTGCAGATTCGGCACCATTAACAATAGGAATGGCTACATCTGCTAAAATATCTTTTCCATGCTTATAATAATAGTCTATTTTTCCATATAACTTACTACAGAAGAAAGAATAATCAATACCGAAATTTAATGTATTGGTACGTTCCCAGCGCAAAGTAGGATTACCCTTACTGGATATTTCGGCTTCTAATTCTCCTGTAGTTTGATTATATCCGTTCATACCAATGAGGGGAATTAGTGACGTGCTGCTGTCGGAGTTACCATTACATCCGAAAGTTATACGGGGTTTTAATTGATCAATAACCTCTATTGATTCCATAAACTCTTCATTCATCATGTTCCAACTTGTACCTACTGACCAGAAAGGAGAATAACGATAGGCAGGATCATCAGTAATGAAATTGGAGGCATCTATACGGAATGAACCCGAAATAGAATAACGATCATTAAAAGTATAAGCCAAATTGGCAAAAGCCGAAAAATAGCGGTCGGTTCTGTATGTAAATTGATTTATATACTCTATATTTAAAGAATTGCCGATCCAATTCTTCAGCCCTTTGGTACCATTAGGGAAGATACCGACGGTTAAATGATCGTCATCATATCCGTAAGTAGGAGCATAATTGTAAGATTTAGTACGTAATTGGCTTAACTCGATACCTCCTACAAAATTAATAGTGTGTATTTTAGCAATTGTACGATTAAAATTTATTTGATTACGCCAATTATAGCTATCTACGAGTGTTTTTGCTTGTGTTAAAATACTTCCAGAAGGTAAATTGGCTGTGACTTCTCCTGTGGTCATATTCCATGTACTTGCTTGGTTTACCATATTACGTACATAAAATGTTTTGTCATTATATAAGTTACGGTTATCTGTTTGCAAGCGTTCATATTGGAATTTCGTACTCAAAGTTAATCCCTCGATTATTTTAAATGTCAACCCGCCTTGAAAACGTAAATTTATGTTAGTTGTATTAAGACTTCTGTTTTTTATTTCGGTAATTGGATTATATGACCAATCGGAATAAGGAAAGTTTTCCTTAGGGACCATTGCATCAATCATGGGAGTATAAAATTTCAAGAAATTTAGATTTGTATATGAACCATCGGGATTAACCAACATATCATAGGGAGATAATGAAGTTATATCACTTGCAGAAATACCGGAATGATCGGAATCTGTATATTGAATAGTTGTAGATAAATTAAAGTCAAGCCATTTGAAAATATTCATCTGACCACGATAATTGAATTGTATATCGTTATTCTTATTCTCATTATAACGTTGAATATCATGACTATAAAGTAGAGAAACATAATTTGACATACGATCTGTTGCTCCTGATAAGGATAAATTATATTGTTGGTAAATTGGGCGTTGCAACAGATATTCTTCAATCTGTTTTTTATTATCTAACGTTTGTAGTTTATTAAGACCTATATTCATTTCAGCCTCTAATATTTCACCTGTTGCATATTGATTGTACAGGATTCCAGCTTGAGTATATGTTTTATGGTAGTTAGATCTAAACCCACTTTCATTGGTAGTGCTTCCCATTGGAGGATTTGAATATTTTCCAAAGATGGATTTCTCATATTCTACCATATCGGCAGAAGAGGCAGAGTTGCGAAGATAGTCTATATCTGTTTTACTGTTGATTTTTACTTGAGCTGAAAATTCAACATTTAATCCTTTGTTTTTCTTACTTTTTTTAGTGGTTATGACAATTACTCCATTGGAAGCCCGAGCTCCCCAGATGGATGCGGCAGCAGCGTCTTTCAATATAGATATGCTTTCCACATCATTAGGGTTAATAGAACTGAATTTACCTTCTATCGGAAAGCCATCTACTACTAATAATGGATCTTTATTACTGATTAAACTACCTTGTCCCCGAATGACGAATGAAATGTCTCCATCTGCATTTTGAGTAGCAGCAACACCAGGTACTACTCCGACTAATCGTTGCGCAATGGATGAAGAAGGTTTATCGATAAATTTCTGACCAATGATATCAAAAGCACCTGTTGCCCGTTCTTTCGAAATGGTTTGATAACCGGTTACTACCACGTCCTCCATCACTTGTGTATCCGGTTCAAGTTTTACGTCGATTTCGGTGCGGTTGCCGATTTGTACTTCCACTTTTTTATAACCGAGAAAAGAAATTTCAAGGACAGTGACATCGGCTGGAACAACAATCGAATATCGGCCATTCACATCGGTGGCCACCCCTCGGGTAGTTCCCTTCACGATCACTGTAGCACCGACCAGAGGGGCGCCCGTCTCGTCGGTGATGCTTCCAGTGATCGTTTTTTGCGAAGCCGGAGGTATTTCCCGGGGTATTTGCCGGGGAACAGGAATGATCAGTACACTTTGCCCTTCCACACTGTATTTATAGGGCAAATCTTTGAATAACACCTCCAAGGCTTGTTTCAATTCGGTATCCTTCAATTGTATGGAAACCTGAATTTGGTCCGCCTGTACCCGATCGGCGCTATATACAAAAATATGTCCGGTTTGTGATTCCAAAGATTTAAACACCGTACTCAGATCGGTGTTTTTAAAATCCAGATTCACTCGCTGGGACATCACATCGATATTGGCAGAAGCGCTCAACACCACGAAAAACATCAGGAAGAAATTCAGTTTCATAGCTAAAAAAAATCGATTACCTGCAATTTTATGCAGCCACCTCGCACTAAGTCGCTTTTTTTTCATAGATTTGTAAAATTAAGATTAACAATTTTCCCGAAGGTCCGGCAAAGGCCTTGAGGGAGTTTTTAAATCAGACACAGGGATTTGCGGCAAACATTTCCCTGTGTTTTTATTTTTTAGGAACAACTTTTACTGTATTATTTTCAAATAGAAATAAGACATTCGTGACCCGTTCTATCTTGGATAAAAAATCTTTCAAAGGCACATATTTCCATGTACCACCGGTAAATTTTTCTTTACCGGTTTCGCCTTCGAATACGAAATCTATATCATACCACCGGGACAAACGCGTGCAGATGTCCGTCAAGGCCATCTTGTCAAATTTGAAAATCCCGGCAGTCCACGAAGTAGCTAACTCCACATCGACCTCCAGGACCGTAATATCATCACCCCCCTCCTGAACCATGGCCTGTTTTCCCGGTTGCAATTGTACAGACCGGTGAGGAGTAACCACTTCCACCGCTCCGGAAATCAGGGTGGTAGTCGTCATTTTCTCGTCCTGGTAGGCAGTGACATTGAACTTGGTCCCCAACACTTTAATCTCCATATCGGTTACCGAAACGATAAAAGGCTTCTTTTCATCCCGGGCCACCTCGAAATATCCCTCACCCGACAACCGGACCGCCCGTTTATCACCGGTAAACTTTTCCGGATAAATCAACGAGCTTTCTGAATTCAACCACACTGTCGTTCCGTCTTCCAGGCGGATTTTATATTCTCCTCCGCGGGCTACTTCGATTTTTATGTCGGCCGGTTCAGTGGTAGCTTTCGATTCGATAGTACAGGCTTCAACATATTTCATCCAGGCTGTATCCTGTTCTTTTTCGTTTCCGAGGGCCACCTGCCGGCCATCGGGCAGGGACAATACCGCTTGTGTCTTTCCGGCTACCGGCACATCGTTCACAACAGACGATTCGGGAGGCCTGTTTTCCCGGGTGAATAAGACAGAAAACAGAACGATCATAAAGACTGCGGCAACCGAGGCTGACTGCCAAACCAAACGATGAATTTTGTGTTGCTGTATTTTACGCTGCGTACCCCGTATAAATCGTTCCGTATCAAACTCTGCCGCAGGGGAAATCGTCTGTGGTTTCGTCAAAAGCCTCCGGTAAAGCGCTGCATGCGCCTCCGATTCTTCCAGCCATTGGGAGAGTGCTTGCTGTTCTGCAGTGTCTAATTCGCCTATTTCCTGGCGCACGATGAGTTCAGCGATCTTTAATTCTCTCGTGTAATCTGTCATTATTCTATTTTTTATATTAATAACACTCATTAGGTGAAAAAGTATATATGACGAAGGAAAAATCTTTATCATATTTTTTAAAGACAACTTCTACCTCCAACAGAACAGTATCTTTTAGGCAATAAAACACTAAAACCTAAAAGTTTTAGTGTTTTATACATATTTACCCAAAATGTAGGTTCAATTTTTTTCTTTTTATTCCGATTTCGGGTTCTGTGTCGTCAGACACCACCGGTCGGGCATTCGGAGAATCTAACCGGACCCCCATTCCTGCTCCAAAGGTCTTCCGGCACAAACCCCGGCATCTACCGTTAGCGTAAACCGGCAAAGAAAGGATAAGGAAAATTTACAGAATAAAAACACCGGATCATCTCTATCGAAGTATGGATAGATGAGCTACTTTATCAGAATAATTTCCTGTAAGGCATTGATTTTGAAACCAATTTTACTACAAGAGATCGGAAAACCTCTGTTTCGTTGAAATTTATGGTTTCCAAGTCCGGTGGTGTCTGACGGAAACGTAACATAAAGTTTTTTATACAACTGCCAAAGTTTTTTGTCTAACTTTTAGGGTTCGCTTCAGTATCGAGACAGCTTGTTTTTATACCTGTACGATTTTACCGGACTTTACATACCATACATACCCCTCTACTTCTTTAAATCCCATTTTCCGTAAGGTATTACAATAAAAACCGACCTGTTTTAAATATTTATTTTCCTCACTTTGTCCGAATTTATAATCGATGATACGGACTACCGAACCGTTGAAAATAATTCGGTCCGGACGGGTTTTCCTGCCTCCGGGAAATAAAATATCCCTCTCATTCATAATATTATTTTCGGGTCCGAACCATTCAGAAGCTTGTGGGTTGGAAATATATGCTTCGATCTTCGCACAGTAAGCCTCCTTTTCCCGGATAGAAATCAATCCCTCCAAATAGGCTTGTTGAACAGCCTGTGACACATCCCCGGCATACCGGATGTGTTTAAAAATTTCATGCAATAATTTTCCTTCGTCGATCGCCGAAAGAGAAGCTTGCTGAGGCTCGGTATAGTCCCGGAATTTGTACTTGATACTGATTCTTTCTCCCGGTTGAAAAACCGGATAATTCTGAAGAGTAACAGAAGTCTGACCTGCTCCGGCTTTTGAAGGGAAACACTGTTTTTCTCCCAATGCGACCTGCATAGTTGCATTATCCACTAATTCGGTTTCAGCTAATACACTATAAATAAAAGCTCCGATATCCGGCATCGAGATGCTACCGTCTTTATTGATTTTGGGAGAGTACGGACGTACATAAAGCTCGGTCTTGGCACGCGTCAGGGCAACATATAACAAGTTCAGGTTATCGATATAGGCTTTCAGGTGTTCGTCCAGGTAATCTTTTTTAAAGATGGTGTTCGTTAACTTGGAGGAATAGTTCAATGGAGCATAGTCTAATTGATTGAATCCTTGTTCGTTATTCATACACCAAATTCGTCTGACGGGCCGGACACTATCCAGTTCCCAGCTACAGAACGGCAAAAGTACGAATTCAAATTCCAGTCCCTTGGATTTGTGGATAGTTAAAATACGCACTGCATCGACTTCTTCGGAAGTGGTCAGTACTCTTTTACCCTGCTCTTTCTCCCACCAATCCAGAAATAAAGTTATACTATTGGAGTTATTGGTTTCATATTCATATATAATATCTTGAAACGCAATCAAATAAGGAATTTCTTCCCGTTTCTTACGAAGTGAAAATTTATCCAGAATAGTTTCAATCGTCTCATATAAGGAATAAGACATGATTTTATTTTTATCCAATTCAAAATCAGTTCCTAAGACCTCGAATAATTCTTTTTCCCCTATTCCGGAAAAGATATCGTGCAAATCCGGATTGTTCTCATCCTGAATAAAAACCCGATAAAAATAAAGAATCTGGGTCTTATTGACCATATCGTAGGGATCTACCATATATTTCAGAATGGCGATGATAAATTGTATATAGGGAGACGACCAGACGTACAACGAATCATTTGAGATAAAACCGATCGGCCGGTCAGCTGTCTTATTGTATTCCATCAGAAAATCGGCAACCAGCGCACCTTCCTTCCCACCCCTCACCAAAATAACGATATCTTTTAACTGTCCTCCCCTTTGCCGGATATCCCGAATGATTGCGATCAGGTCTGCCAGGATTATATTCTCCCCCCCTTCTGCCTTTTTGTCGGGGCCGAACACAATATCGACATATCCTTTTTTCTTTTTCCGGGGAATCTGTTGAAGTCCCTGATAAGCTTCAGCTATCGTTTTTTCCTTTACTTCCCCACCTGCATCGGCAATGTATAGATCGGTCAGCATACCGACTGCTTTCTCAAAGAAGGTATTATTGAAATTTACGATTTCAGGGGCACTACGCCAGTTATTTTTTAAAATGACGGTATTCACTCCCAAGCTGCTGAATTGTCGCTCTACCTCGTTGGCCAGCAGACTCCAATCTCCGTTTCGCCAACGGTAGATACTTTGCTTGACATCTCCCACAATCATAGTCCGGCACCCTTCCGATAAACTGTTTACCACCAGGGGGCGGAAATTTTTCCATTGCATCCCCGAAGTATCCTGAAATTCGTCGATCATCAGATGCTTATAATAATTCCCACACTTTTCAAATAAAAACGACGTATCGTTATCTGCAATCAGCATATTCAGAATATGCGTCGTATCACTCAGCAACATGAGCCCTTTCTCGTCACAATAGGCCCTAACCTCCTGATAAAGGTCATTTAAAATCCCCAACTGGTACAAATTATCGGACAGCATCCGGGCTGACAAATAATAGCTGTAATCCTGGTCGAACCGATTCAGAATATCCTGCAGGAGTTGCATAAGCCGGGGGCATATAGACCCGATGGTTGCTTTGCGGGGAGAAGTTTTGGTTACCCACGCCGCACTATCCTGAGCTCCCTTTCTTACGGTAGCCGTCGGTTTGTCGAAATTCCCGGCAACCAGTTTATAAAAATAAGATACACATCCTGCCTTTCCACCTTTAAAGTCGGTTTGTTCAAGCCCTTCGCTCCGGATCAATCCGATCGCTTCCTGTCCGATAGCAGCCTGCCGGCTTTCGTAAGCTTGAACGGTAGCGGTCAAAAAAGAGCGGTAATTCTTCAAAAATTCCTTATCACTGAATTTATCCAGAATATGCTTGTCAAAAAGCATGTAGTTCTCTTTGAACAGTTCTTCACCGAGCTCGGCTATTTTTGATTTGATACTCCACGATTTTCCCTCTTCTACATTACTACTCATCAATTCACTGATCCAATTTTTCAATCCCGGATTGTCTTTCACCTGTTGCATGACTTTGTCGACAGCTTTGAGCAATACAAAATCACTATCCAATTCTACATTATAGCCCGGAAAGATGCCCAATTCCCTGGTAAAAGCTTTGATAATGCGTTGAAAAAAACGATCGATCGTCGTCACTGCCAATCGTCCGTAATCATGCAATAACATTGTACGAAGCAAAACAGCTCTGTTTTTCAATTGCTCGTCGGTAAATCCGAATTCCTGCTTCAAGGCCTCTCCGTAATCACTTGTTTTCCCGTCTGCCAAACGATGCAGTTCATTGATAATACGCGACTTCATCTCTTCGGTGGCCTTATTGGTGAAGGTCACGGCTAAAATATTCTTATATTCAGCAGGAGAAGCAAAAATCGTCTTGAAATATTCCAGGGTCAGGGCAAAAGTCTTTCCTGCTCCAGCCGAAGCTTTATAAATATCTAACATATACTTTTCTGTTTTTAAGGCTCGGCAGGCAAAGTTTGTCGATCCAGAATTTCCATCTCTGTAATTCTCCGGCAAATGATTTCGAGATAATCTTTCAGGTAATTCACTTCTTCCCCTTTTAGCTTATTCTCTTCTGCCAGCTTCCGGCATTCCGATAAAATATCTCTTGCCTGTTCGAAATCTCCGGCATTTTCATACAACCATCCCAAATTAATCCCGGCCTGGACAGCTGTTTTAGGCGTCAATTTTAAGGCACCGGTCCATATATTGAATGCCTCTTCGCTATCACCATGCCTTAAAAAAGTATCCCCCAGCCGCAACACTTTCCCGGAAGTATACACTCTTCGCTGTGTTTTTTGCCACGAAGGAACCAAATGCCGGCCTGAAATCATTCCTGCTTCCCAAAAACTATTGCGGATACATTCCGGTATGTTATCGAACTCCCCGAGTTTTTCCTGATCCAGTTTAAAAGAGATCTTCACAGAATCGACCGGTTCGCCTTGTTCTTTATCGTACAACCGGGTAAACCAAATGGTATTTATCTCTCCTCCAGGATCTGCGATATCATAATACTGTAGTTCTATGGATAAGAGGTAGTCCACGTGAAAATTCCGGCACATATTCATTATACTATCCGGAGCGAAAGGGGGCGGAGTAGAGGATTGGTTCCAATAGTCCATTTCCTGTTCTTTTAAACATATTATAGCATCTTTGTACCCCGAAGTTTCCCAGATAAATTTCACCCCTTCACAGAAATCTTCAAATAAATACTCCCGGTCTAATTCAGGAATATTCTTCATAAAAGTCAATATACTGTTTTCGTTGCGGATGTTTCTTTCTAGCAAAGCCAGTTTTTTTCCTTGTTCGATATGAAAACCGGCAGGTTGAAGTATCTCGATCGATAAGGTGCGATAGGTGGTACACGAACACAGGGTGGCCCCCCAAAGGCCCAAAATCAACCGGCGAAAAATTTTAGTAAAAACCATTCCATGCATAATAGCAAAAGTATTATCAACCCTAATATTTTTATCTCACTGAGGTCTGAAAATCCCGTTTCACTTTTGTATTCGGATATATATCTGTCATTTGAATTCAATTCATTCGTTAATCGGACCATATCCCGTACACTTACCGACTCCCCTCCGGTATGCCGGGCTATTTCTTTGAGTAAGGACAGATCGGCCACTAAACGATTCAATTCCGGATTATGGCTCTTCACATAAAAAATTCCCTTTTTGGTGAATCGTTCTCCTTTCAAATCTGTACTCAGACGAAAACTGTACTCTCCGGCCTGCAGGTTACCCAAAGTCATTCTATATTTTTCCCCGTTCCGATTGAAAAGATAGTTATACGTTTTCCCGCCAATATTTAATTCCATCTTTAGATCAGGAGTATTAATAAGTTCATAACTATCGTTATACAACTCTACATTAATCACAATCTCTTCCGACTCTTCGTAGAGAGGTTCAATGTCATCCACCAAGCGTTCCGTTCCCTGACGGGTAGTCAGATAATCCACAATTTTATTGATCAGCGTGTTGAACGGTTCGTGATTACCATTTTCCTGATAGGAATATAATCGCCATTTCCAAAGACCTTCTCCCCAAAAATAAGAAATTTTTTGTCCATTCAAATCATAAAAACCAAGAATTCCATTCGAAGTAGGTGTATTTTTAATTTTCTGACTGAATAAAATTTTCCCAGCACCGGTGTTGATCTCTCCAAAAGGTACGATTATAGGAGGGTAATCCTTATAAGCCGCTTTTTCCATCTCCGAGAATTCGAAATAGGAAAATTGTTCATTGATCTGCAAAGAGGCATATTCGGTTTGATCGGCACTAATATCGGAAGTGTATAAATTTTGGAGTTTGGAGAAACCAGCGATACATTCGGGCGTAGTCAATATATACCAAACCGACAATTTTCTGCGGTTTATTTCCTGCATCAATTGCTGATAGCCTGTACTATGCGGATCAGGATTATGCAAGATAACCAGATTAGCATTCAGACTATCCAGCGGTTCTTCCCAGCGATAAAGTTTACATCGGTATATACCGGATACATCGACTGCATTCTTAATTGCAGCAATATCCGGATGTGGAGCAGTGGTATAAATAGCAACTTTAGCAGAATTATCTATAATATTCACCCAGGTTTCTATCCGGTTGTTTTCATAAGTACGTTCCACCCTATCGTTTTCCAGTTCGACACTATACCGGAATATTCCTTTTTTCGGAGCTTCTACTTCGAAGGAGACTTCCTGAAAAAAATAATCTTGTCCAATAGTTAAAATCTGTCGGGCAATGACCTGATCATTTTGTTTTAAACTGCATTTTACCTGGCTTCCTTTCTGTTTTATGGCACCGACTTCGACTTTTATCGGAAAAATAGTATTTACAAAATTGAATTTATCCGTTTCCACATTCCGGATATAGACATCGGGATAAGCAACGGTATCCCCCAAAGCAACGGTATAGACCGGAAAATCAGGTGTTTTGTATTTCGGATTCACACCGGTATTGTAGATCCCGTCGGAGAATAAAATCATAGCCGCCGGGCGGCGGACGATAAAATGCTGGTCGGTATAGTCGAATACTGCTGAGATATTCGTGTATTGTTCCGAGAAATCGTATTCATCGTTTTGACGGATCGAAGCTCCGAAAGTTAAAGGAACGATATCGAACTTGCTTTTCAAAGCCTTGCTCATCTTTTCTAAAGATGCCTTGTATTCATTCCGATAGTACAAGGAATCCTTCGTTTTTATCAGAGAAGCAGAATTATCCTGAGCCAAGACCAGCAAAGGTTTCTCTTTCGTCTTTTCAACCCACGAAAAAGCAGGATTTAAAAAGTAAAGCAAGTAAAGTAAAAATGACAATAAAACGAAGCCCGGAAATAAGCAGGGCCATTCCTTTAGAAATATCCGGTAATTTTGAAAGTTTCCTGAATTTAAGCCAGGCAATAACAAACGATAAACCTGCAATAGGCAAAAGCCATGCCATAGAATACTCAAATACCACCCCGAACCGCTTTAGCATACCCCGAAGCAGCGTTTTTTCTGCTTCGGAGCATCACCTATATTACATATTCATACCGCCGCAAACATGGATCACTTGTCCGGTAACATATCTGGACATATCCGAAGCCAGGAAGGTACATACATCGGCAATATCCTCAGGCGTACCTCCTCTTCTCAAAGGAATTTTAGCGGCCCATTCTTTACGCACATCTTCGGGCAACTGTGCCGTCATATCTGTAATGATAAATCCCGGAGCAACGGCATTGGCCCGGATATTTCTGGATCCCAATTCTTTAGCCACACTCTTGGTAAAACCGATAATACCGGCTTTAGAAGCAGAATAGTTCGCCTGTCCGGCATTTCCGCTCACGCCGACAACAGAGCTCATGCTGATAATCGAACCGCTTTTCTGTTTCAGCATGATAGCCGATACGGCTTTGGTAAAATTAAATACAGATTTCAGGTTGACATTGATAACGGCATCCCATTGTTCTTCCGTCATTCTCATCAACAAAGTATCTTTAGTAATACCGGCGTTGTTCACTAAAATATCGATCCGGCCGAATTCTTTTGCAATCTCTTCTACAGTAGCGGCAGTCTGGGCAAAATCAGCAGCATTGGAGGCATACATTTTAGCTTTCACTCCACAAGCTTCGATTTCTTTTTCAGTAGCCTGTGCATTCTCGTCATATCTCAAATCCGTAAAAGCAATATTTGCACCTTGTTTGGCAAATGCCAGAGCCACCGCTTTCCCAATACCTCTGGAAGCACCGGTAATCAGTGCTGTCTTTCCTTCTAATAACTTCATAATAACAGTTTTACTTCAACTATAATTAATTAGACTTTTAACCGTCGTAACGATTAATTAAATTTTAAACCACAAAGATAATGAAACAAATGAAATGCCGAAAAAATAGACCGGATTAAAGCTCCAGTTTGAATCTTAAACGCAGACGGTTCGATTCAAAATCCCAGGATATAATCTTAAACTTTCCAATTTCGGCAGTCGTACCGACATGTTGTCCGATACAAGCACAAGTGTCGTACTCTCCGATCTTCACAATCCGTAAAGTAGCACTGGCATCTTCAGGAAGTTTACTCAGATCCACCCCTTCAGGCACCTCTTCCCGGGTAACAAAACAAGTGGTGACAGGTAAATCTTGTCCGATCACTTCGTTCACTCTGTTTTCTATTTCTGTGATCATTTCCGCAGTAGGCTCGACAGATAAAATATAATCGCATTTTGATTTTTTTCGTTCGATATGCGTATTTTTCGAACGTTCACAGCCGAACATCCGGATCATAGTCTGATTCAGTATATGCTCTGCCGTATGCATAGGAGGATACTCCTGTTTGTTGTGGCCGTTGAGTTGTATTTCTTGTTCCATATAGTTTTTTAGTAGAGACAAATATAGGTGTTTTTATATTTACGACATAAGAACAAAAGAACATATTTTTCTTAAATAATAGTCTGCATTTTTAAAGAAATCATTTTTTTAACGATTTTTGGATATAAAACACCCTCCATTCAAATATTTTATATAGATTTGTACGTGTTTGTGTGTAATTGAAATGTTAAAACCTAAAATAATCATTTTATATGTTGAAGTCTTACAATTTTCCTAGCGTATATGAAGCGACTAATCAGGAACTTGCTAACGTTGCAGAAAATATACTGGATGGGCTAAAGATCAATCTCGATGATACGGATTACATCGTCGGTAACCTGGCACTGGTCGAAGGCTATTCTCCACATAAGAGTATCAATGCAGCCCCGACAGACGAAGAGTATAAATTATTGAGTGAAGCCAGTTTGTTGCTTACCCAACCGAAAGGAGAAGAGGAAATCTATCTGACGACAGGATTCCCGTTCGCAACTTATATACTCTACCGGGATAAAGCGATGGAAGTCTTACAAGGACGACATATTATCAATTACGATGCTTCCACTTTCGGTGGTCCGAATACAACCAAACGTGAAGTGAACGTAGGTAAAGTCGAGATTATTCCTGAAATCATGGGATGTACGACAGCAATCCGCGAGGGGAACCTGCAAGAAAAAGAAAACTTTTTTATCGTCAGCCTCGGATACGGCACCTGCGAAGCCGTCGTTTCGACAAGAGCCGGACTGATCAACCGTTCAGCCGTCAGTACACACGGTATCCGTCATGCCGTAAATTTATTGGCCAATGAGCTCAGTAAAAATTTCTATCTGAACCTCAAAACAGAACACCAGATAGATGTAGCTTTCCAAAAAGGAAATATCACTGTAAACCGGGTTAAACACAACATATTGGATATACGTGAAAAAGTATTGAAAATGTACTATAATGAAATCGTCGCTCCTAACTTAAGAAAAGCATTTATAGACGATGATTTCAATAAATGTACGAAAATGTATTTAGTCGGTGGTGGTGCTTTGTATCCTGAACTGGTCGATTGCTTCAAAGAAGAATTCGGCGATATCGTATCGGTCAATGTATATCCTGAACCGGAGAAATGTGCTTCTCAGGGGTATTGTCTGAACTCTAAAATCAAATCTTCCGTCGCCCGTTCGAATATCCCGCATAATATTGAAGCGGAAGAAATTAAGATATTCAGAAATCCTCAGCTAGCTGTCGGTATCGATATAGGCAATGCGAATACTTGTGTCACCATCTACAAAGAAGGGGAATAAGCCAAAATTCGAATTCGATATAAAGAGTTGACCTTTTAAAGGCAACTCTTTTTCTTTTTTAGTTATTTTATTCCTACTTTTGCAAACGTTTAAAAGAAACTGGATAAAAAATACAATACAATGGAACTTTTAGAACAAATCAAAGAAAACGCCAAAAAACAGTGTAAAACAATTGTTCTCCCGGAAGGTACAGAAGAACGGACGATTCAGGCAGCAGACCAGATTATCGGAGAAGGGATCGCTAAGATTATCCTGATCGGTAATCCGGCCGAAATACAAGCTTTAGCTCAAAAACACAATCTGAAAAACATCGGCAAAGCTACCGTTATCGATCCTGAATCACATGCCAAAAAAGAACAATATGCCGATTTATTGGTAGAGCTGCGTAAAAGTAAAGGAATGACCAGAGAACAAGCTTTAAAACTGGTTACAGATCCCCTTTACCTGGCTACTTTGATGATTAAGAGCGGAGATGCAGACGGAGAAGTTGCCGGTGCTAAAAATGCAACAGGCGATGTTTTACGTCCTGCTCTGCAAATTGTAAAGACTTTACCGGGGATTTCCGTCGTTTCAGGTGCCTTCTTGTTGCTGACCAACAAACCCGAATATGGTGAAAACGGTTTAATTGTTTGTGCTGACTGTGCAGTACTTCCTAATCCGACAGCAGAAGAACTGGCACAAATTGCGGTATCTACAGCCGGAACAGCCCGTGCCATTGCCAAAATCGAGCCCCGGGTAGCTATGTTGAGTTTCTCGACGAAAGGTTCTGCCAAAAATGAATTGGTCGACAAAGTGGTAAAAGCAACAGAACTGGCCAAACAAATGGCTCCGGACGTTATGATCGACGGAGAAATGCAGGCCGATGCAGCGCTGGTTCCTTCCGTAGGGGCAAGCAAAGCTCCGGGTAGCCCTGTCGCCGGCAAAGCCAATGTTTTGATTTTCCCTAGTCTGGAAGTTGGAAATATCAGTTATAAATTAGTACAACGTATCGCCGGTATCGAAGCTGTAGGTCCTGTACTTCAGGGGATGGCCGCTCCTATCAACGACCTGTCCAGAGGTTGTTCTGTCAGTGATATCGTCAATCTGGTAGCGATCACAGTAAATCAGGCCGCCGGAATAAATTAACGGAATAAAAACGTTTAATAAAATAGAAATGAATGTTTTAGTATTAAACTGCGGTAGTTCGTCCATCAAGTATCAATTACTGAATATGGATGCAGTACCTGTCGTGCTCGCCAAAGGTATTGTAGAAAAAATCGGTTTGACTTACGGTAGTTTTACTTATAAACCGGAAGGTAAAGACAAAGTAGTCGCCGAGCAACCGATTATGGACCATAGTGTCGGTATGGATCTGATCCTGAAAGCATTGGTTCATCCTGACCATGGAGTATTGAAATCTCTGAACGAAATCGATGCTGTCGGCCATCGTGTTGCACACGGAGGTGAATATTTCTCCGAGAGCGTGAAAATCGACGATGAAGCCAAAGCTAAAATCAAAGCTTTAGGTGAAATCGCTCCTCTGCACAATCCGGCAAACCTGAAAGGGATCGAAACGATGGAAAAATTGCTTCCTTCCGTACCTCAGGTGGCCGTTTTCGATACTTCTTTCCATCAGACTCTGCCTAAAAAAGCTTTCATTTATGGTATTCCTTACGAATATTATGAAGAATACGGAGTCAGAAGATATGGCTTCCACGGTACTTCCCATAAATTTGTAGCAGAGAAAGCATGCCGGATCTTAGGTTGGGATATTACCGAAAAGAAAATCATCACTTGCCATTTGGGTAACGGAGCTTCGATTACGGCGATCGATAAAGGTAAATCGGTCGATACCTCGATGGGATTTACTCCTGTAGCCGGATTAGTGATGGGAACGCGGGCCGGAGATCTGGATTTGGGTGCCCTACTCTATATCTGTGAAAAAGAAGGGCTGGACCTTCCCAAAGCCAACAATTTGATTAATAAGAAATCAGGGGTTCAGGGAATCTCCGGTGTTTCTTCTGACTTCCGCGAATTGCAGGCAGCCATGGAAAAAGGCAACGAAAAAGCGGCCTTGGCTCTCGATGTCTTCTGTTACAATGTGAAGAAATATATCGGAGCTTACGCCGCAGTACTGAACGGTGTAGACTTGATTATCTTCACGGGAGGTATCGGCGAAAACGACAATCTGGTGCGCTGGGAAACCTGTAAGAATATGGACTACCTTGGCATCCAGGTCGACAAACAAAAGAACGAAGTCCGGGGAAAAGATACGATTATCAGCACAGAACAATCGACTACCACGGTGATGACGGTTACTACAGATGAAGAGCTTGTGATCGCTATGGATACAGTAAGATTGAGCTAATCCTTCGGTACATACCGTTTTTACCCCTCTTGCTTATCGGCTCGAGGGGTTTAATATATTCTTTTGCCGCTGATTCCCATCTCATTTTCCGGTATCATTCAGGACCGAATTCAACTCAGAGATGGAGTTGGTAAAAAATACAGACAAAAGAAAAACGGGATCGATAAAATCCCGCTTTCCGATATGATTTTTCTAAAAAAGCTTAGTTGATAGAAGCATCTTTTCCGCCGGTAACACGCAAAGTACGGTCGGATACTCTCAAAGCTGTCTTATAGGTAGCTCCGATTGCAATTTCATATTCACCGCCTTCAGTAAAAGGAATACTTGTCGTTGCAGAGGGGTTCTCTTTATCGGTGACAGACAACTGAACATACGGAAGCCACATATTATCTCCGAACATCATAGAAGAACTTTTGATCCGATACAATAAATAATAGGCTTCTGCATTTTCGACTTTATTCCATTCTGCAGTTACTTTACCATCAGCTCCGGAATAAGAAAATTTTGTCAGCGTAACATTTCCGATTTTTTTATCCGTACCATAAAACTGGAGTTGGCTGACTGCCGAATTGCCTTCGGCATTAAAAGCAGTAACGGTGCATAAACCTTCCTTGATCGTATCCAATGTCGGTGCTGAATAAGCATTGATCTGCATCAAAAAATTTTGGGAGCCTTCCACAGCAGAAAAAGAATAGTTTTTACCATTCAAGGAAGCTGAAGCCGACTTTATTTGTTCATTTCCCTGCACTTGAATTTGCAGCTGATAGCTGTTCCCTTCCTGAAGAATATAAGCCGGTGATGCATAAATGGCGAATTTCTTATCGTTCTTTAAACAGGAACTCATTCCCAATACTAAAGCAGCAGAAACTGCTATTAATTTCAATTTTCCTAATGTTCTCATTCTTAATTGTTTTTTGATAATAATAAAATCTTTTCCCGATATGATAAATTCGCCCGCGAAGATGTAGATTTTTTTTTAATCTTACAAGAAAATAGAAAGATATCTCCATGTAAATGAAACATTTTTGAATCATTTGTGTACAATTTGTTAGAGTATAAAAAAAGGGTATGATACTACAATTTGCTTTTGTTTTAACAGCGATCATCGTCGGTGCCCGTTTAGGAGGTATCGGTTTGGGGGTTATGGGAGGTATCGGTCTGGGAATTTTGACTTTTGTTTTCGGTTTACAACCGACAACCCCTCCTATTGATGTGATGCTGATGATAGTTGCTGTTATTACTGCCGCTGCTTGTATGCAGGCAGCCGGAGGATTGGACCTGATGGTACGCGGAGCCGAGCACCTCTTACGGAAACGTCCCGCCCAAATCACCTTCCTAAGTCCCCTGGTGACCTATTTCTTTTCTTTTGTAGCCGGAACAGGCCATGTCGCTTATTCTGTTCTTCCGGTCATTGCCGAAGTAGCCCGGGAAACCAAAATACGCCCCGAACGTCCTTTAGGAATAGCTGTCATCGCTTCCCAGCAAGCCATTACAGCCAGTCCGATCTCTGCGGCTACCGTTGCCCTTTTGGGACTTTTAACCGGATTCAATATCTCTTTGCTCGATATCCTGATCATTACAATTCCATCCACGCTATGCGGCGTCTTTCTCGGAGCTTTGTATTCGCTAAGGGTAGGTAAAGAATTAGTCGACGATCCCGAATACCAAAGACGTCTGAAGGAAGGTTTATTAGACAACAGCCATTATGAACTCAAAGATATAGGTAATAAACATAAGGCTTTACTTTCTGTTCTTATCTTTGTGATTGCCACTGTTTTCATCGTTATCTTCGGGTCTTTCGACAACCTCCGTCCCTCTCATATTATCGATGGGAAACCGGTCACTGTCGATATGGCTTCTATTATCGAGATCCTGATGTTATCGGCTGCAGCTTTGATTTTATTATTCACGAAAGCCAACGGAATCAAAGCAGCTCAGGGTAGTGTCTTTTCGGCCGGAATGCAAGCCGTTGTCGCGATCTTCGGTATCGCTTGGATGGGTGATACTTTCTTACAAGGAAATATGACCGAACTGAAAGGATCTATCGAGGGAATAGTCACACAAATGCCTTGGTTGTTCGGGATCGCCCTGTTCATCATGTCTATCCTGTTATACAGCCAGGCCGCTACCGTCCGGGCTTTTATGCCCTTGGGGATTGCACTGGGTATTTCACCTTTTTTGTTGATCGCCATGTTTCCGGCTGTAAACGGTTATTTCTTTATTCCCAACTACCCGACAGTTGTCGCGGCCATTAATTTCGACCGGACAGGGACCACCCGTATCGGAAAATATGTCCTGAACCACTCTTTTATGATGCCGGGACTGATCGCTACCATCACCTCCGTCGTGACCGGACTGATTTTGGTACAATTCATTTTCTAAGCATTTTATTGACTTTTAAACCGAATGATATGAAAACACTTAGATTTATTTTCTTATTTGCCACACTCTTTCTGTTTTTACAGGCAGGAAGTTTCGCACAAAAACTGCCTAACATTCACATTCTGGCTACGGGAGGAACCATTGCCGGAACAGGGACCAGTACTACCGGAAGCAGTTACCGGGCCGGTCAGGTTGCGATCAACGAATTAATTTCGGCGGTACCCGAATTGAAAGAGATCGCTAATATCACCGGAGAGCAGATTGTAAAAATCGGTTCCCAGGATATGTCCGACGAAGTTTGGTTGAAACTGGCTCATTATCTGAACGAACTGCTACAAAGAAAAGAGGTGGACGGTGTAGTGATCACCCACGGCACAGATACCATGGAGGAAACGGCCTTTTTCTTAAACCTGACCGTAAAAAGCAATAAACCGGTAGTACTTGTCGGAGCGATGCGTCCGGCAACCTCATTGAGTGCCGACGGTCCGCTGAATCTCTATAATGCCGTCGTTACCGCCGGTGCTTCCGAGTCGGTCGGTCGCGGAGTGATGATCGTGATGAACGGCAGCATCCTGGGTGCCCATGCCGCCACCAAGATGAATACCATCAACGTACAAGCTTTCCAAGCCCCCAATTCCGGAGCTTTAGGGTATGTATTCAATGGAAAAGTACATTATAACCAATCGACCGATAAACTCCATACGCTCCAATCGGTATTCGATGTCACTCATCTGGATAAATTACCTAAAGTAGGTATTGTTTACAGTTATTCCAATGTCGAACCCGAAGCTTTGGATGCATTGATCACCAACAGTTACCAAGGTATCGTCCATGCCGGAGTCGGAAACGGTAATATCCATAAGAATTTGTTCGACAAATTGGTAAATGCCAGTAAACAAGGTATACTGGTGGTACGTTCCAGCCGCGTTCCGACCGGACCGACAACACTCGATGCCGAGGTAGACGATACCAAATACGGTTTTGTGGCTTCACAGGAATTGAATCCTCAAAAAGCCCGGATACTCTTGATGCTGGCTTTGATAAAAACAAAAGATCCACAAGTCATTCAGAATTATTTTAATGCTTATTAAACCGACTCTCTATGAAAAAATGGATATTGTTATGCGGATTATGGACACTCTCCTTTCCGGCCTTGTATGCCCAACACCTGGACATGCAATCTTCTACGGATGCCGGAGGCCCCGCTTTATTCGAACGAGTAACCCGTCTCGAAAAAAAAACGGATGCCTTTAACCTGTACCTGAATATGCAGGGTAGTTTCAATGTATACTTTAATAATGGCAATGAAGAACAAACTTCTTTCCGGATGAATCAGCTCCGGATCGAAGCCAAGGGTAACATCACCGACCGGATTTATTACCGTTATCGTCAGCGTTTAAACCGGGCGAATAATGCCCAATCCTTGGACAACCTACCCACGTCGATCGATTATGCAGCCGTCGGTTTTCATGTTACCGATCAATTTTCCGTATTTGCCGGAAAACAATGTACTGCATTCGGAGGATTCGAATTCGACCTGAACCCGATCGAAGTGTATCAATACTGTGATATGCTGGAATACATGAGTAATTTTTTGACCGGAGTCGATTTTTCATATCGGCTCAACGATCGACATGATTTTCATTTTCAGGTCGTCGATTCACGGAACGGTTCGTTTAAAGAGATGTACGGAAAAGTTCCGGACAACATCGAAGCTTCGAAAGCCCCGCTCGGTTATACGTTAAACTGGAACGGCAGCATGCTGGAAGATAAGTTGAAAACACGTTGGTCTGCCTCTATCTTCCACGAAGCAAAAAAACAGAATTGGTATTATTATGCTTTGGGAACCGAAGTCAATTTAAACCGTTTTATCGGTTTTCTCGACTTTATGTATTCCTCCGAAGACCTCGACCGTACAGGTATCATTTCGGAAATTACCGCTAATGACGGATATGACACCCGGGCCCTGGACACCCGTTACCTATCTCTGGTGCTTCACCTCAACTACCGGGTTCTTCCCAAGCTGAATCTCTTTGCAAAGGGAATGTATGAAACCGCTTCAGTAGAGAAAGCCTCAGACTTACTTGCCAAGGGAAAATACCGGACTTCCTGGGGATATCTGGCCGGAATCGAATATTATCCGATGGAAGAGAACCTCCATTTCTTTCTGAATTACATCGGCCGCTCTTTCCAATATACTGACAAAGCTAAAGTATTCGGAGTCGGTAATAGTAATCCACAACGTATTGAATTAGGATTAGTATACCAGCTTCCTGTATTCTGATCAAATTGTGCGGAGAAATAATCATCCTGTTCTCCGCACAATTATTATCGTGAAATGATTATTTTTGCGGCCTGTAAACCGTGAATATAAAAAATATGAATCAGATCCGATACTTTAGCCTCCTGGGGCTTTTTATTTTGTTGTGCTATGCTGCGCCGGCCTCTTTATGGGTAGATTCCCTCAAAGGACAAACCCTTTTTGAAAAGCTTTCCGGCCTTTCCAAACGCAATCGTTTGCCGCATGTCGATTTAAATACCCGGATCGCTTATCATACCGCCTTATCCAGCCAGTCTACCGAAAAATCGGCTTTTCGGGTAGATTATCTGCGTCTGGAAGTCAGTGGTGACGTCACCGACCGGATCTATTACAAATGGTTGCAGCATCTGAACCGGAGCAATACCCCCGGACAGCTCGACAATATGCCCTCTTCTATCGATTGTCTCGGTGTCGGGTTCCGGATCACTCCTACCGTATCGACTTTTATCGGTAAACAATACGCCGATTTCGGAGGTTTCGAATACGATGCCAATCCGGCAGAAGTTTATGAATATTCGGACCTGGGAAATGAGATCACCTGCTTTCTGGTCGGCGCCAATCTTTGCTGGTGGCTGACACCGACCCAAGAAATCCGTTTCCAGATCGTCGACGGACATTCCGGAAAAGCCGACGACACTTACGGTCCTCTCCCTGAAAAAGTCAAAGCAGCCAAAGCCCCCCTCGGCTATACCCTAAACTGGAACGGCAATTTTCTGAACGAACATTTACTCACCCGCTGTTCTTTTTCTTTATTCCACGAAGGCGAAAAGCAAAATGTCTATTTTCTGGCTTTGGCAGCAGCCTGGGTACAGGAAAGATTCAACCTGTATTTCGATGTGATGTATTCGGCAGAAGATATAGACAAACTGGGTATTATTTCCGGCATTACCTACCGGGAAGATCAACCTGTGCGTGCACAACACAGCGGCTATCTATCTCTGGTGAGCCGTATCAATTACCGTATTTTCCCGAAACTCAACCTGTTTGCCAAAGGGATGTATGAAACGGCTGAAATCAGAAAAAGCAACGGGCTCCTACTATCCGGAAAATACAGAACCACCTGGGGATATCAGGGTGGTATCGAATATTATCCGATGAAAGAAAATCTCCATTTCTTCGCAGCCTACCGGGGGAAACGATACACCTATACGGCTTTGGGAAAAAATTTTCAGGCTTTGGACGAACATCCTCAAACCTTCTCCCTGGGGCTGATTTATAAAATTCCTATTCTATAAATGGCCCACTTTTGAAATTATGGCCACCTTAATTACCCCATCCAGTTTGTTTTCAAAGATATGGTAAGCTTTTCCGATATCCTTCAGCGGGAATCTATGAGTAATGAGAGGAGTCGTATCTATTTTCCCTTCCTCGATTAACCGGAGGATCTCGGCACAATCACAACCGTCAACTCCACCGGTTTTAAAGATCAGGTTCTTACCATACATATCGGGTAAAGGAAGAAGTTGGGGTTTATCGTAAAGAGCTACGATGGTGACAATGGCATTGGGACGGGCACAATCCCATGCCAAACGGAAGGTGTCCGCCCCTCCCGCCACCTCCAACACCACATCGGCTCCACCATGCTCACTGTTTTGAAGTACGAAATTTTTGCAGTCTTCCGGTGTAGTTACCTCTACCTCCGGATAATATTCCTGAATAAAACGGATTCGCTCAGGAGATTTTTCACAAACGATAATACGTTTGGGATGTTTTAGCAGAGTACAAAGTAAGGTACAGACTCCGGTAGGACCGGCACCGATAATAAGGACGGTATCCTCCCGGGAAATCTCCGAAATGCGGGAAGCCCAAAAACCCGTAGCCAGCACATCGCCGACAAACAAAGCCTGTTCGTCACTAACGGTATCGGGAATACGGTTCAATCCCCGGTCGGCATAAGGAACCCGCACATATTCGGCCTGCCCTCCATCGATACGACACCCTAAAGCCCATCCTCCGTCCGGATCGGTGCAATTATTTACATATCCCCGTTTGCAGAAAAAACATTCCCCGCAAAATGTCTCGACATTTACAGTGACCCTGTCTCCGGGCTTGACCGAACCGACATCAATACCGATCTCTTCTACGATACCCACCATTTCGTGCCCGACTGTTATTCCGGGTAGAGCCCGGGGGACACTGCCGTGTTTTATGTGCAGATCACTGGTACAAATACTGCTAAGCGTTACACGTACAATAGCATCACGCGAGTCTTTTATTTGCGGTCTCTGCTTTTCCAGTAATTCGAATTTCCCTTGTTCAATATAGGTGTATGCCAGCATAATGAAAACGTAATTATCATCCTAATATTCTCTCATACTCGAACGGTTCCGGATCGGCCAGCCATTTACGCGCCAGAGAGCGATCCTGAGCAGTAAGGTAGTAAATATTTTCAGCCAGGGTTTGTCGTACTACTTCTTTATCGATATTCACCAAACGGGTACGGATTTTGCCATGCTCGTCTTCTACATCCTTCAGATACACAGGGATTACTTCTTCTTCGAGATTTACCGCAACCATACAACCGGAATGTCCTTCGTCATAAAGTTTTTTCACTCCGATTCCCAAAGTGGTGCAATAAGTCAAATCAAAAGCCGAAGGATCCACACACCTCAAAGAATACCCCACTTCTACCGGACGGCAAATAATATCCAGATTCAGTTCTTTCAACCGGTTTTTAAGTATTTTACTGATCACATGGGCTTTACTCACTTCCGACAATTCAGGATGTCCGTGAGCGTCATAATCGAAAGTGATTCCGGAAGAAGCAATATCTTCATCCTGTAGAAAATGAAAAATTCCTTCACCTACTACAACGACACCGAATTTCTGCCCCACGATCCGGCGTTTGATCATGGAAGATATGATCAGGCGAACAATTTTATCGATCGTAATTTGTGTCTTATTGAACATTTCCGGGATAATGATCATGGAAGCATGTATCCCCTTACCGATCTCGAAAGCCAGGTGGCCGGCTTCCCTTCCCATAGACATCAGTAGATACCAGTTTTGGGTCGTAGATGCCTCTGCTTTTATCACTTTACCGATAGTCACCCCCATTTCTTTGGCGGAAGTAAACCCGAAAGTCGGTATACCTTCCGGCAGAGGCAGGTCATTGTCTATTGTCTTAGGGACATGGATATTCCGGATATTCACCTGATGAGCTGCCAGATATTTCGTCAGTCGGTTAGCCGTCGAAGCGGTATCGTCTCCTCCGATAGTCACCAGCAATTCAATACCTTCTTTTACAAACAAAGCTGTCGTGAAATCCTGGTCTTCCGGTTTAAAACGGCTCATCTTTATGGCAGAGCCTCCACGGCTGTAGATTTGATCGGCTTTTTCATAAGTCAGTTCCTCCACCTCGGGATGTGCAGCAAATAATCCTTTATACCCTTCGTGGATAGCCAAAACCCGGAATCCGTCTTTCAAAAACACTTTGGTTACAGTTGCCACAACTGTATTAATACCCGGTGCCGGTCCTCCGCCACACAGGATTGCGATAGTTCTCATAGTCTTATTTTATTGTTATTGTGCACAGCAAAAATAAATAAAAACGCCGAAAAATGAAGTATCGAAACGTAAGTATAATTAGTTCATAAAATCGACGGACTTTACTAACCGATTTAATTCCAGCACTATTTTTATACTTATTCGTCTTCGGTGATCAGAATAGAAAGAAAAAATATACCTGCCATTTAATAGTTACAGCGGTTTAAGTTTATATCACTTTTCTATGAAATAATAAATGCAGCCTGAATGTTTCAGACTGCATACATTCTATCGGATAAAAATCCTGTTTTCTAAATTTTTGCTTTAATCGCTTTGGAAGCTTCTTCATATCCGGGTTTGTCCAGCAGGGCAAACATATTGTTTTTATAGGCTTCCACTCCTGGTTGGTCGAATGGATTCACGCCCAACATACTTCCGGAGATACCACAAGCCAATTCGAAGAAATAAAACAGTTGCCCGATATACTGAGCGGTTAAAGCCGGCATACAAACCTTCATATTCGGCACTCCGCCGTCGACGTGTGCAATTTGGGTACCCAGTTCGGCCATTTTGTTCACTTCGTCTACCCGTTTCCCGGCCAGAAAATTCAGCTTATCCAGATTAGCGGCATCCGAAGGAATCTGCACCTGATAGTGGGGTTTCCCGACAGAGATTACGGTTTCCATCAACATGCGCACCCCTTGCTGGATATACTGCCCCATGGAATGCAAATCGGTTGTAAAATCAACACCTGCCGGGAAGATACCTTTGTTTTCTTTCCCTTCACTCTCGCCGTAAAGCTGTTTCCACCACTCGGTGATATAGTGCAGTTTCGGATTAAAGTTAGCTAACAATTCCACGGCATATCCTTTCCGGTAAAGAGCTGTCCGGGCCACGGCATATTCCAGGGCGATACTTTTTTCGTCATCGATGCAAGCCTTACGCATTTCTATAGCTCCCTGAACCAATTCTTTGATGTCGAACCCAGCGATAGCGATAGGCAATAATCCCACCGGTGTCAGAACGGAGAAACGTCCTCCTACATTATCCGGGATAACGAAAGTTTTATATCCTTCCTGATCGGCTAATGTACGTAAAGCTCCCTTCGAAGCATCCGTAATCGCCACAATTCGCTTTCCAGCTTCTTCTTTACCTACTTTAGCTTCCAGCAATTCTTTCAATAAACGAAAAGCGATGGCCGGTTCGGTTGTCGTTCCTGATTTCGAAATCACGCAGATACCGAACTCTTTATTCTGAAGGTAGTGAATCAATTCATGGTAATAATCTTCACCGATATTATGACCTGCAAAAATCACTTTCATACCGGTATTTTCATAGTTGTGGAAACTATCTGCCAAAGCCTCGATGACAGCCCGTGCCCCCAGATAAGAGCCTCCGATACCGATAACGACCATTACCTGAGTACGTGCTCTAAGTTCGGCTGCCGTTTTCTCGATATCTGCCAACTGTTCAGAGGTGATTTCTACAGGCAGGTTCAACCATCCTAAAAAATCACTCCCTTTACCGGTTCCCTCTTTCAGGCTTTTCAATGCCTGCCGGGCCTCAGGATACAGGGCAACCATTTCTTCTTTAGTGACGAAATTACAGATTTTACTGTAATCAAACTTAATACTGTCCATAATTCATTATATTACTGTGTAGTTTAATTTCCGAATCACAAATTTACAAAAAAGGTGATCAGATAAGTCATCCTGATATTTTATTTCCCCATCTCTTTTAGCAGATCCCTGATCTTCGATGCCTTTTCATACTCTTCATTCCGGACAGCCTCGTCCAGCATCCGGGTCAATTCCTGAACGGAATAGGGTTGTTGCACGACCTCTTCTTTTTCGGGGGATTCGGTCTGTCCTGTTTCCTGACCGACCGCAATACCGGCCTTTTCCACAATTTCAGGCGTAGAATAAATAGGACAATCATAACGCAAAGCCAAAGCAATGGCATCCGATGTCCGGGAATCTATTTTGATTTGTTGAGTATTTTTCTCAAATAGCAATTCCGAATAAAAAATTCCGGAATCCAGACGATAGATAAAAGCTTCTTTTAAAGTGACTTGCAACGCATCCGCCAACTTCTTGATCAGGTCGTGAGTCAACGGCCGCTGAGTCTGCATCTTTTCAAGCTGAATAGCTATCGACTGTGCTTCAGGCATCCCGATAACGATCGGAATCCGATGCATATCCTGCTCATCGGCTAAAATCAGAGCGTATGCACCGGCCTGCGACATACTATACGACAGACCTAAAACTTTCAGTCTTATCCTATCCATCTTTATCTGTTTTAAAATCTATTGGATTAACGTCGGTTAATCGTTTTAGTTGCGTTTTACTTCTTATTTTTCCGGGGCATATGGCTTAGCTCCCTCAAGCATACATGAGCTAATCCGCCCAAACTGGTTTCCCGGTATTTGGCCTGCATATCCCTCCCGGTTTCCATCATCGTCTTCACCACATCGTCGAAAGAAACCATGTGCCGACCGTCGGAAAACAGGGCGTACAAAGCAGCTTCCCGAGCCTTTTGAGCTACAAAAGCATTCCGTTCGATACAGGGAATCTGTACGTATCCCATCACAGGATCGCAAGTCAGTCCCAAATTATGCTCGAATCCCATTTCGGCAGCATATTCGATCTGCCGGGGAGTACCTCCCCAAATCTGGGTAGCTGCTCCGGCTGCCATTGCACAGGCAGTCCCCAACTCGCCCTGGCATCCCACTTCGGCTCCTGAAATCGAACCGTTACTTTTCACAATATTACCGATCAACCCGGCAGTTGCCAATCCCCGGATAATCCGGTAATCCGGCATCTCCTGATCGTATTTCATGAAATACATCAAAGCCGGCAAAACTCCGGAAGCCCCACAAGTAGGAGCAGTTACCACCCGGCCACCACCGGCATTTTCTTCCGAGACAGCTAAAGCTGCCGCGAAAAGCATACCCATCGGCCGGGAAGACCCGGACGATTGCAGAGCTTTAATATTATAGGAACTTGCTTTCCGGGCCAATTTCAAGGCTCCGGGCAGTACACCCTCCGTCACCAGGCCTTTCTCTACCGTCTCCTGCATCTGTTTCCACACCTCTTCCAGATAAGTGAATATCTCACTTCCCTCGTATTTTTCTACATAATCTACAAAAGTACATCCTTCGTCCAGACACCATTTCATCACCTCGGCCATACTTGTCTCCGGGTAGAGATTTCCGTCGTCGAAAGTACCCAACTCGTCCCACAATGCGCCTCCACCCACACTATATACCTCCCAACTATCAACCGTATTCCCTTGTACAAAAGCCTCGAACAACATCCCATTGGGATGGCGGGGCAGACTGATATCCGGTTTCCAAACGATCTCTACAGCATCGGGACGGTCTATAACCTTCAGAATAGCACTGTCTGTACCATGGCCTTTCCCCGTCAGCGCCAAACTTCCGTAAAGTGTGACCCTGAACTTTTCTGCTCCGGGGTTCTTTTCCAAAAATAATCCGGCAGCACGGCTCGGTCCCATCGTATGACTGGAAGACGGTCCGTATCCGATATTGTAAATCTCACGTATCGATTTCATTTCAATCTGGTTTAATCAAACTATATTTTAAACAGTTCGGCAACAGCTTTCCTGTTTAGTGTAAAATAAAAAAATAGCAGGCCTGTAAGCCGGGTTCTGTACCTTACGGTTTCTATCATTTATCTACTCTGCAAATCACTTTGCAGCTCTAGCAGCCTACCCCCCGGCATCGATCGGGCTAATCGAATGCGCCGGTATACATGGCCTTGCAACTCGTGAGACGTACGGCTACCACAGTTACCTGCAGTACCGGTGGGCTCTTACCCCACCTTTTCACCCTTATTTCAAGCGAAAACGAATCTTCGTGAAACGGTTTTTTTCTGTTACGTTACTATGCCCTCACGAACATCTTCCCGTTAAGAAGCACGATGCCCTGTGTTGCCCGGACTTTCCTCTTTCCCCGAAGGGACAGCGATAGAACGGCCTGCTATTTTATCTGATTCGTTTTTCACGAATTAATTCATAATCGGATCTTTGGGAAAATTAGCCCAAATCCGGTAACGTCCTCCCAATCCGCTCATCGAAGCTTCCCATAAATTATCGTTAGGAATTTCGAAAAAACGCGCAGGAGTAATATCCCCTACCATCCACGAATTCTCATCCAACTCCCGATCCAGTTGACCGGCATCCCAGCCACTATATCCGGCAAAAAAGCGAACTTCCCCCGGCTGTATTTTCCCCTCCTGCAACAAACGAGTCAGTTTCGAGAAATCGCCCCCCCAATAGATACCCGGCACAATTTGCAAAGCATCTTCAACTTCTGCATGATTATGAAGATAATACAGTTGATTTTGTTCGACAGGGCCACCGATATAGACAGGATATTCCAATCCGGCTAATTCCGTAACCAGATCCGAAGTGGTGTAAGCCATCGGCTTATTCAAAACAAAACCGATACTTCCCTTTTCGTCATGTTCTACCATAAAAATAACGGACCGGGAAAAATATTTCCCTTGCAGAAATGGTTCGGCAATCAAAATATTGCCAATCTCCACTTTTTTACGATTCCTTCTTATTTTAAATAAATCCTGAAATTGTTCGTCCACAATAATTCGTATTTTTACGAGCCAAAAATAACAAATTATTTTGTGATGCCGAGAATATTCACGGTCATACTTTTTATATTTTGCATAAATTGTCTGTCGGCCCAACAAAAAGAAGTCGTCCGTTCCATCTTCTGGAAAGGTGATACCCTCCCTCATGTTTGGCTGGAAGAAGTCAGTGTCCGGCAGAAAAATAAAAATGCCGGCTGGTTTCAGCGTCAGCACCGGCGGCAAACCCGGTTGGAATATAATGTCCGGAAAGTATATCCCTATGCCCGGATAGCTGCCGGTAAAGTCAATGAGATCGAACAGAAACTGTCGGCCGTCACCCGGGAAGCCGATCGTAAAAAGATCATCAAGGAAGAATACAACCAGCTGATGAAAACGTTCAAGGCCCCCCTGATGAAACTCAGCATTACCCAGGGACGGATTTTGATCCGATTAATCTACCGGGAAACCAGCCACACTTCTTTCGCGCACATCCGGGAATACCGGGGGACGGTAAATGCCTACTTCTGGCAATCGATCGCTTTAATCTTCGGAAATAACCTGAAAGCAGCCTATGATCCGCAAGGCGAAGATGCCGAAATCGAGGAAATTGTACAAAAAATCCTGTCAGAATCCAAAAGGTAAAAAGTTTTTCTAACTTTGCATAGATTGTTCAGCCCAATTATCGGCGCATTAACAAATTGTAAAACGATGACATTCGAAGAGATCAGGAAAGATATCAAGGCCCGGAAATATAAACCCATCTATTTTCTATGCGGTGAGGAACCTTTTTTTATCGACCGGTTGACTGCATTACTCGAAAATACCGTGCTGACCGAGGATGAAAAGGCATTTAACCAGACTGTTTTATATGGGAACGATGTATCGATGAGTACGATCACCGATACCGCCCGCCGTTTTCCAATGATGTCCGAACGACAGGTGGTCATTGTCCGGGAAGCTCAGAATATCCGGGACTTCGACAATCTATTACCTTATATCGATCATTACCAAAATTCGACCATTCTGGTCCTGGCGTATAAAAATAAGAAACCGGACAAACGTAAGGGAGTATTTAAAAAACTCGGGAATACTCCCCATTGTATTTATTTCGAATCGGCCAAACTTTATGACAACAAGATTCCGGAATGGATCATCGGTTATTGTAAAGAAAAATCATATGGAATCACGACTAAAGCAGCCGGTATCCTGGCCGAAAGCTTGGGAACCGATCTGAGCCGGGTAGCGAATGAAATCGATAAGCTGGTACTGCTTTTACCTCAGGGAGGTGAAATACAGGAATCTCTGGTCGAGGAACATACAGGAATCAGTAAAGACTTCAATAGTTTCGAGCTCCTGAGTGCCATAATTCGTAAGGATTTCCTAAAAGCCAATCAGATTGTGAACTACTTTGAAGCCAACCCGAAAAACAATCCCCTGGTATTGACCATCACCACCCTTTTCAGGTATTTCCTGAACCTGCTGACCTATCACTATCAGAAAAAAACGACGCCCAATACTCAGGAAATGGCCAGGTTATTAGGTGTACATCCTTTTTTTATGAAAGACTATATCGACGGAGGTAAAATCTATAATGCCATGAAATGTGCAACCACGATCTCCTTGCTGCGGGAATACGACATGAAATCCAAAGGGGTAGGTAATGCGAATATTTCGGACGGAGAATTACTGAAAGAGCTGATATTCAAAATCATGCATTAATATTCCCGGACAAGTAACTATAATCATCCCAAGAACGTATTAAACCATATGAAAAGAACAACTACTTCAATATCGACCCAACCTTTGAATAAAGCCGTATTTTTGGACCGGGACGGCACGATCAATTCGGACGAAGGACATTATTATATATACAAACCGGAGGACTTTGTATTCAATCCGGGAGTCATCGAAGGCTTGAAACGTCTTCAGAAAGCCGGTTATCTTTTGATCGTCATCACCAATCAGGGAGGAATCGCTAAAGGGATATATACCCGGGAAGATATGTTCAAAGTACACGAAAAGATGTGTGCCGAATTGGAAAAGCATGGAGTGACCCTGACTAAGATCTATTATTGTCCCCACCATGAAAGCATAAAAACCTGTGTTTGCCGGAAACCTTCTCCTTATATGGTCAACCTGGCCATCGAAGAATTCCATATCGATAAGAAGCGATCCTGGTTTATCGGGGATAGCTCAAAGGATGTAAAATGTGCTGAAGATGCCGGAGTTAAACCGTTACGTATCCACAAAAATCAGGATATCACACCGGTCATTGATCAAATATTGAAATCGAAAGATTCATTCTAAGTCCGAAAAATTCCAGGACTACCTCTAAAATTAAGTAAAAAATAACAGATCGGGCTTGGGATTTAAGCGGGAATTGAGTAATTTCGCTCAATTTTTAAAAATCCACAGCATATGGCTCATTACATTAAAGAAGTATCACGTACATTTGGAGAATATCTGTTAATTCCGTCACTCACCACCAAAGAGTGTACTCCTGACAATGTTTCCTTGAAAACGCCGGTTGTCAAATTCCGTCAAGGGGAAACCTCGAAAATACAATTGAACATTCCGTTTGTATCTGCAGTGATGCAGGCAGTCTCCGACGACGGTCTGGCTATTGCCTTAGCCCGTAACGGAGGTTTGTCGTTTATTTTCGGTTCTCAACCTATCGAAAGTCAGGCCGAGATGGTAAGGCGGGTAAAGAAATTCAAAGCCGGATTTGTAGTGAGTGATTCTAATTTACGTCCCGATTGTACCCTACAGGATGTTGTTCGCTTAAAGGAACAAACCGGACACGCCAGTGTCGCCATTACGGATGACGGAACCCCTAATGGAAAATTATTAGGTATGATTACAAGCCGGGATTATCGGTTGAAAACAGATCCGTTAGATAAACCGGTAGTTGATTTCATGACTCCTTTCGAAAATCTGATTGTAGGAAAGTTGGGGCTGACTTTAAGTGAAGCCAATACGATCATCTGGGATCATAAGTTGAATTGCCTTCCGATTATAGACGACAATCAAAGACTTCAATATTTTGTCTTCCGCAAAGACTACGACAATCATATAGAAAATCCCAATGAATTGCTCGACAGCCATAAAAAACTGATGGTCGGAGCCGGAATTAACAGCCGCGACTTTAAAGAACGGGTACCTGCCTTGGTAGATGCCGGAGTAGATGTGCTGGTAGTAGATTCTTCCGACGGTTTTTCGGAATGGCAATACGAAACGATCCGCTGGATTAAAGAAACGTATAACGAAGAAGTCAAGGTAGGCGGTGGTAATGTGGTGGATAAAGAAGGATTCTTATATCTGGTGAAAGCCGGAGCCGATTTTGTAAAAGTAGGGATCGGCGGTGGTTCTATCTGTATCACTCGTGAGCAAAAAGGGATCGGCCGGGGACAGGCGACTGCTCTGATCGAAGTATGCCAGGCTCGTCAGGAATATTTCGAACAAACCGGTATTTATATTCCGATCTGTTCCGACGGAGGACTTGTACATGACTATCACATGACCTTAGCATTGGCCATGGGCGCCGACTTCCTGATGATGGGACGCTACTTTGCCCGCTTCGACGAGAGTCCGAGTAAAAAACTGGCTATCGGTAATAGCTATGTGAAAGAATATTGGGGAGAAGGATCCAACCGTGCTCAAAACTGGCAACGCTACGATATGGGAGGAAACAGTAAAGCTGCCCTGAAATTCGAAGAAGGGGTCGACAGTTATGTTCCATATGCCGGAAAAATGAAAGACAATCTGGAAATCACCCTGGGCAAAATCAAATCGACCATGTGTAGCTGTGGTTCCGTTACGATTCCTCAATTACAGGAAAGAGCAAAAATCACCTTGGTGTCCTCTACTTCTATTGTCGAAGGAGGAGCACACGATGTAATTCTGAAAGATACCAAGATTCAATAACAAATCAGGGATGCCACAAAATGGGTGGCTTCATTGACTGGAGTCAGATTTAAATAACCGGATTTTATCCGGTTATTTTTATATACGGCCGGATAGAGCTGTTGCAAATGCCTGTGCTCCTGCCAGGCCTCCCCCGCTTTGGCATAATAACGAACCGTGAACTCTCCTTCCGCATGTTCGTCCAAATATCGCCGGCTCAACATAAGGGCGACTATTCCCATATTATAACGCAGATTGATTTCCAGGCAAGGTTGCACTCTATACTTTCCCGCAGAGTCGGAATAAATCATCATATCTATCCCTAAATATCCCCGGTAATCGGGCAAAATCCCGGCAATCATATCCGGCAATTCCTGTTTCAGCGACTGCAACTTTTCTTCTCCTAATTTACTTCCCAGTAATTGCTCAATATACGCTTGAGCTCCCAGATAATTCCCGCGATATTCACCGTTCAGGCCGGTAGAAAATACCGACCATCCGATAAATTCCACCCCTTGCCTTCCTGCACAAAACTCCATGGCAAAATCCAGTACCTTATTCAATTTTTTTTCCAACATAACATACCCCTGCCGTTTCAATATCCCGTGTAATCGTTCTTTCTCTTTCACAGCAATAGGTTTTCCGAGTACCAGAATACCTTTCCCCGAAGAAGACCAGGGCGCTTTCACCAGGTATTTTCCGGTTTTCATTTTCTGTTCGATCTCTTCGATAGAATAACCTGTCTCCGGAATCACTTCCTTTTCCAGATCAGGAATCAAACCGAACAAACGAATCAACCCTTCCCGGGCTTTCCTGCGGCTATACCACTCTTTTCGTTCCGTCTTCCACTCCTCCCCCATCCCCCGTTCGGCCAGCCAATGGCACATTTTCGGACTCCATCCCCACGGTTCCCCTTTCACCTCTCCCAAAATCCCGGCTTCTGCCTCCTGAATAAAACCGGCCTTCAAATGCAAAGGCTCATAAACCGATGCCATAAATGCCGGATCCGGTAAATTCCTGACTAAGACCCAATCATCTTCCGATTCTCCCAGAAATACAGGTAAAACCGCCAAATCTTCAGCCATGGTCACCACATTAGCCGGAGGCATATAGTATTTACTTCCATTGGCAATCGCCATCTCACAATCCGGATTGAATATCCAAAGCCTTTTCCTGTTTTCCATCGACCTGATCTGTTTCTCCCTGCAAATATAAATAAAACGCCGTTTTTTTCTAAAAAGATCAACCGAAACCCCGGCATAGCTAAACCTTTCTCCGCCGATTAGCGAAAACGAAGTCAGGTTTCGAAATTTCAAGTCAGGACCCAATTTTCACTATGCCCATCAAAGTGGTCGGAGTTATTGTAAAAATGACTCTTTTAAATCACCTCTCCCTTCCTCATTCAGCCCTGTGTTTATTGTGATTTTCATTATAAACCGACGACGACTTATTGTATTTATACCCATATACAAACAACTATATATCAATAAATTGCAATTAAATTTTGCAATCAAATACTTGCTTTTAAAAGATAAAGTCCGTAAGTTTATCCTACAAAAAAGAACCGTTATAATGGAAAAACAAACCGGAAATACCCGATTCATGCAGACCTTTGTTTCTACCGATTGTGTCATATTCGGTTTTGACCGGAATCAACTGCATGTATTACTTGTTGAACGAAACACGCTTTCTGCTAACGAAGGGCATCTGAAATTACCGGGAAGCCTGATCTATCAGGAAGAAGACGCCGATAGTGCAGCCGCGAGGGTACTGAGTGAACTTACAGGTATCAAAAAAATGGTACTGAAACAGTTCAAAAGTTTTACTTCTTTGCAACGGACGTCTAACCCGGCAGACACCCTTTGGTTGCAACAAGAATATCACAATCAGATCGACCGCCTGATTACGATCGCTTATTTGTCTATCTGTAAAATCGACCGGAAATTGCATACGGTATCCAAATACAAAAAAGTTGTTTGGTACCCCGTAAGTGAACTTCCTTCTCTTCCGTTCGATCACAATCAAATTGTCGAAGAAGCTTTACAAGCAATCCGCAATTGGGGGGAGCACGAACCTTCTATCCTGTTCGGATTACTCCCCACAAAATTTACGGCTTCTGCCTTGCGCCATTTATATGAAGCTGTCTATCACAAAAAATGTGATGTCCGTAATTTTCAGAAAAAAATGGCAGGAATGGAATATGTGATTCCTTTAGAAGAAAAGGAACAGAGAGTAGCCCATCGGGCTGCCCGGTTATTTAGATTCGACCGGATATTGTACAAAAAACGTAATGTAAGTATTTAAAATCGATGTAGCCATGTATTTAATAGGTTATGATATCGGCAGCTCTTCCGTAAAAGCTTGCCTGATCGACGCAGTCACCGGACAAATGATTGCCTCTGATTTTTTCCCGAAAACAGAAATGCCCATTTCTGCCAGACACCCCGGTTGGGCGGAACAAGATCCGGAAATGTGGTGGAATAATTTAAAAAAAGCCCACAATTCGGTTATGCAACAGGCCCATATAGCAGGAACTGAGATTAAAGCTATCGGAATATCCTGGCAGATGCATGGCCTGGTATTGGTGAATAAACAACAACAACTCATCCGTCCGTCTATTATCTGGTGTGACAGCAGAGCCGTTCCTTATGGAGAAAAAGCATTTAAGACGATCGGAGAAAAAAAATGCCTGAGGCATTTACTGAATTCTCCGGGAAATTTCACTGCGGCCAAACTAGCCTGGGTGAAAGACCAGGAACCCCGTCTCTACGAAGAGATCGATAAATTGATGTTACCGGGAGACTATATCGCGATGAAACTGACCGGAGAAGTCACGACGACGATCGAAGGGCTTTCAGAAGGAATTTTTTGGGATTTCAAAAGAAAAGAGGTCTCCGGAGAAGTGATGGACTATTTCGGCTTCGACCGGACATTGCTTCCTGAAATCTGTCCGACTTTCGGGAAACAAGGAGAAGTCAGCTCCCGGGCTGCGGCAGAATTAGGTTTAAAGGCTGGTACTCCAATCTGTTACCGTGCCGGAGACCAGCCCAACAATGCCCTGTCATTGAATGTGCTGAATCCAGGAGAGATCGCCTCTACAGCCGGAACTTCCGGGGTCGTTTACGGGGTATTGGGACAAATCAACTACGATCGGGAGTCCCGGGTAAACACTTTCGCTCATGTCAATTACACCCCGGAACAAACCCGTCTAGGGGTATTGTTATGTATAAACGGTACCGGCATTTTAAATTCGTGGCTCCGGAAAAATATACTCTCTGCCGGTATGGGGTATCCGGAAATGAACGTATTAGCAGCCCGTTCTCCTATCGGATCGAAAGGGATTTCAATCATTCCTTTCGGTAATGGGGCTGAACGCATCCTGAAAAATCAGGATATTGGCTGTGCTATTCGTGGCATAAATTTCAATATCCACGAACGTTCCGATATCCTCCGGGCCGCTCAGGAAGGAATCGTCTTCTCTTTTCAATACGGTATGGAAATCATGCAAGAAATGGGGATGCCCCTACAGGTGATCCGTACCGGTAAAGCGAATATGTTTTTAAGTCCGGTTTTCAGACAAACATTAGCCAGCATCAGCGGAACCATAATCGAACTTTATAACACAGACGGGTCAGCAGGAGCTGCCCGGGGGGCGGGAATCGGTGCCGGAATTTACACTTCTCCTGCCGAAGCTTTCGCCTCTTTGCAATGCACGGACCTGATCGAACCGGAACCGCACAAGCAGGAACAATATGCAGAAGCTTATGCTCGGTGGAAAAAGCATTTAATGAGTTTATAAAATCATTTTAAACCTTAACAATAAAGAATCATGACAACAAAAGAGTATTTCCCCGGGATCGGAAAAATCCCCTTTGAAGGAAAAGAAAGTAAAAATCCCATGGCTTTTCATTATTACAACGCAGAGAAAGTGATCCGTGGAAAGAAAATGAAAGACTGGTTACGATTTTCCATGGCTTGGTGGCATACCCTCTGTGCAGAAGGAGGAGATCAATTCGGAGGAGGAACCAAACGTTTTCCCTGGAATGTTGCCTCCTCCCCTATACAAAGGGCAAAAGATAAAATGGATGCCGGATTCGAGTTTATGCAAAAATGCGGAATCGGGTACTATTGTTTCCACGATATCGATCTGGTAGAAGAAGCCGATACCATCGAAGCCTACGAAGCCAATCTGCAGGAAATAGTTGCCTATGCCCGCAAGAAACAGGCTGAAACAGGGATCAAACTATTGTGGGGAACAGCGAATGTCTTCGGACATGCCCGTTATATGAACGGAGCAGCTACCAATCCCGATTTCGATGTCGTGGCACGGGCTGCTGTCCAAATAAAAAACGCATTGGATGCCACTATCGCCCTCGGAGGTGAAAACTATGTTTTCTGGGGAGGCCGTGAAGGTTATATGTCCCTACTGAATACCGATCAGAAGCGTGAAAAGAACCACCTCGCCCTCCTATTGGCCAAAGCGCGGGATTATGCCCGTAGCCAAGGTTTTAAGGGAACATTCCTGATCGAACCCAAACCGATGGAACCGATGAAACACCAATACGACGCAGATACAGAAACGGTAATCGGTTTTCTTAAAGCACACGGCCTCGATAAAGATTTTAAAGTAAATATCGAAGTCAACCATGCCACTCTCGCCGGCCATACGTTCGAACACGAATTAGCCTGTGCTGTCGATGCCGGCATGTTGGGCTCCATCGACGCCAATCGGGGTGATTATCAGAACGGCTGGGATACCGATCAATTCCCGATCGATAACTTCGAATTGGTTCAGGCAATGATACAAATCATCCGGAACGGTGGATTGGGAACCGGAGGAACCAATTTCGACGCTAAAACCCGGCGCAACTCTACGGATTTGGAAGATATCTTCATTGCACACATTGCAGGAATGGATGCTTTTGCCAGAGCGCTTGAAAATGCAGACCGCCTGTTACGCGAATCTCCCCTCTGCAATATGCTCAAAGCACGCTATGCTTCTTTCGATACAGGCGCAGGAAAAGCATTCGAAGAAGGTAAACTTTCGCTGGAAGATCTGCGGGAATATGCGATCGCTCACGGAGAACCCAAACAAACCAGCGGTAAACAAGAACTATACGAAGCAATGATCAATATGTATATTTAACCATTGTCAAGTCGCCAAACTTTTGTAATTTTACATCATTCTGTACAACAGGATAGCTAGTCTATTACCATTGAATGATCTGTTTATGTCAATCGAACTACACAAAATCTACAAACGTAAAAAGAGCGACCGGGACATTTTCCAGGAATTAATGCCCTTCAAAATCAAAGAAATTCTTTTGATCGCCAATTATTATGATGCTTATACCATCGAACGGGAAGGGCAATTCACCGATAAAATCGTGGGGGAATATTTGCAGGTCAACCTGTATACCGCCCCCCGTTTTACTTCTGTCGCCAGCGAAGCAGAAGCCCTGAAGATTTTGTCCGAAAGGCATATCGACCTGATCATCCTGATGGCCGGTCTGGATAAACAAACTCCTTTGGTCATCAGCCGTCATCTGAAAGATTTATATCCGAATATCTGTCAGCTGATGCTGGTAAACAACAATTCGGACCTGGCCTATTTTCATACTATAGAAGACCGATTGTACGAATCTATCGAAAGGTTGTTCGTCTGGAACGGTTCCACCAAGATATTCCTGGTCATGGCCAAATATATCGAGGATAAAATGAACCTCGACCGGGACACCCATTTGGGAGATATCCGGGTAATCCTATTGGTCGAAAACTCGATCCGGTATTATTCCCGTTATTTGCCTTTACTTTATACCGAGGTCATGACACAAACTCAGGAACTCATTTTCTCCGAACCTCAGGACAACGATATGAGTATTGTGATGAAAATAAGGGTAAGGCCGAAAGTAATACTAGCAACCAACTATGAGGAGGCAGTATACGTTATCGATCATTACCGGGAAAATCTGATCGGAGTCATATCGGATGTGCGCTACAAACGGAATGGAGAGGAAGATGAAGAAGCCGGAATCGAATTGATCCGCTATGTCAAGCGAACCGGAGCGTATATTCCCTGTATGCTTCAAAGCCAGGAGATAGAAAATGCAGTAAAAGCAGAAGAGTTACATGCTGCTTTTATTAATAAAAATTCCCCGACTCTGGCTCATGATATCCAGGATTTTATCAAAGGATATCTGGGATTCGGAGATTTTATTTTCCGGAACAAAAACGGAGAACCGATCGACAGAGCCACTTCGATAGAAGAATTTAAACAAAAGCTGCTGAGCATCCCGGATGAATCTTTGATATACCACTCCATTCGCAACGGTATTTCTACCTGGTTAATGGCCCACCGGGAAATTACTTTAGCGAAACATCTGAAAAGATACCGGTTTGAAGATTTCCCTACTCCGGCCGAAATGCGGCAATTCATCCTACGGGTATTCGAAGCGGCAGAACTGAAAAAAATCAAAGGGCGGATCATCAATTACAACCCCAAATTAGTCGATTCGAACCGTTACATCACCCGTTTAGGTAAAGGTTCCTTCGGAGGTAAAGGCCGGGGAATGGCTTTCCTGTCCAATTTTATCGAAAACGTCGATTTTAAGAAGCTGATCCCGAAACTAAAGATAGAAATTCCAAAAACGGCGATCATCGGTGTGGATGAATTTGATAACTTCATAGATAACAATGGGTTGAGTCGGATTATTTATAGTGATGAAAGTTACGAAGAAGTGAAAGCGACCTTCATAGCGGCTCCCTTATCTCAAAAACTCAGGGACAAGCTCCGCTCCTACCTGGAAGTGATGCATAAACCCTTGGCCGTACGCTCGTCCGGTTTGTTCGAAGATTCTCTCAGTCAGCCTTTTGCAGGTGTTTATTCCACATATTTGATTCCCAATAACCACCCCGACATCGAACGCCGGATCGACGATCTCGAAACTGCCGTAAAACTGGTGTATTCATCGATATTCACCGATAGTTCGAGAGCTTACTTTCATGCGATCGACTGCATGATCGAAGAAGAAAAAATGGCGGTAATCCTCCAGGAGGTAGTAGGAAACGAATACAACGGAAAATATTATCCCAACATCAGTGGAGTCGCCCAATCCTATAACTTCTACCCTTTCTCTTACATTAAACCGGAAGATGGATTTGCAGTCATAGCACTGGGCCTTGGAGCATATGTGGTGGGGGGAGAAAAGACCTATCGTTTTTGTCCCCGTTATCCCAAATTGCAACTGGCCTCTATCCAGGATATGGCCCGGGATTCGCAAAAATATTTTTATGCCATAGACATGATCCATCCGGACTACAATCTGGTGAAAGACGGTGAAGATGCCGCTATCCGATCTTATGACTTGAAAGCGATAGAAGAAGACGGTAATTTACAGCATTGTGCTTCGGTCTACGATTTTATGAACGACCGCATAGGTTTCGATTTCAGTGTACGTGGCCCCCGGATTGTCAACTTTCCGGACATACTGCAATATGATTATATTCCTCTGGCTTCGACGCTGGATACACTGCTGGATATTTTCTCCCAGGCGATGGGAGCTCCCGTCGAAATGGAATTTGCAGTCAATCGGGAAAACAAAGAATGGAAATTTTATGTCCTGCAGATCAAACCCCTGATCAAAAATGAATATCATATGGATATCGACAAAGAAAATATCGATATGAGTAAAGCGATCTTACGGGCCGACAAAGGAATGGGCAACGGGAAAATCACCGACATTCAGGATCTGATTTATGTCGATCCCCGACATTTCGACCGCTTGCGCACCGAACAGATGGCCGAAGAAGTGAAATTTTTCAATGAAAAATTAAAAGCCACCGACACCCCCTATATCCTGATCGGACCGGGACGTTGGGGAACACGGGACAAATTGACCGGCATTCCTGTATTGTGGTCGGATATTTCTAAAGCCAGGATTATCGTCGAGCAAGGATTAAGGGATTTCCCCCTGGACGCTTCGCTGGGGTCCCATTTCTTCCACAATGTGACTTCCATGAATGTCGGATACTTTGCCGTACCTTACGAATCGGACAGCTCCTTCATCAATTACGACATTATTCGAAATCAGCAATTGATCGAAGAAAAAGAATTCGTCCGCCACGTCCGGTTTGCCAAACCCGTAACGGTCTATATGGATGGCAAAAAACAGACTTCTGTAATCGTAGAATAGCCTTACCGGTAAAAAGAGAGCCGGACAGATAAAACAGCAACAACGAATAAAACGATGCAATCCAGTTTTAAACCGTTACTCCTGTTTTAACTGTCGGCACCGTTTTATCTACCGGCTAAAAGCCGCTATCCGTTTTATTCAACCGTAACTGATTTCGCCAGGTTTCTGGGTTGATCCACGTTGCGTCCTTTATTAACGGCAATGTAATAAGCCAGCAATTGCAAAGGGATGGAAGCTACTAAAGGAGCAAAAGGTTCCAACACATGAGGTACTTCGATGCAATAATCGGCAATATCGTGTACCAACTGGTCGCCTTCACTGACAATAGCGATTACTTTTCCTTTCCGGGCTTTGATTTCCTGTATATTACTAATGGTCTTTTCGTATATACTATCGGTAGTTGCAATAGCTACTACCGGCATTTCTGCATCGATAAGTGCTATAGGTCCATGTTTCATTTCGGCAGCAGGATATCCCTCGGCATGGATATAAGAAATCTCTTTCAATTTCAATGCTCCTTCCAAAGCGGCCGGATAGTTATAGCCACGTCCCAGATAAATGAAATTACGGGCATAAGTAAATATCTTAGATAATTCCTTTACCGGCTCGGCATTTTTCAAAACCATAGAAATCTTTTCAGGTATACCCTGCAACTCTTTTACCATTTCTTCGAAACGAGCTTGGGTAATAGTCCCTTTCTGCTGAGCAATAGTCAAGGCCAACATCGAAAGTACGGTTACCTGGCCGGTAAAAGCCTTGGTGGAAGCCACGCCGATCTCAGGTCCGACATGAATATAAGAACCCGAATCCGTAGCCCGGGCAATCGAAGAACCGACTACATTACAGATGCCGTAGATAAATGCCCCTTTCGATTTCGCCAGTTCTATCGCAGCCAGGGTATCGGCCGTTTCTCCCGACTGGGATATGGCGATCACGATATCTCCCGGATGGATCACCGGATTCCGGTAACGAAATTCCGACGCATATTCCACTTCAACAGGGATACGGCACAAATCTTCGATCAAATGTTCGCCGATCAAAGCAGCATGCCAGGAAGTACCACAGGCAACAATTATAATCCGGTTGGCATTCAGGAATTTATCCCGATTATCGATTACGCCGGAAAGTACCACACTATTTCCTTCTACATTGATTCTGCCCCGGATACAATCCTGTAAAGTACGAGGTTGTTCATAAATCTCTTTCAACATAAAGTGGGGATAACCTCCTTTTTCCAACTGGCTTAAGTTCATAGCCAGCTTTTTTATCTCAGGAGTGATTTCCACATTATTCAAATCCACTACTTTCAAAGGCTCTCCCCTACGAATCACCGCAATCTCTTCATCATTGAGGTAAACGACCTTATCCGTATATTCCACAATAGGCGTAGCATCCGAAGCTAAAAAGAACTCGTCCTTACCGATTCCGACAACCAAGGGGCTACTTTTACGGGCAGCTATGATCTCGTTGGGATTGCTTTTGTCCATCAATGCAATCGCATAAGCACCGATCACCTGATGCAAAGCCAACTGTACACCTGTACATAGATCCACTTGGTTGGTACGCATAATATACTCCACTAAATACACGATGACTTCGGTATCCGTATTACTGCGAAAAATATATCCTTTATTTTCCAGTTCGGCCCGTAACACCGTATAGTTCTCGATGATACCGTTATGGATCAGGGCCAGATTTTTCGATTGGGAATAATGGGGATGTGCATTTACATCATTAGGTTCCCCGTGAGTAGCCCAACGAGTATGAGCTATACCGATACTACCCGATATATCTTTCGACTCGGCAAAACGCTCCAAATCAGCCACCTTGCCCTTCGTCTTATAAACATTCAATTCTTGATTATCCGAAATTAAGGCAATACCTGCGCTGTCGTATCCACGATATTCAAGACGATGCAAACCTTTGATCAGAATAGGATAAGCTTCTTTAGTTCCTATATAACCTACTATTCCACACATAAATTTTTATTTTAGCCCCTTAGGCTTATTTCTATTTTCCATAAATTCGGAAACAAAAATATAATATCGATAGCAAAGTAGGTTGGGAAGCAACATTTTTTTACAATATTTTAAATTTTATACATATTTT